>Ga0180009_10008185_pt1 | contig 10451 bp, 13 predicted proteins | sample OS_PC_MetaG_FD_123537 | JGI IMG/M metagenome (GOLD analysis project Ga0180009, IMG submission 123537) | Groundwater microbial communities from the Aspo Hard Rock Laboratory (HRL) deep subsurface site, Sweden - OS_PC_MetaG | ecosystem: Environmental > Aquatic > Deep subsurface > Groundwater... | reverse complement strand
ATCAGAGGTTCCATCACTTTGATTTTTTAAAACAAGACACTTTCTTGAAAAACCAATATCTCTTCTTGTTCTTAAATTTCTATTTTTGTGAATTATATAATATTCCCAATCCTCTCTTAGTAAGTTGTAATGTGCATGAATAAAATAATCGCGTTCACCTATCCTATCACTTCCAAGTAAATTTATACCCAATTGGGTTTGGTCTCCAATTACTGATCCTCCAGCTTTGACTGTAGGGACTAAGCCAAATTTTTGATGATATTTCTCCAAAGGTAAATCGCTGTGTTTTAATGTAAATGGCTCTTCTTCCGTGACTATTTCTTTTGTTTCTTCACCAGGTTGTAATTTTAATCTCCAAATTCCAGTTTTTCCTTGAGTTAAACTAGAAACAATTACTTCTTCTTGGGTGATCCAATCTGGATTTTGATATCCTACTGAAGCATCACTTTGTTGACTAATTGTCGAGGTTCTTGGATTAAATAAAAAAAGATTAGGTTTACCAGTCCTATCTGATTCTAATAAAATTTGAGAATCATCTGCAGACCACCTTGGAGAATCTTCATTACTTGAACTTTGAGTTATTCTTCTTTCAAGGCCGTTTTCTAAAATAAAAATAGAAGTGTTTCCGTTTCTAGTTTTATTTGAAGTGTAGGTTAGGGCGTCTGAAGTGTTTGCAAAATTTGGATTTCTTTGATCAAATATATCGTTTGTTAATTGTGTTAATCTTCCGTTTGTTAGATTTACTGAGTATAAATCAGAGAAACCATCTATTTTTTGAGCTGAAAAGGCAACTTTTGTTTCATCTCTGGATATTGTTGGATCTTTGATTGTTGTTAATCCGGAAAATCTTAGGACTCTTTCTTTCCCTGTTTTTAAATCTACTAAATGTAATTCATCTTGACACATGCGCCTTGCTGAATAAGCAATTGTATCTTCATTTATAGCTATTCTTGAACCTCCATGATGTAAGGATTCTACTTTTGGATTTATAGTGTCAAAGGTTATTGTTTCTATGTCATGTAAATTTGATTCATCTTCTTCGATTAAAGGTCCTTGCTTTTCTTTTAATGAACCATATCTTAAAAATATTCTTCCATCTCTACCTTCTGTAAAAACAACATGCAGTCCGTTGCAAGAAGTGTTTGTTGCCGAGGGTATAAGTAGTTCTGCTTCTTCTTTTGGTGTGTTTCCTTCCCTATCTGGTCCATATTTTCTTCTCATTTCTAGACCCCATTCATAACTTAAATCTTCTAAAGAACTTCCAAATGTTTTTTCAATTATAGTTTCTATTCTTTTAGATGAATTTAGTCTTTGTTTTATTTTATGGCCAAAAGGACTTTTTCCTTCTTCAAGTTCTCCTTCAAAATTCCTCCATTTTTTTGCAATATCAAATACTTTTTTGTCTCCATATTTTTCTCTTAAGAAATCCACAAAAGATTTTCCGTATATATAGGGATTAAGTCCAACATTTACAAATGGGTTTTGCATAGTTGTTAACATTTCTGATAAAGTTAGGTCTCGTAGATGCATTTGATGAAATGTGTCTTCTCCATTGATAGAAAAACTTTCTGCAATACCTTCGTTTGCCCATGTAGGAAGTCTAGTAGAGATTATTCTTCTTCCATAACTTCTGGTTGCAGATTCTACAAAACTGTGATCTAATTCATGTTCTAGAACTTGTTCTGATTTTTTAATATCTCCAGTATATGGGATAATTACTCTATCTTGAAGGTATTCAGTTACTCCCCCAACTTCTTCTGGCATTTCAAAAGGAAAAACCGTGGTTGAGCTGAAATGGTGTTGAGAACTATATAGAATGATACTTGGTTCTAATGTTAATTCATGATCAAATGTTTCTTCGTTTTTTTCTATTATATCTTCAGCTACTTCTACAAAATGTCTTGCTAATGTTTCTTCTCCTTCATAATAATAAAATGTGAAGTCTTCATGTTCAATTTGTTTCCAAGATAAGTTTCCTGGAGCTATTTTATTTCTTCCTGAAGATATTAATGGTAATTGTGCAAAGTTTACTGTGCTTATTGTTGTTTCTAAATTACTTTGATGTGCTCTTGCTGGGATTGGTAAGATGGTTGAAGCTAATAAAGTTGCTGTTGCTGCCCATGTGATTAACCTTTGTTTTAAACCCATAAAATCGGGAATAGGAAAAAACTTAAAAAAGCTTGTTTTTACTTAAAATCTATGGTAAATATTAAGGAATTAAGAAAACAAATAAATCAAGGCAAGATTGTAGTTGAAGCTGGAACTGAAAAAATTAATATGTTTTTGGTGGCTAATAAAAAAGTAAAGGTTATTTTTAACTTTGAGAAATTTTCTGGAAGAGATTATTTTAATATAAGGCAATCTGGGTTAAATCAAGTTCTTTGTAAAGCTTTGAAAAAGAATGGAATTGCAGTTGGTTTTAGTTTTTCTGAGGTTTTGAATAAAGAAGGTTTTGAAAGAAGTAAATTATTAGGTAAAATGGAGCAAAATGTTAGATTTTGTAAGAAATATAAGGTTAAGATGGTTTTTGATAACTTTACAGATGGTGAATTAGTTAGAGATAAAGTGGTTTTAGATGCTTTTGCTAAGGTTTTAGGGAAAAATTAACGAAACATTTATATATAATGCTTGCAATTTATAGTTTTAGAGGCTAATTAAACAAATGGATGATGAGATTAAAATTAATTTTAATAAACCTATGCTTGTTTTAAAGATAAGAGATACTTACAAAGCACCTTACCATAAAAATAAGTATTTGAATATTACAAAGAAACATTTAGATAGTAAAACTGAATTGAAGAAGTTTTTGCAGCAATATACCCTTAATTGGAGTAGTGGGATGTATGATTTGCAGTTTTTATTGACTCCTGGAGATTATAATCGAAGTCCAATTTATTCTACATTTATGAGATTTGATGTTAGAGAAGGCAGAGTTGTTAAAATCTGGAAAATTAGTCCTTATACTAAAAGAGAGTATATGGTTTGGGATTTTTTGAAGGTATCTAGAAAGAAAAGAGTTGCTGCCAAAAAGCGAAAAGTTAAGAGAAATGCTGCTAAAAAAGCAAAAAAACCAAAGAAAAAAGTTGTTAAAAAAAAGAAAGTTGTGAAAAAGAAAAAGAAATCCAAAAAATAAACCACAAAACTTATAAACCCTTTATTTCTACTAGTTTTTTGAAAGAAGAGAAAAGGCGATGTGTTTTTTCTCAGGTTATGAAATGAAACCTGTTATTCCTAGTTTAAGGGAAAAGAAACGATATTTGGTGTTTGAAATCAAATCAAATACAAATTTCAAGCAACAAGATGTTGAAAAAGTAATAACTGAAGAAATACTAAAGTTCATAGGAACTCTAGGTTATTCAAAAGCGGGGGTTATTTTCCTAAAAGACAATTACAAAAACAATAAAGGAATATTAAGAATAGGACACAAACACGTTGATGAAATAAAAATGGTATTAGGATTAATAAAACAAATAGAAAAAAGAAGTGCAAAAGTAAATACAATTTATGTTTCAGGTATTTTAAACAAAGCTAAAAAATATCTAAAGGAGGAATAAAAATGCAACCAAGTATACAACATCAAGCAATGGGATATGATCGTGTAAGTACGATGTTTAGCCCAGATGGAAGATTATTACAAGTAGAATATGCTAAGAAAACAGTCAGACAAGGAACTTCTACAATTGGAATTGTTTGTAAAGATGGTGTTTTATTATTAGCAGATAAAAGAATTATAGACAAATTAATAGTTGGAGATTCTGTTGAAAAGGTTTTTCAAATTGATGAACATATTGCAGCAAGTGCATCTGGAATATTAAGTGACGGAAGAATATTAATAGAAAAAGCACAAGTTTTAGCACAACAACATAGAGTTACATATGATGAACCAATTGATGTACATTCAGTTGTTAAAGATATGTGTAATCTTAAACAAGCTTATACCCAATATGGTGGAGCTAGACCTTTTGGCGTTTCATTATTAGTTGCAGGTGTTGATGGACAATCTAAATTGTTTGTTACTGATCCAACTGGAATTTATTTTGAATACAAAGCGACTGCAATTGGAGAAGCTGAAGATGAAATTAAAAAAATTCTTGAGAAACAGTATAAAGAAACAATGAGTTTAGATGAGGGATTAAGACTTGCTGTTAATGCTTTGAAAACTGTTTTAGGAAAAGAATTTAATTTAGACAGAATTGATGGATGTTTTATTCCATTAAGTACTAAAAAGTTTAAAAAATTAACAAAAGATTATATTAAGAAAGTAGCAAAATGAGCGATATAAGTGAATCAGTATTAGCAAGAATTTCCAAACAAGGAAAACATTTTGAAGTTTTAGTTAATTTGGAAAAAGCTATTGATTTTAAACATGGAAAAGTAGAGCTAGATGAAGTTTTAGTTTCTGATGGAATTTTTAAGGATTCTAAAAAAGGTTCACATGCTAGTGAAGAAGATATGAAGGCTGTTTTTGGCACCGACGATAAAATTGAAGTAATTACTAAAATTATTAAAAATGGTGAACTACAATTAACAGTTGAATATAAAAATAAATTAAGAGATGAAAAGAAAAAACAAGTGATTCAATTGATACATAGAAATGCAGTTGACCCTAAAACTGGTTACCCTCATCCAATCCAAAGATTAGAAATGGCTGTTGATGATATTGGCGTTCATTTTGATGAGTTTAAACCTGCAGAAGATCAAGTTCAAGAAGTATTAAAAAAATTAAGAGAAGTTTTACCAATAAGTTTTGAGATAAGAGAATTATCAATAAAAGTTCCTGGACAGTTTGGAGGACAAAGCTTTCCAATCTTAAAGAAATATAGCAAAATATTGAAAGAAGATTGGCAAACTGATGGAAGTTTATCTGTTTTAATAGAAATTCCAGCAGGAATGCAAAATGAACTTTTTGATAAACTTAATGATTTAACACATGGACAAGTTGAATCAAAAATAATTTCGAAGAGATAGGAGGAAAAAAATGTCGGAAATATTAGTGAAAGATAAAGAAATAGTTGTCCCCGGTGAAATATTGGCAAAAGGAATGGATTTCCTGCCAGCTGGTGGAGCAATAAGAGAAGGAGAAGATATAGTTGCTTGTCGATTAGGATTGATAAGCGTGGATAATAGATTAGTAAAGGTGATTCCATTAACTGGGAGATATATTCCTAAAAGTGGAGATATGATTGTTGGAGAAATAGCTGAAGTGGGATTAAATGGATGGAGAGTTGCTTTTGGATGGGCTTTCCAAGCTAACATTTCATTAAAAGATGGAAGTAATGATTATATTGAAAGAGGAGCAGATTTGAAGAGATATTACACCCATGGAGATTTAGTTGTTGGGAAGATAGTTAAAATTGCTGGCCCAAAAATTATTGATTTAACAATGAAAGGCCCAGGCTTGAGAAAATTAGGTCCAGGTAGAGTAATTGAGATTAATCCACAAAAAGTTCCAAGAGTTATTGGAAAAGCAGGAAGTATGATTTCAATGATTAAAGAACATACTGATTGTAATATGATTGTTGGTCAAAATGGTAAAGTTTGGCTTTCTGGAAAAGATCCAAAGAAAGAAGCTTTAGCTGTAGAAGCAATTAGAATGATTGAAGAACAATCACATGTTTCAGGATTAACTGATGCCGTGAAGAAGTTTTTAGAGAAGGAGGCAAAAAAATGAGTTATACTAAGAGACCAGATGGAAGAAAATTTGATGAAACAAGGGAAATAGAAGCAAAAGTTGGAATCATAAAAAGAGCAGATGGAAGTGCAATGTTTAAAATTGGAAAAACGATTGCAATAGCTGCTGTGTATGGTCCAAAAGAACTTTATCCTGCTTTTATGCAACAATCTACAACTGGAATTTTAAGGTGTTATTATGATATGATGAGTTTTTCAGTAACAGATAGAAAAAGGCCAGGTCCAACAAGAAGATCTAGCGAAATTTCAATGGTTACAAGAGATGCTTTATTGCCTGTTTTGGATTTAAGTAAATTTCAAAATACTGTTGTTGATGTTTTTATTAACATTATACAAGCTGATGCTGGTACTAGATGTGCTGGTATTTGTGCAGCTGCAATGGCTTTAGCTGATGCAGGTATACCTATGAAAGATTTAATTTCATCAGTAAGTGTTGGTAAGGTAGGAGATAAAATTGTAGTTGATTTGGATAAAGAAGAAGAAGATTTTGAAGAAGGCGCTACAGATCTACCGCTTGCATTTATGCCAAGAACTGGAAAAGTTACTTTATTACAGTTAGATGGAGATATTTCAAAAGATGAAATAAAAAAAGCCTTAGAGATGGGTAAAAAAGCTTGTGAAGGTATTTATGAAGTACAGAAGAAAGCTTTGAAAGCGAGGTATTTAAAATGAATAATTACACAAAAACTGTTTTAGAAAGTGGTGTAAGGTTTGATGGACGAAAAATGGATGAGTTGAAAAAGCCAATTACTATTGAATTAGGTGTTTCTAAGAATGCTGAAGGTTCTGCTAAAGTTACTTGGGGAGAAACTGAAGTTGTTGCAGGAATTAAAATGAGTGTTGGTACACCTTATCCTGATAGTCCTGACCAAGGTGTTTTGATTACTGGTGCTGAGTTAGCTCCAATGAGTTCACCTGATTTTGAAACTGGGCCACCGGGTCAACAAGCTATTGAATTAGCAAGAGTTGTTGATAGGGGTATAAGAGAGTCTAAAATGATTGATACAACTAAGTTATGTATTAAAGAAGGAGAATTAGTTTGGACTATGTTTTTAGATGTTTATATCCTTAATGATGGTGGAAATTTGATTGATGCTGCTGCATTAGCTGCAGTTGCTGCATTGAATAGTGCTGTATTTCCGAAGTTAGAAGGGGATAAAATTAAATTTGGAGAGTTTACTAAAAATAAACTACCTGTTAACTTATTGCCAATTACTTCAACAGTAGTTAAGATTGGAGATAAAATCTTAGTTGATCTTTCTTTAGAAGAGGAAAAAGCTATTGATGCAAGAATTACTGTTGCAGTTTCTGAAAAAGGAGATGTTCATGCAATGCAGAAAGGTGGAACAGTTGGGTTGACAATTGATGAAGTTGATCAAATGATTGATTTAGCTATTAAAAAGTCTAAAGAATTAAGGAAATTGATAAAATGAAATTAACTAAATATGAAGTAGCAAGGATTATTGGTGCTAGAGCTTTGCAATTAGCAATGGGTGCTCCAATATTATTGAAATTTGGAGAAAAAGATTTTAGGAAAATTAACTTTAGTACAGTTGAAATTGCAAAGAAAGAATTTAGTGAAGGTGTTTTACCAATAACCATAAGAAGACCAATGCCTCAAAAGGCAAAAGATTAATTTCTTTTTTCTTTTTTTAGTTAATTTTATAAGTAAGTTCTAGTTTATAATTTTATGATTATCAAAAGAGTTGTGGCTAAAAAGATTTATAATTCTAGAAGAGAAGATACAATAAAAGTTTTTGTTAAAAGTGATAAAGGAACTAGTGAAGCTTCTGTTCCTGCTGGTGCTTCTGTTGGAAAGCATGAAGTTATGGCTTTTCCTAAAGAAGGTGTTAATTCTTCTGTAGATCTTATTAATAAAAACTTAAGTAATGAGTTGAAAGGTTTTGAATTTAATGAATTTAATGATTTAAAGAAAATTGAAATACATTGGAATATTGAAAAAGAGGGTGGAAATTCTCTTTTAGCTTTAGAATTGGCTTTATTAAAAAACCTAGGGCCTTTATGGAAGGTTTTGAATAAAGATGCAAAACAAGTTCCAAGACCAGTAGGAAATTGTATTGGTGGGGGAATGCATATTAAAAAAGAAGGTGTTTTAGACATACAAGAGTTTTTATTATTGAGTTTAACTGCAAGTAGTTTTAATGATGCAGTAAGTGCTAATGAAAGAGCATATAATTTAATTAGAAAACAATTAAGGAAACTAGATCCTAAATTTAATTATGAAATGACAGATGAAGGAGCTTGGGCACCAAATATTACAAATATTCAAGCTTTAGATTTATTAAAAAAAGTTGTTAATAAAGTTTCAGATGAATTTGGATTTAAATTAAGAATTGGTGTTGATGTTGCAGCAAGTAGCTTTTTTGATGGAAAAAATTATGTTTATAAAAATCCAGCTCAAAAATTATCTCCAAAGGAACATTTTGATTTTATTTCTAATATAATTGAAAAATATAATTTATTGTATGTTGAAGATCCATTTCATGAAGAAGATTTTAAGAGTTTTGCAAAATTAACTAAAAAATATGGGAAAAAATGCATGATTGTTGGCGATGATTTAACTACAACAAATTTAGTAAGGTTAAAAAAAGCAATTAAAGAAAAAGCAATAAATGCTATTATTTTGAAGCCAAATCAAATTGGAAGTTTATTAGAGTTTGATAAGGTTGTTAAATTAGCTAAGGAAAAAAAGTTACATTGTATTGTTTCTCATAGGTCAGGAGATACTTTAGACACAAGTATAAGTCATTTAGCTGTTGCTTATGGTGCTCCTTTGTTAAAATGTGGAATTTATGGTAAAGAAAGAGAAATAAAATTACAAGAAGTTAAAAAAATTGAAAAACAAATAAAGAATTCTTGATTGTTATTATTTTAAAGTAAAAAGTGTTTTCCGAAACTTATTTAAAGTGACAAATTAAAATTTATTTATATTTTGATTTTAATTAAAAGGAGGTGAAATTAAGGTGGTATATACTTGGGCACAAACCGGTGATATGATTTTGAACCCTTTGTACGCACTATGGGCTAATACTGTTGAATTAATTCCTAGCTTAGTAGCTGCTATTATTGTTATTCTTATTGGTTGGTTCATTGCATTATTACTAGGCCATGTTGTAAGAGTTATTTTAGAGAGATTAAGAATTGACAACAAAGTAAGAAAATCTAAGATGACAAGAGAAATTGGTCATTTACATCTACCGGCGATATTTGGAGAATTAACTAAATGGTATATCTTCATAATATTCTTGCAAGTTGGTGTTGATCTTTTAACTCTTGGCACGTTAAGTAGTTTATTAGATACTTTTGTTAGATGGTTACCTAATGTGATAGCAGCAGCACTGATTGTTCTATTTGGTATCTTTATTGTGCAGGTTATTGAGAAGAAAGTTTTAGAGCACAGCAAAGTTAAAGGAACACATTTAGTTATGAAGGTTATAAAAGCTGTATTAGTGATTTTAGTAACTATAATTGCACTAAAACAAATTGGATTACAGGTAGCAATACTAGAGAATACATTCTTATTATTAGTTGGTGCTTTTGCAGTTGGTTTAGCAATTGCAATGGGAATCGCATTAGGAATGGGTATGAAAGACAGTGCAAAAACAATGGTCAAGGACTTTAAAAAATATTTTTAATTTTTTTCTTTTGATTTTTTAATTTATTTTAGAAAGATTTATAAATGGCTGGCTTTGTTGTTTTCTTAATGACAGAAGAAAAATTATTGGTTCCTTTAGAGGAGTATTTGAAAGTTGGTTTACATATTGGTACTAAGTTTAGAACCAAATTTATGGAACCTTTTATTTATAAAGTAAGACCAGATGGTTTAGCTGTTTTGAATGTTCAATTAATAAATGAAAGGTTGGGTATGGCTGCTAATTTGATGAGTGAGTATGAACCAGATGAAATTTTAATTGTTTGTAGAAGAGAAAATGGCTGGAATGCTGCTAAATTACTTTCTAAATTAACTGGTATTAAAACATTTGCAGGAAGGTATCCTCCTGGAATTTTAACTAACCCCGGATTGGAAAATTTTATGGAAGTTAAGTTATTGTTTGTTACTGATCCTTGGCCAGATAAGAATGCTGTTGAAGATGCTGCGAAACTTGGCATTCCTGTAATAGCATTATGTGATACTAATAATGAAGCAAATAATCTTGATTTAATTGTGCCTTGCAATAATAAAGGAAAGAAAAGTTTAGGTTTGATTTTTTGGATTTTAGCAAAAGAATATTTAAAAGCAAAAGGAAAAATAAAGTCTGATAAAGACATTGGAATAAGTCTAGATGAGTTTACTGCAGAATAAATTAATTTTTTTAATAATTAATATTTTTATTCAATTTCTATTTCTGAAGGTTTATCTTCTTCATAATAACCAGCAGTGAATCCAGCTTCTTCGGGATCAGTTTCATCATCTGAGATACTTCTTTCCCTTTCTTCTTCATAAGCTAAATCTTCTTCTTGATTTTCAGAAGAGTTTTTCTCCCTTTCAAATTCAAAATCATCCTCTTGCATATTTTTGGGATGCCTGATTAATTTATAAAGTTTGCGCTAGAAATAACAAAATTTATAAAGGAGTTTTGGCGTATTTATAAATGAATGATTAAAGTTCTTAGTTATAAAAGGGGTAAATTTAGAAAAACTGAGTTTAATAAATTGAGCTTACTTAAGGAAATATGTTGGATAGATGTTGTAAATCCTGATTCTAAGGAATTAAAGAATATTTCTAATAAATTAGGAGT
>Ga0180009_10008184_pt1 | contig 10452 bp, 9 predicted proteins | sample OS_PC_MetaG_FD_123537 | JGI IMG/M metagenome (GOLD analysis project Ga0180009, IMG submission 123537) | Groundwater microbial communities from the Aspo Hard Rock Laboratory (HRL) deep subsurface site, Sweden - OS_PC_MetaG | ecosystem: Environmental > Aquatic > Deep subsurface > Groundwater... | reverse complement strand
GCGGTTGCGTCATCCCAAAGACCAGCCGAAAATCGAAATCCCCATAGCTCACCGCCTGCGGCCCGCGGGTTCCTGCATTAGAGGCTTTCGTACGCCAAGCGGCACCCGAAACCCTGCACATTAGCGGGCATTCGGGCACTTCTCGATCCTTCCCCAAAAACCGTCATGCTGAGCGTTGCTCCAAACCAGATGAAACAGCTCGGCCCGCACCGATGCTGTCCGGAGCACCGACGCAATACGGTCTGTCGGCGCCTGCAACTGGCTTCACGCTCATTTCCGACTTCATTCCGGGCTAGCGGAATGCCCAACCGACGTTGAGGCAGTCATCGCAAAACCGCCAAAAACTAGGGCTGCAGCGTCGCCCTCATTTCGCGGACACCGTCACCGATCCTGTCGCCGTAGCGCAGCAGGCCTCCGCCGAGCAGGTAGACACAGTCTTCGCCATAGATCTGCATGAGCTCGGGCATGCGCGAAACCACCATGCCTCCACCCGGACTGGGCAGGATCGGATGACCAGGCCCGGCGTCGCTCCTGCAGGCTGCGGCGATCTCGCTGCATTCTTTCTGGGTGAAGCCGAACCGACCGCCAAAATTGGGAAAGATCGAAATATCAGCGCCGGCTATTCGCATCAGCGTGCCGAACATGACAGCATGCGTGAAGCCTGTGTCGATGCTGAGTACAAATGGCCCGAGAAAGGACGGATGCGCCATGACCGGCAGGCCGAACTCAGGATCGCGCGCCAGAATGCTAATGGCATCAAATCCCTGAAGGCCCGGAATGATCAGAACACCGTCGGCGCCGGATTCCTTGGCGAACCAGGCATCATCTACCAGATTGCGGATCGAGCCGTTCAAATTGGGGAAAAAAAGTCCCTTGCTCTTGTCGCCCGCCGATTGGCGCCTGGCATTGCCGCGCGCAACGGCTTCGACAAGACGCGGGATCCGCTCCCGGATCGGCGCGGTTGGCTGATTGGCCAAACCGTGGTCCTCCTTGATGATGTCGGCACCGGCCTCGGTTACACGTTCGACCGTGCGTGCCAGTTCGGCGGTGGTCAATCCCATTGGCTTGATGACCGGAGCAACAAGCCCGCCCCCGTCGCGCGCGCATAGCGCACGTATGCCGCCAATCCCGTGTCTGGCGCCCGCATGGTGTGCGGCCAGAACGGGACAGAGCTCGACGCCGATGACCTTAATGCCCTTCTGAATGGAGGAATTCCCGAAAACGACATTGAGAAATTGTGGCAGGTCAGGCCCGGCGCTGTCCGGCGAATAGCTGATTTTCGCCGCCCAGGTCAGGCTCGATCCCGCCGCCTCGCCTTCCGGGAGGATTTCTTCGATCTGGCCGAGGATCGTGTCTTCGACATAACCAGCCGGCACGACGTCACGCGGTATTTCGACCGTCTGCTCGAGCGCAATGCCTTGAGCCCGCTGCTCTGCTTCCTCAGCCGAGGCGGCGAAGATGCGGTATGTGACGGAAAATCGCTCGGTCACTACAATCCCTCGGCCTTTACGTTCGAATGCACAGCCTCGACGCGCACGGCGTCGAGATCGCTTTCGGTGATCCCGAATTCCTCGCCCATCAACGTCTCGACGCCCTGCACCAGTGCGATGGCATCAAGCCCGTAGTAATTCATCAGATAGGAGCGGGAGCCGCCATGCGCGTATGTGTCCTTGAGACCGAGACGGATCAGGCGCTTACCCAGGCCATGATCGGCTATCGTTTCCGCCATGAGCGAACCGATGCCGCCTTCGGTGACATGGTTTTCAAGCGTGATCACGCCAGCTTTCACGGCTTGCATGTGTTCGACCATGGTTTTCGCGTCGAACGGCTTGATGGTGTGCAAATGAACGTGGCGGACTGAAACACCCGCCGTTTCCAGAGCACCGCGCGCGCGCATCGCCTCCTCGGTCGTGATGCCGGAGGTGACGACCAGCACGTCGTCGCCCGAACTGAGCTCGCGCATCTCGCCGACCTTCAGCGGCGTGTCGAACAGGCGCGGCACCAATCCGCGCAGCACGCGGCAATAGACCGGACCGTCGATCGAGTCCGCCGCCTCGCAGATGCTCTCGACCTCGGTGGCATCGCCGGTTTCAAGAATGGTCATGTTGGGTATGGACCGCATGACCGAGATGTCCTCGATCGCCTGATGAGTCATGCCGCCCGGCGTCGTGACGCCCGGCAGGAAGCCCATGAGCCGCACCTTGCGGCGCGGATAGGCGACCGATGCCATCAACTGGTCGTAGGGCCGGCGATAGAGAAAAACACCGAAGGTGTGAATGAAGGGACGAAAGCCCGCCAGACCCAGCCCGCCGGCAAAGGACAGCATGTTCTGCTCTGCCATGCCCATGGACAGGAACTGATCGGGGTGCTCATCGCGAAACCTGTCTATTTCGCAGGAAGACGTGAGATCGGCGGAAAGACAGAGAACCTCTGGATTGGCCACCGCATATTCGGCAAAAGCGCGCGCATAGGGGCGCGGAACCATCTCGACCATGACTTGAAATCCTCAGTTGGCGTATTCGACCGGGGCGATGCCAAGCGACGCGGCAATGTCGCGATTCATTTGCGCCCGCTCTTCCTCGCGCTTGAAGCGCACATAGTGCAGCCTTGGAAATCTTGCCTTGAGCGCGGGCATGGCTTGATAGGGGCTCGTGTGGGCAAGGATGATCAAGGGCTGACCAGGATGCGGGGTCGCCGAGGCGTCCCGCATTGCCTTCAGGTCATGGCCATCGATGGAAACCACCCTGGCGCCGAAGGCCTCCATTTTTTTATGGATGTCGCCAACCTGCATGACGCTGTCCATGGCGCCATCACACTGCTGACGGTTGACGTCCATGATCGCCTTGAGATTGTCGATGCCATAATGCGCACAGGCTTGAATCGCCTCCCACAACTGGCCTTCCTGTACTTCGCCATCCGACATCAGCACCCAGACACGGCCCGGCTCGCCGCGCCGCTTGCGGCCCCAGGCGAGACCGGCTGCAGTGGACAAGCCGATACCAAGCGTGCCGTTGTGCACTTCCATGCCGGGGCTGTGCTCGGCGCCAATCTGTTCGACCGAAGACCCGTCCTTGTTGAACATTTCGAGGCCCTCCGGGGCCATGCGGCCAACTTCGATCAAGGTGGCATAGGCAACCAGCGCGTAATGGGCAGGGGCGATGAACAGCCTGTCGAATTCCGGAGAGGCAGGCCCGTTGTAGCCGGCACCCGTGTGATAGCCGGGATTGTTCGGCGACGGGACGCCGGCAAATGGTTCCGGGATCATCGGCAGGGTCGGCGTGCCGAGAACCAGTTCCTCGTTGTAGAGCCAAGCAAGCTGCTCGGCCGAAGAACAGGCTTGACTGAGATAGCCGCCATTGTTGCGAATCGTGTGCTCGAAGACCCGACGGCGAATGCCCAGGGCAATGTCTTCGGTCGAACGTGCGTTTCTCAGCGCGAGTCCGTTGTCGTTCACTTTTTGCTCCTAACCGCGCTTTTGCTGAGAAACGGCCAATGCGAGGGCACCGACCAGGATCAGGCCTGAAAGCGCATCCTTGGTATTGAAATCCAGTCCCATCAGGTTCAGGCCGTTGGTGACCATGGCGAGGAAAAGAACTCCGACGACCGTCCCCATGACATTCGGGCGGCCCCGGGCATTGATCGCGGCGCCGATGAAGACGGCGGCGATGGCATCCATGAGGTAGGAAAAGCCGGCAAGAGGCGTGAACATGCGCATGTTCGCCGCGGCGATGATGCCGCCGATTGCGCAGGTGCCGCTTGCCAGGACAAAGCCGAGCGCCACGTAGAGCTTGACCTTGATTCCGGCCACCAGTGCGGCCGAAGTCTGCATGCCGATGGCATGGGCGCGTCGGCCGAATATCGAGCGCTGCAGGACGACGAAATAGATCGCCAGCAGCACCAGCGCGATGATCACCTCGGAGGGGATGCCGAAGACATCGCCCAGCGCCAGATTGCGAAACTCTTCCGGCATCTTGCGATACGAGATCGGGCCACCGCCATTGGTGAAGATGCGTTGGACCGAGGATCCGATGAAGAAGGTGCCAAGGGTGGCCAGGAACGGACTGACATTGAGGCCGACGACCAGGATCGCATTGAGCCCGCCCACCAGCGTGCCACCGGCAATGCCGATCAGGACCGCCGTGGACCAGTCTATGCCATAGTTCTTCATCGCAACCACAGCGAAGGCGGCTCCGAAATCGAGGGCGATGCCGACCGAAAGATCGATGCCTCCCATCGACACGACCAGCGTCATGCCGAGCGCAAGGATCAGGAGAACCGCGGAGCCTTCGACAATGTTGAGAATGTTTCCCGGCGTCACGAAGATCGGATTGACGACCGTGAACAGCGCGAAAAAGCCGGCGAAAACGATCAGGAAGCCGTAGCGCAAAAAAGTGTCCAGCATGCCGGTGCGGGCGGTCGTGTTTGTGCTGGTCATGTCCGTGTCCTCGACGAAACGGCGGCCAGCGCCACAACGATCAGGATGAGCGAGCCCTTGATCAGACCAGTCCAGAAGACGTTGACGCCCATGGACTTGAAGCCGATCGAAACGGCGGCGACCAGAATCGCGCCGAGCACGGCGCCCCAGAGCGTCACGACACGGCGCGGCGAGAAAGCAGCGCCCAGGAAGGTCGCCAGCACCATTTCGATCAGGAGATTCTCCTCGACGCCCGGCGAGACGCCCGAGCCGCGCGCCAGCACGAACGGTGCCGCCAGCCAGCCGGCCAAGGCCGCCAGGACGAATGAGGAGAACAGGAAGCGTTTGACCGGTATGCCCGAAATTTCGGCGGCATCGCGACTTCCTCCAACCGCCTGCATATTCATGCCCCATCGCGTGCGATGGATGAGGTGGAAGGCGACAAAGACCAGGATCGCGACCAGCACGACATCAGCCGAGATGCCGAGGATACAGCCATCACGAATGAAGACGATCGCCGGATCGGTGACATTGATGCGGCGACTGGAGGTCACCACACTGGCAATGCCGACGATTGCGACCGAACTGGCAAGCGTTGCCAGAAGCGGTGTCATGTTGATGCGCGTGACAAGCAGGGCATTCACCAGCCCGATGGCAAGCGCCGCCGCAAGCGCCGCGAGCAGGCCGACGATCAAGGGCTGGTTCATGTTTGTCACGAGCAGCGCGGTGATGGAGGCCGCCAGGGCCGCCGTCGACGGGATGGACAGATCGATGCCGCCGGCAACGATGTCGTCGCCACCTGCCATGACGACGATGGCCAGCCCGAGACTGACGACCACGACTGGGATGCTCTGCTTGAGCACAAGGTCTGCCGTCGTGACCGTGAAGAAATTCGGCGCATTGAACCCGATATAGGCAAGCATCGCCACGAAGATGAGCAGCGGTGCAATCCCGACGAGCCGGGTCAGGGTCAGACTCCTCATGCGGCCTCTCCGTTGGCTCCGGTGGTCAGCGCGACAAGCTCGTCGACGGCGAGTCCGCCAGCATCGACTTCGCAAGCGATCCGGCCCCGCATCATCACCAGGATGCGATCACAGGTGCCGATGAGTTCGGCCGGGTCGGATGAGGAAATCAGGACGGCGGCGCCCTGCTCCACCAGGCGTTCGATCAGCGCGTAGATTTCGACCCTGGCGCCGACATCGACGCCGACAGTAGGTTCGTCGAGGAGGAAAACCCTGGCATCGGTCGCGAGCCAGCGTCCCAGAACGAGCTTTTGCTGATTGCCGCCCGAAAGATTGCGAGCGATGACGTCGGGATCAACGGGCCGGATGTCGAGATCGGCGATCTGACGTTCGGCCCGGATGTGCGCACGCTTGCGGCTTTCCAGCCAGAACCGGGCGATCTCGTCGAGCGAGGCGATGTTGATGTTCTCAGCGCTGCTCATCGACAGCACCAGGCCGTCATTGCGCCGATCGCGCGGTACGAGCACGATGCCCTTGGCGACGGCCTCGGCCGGAGAGCGGAAGCGCACCGGCTTGCCATCCAGTTCCATGCCGCCGGCATGTAGTTTGCGAAGTCCATAGAGGGTGTCGACAACGGCGCTGCGCCCTGAGCCGACGAGGCCGGCAATGCCGACGATTTCCCCGGCCCGCAATTCGAGCGACACCCCTTCAAAAAGCGCGCCGTCGCCGGCATCGCGCAGAGCCAGCACCGGCGCGTCCGACACCGTCCGCTCCCCGCGCGGCGGATAGAGCTCGCCGAGTTCCCGTCCAACCATGGCCGAAACCAGCTCTCCGCCGCTTTGCGGCGTGATCTGTTCGAAACGCGCGACGTCGCGACCATTGCGGAACACGGTGACGCGGTCGCAGATCTCGGTGATCTCCTTGAGATAGTGGGACACGTAGAGCATGGCGATGCCGCGTGCCTTCAGCGCTCGGATCGCCTGGAAGAGCTGGGCGATCTCGTCGCTCGACAGGGGAGCGGTCGGCTCGTCGAAAACAACGATGCGCGCCTGGCCATCGATCAGGGCGCGGGCGATCTGGACAAGCTTGCGCTCGGCCGGGCCGAGATCGCGGATCAGGGCGCCGCCGGAGATGGATGCGTTGAGCGTTTCCTTGAGAAAGCTCTCGGCACGCCGGCGCATATCCCGGCTCCTGAGCCCGAATGGTCCGCTCGTTTCCTGGCCCATGAACACGGACTCGGTGACGGTGAAATGCGGCACCAGGTGGAGTTCCTGGTGTATGAAGCGGATTCCGAAGGCATGCACGGCTTCAGGCGTGATATTTTCGATGGGCTTGCCCATCACAAAAATCGTTCCGGACTCGGCGCGGTAGATGCCGGCCAGCACTTTTATTATGCTGGACTTTCCCGCGCCGTTTTCGCCGACCATTCCATGGATTTCTCCAGGGCGTACTTCGAGCGAAGCCTTGTCGAGCGCCTGAATGCCGGGAAAGGCCTTGGAAATATCCTTCATGACAAGAGCGGCGTGAGTCATCCTGGCCCTCCCGGCGGGCGCCTGAGTGGATGCTGAGGCGAATGGGGCCGGAAAGGCCCCATTCGAGTCATGCATGAAGGCTCAATAGTCGCTATAGCCCAGTTCTTCGATGGCCAGCTTGGCCTCCTCGGGACCGAAGACCGGACGTACCTCGACATAGGTCTGCGACATCAGTTCCTCGCCGGCGAAGTGGCGGGCCACGTTCTGCGCCGAGATCTCGCCGATCAGGCGCGGCTGCTGCGCGACATTGGCGGCGAATGGGCTGCCGTCCTCAGACATGATTTCCAGCGTTTCGGGATTGGCGTCGAGCGCCGTCACCTTGACCTCGGTGCGGCCGGCTTCCTCAAGAGCCTGAACGACACCGATGGCCGGCTGATCCCAGCAAGCGACATGGATGGCATCGAGCGTACCCTCGGGATACTGGCTCAGAAGGTCGAGCGTCTGTTTGCGCGCATCCTCGGGCGCGTTGGCGAACTCCTCGGCAAGTTCAGGCTGCACGATTTCAATGCCCGGATAATCGTTCAGGACGTACTTGGCCATCTGGGCGCGGATGGTGCAGATGCGCAGGGCGCCCTCGAAGGCGTTGAACATGGCGACCTTGCCCTTGCCGTGGATGGCATCGGCGAGATAGCGGCCGATCGTGGTTCCCATGTAATAGTTGTCGGACGTCGCATTGTTGATCGAGAACGGACTGGGGTGATCGACGGTGAAGACCGGGATGCCGGCATTCTTCAGGGCTTCGAATTTCGGCTCGACGGAATCGTCGCCGAGAATGGAAATCACGGCATCGACGCCGCTGGTCAACAGGATGTCGTGATTGTCGGCATGGACCTGGTTGTCGCGACCGCCATCGACTGGAACGACCTCGCCACCGAGTTCCTCGACCTTGGAAACGGCGCCGTTGAAGGCCTCGCGGTCCCAGAAGTGCTGCGTGCCGACCACGGCGATGCCGATGCGCTTTCCCGCCAGAGACAACTCGTCCGCCTGCACAGCCATGCCCAGCGCAAGAAACGAAACCGTGCCGAACGCGATTGCCTGGAATAGACTCGTCTTGGTGTTCAGAATGTTCATGAATTTTCCTCCGGCTTCCGAGCCCGGTGCGTCCCGGGCCTTATTCTGAAGCTGGGCAACATTAGCTCACCGCATTTACAAATGTCAATATTATGGTATTTGTAAAAATCAGCCAGAAGGTCGAATGGTGGCGGCCAAGGCCGGGGAGGATCAAACCCACCTCAGAGGAGATGCATCGATGTCGGGTTTCGACGCCGTGTTTGTAGGACTGACCATTCTGGACATTGCAGGCAGGCCGGTAGAAGCCATCCCCGAGGGTGGCGGGATCGCCTTCGTCGAGGAAATCCGCATGAACCCGGCTGGAACCGCCGCTGGCGCGGTGATGAATGCCGCGAAAATGGGGATAAAGACCGCCACGGTCGCTTGCCTCGGCGACGACGAGCAGGGGCGCTTCATCATCGATGCCTATCAACGCATGGGTATCGACTGCTCGATGATTCAGATCACCAACAAGAAGCGCACGTCGGCAACCATTCTGCCGATCCGCCCGAATGGCGAACGACCCGCCCTGCACTGCCGGGGCGCCTCGGATGCACTATTTGTCGCAGAGGAGGACTTCGACAAGGTCTGCAATGCGCGCTTTCTCCACCATGGCGGAACGGGGTTCCTGAAAGCAATGGATCAGGGGCAAAGCGCCAGATTGCTCGCACACGCCAAGAAGAAAGGGCTGACCACCACCTTCGATCTGATCGGCCCCAATGACGGCACGCTGGCGCTGCTCAAGGACGTCCTGCCAAACGTGGATTACTTCATGCCCTCCATGGAAGAGGCGGAGTTTCTGTCAGGCCGCACCGATCCGAAGGACATCGCCGACTTTTTCATCGATCTTGGCGCCGGAGGGTGCATCTTCAAGTGGAGCAATCGCGGATCGTTTATCCGCACAAGGAGTGTCACAGAGCACCTGCCCGCCTATAAGGTCGAAGTGTCCGACACCACCGGGTGCGGCGACAGCTATTGCGGCGGTTTTGTCGCAGGCCTTGCCAAGGGACTTGACCTGATCCAAGCCTGCCGACTGGCCACCGCCGTTTCCGGTCTGGTCGCCACTGGTCTTGGATCGGATGCCGGCGTGATCGACTACGAATCGACACAGGCATTCATGCAGCACGCACAGACAATGGATTGACCAGATGGGCGAAACAAACTCCGGCCAGCAGCGCGCGACGCTCGGAATGCGCGATGACGCGCTCCTCGCAAACATTGCGCTGCTTTACTACAACGAGGGCCTGACCCAGGGTGAAATCGCCAAGCGGGCCGGAGTCTCGCGCGCAACCATCGTCAACTATCTGCGCGAAGGGCGCGAACGCGGCATTGTCAGCATTCGTATTCGGGGCCAAGCGCTGGCCCAGTCGCGCCATTCGCGCGATCTTTGCGCGCAGTTCGGACTTTCGGACGCCTATATCGCGGCGGTGCTTGACGAGTTCACCGCCCAAGACTCGCTGAAGCAGACTGCCCGCGTCGCAGCCGAGGCCTTTTTTGACATCATCGAACCGGGCGACAAGATCGGCGTGGCCTGGGGCGACACCATCAAGCTGGTGTCACAGGAAATGCCGCGCAACGGGCTTGCCGGCGTCTCGGTTTTCCAACTGATCGGATCGATGCGGTCGACACAGCTCCGGACGGCGGAATCCTGTGCCATCCAGATCGCCAGCCGACTGGACGCCGACTGTTTCACCCTGCATTCGCCTGCTGTCATGTCGACCGAAGTGCTAGCCGAACAGATCAGACTGGAGCCGTCCATTCACGAGCAGCTTGTCCAGCTCAAGGACTTTGGAGCCTGCATCTACTCGGTCGGCGATCTGAGCGATACAACGCGACTGGTGGAATCAGGCATCGTCACCGTCGACGATCTACACGAGGCGGTCGAGACAGGAGCGGCGGGCATTCTGTGCGGACGCTTCATCGATGCAGACGGCCAGCACCTGCGCCTCGCATTTGAAAAGCGGATGATTGCGGTCGAGCTTGAAGAGATGCGCCGCGCACAAAAACGGATGCTCGTTGCATCGGGCCTTAACAAACTCGCCGCGGTGAAGGCAGCCCTGAAGGGCGGCTATGTCACCCATCTGATTGTCGACAGCACATTGGCGTCAGCACTTCTTGGATAGACGACAGCTTCGGGCGTGTTCCTTGCGAAAGCAGACCGTGCTGACGTTGCCCCCAAGTTTTATCCAGCTTGACGGAGACTCCGGCGATTGGTTTGGCCGTCATGGCCGGGCTGGGTGACGGCGGCTGGCGCGGCGCTTGCGCCAAGGTCGTGCGCCCGTGTGCCGAACATCTTGCTCATGCCACTCGTGTCGAATTTGGTAATTCTCTGTCGCAATCGATGCAGTTGACGGCAGAATTCGCGACTACGCTTGAACCGCCCCGGGATTGCCGGAGGCCGGTTGATATGAGTTACGCAGCCATGGTCTGCTCGTCCAGAGAGGCGTAGTAGCGTTGCTCGGCTTCGGCCGGTGGGATATTGCCGATCTGCTCG
>Ga0180009_10008182_pt1 | contig 10453 bp, 8 predicted proteins | sample OS_PC_MetaG_FD_123537 | JGI IMG/M metagenome (GOLD analysis project Ga0180009, IMG submission 123537) | Groundwater microbial communities from the Aspo Hard Rock Laboratory (HRL) deep subsurface site, Sweden - OS_PC_MetaG | ecosystem: Environmental > Aquatic > Deep subsurface > Groundwater... | reverse complement strand
CGAGGAGGCGCCGCACGATGCTCCCCCGCTCACGCCCGACGCGAAGATCACCCCGCCTCCGGTAGGAGCCTACGACTGCACCTCGGTGGCGGCCGGCCCTCCCGGCCGCACCTCGACCGTGCCCCTGGGTTGCATCATCGATCCCGCCTGCAGCACCATGCTGGTGACAGCCCACCGCGGCGCCGGGGTCGACTCGCAGGAGGTGATCAGCGGGATCTACCTGCCGATCGGCAAGTTCGCGCCGGAGAACACGCTGCTCGCCATCCGCTGGGCCATCGTGGCGGGGGCCGATGTGGTGGAGCTGGACGTCCAGACCACCAAGGACGGCAAGCTCGCGCTGATACACGACGGCGACGTGAAGCGCACCACCCTCGGCACGGCAGATGTGAGCGATCTGACCCTGGCCGAGCTCCAGGCGCTCAAGATCAAGACCGGCCAGTTCAAGGGCGACTTCAGCTGCGCCCAGGTACCAACCCTCGACGACGCGCTGGCGCTGACCAAGGGACGGATCAACATCGACCTCGACCTCAAGACCGACGACACCGACAAGGTTGCGCTGGCGGTGCAGCAGGCGGGCATGCTGGACCAGGTGTTCTTCTCCGCCAGCAGCACGGCCAAGCTGACCAAGGCGCGCGCGGCGGTGCCCGGCGTACGGCTGCAAGCCCGCACCGACGACGCCTCCCAGATCCCGGTGCTGCTGGCCGGCTTCACACCCCCGCCTGACATCCTCGAGATCGACGAGACGATCCTGACCGCCGCCAACATCGCCACGATCCACGCCGCCAAGGCCAAGGTGTTCGCGGACGGTTTCACCTATGACGTGCAGGGCTACCTGACCAACGACCCCAAGTCCTACTCCCCCCTTGTGGCCAAGAACCCGGATGTGATCCAGGTCGATCGGGCGGATCTGCTGCTGACCTTGCTGGGCCGGTGAGCAGAGCGGGGGAGCTGCCAGAGCGGCGACGGGAGGTAAACCGGTCGCCGCTCTAGCGCCAGACCACCTTGCGGTGCGTGTCGACCTGGTACTGCAGATGGATCTCGCGTTGCGTGCCTGCCTCGAGGCTCAGCTCCCAGACCAGGTGTCCGTCGCCCGTCCGGCGATGCCCCTCGGTGGTCTCCTTGCTCAGGGTGATCTGGACCTGCTCCACCTCGGAGACCGGGATCCGCTCCATGACCGTGACCTGACGCGGCGTGGCCCCGGTGTTGGAGAGGTAGACCTTGGTCCAGATGTTGTGACACACGCGCCGGGTCAGCGTCTTCTCCTCGCGGCTCTGGCCGCTGCGCCGCACCACCTGCAGCTCGTCCTGCGATCCCCAGCCCAGCGCGAAGGGCTCGCCCGGGGCGACGAACGGGATCTGCGTCCGTCCGGTGAACCCGCCGTTCTGGATCAGCCGAACCGGGCCGGCGAGCAGGGGCTTGGCGGCGCTGTTTCGCTGCTGCGACCGCAGCAGCACCGACTCGGCCAGCTCGGGGAAGCAGACCCGGTCCAGGCGGGTCTCGCTCTCGAAGCTGTCCAGCGTCACCAGGTGGGCCCGACCGTCCGAGGGGATGCTGACCGATCGGGCCAGCTCGAACACCCTCACCTCCCCTCCGTCGTCCACCCCTGGCACCACGCCGACGCGGGCCTCCGCGTCCATCCCCGGAGAGATGGCCTCGATCTCCTCCTCCCGGGACGAGACCTCGATGGTCCGCTTCTCCTCGTCGCTCTTGGGTCGGAGCTTGAGCAGATCCTCCTCCAGCAGCGGCAGCTCCGCACCCAGGGTCGGCCGCTCGGTGGAGAGGCGCAGCTCCACCTCCCGCCAATCCTCACCGGTGTTCTGCCACACCGTCCCGAGCAGAGACCAGCACAGCATCTCCCCCTGCAGCTCGGCCTGATGGGCCGGTCGCCACAGCGCGCAGGGGACCAGGTACTCCCAGCTCACCTCGTACTCCCCGGCTGACTCGACATCCACCACGGCGCGCAGCGTGGCCCAGTAGCAGACCGTCGGCGTCAGGGCCGCCGACAGCCGCTCGCCGAGGCGGTCCATCCGCTGCTGCACATCCTCCACCGCCTGGCGGCTGCCCTCCTCACGCTCCATCGTGAGCCGCAGCTCCTGCTCGACCTGCGCCAGATCGCGTCGCCACTCCTCGCTTCGTTCTACGCCACGTCCCGCCTGCTGACAGATGTGTTGCAGCACAAAGCCACGGACCTGGCGCAGCCGACCACGCTCGCCCTGCGCCAGCTCCAGCTCGTTCTGGTGCGTCAGCATCTCGCGCCGAAACTGCTCCCGGCGCAGCTCGAGCTCCTGCTGCAGCCACGGTCTCGTCGCTGCCACTGTCGAGGTGCGGCGTAGGCCCAGATCCACGAGCCGACCGGACGGCCCGTCGAGGCCACCTCGCAGGGATCGATCCACCGCGAGCGGAGTGACCCGCTCGACCTCGAGCAGATGCCGCCCAGCCTTGAGCGAGAGCCGGGCGCTGCGCTGCACCTGTGCACGATCTTCCAGCACCGTCACCCGTCTGACCGGCGCGTCGACCAGCTGGTGTCCTTCCGCGCGCTGCTGCATCACGCCCTCCTTCCCCCGCCGACGATCTCGTTGCTCGATGGCAGCGTGACGCTGTAGCGCAGCAGGCACTCCCGCTTCTCGCCGGGCCCCAGCTGCAACCTGAACCGCCGCCCGCCGCGGATCGGCCGCTGGCGTTCTCGCTGGTCGTAGTCCTCGGCCGGCGGCTTCTCCTCGAGCCGTTTGACCTCGACCTTGCGCTCCTCCGTCACCGGGAGCCGCTCGATCACCTCGACGACGCTGGGCTGCTGCAGCCCGTTCTTGACCTCGATGCGGACCTCCTCGTCGTAGACCGTGCGGCCCGAGAGCAGGCCCTCCTCGTGCTGGCTGTGGCGGACATTGCGGGCCGTCTTGATCCTCGGCTCGACCCCCAGGCTGGCCTCGATCGACGCCCCCGGGGCGGTCGTCTGCAGCCGGGCGGTGACCAGGTAGTCGTTGCCCCAGAAGACATCGAGCGGTCCGGCCAGCAGCGGGACGCCGAGCGGGTTCTCCAGCCGCGCCAGGCGGTAGACGGCGCTGTCCACCAGCGGGACAGTGCGGCAGATCAGCTTCACGTCGAGCGTCTGCCGCAGCACCGCCAGGCGATGCAGGGCGCCGTCGGCCGGCAGGTCAGCGCGGGACCGCGTCTCGTAGCGGTAGGCGAAGTGCCCTGCGCTCTGCCCCACGTCCTGGCTCCCTCTCGGTGCCGGCAGGGTGCGCAGCTCCAGCACGCGGCTGGCCCGCCGCTGCTCGGCCTGCTGTACCGCGCCCAGCACCTCGGGTTGACGCAGCCCGGACGGCAGCTGCTCCTCGGAACGGAGCGGCCTCAGCGTGCCTCTGCCCCGCTCGTCCGCCGAGGGCAAGACGAGGCCGCTGAAGGCCAGCAGCTCGTCAGAGGGCACCAGGGTCGCTGCCTGGGCCGGTTCCCTGCGCCGCTCCTCCCGCTTGCGCTTGGCCGGGCGGGCGGCGGAACGTCGTTTCATCATCTGCGCCGGCGCTGACTGCGGTGCCGGGGCGGGCATGGCGGCCATCGCCGGCTCCGCCGGGGCTCCGTGGTCGGCCAGCTCCATCAGCTTGTCCTGCGGCGTGGGCTCGTCGTCGAAGGCCTGCTCGAGATCGACCTCCTCCTCCACCTCCACCATGGTCTCCCGCGTGATCTCTGCCGCGCTGTAGCTCGGCTCGTCCTCCATCCGTCCGGCCACCGGCGACGGCGCCTTCTTGGCCCCGGCCAGGGTCTGGCTGATCATCTGCCCGATGGCGCCGGACGGCTTCGTCAGAGGCTCGGGCTGGATCGGTCGGTCCCGGTCGAAATCGGCGAAGAGCTGCGGTAGATCCTGGGGCAGCTCGCGCCAGGCGCGATGTCGGTCGGGCGGCGCGGCGCGGCCGATGCGCCAGGCTCCTAGCCGGGGCAGGTCGCACCGGCGACGCAGATCCGCCGTCGAGAGCGAGATCGCGACCTGCTGCCAGTCCTCGCCGGTCGCCTGCCCCACCAGAGCGCTCATCACCAGCTCCGCCCGCGCCCCGTCCTGCTCCACCCGCAGCTCGTAGCTGGGGAACCAGCGCGCCCCGGGCACCTGGTAGCTGAGCCGGATCCGCCGGGGCTCGTGCAGCGGCTCGGCGAGCCAGACCTGGATCTTCTTGCCGATGCGAAGACCCGCGGTCCTCGCGCTGGACAGCTGGCCCAGGCGATCTGCCGCCTGCTTGAGCTCGTCACCCAGCCGCTTGAGCTCATGCTCGAGATCCAGACCCCGCTTGAGGCGCGAGCTGCTCTGCTCCTGCACGAACCGATCCAGCGCCAGCCAGGCGGCCAACGGGTCCGGCGCGGCGAACCGGTCCTGATCAGGTCGCTTGGGAGCCGGGGGCAACATCGGCACCAGCTTGCCCAGCGCCGCGCTCTGCTCCGCCAGGCGCCGCTGCTCACGCCGCAGGCGTTCGAGCTTGCGCTCCAGCTCCTTGTAGCGCTCCAACTCCTCGACCTCAACCTGCTCCACCGGACTGTGCACGTCGAGGATCACCTGCACATCCAAGACCCTCGGCCCCTGCGACTCGAGCGCGACCCGCACCGAGCTGTCCATCAGCCCGAGGGGCAAGCCGCCGATCTCGTGGCAGCTCTCGCCTCGCTGCGCCGGGTCCAGCGTCCCCTCCCGGTGGACCAGCGCGCTGTTGCGGAACACCTCCACCGCCACCACGCTGGCCTCGAAGGGCATGCGATGATCGGGGAGCTGTTCCTCGGTCTCCTCTTGTCTGGGCTCTTCAGTCGAAACGATCGCCATCGGCATCGGCGAAGCATACCTAGACAGCGTTCCCAATCCAACTGCCATTGTATATAGTCGGGCGCCAGGAGGCTGCACGAGGATGCCCCCCGACCCCGCCGACATGCTGGCACGCTCCCTGGTCTTCGGGCTGCTGGGCCGTGACGAGCGGGCGGACCTGCTGCACGCCGGTCACCAGCAGCGCGTGCCGGCAGGCACCGATCTGTTCCACGCCGGCGACCCCTGCGACCAGGTGCAGGTGGTGCTGGCCGGCGGGGTACGCCTGTGGCGAATGACACCGGACGGGCACCTGCTGGTCCTGCACCTCTGCGAGCCAGGTGAGGTGCTGGGGCAGATGTCGGCCGTCGATGGCACGCCACACTCCGTCAGCGCAACCGCGGCACAGGATTGCCGCCTGCTGGCCTTCGAGGCGGGCGCCTTCCGCCGTATGCTCGAGCAGCGTCCGGCGCTGGCATTGCGGCTCGTCGCCGTGCTGGCGTCCCGGGTCCGCGGCCTGAGCGACGAGCTGGAGGCGATGAAGTTCGCCTCGATCGGCCAGCGGGTGCTCGGCTGGCTGCAGCACCAGGGCGTGCAGCGCCGTGAGCTGCGGGTCACACACCAGGGGATCGCGGAGCAGGTCGGCGCGACCCGGGAGAACGTCAGCCGGGTGCTGGGCCTGCTGCGCGACCGGGGTATCCTCCGGCTGGGTCGCGGGCGGATCGAGATCCTGGACCACGACCACCTGGCGCGGGTCAAGGTGTAGAACGGCGCTACCGCTACGGCCGGTCGGGCCGATGACCCTTGGTCGGCCGGTCGGGGCGGATGCCCCGTCGGGGAGCTATCCGCCCCGCGTCGGGCCTGGCCACCAGCCCGCCGATCGGGCGCGTAAGCGGCGCGGGAGCCGAAGCGGGAGTCGGCTCGGTCGGAGCCGGCGCGGCTGTGGGCTTCGGCGCGGGAGCCGAGACCGGCGGGGAGGGTGTGACCGGCTGAGACGCCGGCCGGTCGGGGCGGACGCCCGCTGGCACGCTCTGCAACCCGCGGTCGCAGCCGGAGGTGACGCTGGCGCCGCCGACCAGCGCGACCAGCGCGGCGGCCGAACGACCGAGGAAGGTGCGGCGGTCCTGCTCCGGCAGCGAGTGACCCACGCTGCCGGTCATCCGGCGCAGGGCGGACGCGTCGATCGCGTCGAAGATCGCACGCTCCGTGGCGGTGAGCTCCACGCCGCTGGCCTCGAGCGCCATGGCGCGGTCCCGCTCGAGCGCCGCAGCGAAGGACGCGTCGACCGCCGCCATCGCCAGCAGCTCCTCGATGCCGGTCGGGATCACCTGCTGTGGCCGGGTGTTCCCCGGGGGCTGCCCCCCGACGATCGTGGTCCGGGCCGCCTGCCGCTCGCCCGACAGCGGCAGCATCGACCGCCGGCCTTGGTCCTCGCTCATGCTGGCCTCCGTTGCATGACCCACAATACCAGGATCCGCCCGGCGATGGCGAGGCTGACCGTTGTGGCTCTCCCGACCCCGTGGCAACATACTGGTCATCGATGGACACGATGGGGAAATACCAGCTCCTGCGCCAGCTGGGCCGTGGAGGGATGGCCGAGGTCTTCCTGGCGCTCGAGACCGGACCCGCGGCCCTGGAACGTCTGGTGGTGCTCAAGCGAGTGCTGCCGGAGCTGGCGGGTGACAGCAAGTTCACCACCATGTTCCTCGACGAGGCGCGCATCGCCATGCGCCTCAACCACCCCAACGTGGCCCATGTCTACGAGGTGGGACAGCACGACGGACAGCACTACCTGGTGATGGAGTTCGTCCACGGCGCGGACCTGCGCGCGGTCCTGCGGCGGTACCAGCAGCTCGCGCTGACTCCGGCGCAGGCCGCCCTGATCGCTGCCCGGACCGCCAGCGCCCTGCATCACGCCCACAACCTGAAGAGCCTGCGAGGTGACGCGCTCAACGTCGTCCACCGCGACATCAGCCCCTCGAACATCTGCATCAGCCACGAGGGCATCGTCAAGGTGCTCGACTTCGGCATCGCCAAGGCCAGCACCAACCTCAACCAGACCATGCTGGGGGTGCTCAAGGGCAAGTACCCCTACATGTCACCGGAGCAGGCCCAGGGTGATCCGCTCGACGGGCGCTCGGATCTCTTCTCGCTGGGGATCGTGCTGTACGAGACATTGACCTATCGGCGCCTGTTCAAGCGTGCCAACGAGGCCGAGTCGCTCGAGGCCCTGTTCAAGCTGCAGATCCCTCCGCCGTCGACCTTCAACAGGCTCGTTCCGCCGGAGCTGGACAAGATCGTCCTCCGGATGCTGGAGCGCGACCGACAGCGGCGCTACCCCACGGCGCAGGAGGCGGAGGGCGAGATGGAGGCCTACCTGCGCCAGGATCCTGCCACGGCCGCCGACCTGGCCCGGGTGATGAGCGACATCTTCGGCGACACACGACAGCTGTCGGCCCTGGTGCACGAGTTGCTGGCCGGCGACAGCCAGGGCGAGCTGCTCCCGTCCTACACTCCGTCGAGGAGCCTGCCCCCGGTCGCCGACTCACAGGGCGGGGAGCGGCCAACGGCAGGGCCCGTGTGCGAGCACTGCGGCGAGGTCCACAGTTCGGACCACATGTACTGTCCCGAGACCGGAAGGCCGATCGCAGACCGGCTCCCCGGCCTCGAGCCGGAGAGCTCGGACGTCCCGACGATGCTCGTCAACAAGCCGCTGATTGACAGCGCGGTCGACTGGTCGAGCCCGGCAGACACCCGGATGGCGTCGTCGGACGCCGACACACGGCCGGAGCGGGCGCTGCCCGACCACCTCTTTGCTCCGTCGCCTGAGGAGGAGGTCTGCCCCCGTCTGACGACGGATTCGCTTGACGACCTGTCCGAGCTGACCCTGATGCCCCGCGTCTCGAGGGGACCACTGTGGGTCGTCGTCCTGCTGCTGGTGCTGGGCATTGTCGCCGGCATCGTCTGGTACGCGACCTGAGCCATGGCCGACCTGCCGCACGACGTGGTGCAGATGATCAACCAGCGGCCGGGGGGCTACAACCGGGCCATCGGCCTGCGGTTCGTGCAGGCCACCGCTGACGAGGTTGTCGCCGAGCTGGAGATCGACGAGCGCCACCGCCAGCCGTACGGGCTGGTCCACGGCGGCGTTCTGGCGGGCATGATCGAGACGCTGTGCAGCACCGGCGCCGCGCTCAACGTGCTCCTCGAGGGCCACAGCACCGTCGGGCTCGAGAACACCACCTCCTTCTTGCGCGCTGTCCGCTCCGGCACCCTGCGCGGCACGGCGCGGCCCCTTGTCAGGGGACGCCGCTCGCACGTCTGGGAGGCGCAGATCCTCGACGACAGAGGCCGCCTGGTCGCCACCGGGCGCGTGCGGTTGCTGGTGCTGGCGCCGGGCGTCGAGGCCGACGGCGAGGTGGTCCAGCTGAGCGGCACGCCTGCCGCTGACAGCCCGACGGGCGAGTGATCGTTGCCCCGCCGGCTCGCCTGACTTGTCATGCGATTCGATGGACTATGTGGATCGGTTTGCCGGTTGAAAGTCGCCCCGCCAGGTGAAGACAATGTGATCGATGCAACGCAACGCGCTCCGGTACCTGGTGGATGCCCTACTGACACCGCGGTGGAGACACCGAGGTGTTGCAGGTCCCTCCTCCCTTGCAGGGCAACCCGTTGGTGCTGATGCCGGACTCGCCGCAAGTAACACACCAGTCGGTGCCGCCGGCCGGCTTGCAGACATGCTGGTTGCCAACGCAGTTTGTCACGTTGGTGTTGCTACAGTCACAGTGTTCCCCCGCGCCCCCTTTGAAAGCGGTGCTGTAGTCGGCGTTCAGGCAGTAGCCGGACGTGTTGTCGTACTCACAGGTGCCGATCGGGTTGTTCTGGCTCTTGTCGCACGCGAAACACTCGATGGGGACTGGTGTGTCGGCGAGACCGGAGCAGGTCGCGCAACTCGACAGGCATGCACCCGTGGCCTTGCAGAACAGCTTCCCCGTGCTGCATCCTGTGCAGTCGGTTCCGGAGATGCATGAGCCGTTGCAGTACACCAGGCCCGACTTGCAGAGCGGGCCGATGTCCGTTGACTGAGCATCCGGGGCCGAGCTGTCAGGCTGCGCCATGTCAGGCTGCGCCGCCTCCGGGCGGGCCGCGTCGACCGGCATCGCGGTGTCTCCCAATGCCTGATCCTCCGGGGACAGATCCGTCGCATCCGGATGTGCGACGTCCCGGGAAGTCTCGGAGGGTGGCAGCCCGGCCGGGTCGAAACGGCAGCTCATCGCCAGCAGCACAATCCAGGCACCATGTCGCATGTTCCCAATATATACCGTGGCCCAAGTGGCCGCACGTCCGGTTCGTCAACCTGACTCGAACGTGCTCCAGAGGAGCATGCGACAAGGCCAAGTCCTTGCCAGCCGCGGTGGCCACCGACCATGGAGCACGAGCACGTCCCATGGGCGGGGATGGGGATGGTGCGCATCTCAGCGCAGCAGCAGCTCGCCCCCACGGATCACCGGGCACTCGTCGGCGTCGAGCACCTCGAACGAAATGCGGTCGTCGCCGTCACCGCGGTGGCCCACCACCACCAGGGTCTCGCCGGGCCTCGCCGGGTGGGAGAAGCGCGCGCGCAACCCACGGCAGCGCCGCGGGTCGCCGTTCAGGCGGTGGCGCACCAGGGTCGCGCAGGACATCGCCAGCACGCACATGCCGTGGAGAATCGTGCCCGGCAGGCCCGCCAGCCGGGCCAGGGTCGGGCTGGTGTGGATGAAGTTGGCGTCGCCGGTGGCCGCGGCATAGCGCAGGGCCTGGTCCTTGCTGGTGGGCAGGGCCAGCCGGAAAGCCTCGGGTCGGGGCCCCTGCCGGGCGCCTCCCTTGCCGCGAGCACGGCGACGGGGACCGCGCACCATCAGGCCGACCCCGGCGCTGCCCAGCAGCTCGTCGCCTCTCAGCGCCTCGCCAGCCAGCCGCAGCAGCTCGCCCGCGCGGGTCTGCTCGATGCCGGCGATGGTCAGGCGCAGCCGCAGCCGGTCCCCCACCCGTAGCGGCTGTACCCAGGTGAACACCTGTTCGGCGTGGACCATGCGCAAGATGTTCATGTGCAGGTCTGGGTGCACCAGAACCTCGCGGATCAGCGGCAGCACCAGCCGACTGACCAGCAGAGGCGGAGCGACGGCGCCCTCGCCGCGGTAGCACGGGTTGTCGTCGTCGGTGGCCGCCGCATAGGCCGCGACCATCTCCTGTGTGATGGGCTCCGCGGTCCGCTCCAGCACCTGACCCACTGCCCGCGGGTCGAGCCGGCGGTGGCGCCCGCTGGCCAGCGTCGCCAGTAACAGCCGCGTCTGGTCGCGTCCAATGCCGAGGCGCTCCAGCAGGCCAAGAGCCGTCTCTCGCAGCGTGTCCAACATGGACTCGAGGCTAGCGGGTGGACGCGAGGATGTCGAGGGCTCGACCGGACCGGAGGCTGTTCTTCGCCGAAGAAGGCGCTACTCGGTGATGTTGACGCAGCTGTAGCTCACGGCGTAGTCGTGCAGCGTCGGCGTGATAGTCTTGTCGTTGGTGGTGAGGGTGAACTCCGCCGAGCGTGGATCCTCTGCAACGAGCGTAAAACCATAAGAAATCATGGATCTAGGTGACAGCGCGGTAAAATCATGGGGTAGTACCCCCTGAACATGAAACACCAGCCTACAT
>Ga0180009_10008181_pt1 | contig 10454 bp, 5 predicted proteins | sample OS_PC_MetaG_FD_123537 | JGI IMG/M metagenome (GOLD analysis project Ga0180009, IMG submission 123537) | Groundwater microbial communities from the Aspo Hard Rock Laboratory (HRL) deep subsurface site, Sweden - OS_PC_MetaG | ecosystem: Environmental > Aquatic > Deep subsurface > Groundwater... | reverse complement strand
TCACGCAGGGCAAGGGGAGCGCGCCACAAATTCCTGTGTGGGAATTCTCCGACCGCGTACTCGGCGCGTTCAACGACAGCACCGGCGCCGAGGAGTTTCAGGCTCTGGCAGGCGTGAATCTGAGTGAAGGGCGCAACCTGGGGATCGAAGGCGGCCGGTTCGAAGTCGTCATCGTGGACGAGGACTCGAAGATCAACGCCAATGTCGCGGCGCGAGGCGATGCCTTCAGCCAGACACGCATGGTTCAACAGCTCATGGCGATGATGGGCGGCGAGCAGTACACGCCCCTGTTCGAAGAGCGCGACCTCGACGATCAGTTCTCGGATCGAATGTCCATCTGCTCCGCCCTCATTGACTGGGCGGACCCGGACGAGAACTTCACGAGCTGCGATCTCACCGCGACCCAAGCAGCGTCATCGGCGGCGCCGGAAGATTCCTTCTACCAGATGCTGAAGGATCCCTACCGGCGCAAGAACGCCGCGTATGACAGCCTGGAAGAGCTCCGGCTCGTGCGCGGCGTGGGCGACGACTTCTGGTCGACATTCGTCGATCCCGAACCGGGCAACCCCAAGAAGCGGGTGATGACGGTGTGGGGTCAGGGAAAGGTGAACGTCAACACGGCGAACGCGCAAACCATCCTCACGATCGTCTGCACGGGGGCTCCGAGCGCACCGCTCTGCAACGACCCAGCGCAGATGCAGACCTTCCTGATGTTCGTGAGCATGGCCAAAGGCTTCACCATGGGCGCCCCGTTGTTCTTCTCCCCCAAAGCCTTTGTGAACACGATGAAGGGCAAGGGGATGGTCGGACCGATGCTCACCACCCTCGGCATCGAGCCCGTGCAGTTCCTCTCCGACTCGGAAGTGGAGAAGACCGTCGCGACCGAGAGCCAGGTGTTCAGCATCTACGCGGACGGCGTCGTCCCGGGGTTCCGGCGGGAGACGCGGGTGCGGATCCATACGGTGGTGGATTTTCGAACTGCTCCACCACCCGGGTTTGGACCCGGGTTCGTGCCTCCGGGCATGGAAGGCATGGCAGGCACGGCTCCTGGCGGAGTCGGCGCGACCAATCTTCCGGGAACTGCACCCACGACCGCGACTGGATCGACCCCACTGGGCGCGGGAGCGGACGGACAACTCGGGGCGGATGCCATCCAAGGTGCGCTCGTACCAAACCCGGGTGGAACCATCATCTACTGGCGAATGGAGTAGGAAGCAGCGGCATGGCCAACCTCTTGGGCATCGACATCGCGGATGAAACTATACGGGTAGCCTTGCTGCGCTCGAGCTACCGACGCGTCACCATCGGTGCGCTCGAAGAGTGTCCGCTCGCAGATTATCCGTCGATCGCCGAAGCGATCCGCGCGGTCGCCGCACCGCTGTTGTCCCGGGGAGATTCGGTGGCGACGCAAATGTCGGGCGACAAGCTCTTCGTTCGCAGGGTTGAGCTTCCTCCCACGGCGATGAAACAGCTCGCCGAAGTCCTTCCCTTCGAGTTGGAGGCACAGCTCCCCTTCGATCTCGAGGACGCCATTTACGACAGCCGACTCATGCCGCGTGCTGGGGCCAATGCGCCCGTGAGCGTGTTTGCTTGTGTGGCGAGGATCGACCAGATCCGGGATCGAGTCGAAACCATCCAGGCTGCCATCAACGCTGAGCCTGAACGGGTCGACGCTTCGAGCTTCGTGCTCGCCAATCTCGTGTCCGTCGTACCGGAGCTCGGCGCGGCGGGTCCGATCGCGGTATTGCATCTGGACGCGAGCACGACAGACCTGGCGATCCTTCGTGAAGGGCAGGTCGAGTTCGTGCGAACGGTCACAGGCGGGACGGCGGGGCTTCCGGCATCGGCCAAGCCCCTTGCACGAGACCTCCGACAGACGCTCATGAGCTGGCGTTCCCTGGGCGGCGACCCGGTCCAGATGGTCTATCTCACCGGCCCTGGCGCCAAGTTCCAGGGGGCGGAGGCCTACTTGTCCTCGGAAGTGGGTGTCGAGGTCGCCCAGCTCCCCGAGCTGCGAGCAGAGGGGCTGTCCGGCGAGCTCGGCGAGAAGTCCGTTCGCTTCACGCGTGCCATCGGCCTCGCGTTGAGCTTGATGCGCAATCCGCGAAGCATGAATCTGCGGCAAGGTCCTCTCGCCTACGAACGCGGGTACGGGTTCTTGCGAGAGAAGGTTCCCTTGCTCGCCGGAATCGGCGCCCTGATATTCACCAGCTTCCTGTTCTCCACCTGGATGGAACTGCGCACCCTCGACCAGCAAACAGAGGTCCTCGAGGAAGCCCTCGCATCGGTCACTGTCAACGTCGTCGGCGAACCGATTCGCGACCCCAAAATGGCCGAAGACGCCGTGAGTATTACCAGCTCCAAGCTGGACGACCCCATGCCGACCGTCGATGGCTTCGACCTCATGGTCGAGATCTCCAAAGCGGTTCCGCCGGATGTGACCCACGACATCGAAGAGCTCGACTTCCAGAAAGGAAAGGCCACCATCCACGGCATCGTGCCGTCGATCCCCGAGGCGCAGCAGATCGCTGCAACGCTCGGCACGGTCCCTTGCTTCGAGAACGTGAAGATCGTGCGCACCAACCAGGTCGTGAACGAGAACCGCCAGAAGTATGTCTTGGAGTTCGACGTCAAGTGCCCCCTGCCCGGCCAGGAGAAGGAAAAGGGAAAGGACGACGAGAAGAAGAAGGCCAAGGACTCTGAAGACGGGGAGGGCGAGGAATGAAACGTCTACGTGAGTGGTACGACGGCCTCGCCGAGCGTGAGCGCAAGTTGCTCGTGCTCCTCCTGGTCCTGTTCGTCACGTTTGCGGTGTTGCTGGTTCCTTACGGCACGTCGGCGATGCTCGCTTCGCGTCGAGACCACAACGAAGCGCTGCGTAAGGCCATCAACCTGGTGCAGGGCAGCCGCGGACGCATCGATGAGATCAAGGAGCGCAAGGAGGCCGTTGAGAAGCGCTATCAGAACCCGGCGCCTCCGCTCGCTGGATTCATCGAAAACGCGGCCCGCAAGAGCGGACTCGAGATTCCGGAGTCGCAGGACCGGGCGGACGTGCCGCACGGCAAAAAGTTCGTTGAACGCGCCACGGTGGTTCGCCTTCGTAAGGTCCCGCTCTTGCCCTTGGTCAAGATGCTCGAGTCGCTCGAGAACTCTCGTCACCCCATCGTCGTCTCTCGCGTGAACATTAGGCGTCGCGGACGGGAGCCGGATTCCTACGATGTAGAGCTCGGTATCTCCGCATTCGATCGGGTCGAGAAGAAGAGCAAGGGCGACAAGGCCAGTCCTTCCGCCGCTGCCAGTGGGGAGGCCCAATGAGTCCGCGCCTACGCAAGATCCTGCTTTGGATCATGTATCCACTGTTCTACGTGGTGAGCTTTCTACTCTTCGCCTACCTCACCTTCCCATTCGATCAACTGCGGGATCGCATCGTCGTGGCGTTTGCGGAGGATCAGAGGAAGTCTGGCGGCGACATGCGCTTGGAGATCGATCGGATCTCATCCTATTGGTTCTCGGGGGCCGAAGCGCAGGGCGTTCGGCTGATTTCCCCGCCGGAGCTCAAAGAGGACGGGACGAAGGGGCCGCCGTCCGAGATCCTCATCGACGAAGTAGCCGGACGCGTGGCCATCCTTCCGCTGCTCATCGGAAACGTCACCATCAACTTCGCCGCGGAGCTTCTTGGAGGCTCGATCGAGGGCTCCACCTCCAAGAACGGGGAAGATCGCGTGATCGAAGTCGAGCTCACGGATCTCGCCGTGGGTCGTCTCGACCCGATTGTCCAGATGATCGGACTGCCGCTCACCGGGCAACTAAGTGGAACGCTCGAGCTCACCATGCCGGAGGGCAAGCTGTCCAAGGCCACCGGGTCGGTGGACTTGACGATCCAGGACCTCTCGGTGGGTGACGGCAAGACGAAGATCAAAGAGACCATCGCGTTGCCGCGCATGGTGGTCGGTGAGCTCAAGCTGACGTGTGACATCGCCGAGGGACGCCTGAAGGTCACGAAACTGGCCGCGGGTGGATACGATCTGGACTTCTCGGCCGATGGCAAGATCACGCTCCGCGACAAGTTCGCCGAGAGCCAAGCCGACCTGTACTTGAAGTTCAAATTCTCCGACAAGTACAAGGCAAAGGACGAGAAGACGAAGGCGCTGTTCGGGGAGCCTGGGTCGAAGGCCCCTGCGTTGTTCGAAATCGCCGATCCCCGCATCCGCCGCTCCAAGCGACCGGATGGATTCTACAGCTGGCGCGCCTGGGGTCTCATGCGGACCCTGCGTTTCGATCCGGCTCCAACCGGTGCGACAGGAACCCCGCGGGGCAAGCCACGGGCCCCGGGCGGCGTGCGTGGCTTCGCCCAGTAGTCGCGCAGTAGTCGCCCAGCAGCCGATCCCAGGCAGACCTAGCCCCCAGCGCCCTATCGGTGCATGATCATTCCTGAACCATGATTGCCGACGCTTACGACGCCAAGACGTCCATGCCGCGCCCCTTGCGGGTGCTCATCGTAGCCGCCGAACTGGCGCCATTCGCTCGTGCCGGTGGGCTTGGCGACGTCATGCAGGGCTTGTCTCGCGCCCTCGGCGACATGGGCGTCGAAGTTGTCGTTGCGACCCCCTACTACGGTGTCACCCGCCTGGACGCGGGCGCGAGTCCTCGAGCCTGGACCCGTCCTGTATGGACCCCAGTCGGTGGCGACGTACGCCAGGTGGGCGTCTTGGAAACGGTGACCGACGGTGACGTTCGCGTCTTGCTCCTCGACTGTCCGCCATTGTTCAAGCGCGGAGGAATTTACGGCACGGAGGCTGGCCCGTTTCCGGACAACGACCTGCGATTCGGCGTGTTGAGCCTGGCAGCCCTACGGGCAGCCGAAGTTCTCTGGGAGGGTCCCCCGGATGTCGTCCACGCACATGACTGGCACACCGGTCTCGCCGTCGCGTACGCGCGCCTCTCGGACGACGAAGCTTGGCGCAAGACGGCCAGCGTCTTCACGTTTCACAACCTCGCCTACCAAGGAAGTTTTCCTGCGGACCGAGCAAGCGTTCTTGGTCTGCCGGACGCGACTTTGCACGAAGACGCGCTTCTGGCGGGTGGTCGAATCAACTTTCTCAAAGCCGGTGTGACTTATGCCGATCGCGTCACGACGGTGAGCCCGACCTATGCACGAGAAGTGCTGGATCTGGAGCGATCCTGTGGCCTCGACGGCGTCCTCGTGGCTCGTTCCGACAGTCTGCTCGGGATTACCAACGGTATCGATACGAGCATTTGGGGCCCGTCGCGTGATCGAGCCCTCGCAGCCCGCTACGATGCCCATGATCCGACAGGTCGCTCGGCCTGCCGAACCGCCCTCGCTGCCGAGTTCGGTTTGGACATGAGCGGAGATCCTCCCGTGATCGGCGTCGTCTCTCGCCTCACACATCAAAAGGGCATCGACATGCTCGTCGAGTCATTGCCCACCTTGGTCAATGAGGGCATGCGGTTCACCATCGTCGCGTTCGGGGATACCCAGCTCGAAGCGCGATTGGCCGAGGCAGCCAAGAAGTTCCCTCGACGCATAGGATTTCGGTGCGCATTTGGGGATCCGATCGCCCGGCGCGTGTACGCCGGGGCAGACATCTTCTTGATGCCCTCGCGGTTCGAGCCGTGCGGCCTGGGCCAGCAATACGCCATGCGCTACGGTGCGGTCCCCGTGGTCAGCGCCGTCGGCGGACTGGCCGACACGGTGGAACCGGTTGATGAACTCCGAGCCACGGGCACGGGTTTTCTTCTCAACGAAGTCTCTGCTGAAGGGCTCACAGAAGCGCTCCAGAGAGCGGTGCGGGCGAGACGAAATTCCGCGCTGTGGGCCGCCATCGTACGCAATTGCCTCACGCGCGATGCATCTTGGGACGCCAGTGCGCGGCGCTACTACGCTACGTATCGAGAAGTCGCAGGAGCAGCGCCCAGGCCGTCGCTACCGCCCCCCATGCCGGTTGGTGCTCCGCGCAACGAACCCTGAAGCGGCTCGCCCATCGCAAGCGGTCTCGGAGTAGACTGCCCCTCGCCTCCGTCCGGACCGCCCAGGGACGGGTGGTCTACCATTGGACGCGAACACGCATGAGAAACAACTCTTCGACGCCCGTAACACTATCGATCGACGTTGGCGGGTCCGGCATCAAGGGTCGGGCCTTCCGAGGACCGGACTCGCCGGTAACGGAACGGCTTCGAATCAAGACCCCGCGACCGGCCAAGCCCGCCGCAGTGCTCGAGGTCATCGGCAAATTGCTCGAGCGTCAACGCCCCTACGACCGCGTATCCATCGGCTTTCCCGGCGTGGTCATCGACGGCATCGTCAAGACGGCACCAAACCTCGATGGCAACTGGTCGAATATTAATCTCGCAAAACAGGCCAGCAAGCTTGCCGGCAAGCCGGTACGCGTCATCAACGACGCCGACATGCAGGGGTTTGGCGCGATCCAGGGCAATGGCGTGGAGATGGTCCTGACCCTCGGAACGGGCATGGGGTCCGCGTTGTACGTGGACGGCCGGCCGATTCCGAATCTCGAGTTTGGTCATCACCCCTTCGAAAAGGGAATGACCTACGAAGAGCGGCTGGGACAGGCGGCGCTCACCAAGGCAGGCAAAGCCACGTGGAACCGGCGTGTCGCGCGAGCCATCAAGCTGCTCCAGCGCATCTTCAACTTCCGCAAGCTGTACATTGGCGGAGGCAACGCGAGGGTCATCAAGCTCGACCTGCCGGACAACGTCGTCATCGTGAAGAACGCAATCGCCTTCGAAGGTGGCGTGAAGCTCTGGGACGCGACTTGAGCCCGCCAAGCCATCGGCATCGTGCTTCGTCGTCTGTTGTAGGGGCGGGTCTGTGACCCGCCCGCTTGGTTTCACGGGGCAACGGGCGGGTTTGAAACCCGCCTACCAAGAATTTGGGTCGATCGGCCGCTGAGTTGAAAGCGGTGGTTTGAACCAGGAACTTGGGCGAGATCTCAGCTGTCGATGGCGATGCTGAGGCGCTGACGCAGGGCGAAGTACTGCTCACTGATGGAGAACAGCACAAGCTCGCGCAGCCGATCCTTGTGGCTGACGGGGGAGACCGACTCGTCGGATGCTTTGATCATCTCGGTGGCGATCTCGAGGTCGTGGGCAACGAGCAAGCCTGCTCGATCGGAGGTCAGATCGACGGCAGCGACCCACTTCTTGAGATTCATCGCACCGCTGGATTGCAGAAGCTTGGAGACGAGACTTGCGAGTCGCTCCCTCGCAGGGCCGGAAAGATGGGCGCCCAGAGCGTTGAGGTTGTCTGCGACCGGACCTTCCAGATCCGGGCTGATCGGGAACTGCGGCGCGTTCATCTTGATCGCGGCGAAGACCCATGCCTTCAACCCCGTTCCTGTCGGCACCAAGTGGCGGATGTACATTCCGGGTCGGTAATAGGTCAGGTGCCTGCCCACGATGAACGCAGCAGCTTGGTTGGGTACTTCCACTTCGAACGCCGCCCGCCCCAACACGATCGACGGGATCTGTGCGTGCAGGAACGAGATGCCCCCTTCGTCGTTGATGTTCTGGAATACGGGGGGAGCGTCCATGCCCAAGACACCAGCCGCGTAGTAGATCGTCTGCGACATCGGGTACGGATGCATCGCCAAGTCGATGGCGTAGCGGGCGTCGTAGCCCAGGTTCTCGAGGGTGTCGGCACGCGTGGCCAGCACCGCCGGCTCGATGACCGCAAGCAGCGACGTGAGAACCGGGTCCGCGTCTTCGTGGACCAGATTCTTTGCCCAATCGTCGTTCGAGAGGCGGTCCTGCGCAGGGGCTGCGGTCTCCGAACGCATCCGACGATAGAACCTGTCTTCGTCGGCCTCGGCGAGATGGAGCACGGACAGCGCCTGGCATAGACACCAGGCCCCATCGGCGCGTTTGGCTTCCGTGTAGAGGCGACGAAGCAGCTTATAGGACTCCGCGTTGGTGGGGTTGCGGATGAGAAGTGCGCGTTGCGCCGCGACGGCTTTGTCGAGGTATTCGGTTGGATTCGACGCGTACATCTCGGCGAGCAGCCCGTTTCGCTCGGCGTTGTCGGGATCGAGCATCTGTGCCGCCTCGAACGCGTCGATGGCGTCGCTCATCCACCCGAGCTTGTCCTTGTACAGCTCTCCGAGCTCGTCGAAGGTCTTCAGAACGGTGTCGCGGTCTTCCTTTTCGGTGGCGCGCTCTAGCTTGACCTTGAGGAGCTTTTCGACCCCCTCGTGGTCGCCCTTCTTCATGCGCAGCTTCAAGCTCTCGGTGAGGGCCGCCTCCATTTCCGGATCGAGCTCGAGCACCTTTTCCAGATACTCGAGCGCCTTGTCGACATCTTCGAGCTGCTGGCCGGTCACGATGCTGGCGGTGTGGATGTACTTCGCTTTCTGCTTCGGATCTTCGACGAAGTCCGCGAGCTTGAGGACGACTTCCACCAGCTTGGACCAGTCCTTGCCCTCGGAATACAGCTGCATCAGTCGCGTGAGCAGCTTGCGATCGTCGGGGCGCTCCTCGAGCGCCGCCATGAAGCTCTTGGCCGCGCGGGTTCGATCCTCGAGTTTCGAGGAGCAAACCTCACCGATCTGGACGAGCAGCTCGATGCGCTCGTCGCCTTCGGCGACATCGAGCCTCCGATTCTTCGTACGAATGACCTCTTCCCACTCGCCCTTGGCCTCGTAGACTTTGGCGAGAGCAGCAAGCGGTTCGCCAGCCGACGGATCCATGTCGGCAGACTCGGTCAACGACTTGATGGCTGTAACCGCGTCGCCCGCACGCCGTGCTGACTCTCCGTGGCGGTACAGCACAGCGGACTTGTCGTTGCCCACGAGCTTGTCGCCGAACTTCTCGAGCATCTCCTGATGGACCTGGAACGCCCGTTTGGCTTCGCCATGCTCGAACAGGATTCGCCCGGCGATGATCGCGGCATCCGGATCGTCCGGCGCAAACTCCAGCAGCTTGTCGCAAGCCACAAGCGCCTTGTCCGCCTGATCCGTGCGCGCCAGGCTCCTGATGAACCGGCGCAACGTGGTGGTCGCCCACTCCTTCGAGAGCTGCTCGAGCCGGGGGATGACGGAATCGAAGTAGTGGATGGCTTCCACCGGCCGCTCGTTTTCGAACGCCAAGTCCCCCAGAATGGCCAGCGCCTCCACTTGATTCTCGTCGTAGTCGAGGGCCTCCTTCGCGGAAATCTCCGCTCGGGTGTTGTCCTTGAGGCGGTTGCGAGCAAGCTTGGCAGCCTCTGCGCAAAGCTTGGCCTTCACGTTCGGCGCTTCGGTGTAATCCCGCTCCTTGGAGATCAATTCGATCGCCGACGTCACTTCGCCTCGATCCAGATAGAGCGCACGCAACGCACTCGACGCGGCAGAAGCACGAGGGTTCGCTTCCAGGGCGAGACGGAAACGGGCGATGGCCCCTTCCATGTCCTCCCTTTCCTGCAACAGCCGCGCGGCGCGAATGTAATGGTCCGCCTTCTCGTTCGGCGTGGCGGCCCTCTCCGCCAACGTCTCGATGGCCTTGAGCGCGGCTTGGGAGTCACCTGACTGCTGACGCAGTCCCGCAAGCGCCTCCAGTGCACCGCCATGACTCGGCTCCAGCTCGAGCGCCTCTTCGTACACCTTCATCGCGCGGACCGTGTCGTCGAGATGCTCGGAGAACACCCGCGCCAACAGCAACAACACCTCGAGGCGTTTCGCCTTGTCCGTTCGGACCTTCAGATCGCGATCATAGACGGTCGCAACGTCCTCCCAACGGTCCAACGCGCGGTAGTGATGCGCCAGCGCTTCCAACGTCGCGCTGTGGGCCGGGTCGATCTCGAGAATCCGCTCGAGCGACTTGGCCGCCGCTTCGTGGTCCAAGAACTCTTCCTCGTGCAGCTTCGCGATCCGCTCGAAGAACGTGATCCTCTGACGAGGCGTGGTGGCAATCTCGATCTTGCGCTCCAGCGTCTCTAGCAACTCCTTGAAGTGATTGCTCGTCGTGTAGATGACGTCGAGAGCGTCGAGCGCCGCCTGGTTGGAACTATCGGCTTCGGCAGCCGCTTCGTAGCAACGCACAGCGTCGCTGAATTCCTTGAGATTCTCTTCATAGATTCGTCCGGCACGCACCATCACGTCCGCACGCTCTGCCCCACGAACCGCGTCGGCCTTGCCCTCCAAGATCTTGACGACGCCCTGGTGGTTGCCTTCCTTCTCGTAGATGCGCAGCAGCGATTCCGAAGCCTTCTCGTGCGCCGGATCCTCGGCCAGCACTTGCTCGAACAGCTCCTTGGCTTTCGCCGGCTCCTCCAGGCGCGACTCCAACAGCTGCGCAGCTTCGACCTTGAACTCGCGCGACCGCGCCGCGCTCGAGGCCGCTTCCGCGCGACGCATCAAGACCTGACCAAGCTCCGTGTACTGCTGGTTGGAGCGGAACACGGTCGCCATCCCGTCCAACGCACCATCGTTCGTCGGATCCGT
>Ga0180009_10008180_pt1 | contig 10455 bp, 8 predicted proteins | sample OS_PC_MetaG_FD_123537 | JGI IMG/M metagenome (GOLD analysis project Ga0180009, IMG submission 123537) | Groundwater microbial communities from the Aspo Hard Rock Laboratory (HRL) deep subsurface site, Sweden - OS_PC_MetaG | ecosystem: Environmental > Aquatic > Deep subsurface > Groundwater... | reverse complement strand
GCCAAACACGATGGCGAAGACGATGCCAACCAGCGCCGGCATGGCGGTGGACTTGGCGAAGCCAATGAGCGCACCGACCACGAACGCGGCGATCGCCAGCGCTTTACCCAGATAGCCTTCGGCCCAACCCACCAGCATGTCGAACAGGGCTTGGAATTCTGTACCGGTCACACCACCGCCGGCGGTGGTGGCCCATGCCGAGCTGACCATCAGAGCGGAGAGAAGCCCGCCGACAACGACTTGTTTCTTGCTGAACATTTTCATGAAATTCATTTGATTCTCCTTGAGCGTGTGTATTGAATGATTGGTTTCATGGTCCCGGTGTCTCAGCAGTCTCAAGGTCTCGCATCACGATGTGGCGCACCAAATCCAGCATGGCTTGCCTCGCTGTCCCATCGTTCAGACAGTATTCAATGGCGGCTGTGGCCAGTCGCCTTTCCAAGAACAGGTTTCTGTTGGGAAGGGCTCTCCCAAGCTCCTGCAGCTTGAGTTTGGTTTCCTCGCGCACAAGGACCGCCTTGTATCCCGGTTCGGTAGTGTTTTTTGTCATTCCCAATCCCTATTCGTTAATGCTGATCACCGCACGTCTTGCGCCAGGGTTCGTGCTGGGCGGATGCTCGATGCAGCATCGCGAATCGACTTTGATATTCCATACCGGGATTCCATTGGCGCGCATGAAACCCGCGACCGCCATCCCGCGCTTGTACGCCAGAGTTTCGTTAAATCGCTTCTTGCCTATCTGATCTGTGCTGCCAACAACCAGAAGACGTCCCGCGTCACGATGCAGTTTGAGAAAAGCATTGAGACTGGCTTTCTCGGCATGGCTGAGCCGGGCCGAGGCCAACGCAAAACGAACTGAAGTAGAGGAATGAACGGTGAGCGGCTTAGCAGCGCTATCCGATACCCTCGCTGGCATGGGAACGGCTACAGGCAGGTCAAACACCTTCGCCGTCCTTACAGGGCAATCGCCTTGATGACACATGACATAAGCGCTAATGGAATCGGACTGCGTCACTTGCCAGTTGGCAGCCATCGACGAACCTGCCCAGACCATGGCAAGCAACGTGAACATGCGTTTCACGAGGATTTCCCCATTGCCCGGTAGACTTTCCAGGCATAGCTATTTCGTGCGCGGCGGCACGCATCACCTTTGAGTCGCGTGCATGCCGCGTTGTACGCACCGACCGCTTCCCACGAAGCGCCATACCGAGTGAAGTTGTTCGCCAGCACCCAGGCCCCCAGCTTGACGCTGGTACAGGGATCGTAGAGGTGGGTCTCGGTGTATCCGAGCGACTTGATAGGGTTTCTCCGCAGCCACCGGGTATTAATCTGCATCAGCCCAATGTCTTGAGACTGTGTACTAGCTGTGTGAGTGCTGTTAACCGCATGCGGTCTCATATTCGACTCAACTTTGGCCACTGCCTTCAGCAATAGTGGAGAGACCCCATACATCTCCCCCGCCTCATCAAAACAGAAGGCGTGGGCTTGGGTATAAAAAAGGGCCGTCAAGAGGACAACCCAAGGGGAGGAGAGGGAAACCATGGGGCGAATGCTATTGATGCGCTCATCCCGCTTCCAGCGGAAATCAAAAGAATGTTTTTTTGATTGATTGCTGAAATTAAAATCAGAAATGGATAAAATTATTGGTTGCCAAAAAAAAAGAAAGCCCAAGAAGGGCCAAGGGACTTACCCGAAAGGGCTTGTTCGCTTGAATAGACGCGAACACAAAGGAATAAGGGGGGCTGAAGGGGAAATGCTTACTGGTTAAGGTCTATAAATGGCTGGACAAAGAGCGCCCACCAGTTTGCGTCCTAGCGGAAATCACCAAAAGCTTTTGAGAGTAAAGGCTCAGACTTGGCCTGAAAAACATTGAAAGTACAGGTCGCCTCTGTCAGATAAAAACCGGTCAGGTACTGCCATTGGCGGTGTGGGAAAAATGCGTTACTGGGCGTCCGGAGCAGGTCAGTAAAATCGGCGTGGTCTTCTGCTCCTCGGCCTAAGCGGCCTTTCACGCTTTATGCCCTACAGATCATCGCGAATGTCCGCTTCCTACGGACTCGAACTGGTGCTCCCCCTATCCTAAGCAGATTTATTGAAAGCAGGCCATCAACAAACAGCTCTTTTAGGTTGGTAAGCTGCCTCTGCCAGCAACAGATGGTCATTGATATCGTTTTGGGTGAACAGTGTTCGGAGCGGCCGTACGCAAGTTTCCATAATTCACTTGCTGAATGCCCTTATAAAACAGCTAAAGTGCGGAAAATTATTCACGCAAATGGCGCTTTTCACGACTTAAAATTTGACCGACACGCTGAAAGCGCCAAAATTGTCACCGTTTTCCTGGGCCTGGAACTCGCGCGAACGAAGTACATGGGTGTAACTAAAGCGTATATCTGACCAGTCCAGGACAAAGCCGAACTGCAGGTCACCAACCAGCGGCTCCTTATCAACGCTGCGGCTATCGCGGAAGGTGTTGCCGTCGAGAAAGATGTTGTGCGCAACCGCCCGTCCCTCGATGCCTGCAAACAGGTACCAGCCGAAATCGGACACCAGAGCGAAGTCCGCTGAGCCCGGTAGGCCGGGCTGGATACGTGGCGGCCCGTAGTCGCTGGGCAGTTGCTCGCCGTAGCGCAGCGTGACGCCTGCATTGGCGTAGGTGAACACGTTGCCGAGTGCGGCCCCTACGTGGGGGGTGAAATCCAGTTGGTTTCCCAGGAAAGTCGTGATCGCGAATCTCCGCCAACTGCGCTGGTAGGCCAGGTTGATGCCCAACTCATCGCCGAGTTGGGTGTCCCAGCCTTGTGGCTCATCTGCGCCCACGACATCGTGGATGAATTTCTGGGTTTGCTCGGCTAGCGAGGACGGCCCGACGATGCCCAAACTGACCCCGAACTGATCAAGCTGCTTGCCTAACTCCACGCCCAAGCCAATTGAACCGTATAGCCAGCCGGCATAGGGACGCTCATCCAGGGGTGGGTTGGCGACGGTGATATCGCTCGGCACGAACATGCTCTGGCCGAAGGCATAGCCATGGCGAATCTCGCCCTGCTCGGGGAACCACGGCACGAGGCGGGCCAGTTTGATGGCCCATTCGGGTGTGGAGGTATCCGATTTGGGTACCCAGACCAACCTCACACCGTTCGTATAGTGCCGGTCATTGCCATAGAAAAAGTCATTTTCCAGGACGAAGCTCAACGTCCCATGTTTCCCTGGTTCAATTGCCGAGGCCGTGAGCGGGCAGGTGATCCCGATTGCAAGACGTAGCAACGTCGATCCGGCTATTTTGTTCATGCCATGGTTGCCAGGGTTTTGCGGAAGCGTGCCAGGGACAGGGTGAACAGGCTGGCTCCGATCACGGCCAGGCTGATGAATTGAGGCCAGACAATGTCAAGGCCCGCGCCGCGATACAGGATTCCTTGCGCCAGCGTTACGAAATGGGTGTTGGGCGCGGCCTGCATGATGAACTGGACGGCGTCAGGCATGCTTTCGCGCGGCGTCATGCCCCCCGACAGGACCTGCAGCGGCAGCAGGACCATCAACAGCAGCAGCCCGAACTGCGGCATCGTGCGGGCGAGGGTGGCGAGGAAAATACCCATGGACGTGGTCGCGAACAGGTGCAGGGTCGCACCCGCGAAAAACAGCGCGACTGAGCCTTCGATGGGGACTGCAAGCAGGCCGCGGACAATGAACGTCAACGAGAACCACGATGCCGCGAGCACGACTAGGGCCATGGCCAAAACCTTGCTGCTCATGATCTCGAAAGGCGTCACGGGCATCACCAGCAGATGTTCCACCGTCCCATGCTCGCGTTCTCGGATAAGGGCGGCACCGGTGAGCACGATGGACAGCATGGTGATGGCGCTGATGATTTCCATAACGGATCCGAACCAGGCCTGATTCAACTCGGGGTTGAAACGCGCCCGCAAGACCAGATCGACTGCGGGCACCGATTCCGCACGATACCCCCTGAGGAAATCGTTTACCTCGCCCGAGACGATGGCCTGGATATAGCTGCTGCCGGTAAAGCTCTGGCTCATCCGGGTGGCGTCGACATTGAGCTGCAGCACGGGACTATGCCCCGCGAGGAGGTCGCGCTGGAAGCCGGACGGGATATGCAGGGCGAAAGTGTCGAGTCCGGCATCCATCCGTGCATCCATCTCGGCTGGCGTGATCAGGACCGGCGGCAGGAAGTAGGGCGGATAGATGACGTCGATGATACGCGTGGACAGCGAGGAGCGGTCCTCGTCGACGATGGAGATGGGCGCTTTGTGTAGCGTTTCCGGCATCGCCGTGGCGGCGGTGTAGATCGAAAACGTGAACGCGTAAACGATCAATACAAGCATGATGGGGTCGCGCACGAGGCTGCGCAGTTCCTTGATGCCAAGATGGAGGATGTTGCGTGCGGATCGCATGCTTATCGCTCCTGCTTCCTGAGCAGGGCCGCGCCGAGGCTGATGAGGACGGGAACGGCGATCAACAGGGGAATAAAGGAATCCCGGAGATCCATGAACCCGAGCCCTTTCGAGAACGTGCCGCGCGCAATCGTCACGAAATGGGTGGTCGGATAGATCTGCCCGATCAAGGCGCCCACACCCTCCAGGGAAGAGACGGGATCAATCAGCCCGGAGAACTGCACGGCCGGCAGAATGGTTAGCAGAGCGGTGCCGAACAGGGCGGCGACCTGGCTGCGCACGAAGGCCGACATCAGCAGCCCGAAGGCGGTGGCCGCAATCACGTAGAGGAAGGCTGCGCCGGCCAGGGTCATGAAACTTCCCTTCAGCGGCACGCCGAACAGGGAGGTGGCCAGTGCGGTGAGCAGCAGGAAATTGATCATGGCAAGCGCGATGTAGGGAATCTGCTTACCAAGTAGAAACTCCAGCCGGGTGACCGGGGTCACGTAGAGATTGACGATGGAGCCGAGTTCCTTCTCCCGCACTACCGATAGTGCGCTCAGGATTGCAGGGATCAGCATCAGCAATAGCGGGATCACCGCCGGTACCATGGCCGGCAGGCTGGATACGTCAGGGTTGTAGCGAAAGCGCGTTTCGATGCTGAATTGCCCGGCTGTCGCCGCTGCCCCATACGCCTCGCGCGCCTGGGTGGTGAGCCAGTGCTGGTGCATGCCCTGGACATAGCCGCGCACTGTCTCGGCGCGCATGGGCATGGCGCCATCGATCCAGGCGCCGATTTGCACCGGTGTGCCGCGCGCGATGTCGCGCGCGAAACCGGGAGGGATCTCGACGGCCAGACTGATTTCGCCAGTGCGCATGCGCTGATCCAGTTCATCATGATCGCGGATCGGCGGGTGCTCGATAAAGTAGCGGGAACCGGAAAGATTCAGCGCGTAGTCCCGGCTCAGGTTGGTCTGGTCTCGGTCGAGCACGGCAAACGCGAGGTCTTTCACGTCCATGCTGATGCCGTATCCCAGCACTAACATGAGGATGACGCTGCCCAGCGCGGCCAGCGTGAGACGAATGGGGTCGCGGCGCAGCTCGAGTGACTCGCGCCGGGTGTAACTGAGCAGGCGGTACAGGCTGAAACTCTCACGACCGGCGGGGAAGGCTGCTGCGGTGTAACTGGCTTGCCCTAGAGTGGGCTGAAGTGCGTCTGTAGCGCGTGCAGGAGACACGGATTCGTTCTTCGCGACGGCATCCTCCAGATAGCTGATGAACGCCTCTTCGAGGTTGTGTGCTCCGCGCTTCTCGATAATCGCTGCCGGCGTATCGCTCACCAGCACTTGGCCGGCGTGCATCAGCGAGATATGGTCGCAACGCTCGGCCTCGTTCATGAAGTGGGTTGATATGAAAATGGTGACGTTATCCTTGCGCGCAAGGTCGATCAGGATGCGCCAGAAGCCGTCGCGCGCCACCGGATCGACGCCAGAAGTCGGCTCGTCCAGGATCAGCATCTCCGGTCTGTGGATCATGGCGACCGCGAGCGACAGGCGCTGACGCTCACCCAAGGGCAAGGCTGCCGGCAGATCGCCCATAATTTCGGCGAGCCCGAAGTGCTCACCCATCTCCCGCACCCGCGGCTCGATATGTTCCGGCGGGATGCCAAACAGCCGCGCGTGCAGCACCAGGTTCTGCCGCACTGTGAGTTCGCCGTAAAGCGAGAAGGACTGGGTCATGTAGCCCACGCGGCGGCGCGTGTCGATGTCGTGCGGATTCAGCGGGTGGCCGAACAGCCACGCCTGTCCTTCGCTTGCGGGCAGCAGCCCGGTGAGCATCTTCATGGTGGTGGTTTTACCGCAGCCATTGGAGCCGAGGAAGCCGAAGATATCGCCTCGGCGGATGCGGAAATTGACGTGATCGACCGCCATGAAGGTGCCGAAGCGCATGGTGAGATTGCGCGCCTCGATGGCCACCTCGGTTTCTTCGCCCGCAGCGCGGGGCTGGATTACCACGGGCCGGTAGCCTTCGCGCTGCACCGCGGGAAGCAGTCTGATGAAAGCCTCTTCCAGCGTACGGGTTTCAGTGCTCGTCAGTAGTTCCTGCGGCGTGCTGGTGGCGAGTACCCGGCCGTCGTTCATGGCGATCAGCCAGTCGAAGCGCGCAGCCTCTTCCATGTAGGCAGTGGCGACTAGCACGCTCATGCCGGGCCGCTCTGCGCGGATACGTTCGACCAACTCCCAGAACTGCCGCCGCGACAGCGGATCGACGCCGGTGGTGGGCTCATCTAGGATCAGCAGGTCGGGGTCGTGGATTAGTGCGCAACAGAGGCCGAGCTTCTGCTTCATGCCGCCGGACAGCTTGCCGGCGGGGCGGTCCGCGAAAGGGGCGAGTCCGGTGGCGTTCAGCAGCTCATTGATACGCCGCTCGCGCTCGCGGCGGCCGTGTCCAAAAAGCCTCCCGAAGAAGTCCACGTTCTCGAATACTGAAAGCGTCGGATACAGATTCTTGCCGAGGCCCTGCGGCATGTAGGCGATGCGCGGGCACACCGTGCGGCGGTGTTGCGCATCGGCCATGTCGCCGCCCAGCACCTCGACCCGTCCCGTCTGGATCGCCCGCGCGCCGGCGATGAGCGAAAACAGGCTCGATTTGCCGACGCCATCCGGCCCGATGACGCCGATCATGCAACCTCCCGGCAACTTGAGGCTAATGGCGTCCAGCACGCGCTCCTTGCCGTAGCGCAGACCAAGTCCACTGATGCGAACCACGGCCGCAACGTCTGGCGAGGGGGCGACGCCGTCGCGTTCGCTCATTGCGGTAGCTTCACTTGGAGACGATCGGGCCAGGCGGCATTGGGATCACTTCGCACGTAAGCGACGCCGGGAAGGCCGGTTTTCACCTTGAGGATGTGCTTTTTGAGCAGGTCGGACGGGAGCTGCGCGCGCACGCGGAACATCAGTTTTTCACGCTCGCTCGCCGTCTCCACCGTTTTGGGCGTGAATTGCGCGACGTCGGCGACGAAAGACACATTCGCCGGAATCACGTACTGGGGAGCGGCATCAAGCACGATACGCACCTCGGTGCCGATTGCCATCTGCCCCACCACGGCAGTCGGCAGGAAGAATGTCATGTACACGTCGCTCAGATCCACCAGATTCAGCACGCGTCCGCCGCTGGATATCACTTCGCCGGGTCGGGCTATGATGACTTGCACCCGGCCATCGCGCGGCGACTTCAGCGTCGCGTCGTCGATGTCGGCCTGAATGCGTTCGATGTTGGCCTGCGCGGCCACGGCAGTTGATTGCGCGCCGGTGACTTGGGAACGCGCGCTGACGATTGCCGACTCCGCGGCAGCGACTTGCGCACGCGCAGCGGCAACAGTCGCCTGGGCGCTTGCTACCCGAGCCCGCTCGTCGTCCACTGCCTGGGGAGATATGAAGTTCTTCTCGGCAAGCGCCATTGAACGCGCCAGATGCGATCGGGCGGCCTTGAGTTCCACTTCACGCTGCGCCACCACGGCCTGCGCCATCGCCTTGTCGCTTTCGCGCTGCGCAATCTGGCTGCCCGCCGTGACCACCGCACTGTTGGCCTGCTGCAGTTGCGCCTCCGCCTGCCGGTGCTGGGCTTCGAGTACATCGGTGTCCATCAGTGCCACGACCTGTCCTGCGCTGACGAATTCGCCTTCACGCACGCGTATTTCTTTCACCCGGCCGGCGGCCCGGCTTGCGACGTCGATCTCGACGGCCTCGATGCGGCCATTGCCGCTGACCAGCCCGGTTTCGGTTTCCTTGAGTCCATAGTGCTGCCAGGCGAAAAATGCCACCACACCGGCGACCAGCACGGCCACCGTTCGGATTAACCATCTCTTTTGCTGTGGGGTCATCGTTGTCTTTACCTTGCGTGGTGTTGTTCGATAAATTCTGGGCCGGTTAATTGCATATAGCCACAGTGGCGAGTGGTTGTTGCTTTCGCTCGTCTGCGCTCACGTTTGCGTGAGGAGGTCGCTGACCATGCGCCGGAACACCCTCACCACGACATCCCGGTCAATGTCGGGATTGCGGATGGCGCGAATACGCAACCCCTCGAACATGGCCGAAATGGCCTCCACCATACCAGCGAGCGCGGCCGCGTTGTCCTCATGGCCGGCTGCCAGCCGCGTAGCGTGGATGGTTTCGGCGAGGCTGTCCCGACACTGTTTGTCGGCCGCGCGCACGATCCCGGCGATATGCGGATTGCGTGCGGCTTCGGCGACGATTTCAAGTTGTAGTCCAGCCGTGCTCGGGTCGAGATTGTCCCGTACCCCCTCGACAGCGCGCTCGATCATGGCCGCCTTGACGTCGCTTGCCGCGCGCAGTTCGGCGGTCAGCGTCAGCAGTCGTTCCAGGTCCTGGGCGACGATGTCGGCAATGATCGCCTCCTTATTCTCGAAGTAGTGATAGATGTGGCCGGTGCTCATGCCGGCCGCTTTCGATATCTGCGCAATGCTGGTGCCGTGAAAACCGTGTAGGCGGAAACAGTCCGCTGCAGCTGAGCGGATTTGCGTGCGTCGCACATCGGCTCGCGACGCTTCGGTTGGTTGGTAGGGGGAGGCGGGCATGCTTTATCTCCAAAAGAGGGAGGTGCAGAAGTGCGAGAAGGGTAATTCGAATCTTGCGTTTTTTTGAATACTAATATAGATTGAACGTTCATTCTAGTTTGAATGTTCAATCTATGCCGTGCAAACCCTTCATCAGGACGCCTGTCAATGCAGGCAGCACACATTCACGAAAGGCTATCCATGCAGACCCCGCGCATCCTGCAACTCCTACCTTTAGGCTTGGCATTGGCAAGCACCCTGTTGCTCAACGCCTGTAGCGGCGAGCAACAGAATGCTCCCGCTGGCGGCATGCCGGGCGCGCCTGCAGTTACGGTGATGACGGTGCAGCCTGAGCCAGTACCGATAACCGCCGAACTGCCTGGCCGTACCACACCTTACCTGATGGCTGAATTGCGGCCGCAGGTGAGCGGCATCGTCAAGGAGCGAATGTTCAAGGAGGGCAGCGATGTCAGGGCTGGCCAGGTGCTATACAGGATCGATCCGGCGATCTATCAGGCGGCCTATGACAGTACACGCGCGAGTCTGGCGCGGGCAGATGCCAATCTGGAAGTCGCGCGGCAGAAGGCCGTTCGCTACGCTGATCTGGTCAAGATCGAGGCAGTGAGCGCGCAGACCAACGAAGAAGCACAGGCCGCGCAGAAGCAGGCACAGGCCGATGTCGGCACGGCGAAGGCGGCACTCGACAAGGCGCGCGTCGATCTCGACTTTACCCGCGTCACCTCACCGATTGCAGGACGCATCGGCCGCTCGACTGTGACGGCGGGGGCGCTGGTCACCGCGAACCAGCAAGCAGCGCTCGCCACCGTGCAGCAACTCGACCCGATCTATGTTGACGTGACGCAATCCAGCGCCAAGTTGTTGAGCCTGAAACGCGATCTCGAATCCGGCAAGTTGCAGCGCGCAGCAGGTAATACGGTGCCGGTGCAACTGGTACTGGAAGACGGCAGCCTATACGGCGCCGAAGGCCGGCTGGCGTTCTCGGAAGTGACGGTCGATCAGGCCACCGGTAGCGTGACGCTGCGCGCGGTGTTTCCCAATCCGAAGGGTGACCTATTGCCCGGCATGTATGTTCGCGCACGCTTGACGCAGGGCGTGAATCGCGCTGCCATGCTGGTGCCGCACGCGGCGGTCAGCCGCACGCCGAGCGGCGAAGCGCAGGTGATGATGGTGAACAGCGAGAGCAAGGTCGAGCCGCGCAGCGTCAAGGCAGAGCAATCAATCGGCGACAAATGGGTCGTAACCGAAGGCCTCGCCGCCGGCGATCGCGTCATTGTTGAAGGCCTGCAAAAGGTGAAACCGGGTGCGCCGGTGCAGGCACAAGAGGCCGGTTCTGTGCCAGACCCCGCGCCTCCTGCAATTACTGTGGCGAAGTGAGGTAACAGACCATGGCCCGCTTTTTCATCGACCGTCCCATCTTCGCGTGGGTCATCGCCATCGTCATCATGCTCGCGGGTGGACTGTCCATCCTGG
>Ga0180009_10008179_pt1 | contig 10456 bp, 11 predicted proteins | sample OS_PC_MetaG_FD_123537 | JGI IMG/M metagenome (GOLD analysis project Ga0180009, IMG submission 123537) | Groundwater microbial communities from the Aspo Hard Rock Laboratory (HRL) deep subsurface site, Sweden - OS_PC_MetaG | ecosystem: Environmental > Aquatic > Deep subsurface > Groundwater... | reverse complement strand
TAATGCTATAAGCAATAACAGCAAAATTAAAATTTTCCTCATGGTTTAAATAGGAAAGACTATATTATATAAAGTTTAAGTTAAGGGAGGTGAGACATTGGGCAGAGTAAGACAGAAGGACATCAAACGTACGGCAGCTGAGATAGTCCGGAGATACAGAGATGAGCTTACCGGAGACTTTAAGAAAAACAGAGAGTTTTTAAATGATATTTTAAAAGTCGAAGGAAAGTTTATGCGAAACAGAATCAGCGGGTATGTTACTCATCTGCTGAAGAGAAAGAAGGGTGCTGCAAATGCGTCTTGAGGGATGCTTCACTGCAATAGTAACTCCATTCAAAGGAACCGGAACGAAAGTTCCTGTGGACTGGAAAGTGTATAGAGAACTGCTCGAGTTTCAGGACGAGAACAAAATAGCAGGGATAGTCGCTTGTGGGACTACAGGCGAATCACCCACGCTCTCGCACGAGGAGCACGGCAGGGTAATCGAGGCTACTGTGGAAAACTCTAAAGGAATAGTAATCGCAGGCACAGGCTCGAACTCGACCTGGGAAGCAGTCAAAATGTCAAAAGATGCCGAAGAGGCAGGAGCGCATGCAAGTTTGCAGGTCTGTCCTTACTACAACAAGCCGAGTCAGGAAGGTTTATTCAGGCACTTCGGAACGGTTGCGGAAGCTATAGATATTCCAATTATACTGTACAATATCCCTGGCAGGACGAGCAGAGAAATCGCAGCGACGACAATGGCAAGGCTGGCTGAGGAATACTCCAACATAGTTGGAGTAAAAGAGGCTTCTGGAAGCGAGAAAGTCTGGAAAGAGATTAGAGAAGCATGCGGCAAGAGATTTTTAATCCTCTCAGGCAACGACAGCGATACCTATGCTCTGATGAAAGGTTACGGCGCAAAAGGAGTTGTTTCAGTAGTCTCAAACGTCCTGCCAAAATTGATGTTAAAATTTACTGAGCTTGGACTGAAAGGAAAATTTTCTGAGATGGAGAAAGAGAATGCAAGATTAAAAGCGCTCTTTGATGTGCTCTTTATAGATACAAATCCAATTCCTGTGAAGGAAGCTATGAACATGCTTGGCTTGAGAGCAGGAGGCTTTCGCTTACCTATGTGCGAAACCAGCGAGGAGAATAGGAAGAAATTGAGAGAAGTTCTGGAGAACTACACATGAAAATCAAAGTGGGCGTATCCGGAGCTCTCGGAAAGATGGGCAGCAGCATAATCAGGGCAATAACAGCGCAGGAAGACATGCAATTAGTATGTGCAGTCGAAGCTCCGAACAGTACCTCGAAAGGAAAAGATGCAGGAGAAGTTCTGGGAATCGGAAAGCTCGGAGTTGCGATAGCAACTAGCGACGAGCTGGATGCTGTGCTGAAGAAGAGCAAGCCAGATGTTTTAGTGGATTTCACAGTAGCTTCAGCGGCGGTTGAAACAGTAAAAAAAGCTGCCGAGAATAGGGTTAATCTAGTAGTTGGAACAACTGGCTTTACAGAGAGGCAGATGAACGAGATAAAAAGTGCTATCGAAAAAAACAAAATATCTGCGGTTATCTCTCCGAACATGGCTGCCGGAGTTAATGTTCTTTTCAAGGTTGCCCAGGAAGTTGCAAAAACCCTCGGCAGAGAATGCGACATCGAAATTATAGAGGCGCACCACAAATTCAAAAAAGATGCTCCTTCAGGAACTGCGCTCAAGCTTGGAGAGCTGATTGCTCAAGTTGGAAAGAACTTGGGAAGGGAAAAATTCCACTCGATTAGAGCAGGGGATATAGTCGGCGAGCACACCGTGATTTTCGCTGGAGACGGCGAAAGACTGGAGCTGACGCATAGAGCGCACAGCAGGCAGGCTTTCGTCAGCGGAGCTATAAAAGCTATAAGATTCGTGCATGGAAAAAAAGAAAGGGTTTATTCTACTTGGGATGTGCTTGGAATAAAAGGAGGTCTATTATGGTAACAATCAAAGTGGACAAAGAGCTCTGCGATGGCTGCGGAGAGTGTGTGGATATCTGCCCAGAAGGCGTTTGGGAGCTGAACGATGAAAAAGCTGAGCCAGAGAATATAGATGCCTGTGTCGAATGCTGCTCCTGCGTTGAGGTCTGCCCCCAGGAATGCATCAACCACAGCTCCTGCTAAATTTTCCTTGCCTTGCAGAAGTAGGCGATAGCACGCATATTTTCTATTTTTTCTACTTTAAAACCAGCGCTAGAGTAAAGATTTTGCAGGTCTTTTTTGCTGAAAACGTGCACAAATGTTTTCAAGATTCTCCAGCTCGGAGTTATGCTGAGAAACACGCCCTCCTTTTTGAGAAGGCTGTGAAATAGCCTCAGCACATCTTGTGGAGAAGAGAAGTAGTACAGGGAACCTGCGCTTATTATCGTATCAAAGCTGTTTTTTTTGAAAGGAGGCTTTGAGGCGTCTCCAAGGACTAGAGAACCACTGTACTCGCCCTTTGCTCGCAGGAGCATTTTTTTATTCAAGTCGATGCCGACTGCGCTGCTGAGATGCTTTGTAGTATAGCCGGTACCAACTCCTATGTCGAGAATGCGATTTCCATTAACTTCCTTCAACAATTCGCTCCGCATCCCGAAAGTGTAAATGTACGGATTGATTATATCGTAAATGCGATACAGAAAGTCATAGGTTAACTTGGTTTTTCTGGATCCAGTGAGTATGCTCATGAAGTTGCATAGGCGAATTAAAATTTAAGCTTTGTGCTACAAAAATTATATATGCGTGCAGAAAATCATTCATACTCATGAGAAGCGATGAAGTCAAGGGGGGCGCAGAGAGAGCTCCGCAGAGGAGTCTGCTGAAAGCTCTGGGAATTACAGACGAAGAAATCGAGAAGCCTTTCATCGCTGTGGTAAATTCCTGGAATGAATTCGTTCCAGGTCATGTGCATTTGGATAGGATTGCAGATGCTGTGAAGGCAGGAGTAAGGTCTGCTGGAGGAACACCCTTTGAATTCCACACAATTGCTATATGCGACGGCATAGCGATGGGGCATGAGGGAATGAAGTACTCGCTGCCGAGCAGGGAAGTAATTGCTGATTCCATAGAACTCATGATTCAGGCGCACCGCATGGATGCGATGGTTATGATATCATCCTGCGACAAAATAGTGCCCGGGCATCTCATGGCTGCTGCACGTTTAGATTTACCTGCCGTCGTCGTTACCGGCGGCGCAATGTGTCCGGGCTTCGTTGGAGACGAATATGCAGATTTAATCTCTATTTTCGAGGGTGTTGGGGCATATAAAACTGGGAAAATCTCGAAGGAAGAACTCAGGAATCTTGAAGAGCTCGCATGTACTGGTGCCGGCTCCTGCGCAGGTCTATTCACCGCAAATACAATGGCGTGTATGACAGAGGCTCTGGGAATGTCGCTTCCAGAATGCGCAACCTGCCACGCTGTGGATGCGAAGAAGCTCAGAATCGCAAAAAAGTCAGGGGCGCAGATAGCAGAACTGCTCAGGAGAAGCATAACTGCGAGCAAGATACTCACAAAAAAAGCATTCGAAAATGCAATACGGGTCGACATGGCTGTCGGCGGTTCCACAAATACTGTGCTGCACCTGCCTGCAATTGCAAACGAGCTGGGAATAAAACTTGATTTAAAAACTTTCGACGAGCTCGGCAGAGTTACCCCCAACCTAGTCAGTCTCAGACCCGGCGGCAGGTACTTCATGCTGGACCTAGACAGGGCAGGAGGAATACCAGCGGTAATGCAAATGCTGAGAAAAAGGCTGAACTTGAACTGCTTAACTGTAACTGGAAAAAGCATTGCTGATAATCTGAAAAAAATTAGAATCATCAACCCCAAGAAAAATAAAGAAGTTATAAGAACTCTGCAGAATCCTTACTCTAAAGAGGGAGGCATCGCCGTGCTCTACGGTTCTTTAGCTCCCGGCTGCGCTGTGGTGAAGCAGAGTGCAGTAGCTCCAAAAATGCTGGTGCACAAAGGAAAGGCTAGAGTGTTTGATGGTGAGGAAGACGCTAACCAAGCAATTCTGAAAAAGAAGATAAAGAGGGGCGATGTTATAATAATTCGCTACGAAGGACCGAAGGGAGGACCAGGGATGCGAGAGATGCTGGAAGCGACTTCTGCGCTTGCAGGAATGGGACTGCTGGATTCGGTCGCCCTAATCACAGACGGAAGATTCTCTGGCGGAACCAGAGGTCTCTGCATAGGACACGTTTCTCCGGAGGCGGCGGAGGGGGGTCTGATTGCTCTGGTCGAGGACGGCGATATAATCGAAATAGACGTGCCCAACAGGAAAATAGAGCTCGCAGTTCCAAAAGTTGAACTGAATAAAAGGAGATTTAAAGTTCCCGAACCCAAAATTAAGACAGGTTACTTAGCGAGGTATTTGAACTCGGTCAGCTCAGCGAGTGAAGGTGCTATTCTTCCATTTCGTACATCTCGCTACCATACAAGTCGGTAATGTACTTTCTCTCTTCCTCTGATTTTTTTTTCTTGTCTTCCTCAACTACCAAGATATCGCTGTGCTTGTGCCTGGCCCTTTCCGTTATCTTGTATTTCGACGCACTGAACTTGTCAACTTTAGTTCCGCAGCGCCTGCACACGAGAACTGTCTTGTTTCCAGTATTCTTGGGAGTCATGAAGCTTTTGCATGAGGGACAAAATTCCAAGAAATTTCCCCCCCCGAATTTTTAACGCTAATAGCTTTTAACTATAACATCTGTTAGAATTTATATAACTCAAGGTTTGCGAGCTGTCTGAACAGTTTTTTCTGCTCCTCTGTTAACCTCGTAGGAGTTTTAACGACCGCTCTGACGTGCTCGTCGCCCTTACCGTAGCCTCTCAAGCTCGGCATTCCTTTTCCTTTCAGCCGGAAAATTGTGCCAGACTGCGTGCCCGGGGGTATCTTTATTTTAGCCCTGCCGTCGAGCGTGGGTACTTGAATCTCGTCTCCGAGCGCTGCCTGGCTGAAGGTTATAGGCACTTCGCAGAGAATATCCTCTCCTTCTCTTACGAAGAGTTCGTGCGGCTTAATGTGCACTATTACGTATAAATCTCCTGCTCGGGCACCCTTTTCTCCGGCCTCTCCCTCTCCGGCAATTCTGAGCCTTGAACTTTCTTCCACTCCTGGAGGAATCTTCACAGAAATGCTCCTCGGAATCTGAACCGTTCCTCCGCCGCCACAAACGTTGCAGGGGGCTTCGATTATCCTTCCATCCCCTCTGCACCTGCCGCAGGTCGTAATGCTGGTAAAATGCCCAAATGGGGTTCTCTTTGTTTGCGAGACTTGCCCGCTGCCGTTGCAGCTCGGGCACGCTTTTGGAGAAGTTCCTGGCTTTGCCCCGGTGCCATTACAAGTGCTGCAAACGCCAGTGCGGTAGAATTCAATTTTCTTGCTTGTGCCGGAGGCTGCTTCCTCGAGCGTTATCTCAAGCTCATATGCCAGGTCCGCTCCCTTTCGAGGTCCTGTCTTATAGCGCCTCCTGCCTCCAAAAAAAACGTCAAAAATGCTGTCAAAGCCTCCAAAGCCGAACCCCATATCTCGGAAGATGTCTTCAAAATTGATGCCTTTGAATATATCCTCCTGCGTGTACCGCTCGCCGATACCTGCATGACCAAACGTATCGTACTGCTGCCTCTTCGCATCGTCGCTCAAAACGCCATAAGCTTCTGAAATTTCCTTGAACTTCTCCTCTGCATCAGAAGATTTATTACGGTCCGGGTGATACTGCATTGCAAGCCTGCGGTAGGCTTTTTTAATGTCTTCTTTAGAAGTATTTCTGCCTACCCCCAGCACATCGTAGTAATCCCGCTTTTGCATGGCGTTCACTTCTCAAGCTCACTTCTTCTTGTCTACTTCCTCGTACTCCGCATCCACGACTTTATCGCCTTTCTTCTCTTCTTCGCCTTTTGCCTCTTTTTGCTGCGCTGCCTGCTGGTATATCACTGCTCCGACTTCCTGCACAGCCTTTCTCAAATTCTCAACCTTACTTTTAATCGCTGCAATATCCTTTCCTGCCAGTGCATCTTTGAGCTCTTTAGCTGCGCTCTCTACCTTTGTTTTCACCTCAGGGGTTACCTTGTCCTTAAGTTCCGAGAGCGTTTTTTCAGAGGCATATATCAGCGAGTCAGCCTCATTTCTGAGCTCTGCCTCTTCTCTGCGCCTTCTGTCTTCTTCTGCAACTCTCTCTGCCTCTTTTATTTTCTTCTCAATCTCTTCTTTGGACAGCTTGTGCGGAGCGGTTATCGTTATCTTTTGCTCTTTTCCGGTACCCAAATCCTTTGCAGAGACGTTTAGAATTCCGTTTGCGTCGATATCAAAGGTTACCTCTATCTGCGGGACTCCTCGCGGAGCCGGGGGAATTCCAACAAGGCTGAATCTTCCGAGAAAAATGTTATCTGCAGCCATTGGTCTCTCCCCCTGCAGGACGTGAATATCAACGCTCGTCTGGAAGTCTGCCGCAGTTGTAAAAATCTGGCTCTTCCGAGTAGGTATAGTCGTATTTCTGTCGATGAGCCTCGTAAAAATATTCCCCAGCGTTTCCACGCCGAGCGACAGCGGAGTAACGTCGAGCAGGAGAATGTCCTTGACTTCTCCAGCCAGAACGCCGCCCTGAATTGCAGCTCCAACTGCAACGCACTCCATCGGGTCTATGCCCCGCTCAGGCTCTTTACCCACGAACCTCTTTACGTACTCCTGAACGATTGGCATCCTCGTAGGTCCGCCTACCAAAATTATTCTATATATTTCACTTGGCTGCAGCTCTGCGTCTGCAATAGCTTGCCTCATAGGTTCGCCGCATCTTTCGATGATAGGCTCGACGATTTCTTCGAGCTTGGCTCTCGTAAGGGTCATAGTAAGATGCTTCGGCCCGCTTGCGTCTGCGGTTATAAAAGGCAGGTTTATATCTGTTGTAAGCACTGTGCTCAGCTCTATCTTTGCCTTTTCAGCAGCTTCTCTGAGCCTCTGCACAGCCATTTTATCCTTCCTTAAGTCTATGCCTGTATCTTTTTTGAACTCGTTTGCAAAATAATCGACGAGTGCATTGTCCATGTCAGTGCCGCCGAGCTGCGTGTCTCCGCTGGTTGCTTTTACTTCGAAAACACCGCCGCCGAACTCCATTATCGTAACGTCGAGCGTGCCTCCTCCGAAGTCAAAAACCATGATTTTCTGCTCTTTCTCTGCTTTGTCCAAGCCGTATGCGAGCGAGGCTGCGGTGGGCTCATTTATAATTCGAACGACCTCCAAGCCTGCGATAGTGCCTGCATCCTTGGTCGCCTGCCTCTGGTTGTCGTTGAAGTAAGCGGGTGTCGTTATAACTGCCTTTTTGAGAGGCTCCCCCAGAAATGCTTCTGCGTCTCTCTTTATTTTTTGCAATAGAAAAGCAGAAATTTCCTGCGGAGTGTATTCCTTCCCGAAGACCTTGAATTTATAATCAGTTCCCATCTTTCTCTTTGCAGCCATTATGGTTCCTTCCGGATTGCTCACCGCCTGTCTTCGAGCAGGCTCTCCAACAAGCATCTGTCCATCCTTGGTAAATGCCGCATAGGAAGGGAAAGCTTTTCCGTATGCGGTTGTGCCCTCTGCGCTGGGAATTATTGTCGGCTTGCCGCCGAGCATAACCGCTGCGGCAGAATTGCTCGTACCCAAATCTATTCCAATGATTTTTTCTGGCATTTAAACCACCTCTTTCTTATTTACTTTTACTTTAGAGTAGCGTATCACCTTGTTGTTTAGGGTATATCCTCTTTGGAATTCTTCCAGTATTGTGCCGTCCTCGCAATTTTCCTTCGCCTCCTGCATCAGCGCCTCGTGCCTGAACGGGTCAAATTTCTCTCCGACTGCCTTGATTTGCGCAAGACCCTCTTTTTCAAGCACTTCCTTTAATTGCCTGTAAGTCAGCTCAACACCTTGAAGCAGGGCTTCTTTGTCCTCAGATTTTTTTCCATTTTCTACAGCTCTCTCCAGATTTTCATAAACATCAAGCAATTTGATTATCAAAGCCCCGTTCGCAAATTTTACAAACTCCTCTTTTTCTCTCGCAGCAATTTTTTTGTAGTTTTCGAAATCCGCCTGCAAGTACTTCAGCCGGGATAGATAATCTTCAGCTAACTTGTTTTTCTCTTCCAGCTCCTTTTTCAGCGTGGCAACTTCCTTTTTTTTACTTTCTCCCATCAGCTCACCAGCAGCATAACTTTCAGAACGCCTAACGAGATAAAATAATTTAGTAACTTTTTGTTATTTAAAGCAGCCTCCAGCGATAGCTGGGCGACTAGCCTTTCGTCTTGCTCACGCAAGCGTTAGCTGTGCGCCATGCTATTGCACTTCCGATAGGAAGATGGTAAACTCGCCAGCTTCCTTACGGAAATCTTGCTTACGCAAGAAAGGCTGGCTATCATACGTCGTGCTTTTTTGAACGTCTGCAAATTTGTTTCACAAATTTGCTACGTTCAGTAGCACATATTTCTTTTTGGGATGATAGCACTTGCATGCAAGGGCTATGCATTCGTTCTGCAAGAACGAGATTCCGATAGAAAGATGGCGAGTAATGCCATCTTCCTTACGGAATGGCATGAGCGACACTCATGCTCTCGCTCCTACTGAGCGAGTGCGGGGGAAGGGATTTAGAACCAACCTTCTGAAAGGTTGATCATCATTTCGTGGTATTTCCGCTTCGCTCCAATACCACAAATTTCTTTTTGGAGTGATAGGACTTTTTCTTTTCTAAAGAAAAAGGCTTATGCGGGGGAAGGGATTTGAACCCTCGAAAGCACTGAGCTAACAGGTCCTAAGCCTGTTTCCTTTGACCAGACTCGGACACCCCCGCTTGTTCTTCTCGAATAACATTATCCTACTCTTATCTTAGCTTTTCTTCTTCTTTCCTTTAATCTCTTCTTTCTAGTTTTCCATCTGCACTTGCCTTTTTTCTTCCATTTTCTTGACGAGTGTTTACCAGCCACAAAACTCCTCCTTTTTAAAGATATTACAAAATGCTGATGTTTTGCCGTAAGCAAAAATTATGGGTCTCGGCATGAGGACGCATTCGGTTCTTCTGTTGCGAAAAGCTTGCGGACGAAGTGCTGAGAAACGGGCCCGGCGGGATTCGAACCCGCGACCCCCGGCTTAGAAGGCCGGTGCCCTATCCTGACTAGGCTACGGGCCCTTTTTTGAACATTTAGCTATGTAGTATGGGATATCCACAACCTTCACCGCCTTTTTTATTATTGCTCTGTCGCTCGTGCATACGATTCCTTTGCTTTTGATAATTATATAGTCAGCGCTCTCAGAGGTAATTGCGCCGCCGTTCAACTCGTACTCGGCAAGCTTTTCTCTAACTAACCTACACAGCTCTCCGCTAAAGCTAACCTGTGAATCAAAAATGAACAGCGCTCTGCCAACGGCGTTGCTCTTCAAGAGTTTCATTATTTTTTCAATTGCAGGAAGAGTAACCTTAGAAAGCTTGTACTTGCCGAACGTGGCTGAGGTATCCCTGACAAAGCCGTCGTCGCATAAAATGACTTCCTTGCCTTTCAGAGCGCTCTCTACTGTAATTAAAACATTGTAGCCGTCGATGACAATTTCCATGCCTTTAGTTTTTTTGATATCTATTCGCTTTTTTCTGTGCTCCTCTGCTTCCGAGAGAGAAAATACTGCCCTAACCAAAAAGTTCCTAGACTTAATTCCAAGCTTGTATTTATTAGCAACAAAATTTACTGCGGAGTTTCTGTTATAGCCGCGGTTCAGAAGAAACCTCAGGTCATGGACTGCATCTTTCATTTTAGCGCCTTCATTATTTCGACTTCGCTCCTTTCGACAGGCACGTGAATTAGAGAAGCTTTTCCGTCATTCAGAGCTTCTTGAATGGCAGGTATTATTTCGCCTGCCCTTTGCACAGAGTAGGCTTTCATTCCAGCTGCTTCTGCGATTTTGCAGAAGTCCGGATTTTCAAAAGTCGTGCCGAAAACTCGCTTGCCAGAAATCTCCTGCCTTGCTGCAACGATGCCGTAGCCGGAGTTGTCGAACAAAACGATGTTTATGTCCAGTTCGTTTGCGACAATTGTCGTAAGGTCAGAAAGCGACATCTGAAAGCCGCCGTCGCCCACGACTGCGAAAACCCGGCGGTCTGGAAAAACCAATTTTCCGGCTATTGCAGCGGGCACAGCAAAGCCCATTGAAGCCAAGCCATTGGTTAAGAAAAAAGTGCGCTTTGCATAAACTCTCCAGTAGCGCGTCATCAGATACTTGACTGCGCCGGTATCAACGCATACAACCGCATTTTTTTCGCAGGTGCTGCGCAAGTCGTGAATCAAGCGCTGAGGTTTAATGGGAAAGGCGTCTGAATCGCTTCCCTGCGACAAATCTCTGGTCAGCTTCTGCTTGTACTCGTTTAGCAGCTCGCTTTTCTTTCTCCCTTTTGAAAGTTTAGTCAATGTGTCTAAAATAACCCCTACATTGCCGAGTATTTCGATG
>Ga0180009_10008178_pt1 | contig 10456 bp, 11 predicted proteins | sample OS_PC_MetaG_FD_123537 | JGI IMG/M metagenome (GOLD analysis project Ga0180009, IMG submission 123537) | Groundwater microbial communities from the Aspo Hard Rock Laboratory (HRL) deep subsurface site, Sweden - OS_PC_MetaG | ecosystem: Environmental > Aquatic > Deep subsurface > Groundwater... | reverse complement strand
CTGCCCGCCTTATTTTCCCAAAACTTTGGCAATGTAACATTGGGCACAGCGCTAACCAAAGGAATAGGCTTAGAAATCAGTGGAATTTCTTTACTAACTAAAGGTATGACGCTTGCTGCAGGGGGCATAGATTTGCTAACCGAAGGCAACTTACCAGCAGTAAAAGGAATAAGTCTTCTCTTGGGTGTCTCTTTAGCTAAATTTTTTTTAATAGCCTTCCTCTTGCCTAAATTATTTTTCTTTTTAGGTGACATAACCACTCTCTTATCCATATATTTGCTCGGAAAATTCTTTTAATCGATTTATTCCTTTAATCTGATAGGGGAAAAGCGACAATTGGCTAATACGATATTGTGAAGACCTTTCTTTATCTATTTCCTGGATAATCTTAATCTGCTCATCTCTCTTTGACTCGCAAAAATTACATCCGGTCGGAGGAAGAGCCATATTAATCAAAATATAACCACAGGGAATCTTAAGTCGCATAAGATTCTCCAGAAGGTCATCCATCTCTTGCTTGCCCATCTCCTCTGGAATACCTATAACTACAAATTGGCACTTTTCTGAATCTGTAAGAATCTCCTGTATCTTTCTCACCTTCTTAGAAAACTCTATCATCTCCTCAGCCTGTTTGGCTAACCGCACAACCCCTTTATATTTTATAAGTAATTTAAATATTGCATTTAGCCACTCCCTGCTAACCTGAGGCATCTCTAAAAACCGCAATAGATGTCCTGTAGCTGCTGAATCTAAGATATATATATCAAATTTTCCTTCGCCTATGAATTCCACTATCTTGGCTAAAGCCATAATCTCATCTAAACCAGGAGGGGTAAGGGAGATGAGTTCCTCAAAGACCTCTCTATCGAATTTAACATCCATACCTTGCCCAATGAATTTATTAAAGGCCTCACTTATTTCGTTTCTGTAATCCTTTTTAAAATTCTCAAGCAATTTTAGGGCGTCTATCTCTAAGCCAAAAAGGTTTTTATTTTTTTCTATCTGAGTCAAATTATCTCCGATAGAAATCCCAAAACTATCAGACAATGAATGGGCAGGATCCGTAGAGAAGACTAGAACCTTTTTAGGGGGGTATCTTTTAGCTATACTAAGTGCTGTGGCTGAAGCAATAGAGGTCTTACCCACCCCACCTTTTCCTCCAAATATATACAATATAATACCTTCTTTTATTAAGTTAGATGGTACTTGGGGAAATTTGAAAAAATCAGCCTTGAGGCCAAAAGATTTCTTTCCAGTTGGGAGATGAGGTAGTTTTTCATCAAACAAGACACAAGCATATTCTTTTAAGCGACTTATGCCTCTGATTTGATATGGGAATGTAGGTATATGACGAAGTCGGTAATTTGCGAATTTTTGCCTGATTATATTCAACTCTTCCTCTTGTTCTTTTTCTTCCTTAGAGCAAAAAGGACATCCGTTTTGACTGCATTTAATCTGATTGACAATAATAGATTCAACTCCAATTCCATATTCTTTTAATGTCTTAAGCAACCTTTCCGTCTCTTCTATAGCCAAGTCTTCAGCTTTAGTAACAGGTATAAATTCTGTTAAATCGCGGTTCTTTAGTAACCGACTTACTCTATCCACATCGCTTTTCATCATCTCTAAGAACTCATCGGTATCGTCTTTTTTGTATTTGCCAGCAAAATGTCTGGCTAAAAATCTATGTTTAGCTTGCATCAAATCTAAAACCTCAACCCACCTTTTCATTTGAGTAGGTAAGCCTAAAAGTCTAACAGTATGTCCTGTAGGTGCGGTATCCAGGATGATTAAATCAAATTTTCCTTCTTTTAAGATATTAGCTATTTTTATCACCGCCATTATCTCATCTAACCCTGGAATAGAAAGAGAAAAGAAATCTTCTATATCCTGCCTATCGAAATATGTTCCCCTCTCAGCAATCTTTTTCATCACATCATCATACTTTCTTTTGAACTCAGAGGCCTCTTCTTCAGCCTTTATCTCTAAGGCCCAAAGATTGTTTAAATCTTTTATGGGTGTAATGCTGTTACCAATGGTGCAGTCAAAACTATCACCTACTGAATGAGCTGGGTCACAGGATACAATCAAAATCCTCTTCTCAGGATAATGTTGGGCTAAATAAAGACTGGTAGCACAGGCTGAAGTAGTCTTTCCGCAGCCCCCTTTTCCTCCAAAGATGATAAGAGAGCGCTTCTGGATATCTGGGAAAACTTGCATCTTCAGTCACTACTCTTATTCAACCTCAACTGTTTCAGTATCCACCCTCTTTCTTAACCTTATCCGATTAAATTCAATCACATTGCCATCATCATCCAAAATTACATTGTAGATGGCTAATATATCCATCTGGTCAGGAATAGAGTGCTTTTCCACCATTTCCAAAGTAACCTTCCAACCCTTTTCTTCCTTAACCGCTCCTAAAGTGGTAGAAAGCTCCAGTCCGGTCATTTTACTCAGTTCCTCACGAGCCTTCTCAATTAACTCGTACACTGACTTTGCCATTTTTATTTCTCCTTTTTTGTAATAAATTATAGTCTCTTTTTCACCTTAACCCCACATGAAGGGCAAAATGCATAATCGTACATATATCGCCAGGTTGCCCCGCACTCCGGACACTCAATGTCCAGGGCCTCTCCACATTCTGAACAAAACTTACGGTCTCCACTGGTTACTGTACCGCATTTAGGACATCTAAACGGTCCAAGTGCTTCTCCTCGTTCCGACATCTTTCCATCACCTCCCTTCCTTTTTCTCCTCTTCGTATTTTCTGATGGCTTCTAATCTCTCCAAAAGTTTTGACTCTTTCTTTTCATATTCTTCCTCACCTACCTCATCCATCTCAAAGCGCATCTGAAGGTCTAACAATTCCTCTTGCACCTTAGATTTATCGGTTATCTCAGCATCAGCAACTTCCGTTAACTTTTTACCAATCCATGTCACTCCCTTTATCGGTAATAAAAAGGGAAATACTATATCAAGCAATCCAAAACCTAAGCCTGAATCGTCTCTTTCTTTGATTCTTTTTTCTGGTAATTTTTTCATTCTCAATCCTTCAAGGTTATCACTAACTCAACAAAATTAATGGGTGGAACCGGCCCTACATATTTGAACTTTGTCCTCCCCTCATAAGTTGTGGCTAATTTATCCACTAATCTATCAAATTCTTCCACCTTTGACTTTTCTACGAGGAAGCTTGAGTTTGTTATCATATTATCGCCAAATACCTTGTTGCTACGCCAATCGACACAGGTATTCTTTAAAACATCTAAGATATCTTTTTCTTCTTTTGCCTTTTTTCGTTCTAAAGCATCCTTTACCATCTCACCCAAAGTTGCTTTTCCTCCAAACGGCTGGGTAATGGGTTCTAAGGCCAACTTTTGCCTTAATTTCTTAATCTGGCTATTTTCATCAACAATCTCTTGAAAGATTACCTTCATATCAGTCCAGAAAGCCTTAAGGCCCAGTTCTATCTTATTATTCATTTTGATTAATAAATCTTTTAATTCTTCATGCCTGGCTTTAAGTACCTCTTCTCTTATCCTTTTCTCAGATGAAACTCCATTTTTACCACCGGCAACTGTGCCAAACTTTACAGGCAAAACAGTAAAATTCCTCATCAACTCTTCTAAAACTTTCTGGTGAGCCATGGTATTTTCTCTTGAAATAGAATATTTCTTAATCGCAGAGACGCTGATTACCGCTGCGATATCTCGATAAGAGATGCTATGAACCCCGTTAGAAATTTTGCTATTTTCTTTAGCATCTGTGATATCTCTAATGGGATGAACCTCATCTCCACGACCTCCAATTGGTGGAGAGACAAATTTTTTCTCCTCGCTAGCTCCAATTACGCAGTAGATATATCTTCCCTCATCTCTATTTAAATCGCTATTTATCTCTGTCTTATTGCAAATCTGTTGTTGTTCTGGGTTCATTCGCTTTCTTCCTGCCCCCACTTTATAACCAATTCTGCAAAATTAAATGGCGCTACTGGACCTACATACTTAAATTTCAACCTATCCTTATATCTTTGACTTAGGTCCTCTACAAGGTCATCAAATTCTCTCTCGTGAGCCTTATCTACCAAGAAGGCGCAATTTAATATCATATTATCGCTCACTATCTTATTGTTCCGAAGTTCAACGCATTTAGGCCTTAACACATCTAAAATCTCTTCTGCTTCTGCTTCTCTTTTTTTCTCCAGAGCCTCTTTAACCTTCTTGCCCAAATCTACCTTCTCGTCTAAAGAAGGCAGAGAAGAATTTTGGGTTAATCTTTCCTTCAAATTCCTTACTTCCTTATGGGATGAGCCGACCTCTTTAAAGATACCTTCCATATCCTGCCAGAAGACCTTTAGGCCCAGTTCTACCTTATTATCCATACTTCTTAATAGATTTTTAAGTTCCTGATATCTCTTCATTAGAAGATTCCTGACCTCTTCAGTACTGGTGGCAATAGTGCAATATCTAACCGGAAGAACAGTATAATCCTTCATTGCCTCCTCTATTACCTTTTCATGGGCGATTAGGTTCTCACGGCTAATCACATACTTAGTCATAGGGGTAGAACTAATGACACAGGCTAAATCACGAAAACACAAAGTATGGACCTCGTCATCTCTATCTCCAATCCCAATAGAACCAAAATTTCTCTCCTGAGCTTCATTAATTACACAATATAGATATTTTCCCTCATCCAGCATATTAACCTTCCTCCGCGTATAATATGTTAATTAATCTCGTTAAATTCGAAGCACGAAGCACGAAATTCGAAACAAATCCGAATTTTCCAAATCACAATTTTCCAAATGAAATTGGTTTGGAATTTGGAACATTGGAATTTAGAATTTGTTTAGTATTTCGATATTCGGATTTCGGATTTAAACGTTTCATATTCTAACTCACTTTATGGCCTTATTATCTCAATCACAATAAGGTCTTTTTTCTTTTTATCTTCAAAAGAGATATTTTCTCCCTGACAACAACTGGTTAATAACTTATAAGCATAAGTTACTTTTTCAAACTCCTCCTTAATCTGGCTATTTTGCAGGTGTTTATCAGGGTGATTTTTTTGTGCAAAATTCCAATAGGCTTCCTTTATCTTCTCTGTAGATATATCTTCGCCCAAACCCAATAATTTTCTTGCCTCATCTATCTGGTTAAAATTTACCCTTTTTAACTGGCAGGTAGCAAAACTGTAAGGAGGTAAAGGACCTACGCATCTAAAATTCACCGTCTCCTTATATTCTTGGTTTAATTTCTTAAGTGCGGCATCGAAATCTGGTTCTCTTCGTTTCTCCAATAAAAAGGCGCAGTTTAAAACCATATTATCGTCCATCACTTGATGCTTTTGAAAATCGACCGTAACTTCTTTTAAGAAATCTATGATATGGGCTGCTTCTTTTTCTTTTCTTCTATCTAAGGCATCTTTAATCATCGCCCCTATCTTTATTCTATCCTGGAGAGTTTGGCTAGGAGGTCTTTTAGCAACCTCTGACTTAAATTCTCTTATTCCTCTATCTTCATCTGCAGTTTCTTTTATAATGTTATTTAAATCATTATAGGTAGCAGCCACATCAAGTTCTATCTTGCCATCCATATTGATGAGCAGTTCTTTAAATTGAGGATAACCTCTTTTTAGAACCTCTATAACCTCATCGTCATTAGAAACATTTGTCCCAAACTTCATAGGTATAATAGTATAGCCCTGCATAATCTTCTCAATTGTTGCCTGGTGTTTCACCAAAAAATGGCCCAGGGTCTCTTTAAGCATAGAGGAATAATCCTGCACAGGTGATTTACTTACTACACAAGCGATGTCCTGGTGAGCTACTGTATAAACCTCTTCACCGTCATTAATTCCACAGCGGCCGAGAGACTTCCTCTCATTTTCCTTTATTATACCATAAAGATATTTTTCCTCTTCCATAATGCCTGGCCTCTCATTTTTTGGATTCATCAGCACTGGCCGCCACCAATGCTCCCTTAGCCACACTTCTTAAAGGCTGGGTAGCCATTCTTATAGAGCCAACCGGAACAGGCAGTTTTAATTGGTCCAAAATCTGCTTAAATCTATTGGCGAAACCTTTTGGAAGAGATGTGCCGCCGGATAAAGTAATAGATATCGGCTTTGTAATTCGCGGGAGCCTGTGCGCCTTGGCGAATTCTTGTTTTATATTTTCAATCACATATTCGATTAAGTGATTGTAATAAATTGATAAAGCGCTCTCGATCTTACTTAAGCCTTTTTCCTTACTTAAATCTAAAGAAGACTCTTTTATTGCCGAAACTCTGCTGGCTGTTTCATCTACAGCCATAGAAACTTGTTGGTCTATCCAATCTCCTGCTTTAGCAACAGAGAATTTAAACACTGGCACAGACATAAAACTCAAACAGACATTGACCATTCCACCGCCAAAAGAAATTCCCATCCCGGTAAAATCTTCCTCAGCTAACTCGGATAATATAATCGCATGGCCTTCATTGATAGGCTTTGGAGTATATTCCAATGTCTTTAAAAAACCTTCGACCATCTTTATGTGATATAAGATATTGAAATCTGCATCCAATGGCTCGCCAGGAACAGAAAAATAAACTATTTCGTCCTTATAGGTTGGCTCACCTATGACACTCTTTATTAACAATTCAACCATGGGAAGGGCCTCTTTTTCTGTGGGGCTTATCACTCCTCTTGATAGAGGCCTTCTTGTCTCTTTATTAAACATATTGGCAAATTCCAGGGCCTCATCGCCCACTACGTATAATTTATCTTCTTTAATGATATATTTAACCTTAGAATTATCAAGAATTCTTTTGGTAAAGTCAGTGTGTTCAACCTCAAAGAAAGCATTTCGTTGAGAACGAAAGATTATCTCTTCACTTTCTTTTTGAGCACATTTTACAAACATTGTGCCGATATCCACACCCTTACCCTTTTGTATCTGGCCTTTGAGATTTTCAATCCCTTTTCCGCCTTTGGGCTTGGTCATCTTTTTCTCCCCCTCTTATGAATTTCTTTAAATAATCTCACTGTCTTATCCATGTCATCGGATTTTTCCTTTTCCACCCGCGTTCCTATTTTTTTGATATTGCTTTCTAAAGCCAAACTTTCATCTTCAACTGGAAAGTCAAAATCTGTTTTAATCTGAAGTTTCTCTCTTTCCTTCTCTGGAGAAACCCTTACTCCACCTTTTATCCCTATCTCTTTGGCTACCTCTTTTGCTACTTGACTGGCAAGCTCTTTAACCAATTCTTTATCTAAGCCCAATCCATATCCAATAGAAACCAATATCTTTTTTCCTTTTGGTGCAAGGCAAAAGGAGCCCGGGCCTTTTGAGTTTAAATAGCCTCCTCTTACTAAATAACTACATAAATACTCTACATATCCCAGCGATAATCCTGTCTGGCGATTTATTTGAAGGACGGTCGCTTGTCCTGATTCAGCAATTACCTTTAAAATACTCTGTTCTGTAGCAACTAATGCCATCTTATTATAAAATCTGTGTAATCATCCTTATTTTTGTTGTTCTTTTACCGATTTTAGAGCTTCGTCAAAATGTTTCCTCTTGATACTAAATTCTTCAACCGCTTTTTTATCAGGCCTACCTTTTACTTTCTCTAAAAATTCTCTTATAGCAAGCATAGATGCCTGTCTACAGATAGCCTCTATGTCTGCGCCAGTAAATTTATCAGTTTCTTTAGCTAATACCTTAAGGTCGACATCTGAATCCATTGGTTTACCTTTAGTATGTATCTTGAAAATCTGTAATCTTGTCGCTTCATCTGGCATAGGAAGTTCTAAGAGTAAATCGAATCTACCCGGACGAAGTATCGCTGGGTCAATCATATCAAATCTATTGGTAGCCCCAATGACAACCACTCCTTTTAGCTCTTCTATCCCATCTAATTCAGTAAGGAATTGGCTGATAACCCGCTCGGTTGTATGAGTAGAATCTCCTCCTCCCATACCCCGAACAGGCACCAAAGAATCTATTTCATCAAAAAAAATTATCGTCGGTGAGACCTGTTTAGCCTTTTTAAAAACCTCTCTTATACCCTTTTCACTTTCACCTAAATATTTACTAATTAATGCTGGGCCATTAACTGATATAAAATTAACTCCACTTTCATTAGCCACTGCTTTAGCAACTAAAGTTTTGCCTGTTCCAGGAACTCCATAAAGCAAAATACCTTTAGGTGGTGTGGTTTTGGCTTTGGTGAAAAGTTCAGGATATTTTAAAGGCCATTCAATGGTTTCCATAAGTTGCCTCTTTATGTCCTCTAATCCACCTACATCTTCCCATTTAACATCTGGCACTTCTACAAAAAACTCACGAATGGCAGATGGCTCAACCTCTTTCAGCGCCTCTAAGAAATTATCCATTGTCACATGAAGTCCCATCAGTGTTTCATAAGGAATATCAACCAATTCAAAATCGATGGTGGGAAGAATCTTTCTTAAAGCTGACATCGCTGCTTCTCTGGCCAATGCCTCTAAATCTGCTCCTACAAATCCATGTGTGATTTCAGCCAGTCTCTCCAAATTTACATCCTCTGCTAGAGGCATACCCCTGGTATGAATCTGCAGTATCTCTAAGCGGGCATTCTTGTCAGGAATAGGAATTGTGAGTTCCCGGTCAAAACGTCCTGGCCGCCTTAAAGCAGGGTCTAGTACATTAGGGATGTTTGTGGCTCCTATACAAATTATCTGACCTCGAGACTCCAGGCCATCTAAAAGGGCTAAAAGTTGCGCCACTACCCTTTTCTCTACCTGCTTCTCTCCTCCCATTTCCTCACGTTTAGGCGCAATAGCATCTAACTCGTCAATAAAGACAATAGCTGGTACATTTCTTTGCGCATCCTCAAATACACTCCGCAGCCGGGCCTCACTATCCCCGTACCACTTCGACATCACCTCAGGCCCGCTTATACTGGTAAAATAGGCATCTGTCTCATTAGCCACTGCCCGAGCAATTAAGGTTTTGCCGCAACCCGGGGGCCCGTGCAAAAGCACACCCTTCGGCGCATCTATTCCCAATCTTTCAAAGACCTGAGGATATTTAAGAGGCAATTCTATCATCTCTCTGATCCTCTGTATCTGTTTCCTTAAGCCGCCTATATCCTCATAAGATATCTTAAGCCCTCGCCTTTCTACTCCTTCCTTCACTTCCATCTTGATAGCCGTAGTAGACTGAATTAAAACCACTTCTTTCTTAGGGACTGTATCTAATACCTTAAAATCACAAGACCTGGCACCAAACAAAGTAGCTCTCACTCTATCTCCGGCTACTAAAGGAAGCCCTTCTAAAAGACGGCCGATATATTGGGTGTCTTTTTCGCCTCGCAGTCCTCCTATAGTAATAGGTGATAAGGTAATTCTTTCCGCAGGCTTATAAGATACTTTGGAAATTGTGGCTTTCTCATCCAGACCAATTTGGGCATTCTCTCTGATAATCCCGTCTATTTGAACGATTCCTTTGCCTCTGTCCTCCATATAGGCGGGCATTACTTTGCAAGCTGTCTCTCGTTTGCCGGAAATACTGATTACATCTCCAATTTCGCAATCCAGCTCTTCAATATCTTTGGGGTCAATCCTGGCTATACCCCTTCCCACATCCTTAGATAAAGCCTCTTTTACTTTTAGAATCATTCTATTATCTTTCCAGTTAATGCCACCTATTTTTTAATCCTGATTTCCAAAACACCATTTTTATAAGAATGACTCAGTGTCTCAGGTTTCACCTTTGCCGGAAGTAATATCTCCTTATAATACGTTCTATTCTTACCCGCCGCTGAAATCTCCAGTATATCCCCTTTTAAATCTACCGCTATACCTTCCTCATGAACCCCAGGAATCTCGGCTATTACCAGAATCTCGGATTTCTCATCAAAAACATCAGTTAATGGCTCTCTTTCTTCCTCTACCACAGGTCCTTCAGGTGTCTTTTTGATATTGCCGAATGGCTCTACCTTACATTCTCCGCCTGCCAGTGTCCTTATAGTAAATCCATATACACCTTTTACCTTATCTCCTAATCCTTTTATTTCACCTACTTTGCTAGCACCTTCTTCAGCCATCTTGGAAATTGACTCAATAAGACCCCCTATACCATCAAAGATTCCTCCTAAACCCATTCCAAAATCAATACCTTCTTTTTTTTCTTTTTCCTTCTTTTCTTTTTCAGTCATTTAATCCACCTTCTTCTTCATTTTTTCAAAGCCTCTTTCTTTTTAGCTGTAGTACTTCAAATTCCTGAGGCTATTTTTTTATTTTTTGTTTTTAATTCTTTTCTTACCCGCCGCCTTTCAATACAGCTATTGGACCTTTTGTCTTAACCGGGCTGATTGTCTTCAGCCCCCCAGGCGTAAGCCTATATTTTCCATTACTGCTTTCTACAAGATATCCATCATTAACCAAACCCTTGCAAATTTCAGTTACATATTCTGAAGATACT
>Ga0180009_10008177_pt1 | contig 10457 bp, 11 predicted proteins | sample OS_PC_MetaG_FD_123537 | JGI IMG/M metagenome (GOLD analysis project Ga0180009, IMG submission 123537) | Groundwater microbial communities from the Aspo Hard Rock Laboratory (HRL) deep subsurface site, Sweden - OS_PC_MetaG | ecosystem: Environmental > Aquatic > Deep subsurface > Groundwater... | reverse complement strand
TAGTACCCGCTTTCAGAAGTTCGTGAGTCATTCGCGGCAACCACCTTGACGAACTTCTGAAAGCAGAGGGTACTAGTAAAATATTGAATCTAGTACCGCTTTTCGATCAGAAGTCCCTGAGAGTGGTTGACTGATGCGACACAGGGACTTCTGATCGGCGGTACTAGTCCCATCGAGGAGGAAAGCCGAGGCCGAATGATTTCGAAATGAATTGGACCTCGAATTCGAGGTTGGGCGGACGCTCGCCGGGCACTCGGTCGGTTGGCGGAAACCCTGCAAGAAAACAGCTACGGCACGAAATGCGCGATCAACTTGCCGTAGATGCAAAGTTCGGTATGCCGAGAGAGTTGCAAACTCCAAGCGTCTAGCGCTATATTCGAATATTCGGATGTTGTTGCTGCGTGGAGCCGAAGCGGGGCCGACCTGGGAAAATTCCGGGCTGTGCCCAGGCAGAGCAACTTTAACCGGCTCCGAAGGCAATGGTGCCCATGGAATTGAAGATCGATGGGCGCCTCAATTAGTCGTTACAAGGGAAGGAACGAGAAATGGCGGATAAGACGCTTGATGCCAAGGGGTTGAACTGCCCGTTGCCGATTCTGAAGGCCAAGAAGGCGATCGGAGAGGTGCCGATGGGTGGAACGCTGGAAATCCTCGCAACAGATCCAGGGTCTGTGGCCGATTTCGAAGCGTTCGCGCGCCAGACCGGCCATACGCTGATGGAGTCGACCCAGGACGGCGGCGTATACCGCTTCCTCATTCAGCGCGCAGCGTAATTCATAAAGCTCGGCGCATCCCGGAACGCAGGCTTTTGGCCTGCAAGAGGGGCTGTGAAGGGAGTCTGAAGACTGTGTTCGGCGGGACGAAGGCCATTGCCCGCCGAGCGCGAATTCGTGCAGTTCATGGAAAGGGTAGTTGAAATGCGGATCAATACCAAGACGATGTTCGTTGCGGCCGTGCTGTCTTTGGCGGTCGCCGCGCCTGCGATTGCCGATCAGTCCATGGTCGGAACCTGGAAGTGGGGAGACTACACGGTTGAATGCAAGGAAGGCGGGGATCACGGAATGTCCTGCACGGTCATGGGTGGACCGAAGAACATGGGCATGGAAATGATCCGGTCGGCGCTGGCGAAGGACGGGGAATCCTTCTCCGGTCAGATCGCGCATCCTGCAACGGCCGAAATATACAATACCAAGATGATGATGAAGGACGCCGATACGTGGACGCTTGATGGCTGCACGGATGCCGGCGTCTGCGCGAAAGGCGTATTCGTTCGACTGAAATAGTCCGAAAGCTTGAAGCCGACCGGAGGCGCGGGGGACGAGGAAGCAATGAAGCAATTCATGATCGATATGATGGCAATGATGATGCCGTACATGCGACCGGCAACGATCTTTGCCGGAGTTGCACTCGGTATCGGTCTGATTGCTGGCATCCTCGGCCGCGTCTCGGGCTCGGGTCAAGCTCTCGCTCGTTGGTGCGGGTTCATCGGTCTCGCGGTCGGGGTGTTCCTGCTGGCTTGCGAGGTCGCCGGGAGGTTGCTCGGGTTCGAGCCGACAATCCTGTTCGCGCACCCCGCCGACCGGGTCCTCTATCAAAACCAGTGGCCGTTCTGGATCGTGGGTCTAGCGCTCATGGCAGCTGGATATGTGGTCCGCGCCATAGCTGGGCGCAAATAAGCCGAACTTTCTCAGGGAAACCAAACTCAATCGGAGCAAGAAGATGGACACCGCCGGACAGCAGAAACCCAATGCGAAGAGCATGTCGATCATCGTGACGAAAGGGACTCTCGATGGGGCCTACCCTCCCTTCATCCTGGCGACGACCGCGGCAGCGATGGACGTCAAGGTGTCGATGTTTTTCACGTTCTATGGATTGCCGCTTTTGAAAAAGAAGCTCGATCTGCAAATCTCGCCGCTCGGCAAGCCGGATATGGCGATGCCGATGATGGGCATGCACATGAAGATGCCGAACCTGGTCGCGGCCATTCCGGGCGTCAACGCAGCGGCCACGACGATGATGAAAAACCTGATCAAGAAGAAGGGCATGGCCTCGATCGAAGATCTTCGCGAAGCGGCCGTCGACAGTGATGTCGAGTTCATCGCCTGCCAGATGACGCTGGACCTGTTCGAATTCGACAAGAAGGACATGATCGACGGCATCAAGCTGGGTGGAGCGGCAACCTACATGGAGCGCGCGCTCGAGTCGGATATCAATCTCTTCATCTAGGGAATTCAGGTCCGGGGAGCCGTCAATGGCTGCCCGAAGAGTCCATTAGATCGCCGTCGTGCGAGCCATCTTACCGGTGGCTCGTACTTTTTTTGGATGGATTCCAAATCCTGATATGCGTCGTTTTTGGCGCTCCGGTTGCCACCAATCCGCTTGAATCGTGATTTTTGTGATACACGCCTTGGGTGATTCGTCCCGCATCCAGAGGAATTAGAATATCTGCATATTGCCTTTTGTTTCAGCAGTCGGCACCCTGATGGAAATTCAAGAAACCATCAAACGATCGTCGGCAGGGGGGAAGGCCAATATGAGACAGAATGGTTCGAGTGCATCACTGGCAGCAATCGCTGTGGTGGCTGCAATGGCGGGAAGCTTCCCGGCCTGGGCGACGGACGGCTATTTCCAGCCCGGCTTCGGTGCGAGGCAGAAGGCGCTGGGCGGTGCCGGTGTGGCAGACGGCCGTGATGCAACGAGCACTTCGCTCAACCCGGCTGGTCTGGTGCATTCCCCCAGCGAATACACCACAGCGATATCACTGTTCAGTCCACAACGATATGTTGAAGGATCCGGGCAGCCCGGCTTCACCTCGACCGGCCGCGTCGAAAGCGACAGCAAGCTGTTCTTCATTCCCAACATGGCCTGGGCTCAGCGCGTCAATTCCAGCCTGGTCGATGTGATCGGCGTTTCCATGTACGCCAACGGCGGCATGAATACCGATTATCGCGGTGTGGCGCGTCCGCTACTTGAATGCGGTGGCGGCTCGGGCGTGTTCTGCGGCGGGCGCGCGGGTGTGAACCTGCAGCAGGCCCTCTTGTCGGTGAACTTCGCCAAGGAAGTCATGCCAGGTTTCGCGATTGGTATCGCGCCAATTCTGGGGCGTCAGCAGTTCGAGGCTGAAGGGGTAAGCTTGCTGACGCCAAACAGCAGCACGGACGTGTCGTGGGGCGGCGGCGTAAAGGGTGGCATCGAATGGTCTGTGATGCCGAACGTGCGTATCGGCGTCGCCGCGACCTCGCCGATCTGGATGCAGCCGTTTGACAAATATTCGAACCTTTTCGCCGAACAGGGTGATTTCGACATTCCGGCCAACGTCGTGGCGGGCATCGCGATCGATGTGATGCCGAACCTGACCTTCATGGCCGACTACAAGCACATCTGGTATTCGGAAGTTGCGGCTATCGCCAATCCTTCCGCAAATGCGTTCATAGCTCCATTCGGGGCCGACAACGGTCCTGGATTCGGCTGGGAAGATGTCGACGTGATCAAGGTCGGCCTGGAATGGCGTGCCAGCCAGCAATACACACTCAGGGCCGGGTACTCCTACAACACGAGCCCGCTGCGCAGTGAAGACGTGATGTTCAATATTTTGGCCCCGGCAGCCGTGCAGCACCACATTTCGGCCGGTGCTACCTACAAGCTGTCCGACCGCATCGATATCGAGGTTGCGGGCATGTACGTTCCGGAGAGTTCGATCAGCGGTTTGGAGTTGAACCCGCCACTTGGCAATCCGAATCACAATGTCGAAATCGGCATGGAGCAGTTCGACATCACGTTCGGCTTCAAGTACCGGCTGGATTGATCGCGAAGAGTTGCCTTAATTCCCGGTTCGGGAAGGAGCAAAAAAAGCGGCTTTGATCGGTGACGGTCGAGCCGCTTTTTTCGTTGCGGCGGGATGGCTGCGATTGGAACATGTTGAAGAGGAGCTAAGGCATGGAGTGGCTCGACAAGGTTCCTTTGTGGATGGTGATCGCGGCGGCGCTGACGCTGGGGCTGGCGCCGTTCGTGCCGGAGCCGCATATCTGGGAAAAACTGAAGATGCTGGCACAGGGAACACTGACCCGGCCGGTCGACATCTTCGACCTGTTGATGCACGGGACACCGTGGGTGATCCTCATCCTGAAGATCGCAAGGATGGCGCAACGCTGACACACGGGACGCGCCGCGTGCCTGTGTCCAGTGGGTTTGCTTGCGATCAGGTGTGCTTGCGGCGGTTGCCCGTTTCTGCGGCCCGCCGACGCAGATACCGTTCGCAGGCTGCGGCATTGTGACGTGGCGCCGGTGTTTCCATATGAATGGGCTGATGCGAGACGAATAGTAACGATCACGGCAGTCTTGCGCTTGTCTTGAGGCAACGCTATCTTTTTTAAGAGAATCAAAAGGGTAGCTGCGACCGGTTGAGGCAGCGGGCAACCCCGGAGTGAAGGGGGGCGGAGCGGAGCAGAGCAGAGCGGAGCGGAGCAGGTTTAACCCTCCACTCAAGCGACACGAACGGACGCAAAATCGCCAGTGTAAACTGGCATATGGCGCCGGCAGGTACTGCGTGGGCGCCGGCATTCAACGCGATAATTGGATAGTCATGAGCCGAACCACCGACGATCAGGTTTCAGATACGGAAGCCGCAAACGAAATCGAGACGCCGGCATTCGGCGACGAATTCGCCGAACAAATGCTCGCTTCGGCTTCCCAGGCGGCGGAGTTCATTCGGTCGATCGGCAACGAGCACCGCTTGATGATCCTGTGCACGCTGATGGACCGAAGCAAGACGGTGACCGAGATCTGCGAAGACATCGGTGCGCGTCAGAGCCTTGTTTCGCAACATCTGGCCAGATTGCGTCTGGTCGGGCTCGTGACCGTGGAGCGTGAAGGCCACTTCGCCCACTATTCCATCGGCGATCCGCTGGCGCGCGAAATCGTCAAGTCGCTGCATGAACGGTTCTGCCCGAAGCCTCCCGTGGCAGTGAAGCAGTAGGCCTGTTTGGATGCACGGTGGTCGGAATCCATCGCAATAATTGCGAGCATCAATTCTCTATTCATCGCAGATCTTGCCTGGCTCGATTTTACGCCAGCCTACGTGATAGGTTCGCCAAAATTCTTTTGGAGTCGGGTTGAATGCTGGCGTTTTACGAGTTGCGCAAGTTCGCTATCGCCACTGCCTGATCCAAGCGATCTTCCAAGAACCCAGTAGCGTTGAGCAGAGGAAGTGTCGGCAAGGAGAGAGCCAGCCCAACACGACATTAGTTCATGCCTATCCCCTTAAAACCGGCGCATCGTATCTTGGCTGTCCTGCGCAATTGAACAAACGACTCCATGGCCGCCCGTCGTGGCGAAGCCGCGCCTCCGGCACGAGGGCTGCCATCCAGGGCGAAGCCGCGCCTCCGGCACGAGGGCTGCCATCCAGGGCGAAGCCGCGCCTCCGGCACGAGAGGGCTGCCATCCAGGGCGAAGCCGCGCCTCCGGCACGAGAGGGCTGCCATCCAGGGCGAAGCCGCGCCTCCGGCACGAGGGCTGCCATCCAGGGCGAATTTCGCAGGCCGTCACGGATGCCGCCCCTGGATGGCCGGTTCAAGACCGGCCATGGAGTGGGTTGGTTAGCCGTCGTTCCGGTGCTAACGGGATAGGCATGACATTAGTTCGTCAATACGAGCTTGCATCTGACACGAGCCTGCGCGGTGTCAAGAATCCAGAAGTGTCGAGCAAAGGAAGTGTCGGTAAAGAAGGAGCCAGCCCAACACCGGCTTGCCGGGTGTTGGCCATGAGGGAAACCTGACTAAGATGAGCCAAGGCGAACCGCTGTTCCTCGAAGTGTCCGGTCATGGCGCCTCCGATCCGCGCACGATCGCCTATCTCCACCAGCCGCCGGCAACCGGAGGCGGCTCCGGCCTCATATGGCTGATCGGCCTGAAGTCCGACATGGTCTCCACCAAGGCCGAGGCACTGGCCGACTGGGCCCCGAAAAACGGCTACGGCCTCACCCGTTTCGACTATTCCGGTCACGGCCGCTCGGGCGGCGACTTCCTTGAGGCAACCGTCGGCAACTGGCTGGAAGAATCCCGGGCGATTTTCGAAGAGGTCACGACCGGACCGCAAATCGTGCTCGGATCATCGACCGGAGGACACCTCGCCCTCCTCCTTCTGCGCGATCTGATGCGTAACGCTCCCGATCAGGCCGCCCGCATCAAGGGCCTCGTCCTCGTTGCCCCCGCATGGGACCTGACCGAAGAGCTGATCTGGAAGGAGATGTCGCCGGAGGCGCAGGCCGAGGTGATGGAAAAAGGCGTCACCTACCGCCCGTCGGAATATGGCGATCCGCTGCCCATCACCAGGAAGTTCATCGAGGAAGGCCGCAACCATCACTTCAAGGGGGAATTGTTCGACCCCGGCCGCCCTATCGTCATTCTGCAAGGGCAGCAGGACAATGACGTCCCCGTCGAGCACGTCCGCACCATGAAGGACGTCATCAACGCGGAGTGGCTCGACATAACCGAAGTCCCCGACGGCGAACACCGCATGTCCCGCCCGCAGGATCTGGAACTGCTGTTTGCGGCGATCAGGAAGGTGGGGTGAAGCGAGCGAGCGCCCGCGCGAACAACCGGGCCTGGAGATTTCTGTTTGGCGCTTCGGTTGCCCACCTATTTTGATGCGCTTCAGGTGCCGACTTAGCACCCGCGCTACCAACCGGGCCCAGACGGTTCTCCGCAAGACATACCCAGACTCTCGCATCCGCAGGCCGGAGCCGGGTTTGCGGTTGCCGCGGAAGCACCTATAAGCTTTGCTACTTGAAACGTGCGCGGGCCGGACGAATTTGCGGGACGGGGAAACGAACAGAACATGAGCAACAGCAAGATCATGCTGCATAAAGGGGACTTGCCGGAGGGCCTGTCATTCGGCAATCGCGTTGCGGTCGATTCGGAAACCCTTGGGCTGAAGCCGCACCGCGACAGGCTGTGCGTGGTGCAGCTGTCTTGCGGAGACGGCACGGCACATCTCGTCCAGTTCGACGGTTCGGATTACAGTGCACCGCGCCTCAAGGCCCTGCTGGCGGACGAAAGCGTGCTCAAGATCTTCCATTTCGCGCGCTTCGACATCGCCATCCTGTCGAAGTATCTCGGTGTCATGGCGGCCCCGATCTTCTGCACAAAGATCGCCTCCAAGCTGGTGCGCACCTATACGGACCGCCACGGCCTGAAAGACGTCGTCTCGGAACTGGCGGGCGTGGAATTGTCAAAGCAGCAGCAGAGTTCGGACTGGGCCGCCAGGGAACTATTGCAGGCGCAGATCGCCTACGCCGCAAGTGACGTCCTGCATCTGCACGCCGTTCACGACCGGCTGACCGAGATGCTGGAACGCGACGGGCGAAGCGGGTTGGCAGAGGCTTGTTTCGCGTTTCTGCCATCGCGGGCAGAGCTCGACTTGAACGGATTCGACGATCTGGACATTTTTTCGCACTGATTTTGCACAGCGAGACGTCTGAAGGATTGCCATAAGTCCCAAATTCACCCCATTTGGCGGCGATTTTCACTGGAATGGCAGCGAAGCGATCATGTTCGGCGGGATGGAACCGGCAAACTCCGTCCGATCCGGACAATTTGCCTTGTCCGTATTATGTGTCGTTACCGCGATCCTTGCGACACGAGGGCCAGCCAAAGTGTCGGGAAATTCACCGCAGCAGGTTCGTTAACGGGGTCCTATAGAAAATGGCGCATGCCACATCATTCGACCCAGTGCCTCCAGCCGGCAGGGCGGCCGGCAACAGGAACGGCCGCCTCGTCGTCGTAGGTGTCGATCGATCGACACAATTCGGGAAGGCGCGCAGGCATACGTTTGTCGTCAAGTCGATGCGTCGGCTGCTACCGCTTTTGACGCTCGGATCGATGCTCGCATACGTCGGTTCGGCGCTGTTGTCCGCGGATTTCGGGACCGATGCGGGACTGAGGGCCATTGCGAGAATTCTCCCAGAAAACCTGACGATGAATAACCCCTATTACGAAGGCTTCACCGATGATGGCGGGTCCTACGTCGTGCGCGCGAAAACCGCGCAGCAGGACCTGGCGAAGCCTGACCTCATCGAGCTCAACGCCATCACCGGGGTCTTGACGGATGCAAAGAAGTCCAAGACGAACCTGACCGCGACGAAGGGTTTGTACAATTCAAAGAGCGGAGTCCTCAATCTCTTCGGAGGAATTGACGTCGCCTCCGAAGACGGCCTGACGGCGAAGCTCACCACGGCGGTCGTCCGGACCAAGCAAAGTGTGATCGTTTCAAGCGATCCCGTTCAGGTCAACATGCAGGGGGGGCAGGTCAACTCGGATTCCCTGCGCATCCAGCAGAAAGAGAAAATCATCACGTTCTTCAAGAACGTCCATACAAAATTGACACCGGAAAAACCTGGTGCCGACGGTGCGAATGGCGCGACACAACCCGCGAAAGCACGACCGGTCGGTCAGGCAGCCATGCTGGGCGCATCGGATGCTCCAATCGACATCGATTCAGCTCGCCTGCAAATCGATCGCAACAAGGGGCTCGCGGTCTTCACAGGCGACGTCAAGGCTGTGCAGGTCGACCAGACGCTGCTGACTGATACGCTTGAAGTGAAGTTTGAGCCGAAAACCGACTCCAGCGCCGCGGCGGCCGTTTCCGGCAATGCGAAGCCGGCCGCTGGCGCGTTGCCTGACAGCTCGAAGATCGAACTCATTACCGCGCCGCGACCGGTCATCATGACGCGCGGCGAACTCGAACAGATGACCGGTCTTTCGGCGGTTTTCGATGCCAAGAAGCAGACCGCGCTGATCAAGGGCAGCGTGGTCATGTCGTCGGGACCTGACCGCAAGGCGCTGGCCGAGGAAGCGGAAATCAATTCGCAGTCCGACACCATTCTGCTGACGGGAAGCGTCGTCGTGCGGCAGGGCGAAAACGAATTGCGCAGTGAGCGGCTTTTCGTCGACCGTGCAAAGGGCACAAGCCAGATGACTTCGGTCAAGGATGCGGCCGGAAAAGGCGGACGCGTTTTTGCGAAGCTGAAGCGTGAGGCTGGCGGCGCGGCATCTCCAAAGGCCGATGCGAAAGTCGCTGATGTAGCCCATAACGACGCCGGAAAGCCGGCGAGCGCGCTTACCTCTTCGCTATCGGCAACAGCTTTCAAGGGCGACCCCAAGGCGCCGATCGATATCGAGGCTGACAGGCTCGATGTGGACGATTCGAAAAAGGCGGCTGTATTTTCAGGCACGGTCCTTGTCGAACAGGGGCCCATGAGCCTGTCGGCGGCGAGCCTGACGGCGTTCTATTCGGGTGAAGCGAACCTTGTTGGAACAGAGCCTGCACCAAAGCCCGCTCCAGGTACTGCGGCGGCTGATCCGGCGTCGGGCAGCGGGACGGAACTCACTCGTATCAAGGCCAACGGCGGCGTCTTCGTGACATCGAAAGTCAACGGTCAGAACGCCAAAGGTGACTGGGCGGACATCGACATGAAGGCCAACACGGTGCTGCTCGGGGGAGACGTCGTGCTCAACCAGGGCAAGAACGTCGTGCAGGCTTCATTGCTCAAAATCGACCTGACGACCGGAAACGCGGTGGTGGAAGCCTCTCCAGAAGAACTTGCAGGACGCGGCTGGGCGTCAACAACGGTTCCCAACATCGAATCTGCAATAAAGGGGAAGAGGGGAAAGAACCGCAAGAAGGACAAGAAAGACAAGAAGGGGATGCAAATTGATAACTCACCACCCCTCAAAATCCTGCGCGGCAACCGGCCAAGCGCGGTGTTTTATCCCACTCAGCTCGGCAGCGCCAAGAAGAAAGCCGAACCGGCGGCGCCAAGCGGCGCGGCCGCGCCGCCTAAAGCCGAAACTGGTGCGCAGCGTCCTGCGGCTTCTTCAAGCTGGGAAGCTACAACCCAGGACGTACCGGTAAATTAGGCAGATCGTCATTCTCCGCCGCCAAATAGGCGGCCCCGCCGGCCGCAAGGGCTTCGGTCATGCCGCGCCGGACAAAAAATCACCCCAGAATTAGTCAATGCAATAAATGCGCCATTGCCGGGGATCGCTTTTTCCGGCAAGACTGAACCGTGTCTTTCGAGGATCCGACGTGCTCAAAATCCTGCCGTTCGGCAAAGCCAAGACCAAAGCCCCTAAACACGCCGACCGGCAGCCGCCGAGGCTCGACGAATCGCGGTTCGAGAGCGCGCCCTACGAACTCGAAGACGTATTCCAGCCGCACGAGCCTGGGGAGGGATGGTTAACGGTCACGCAGGTCAAGAAGACCTACAAGAAGCGGATGGTCGTCAAAGGCGTCAGTCTCGATGTCCGCCGCGGCGAGTCGGTCGGCCTGCTCGGACCGAACGGAGCTGGGAAAACCACCGTTTTCTACATGATCACGGGGCTGGTGCCGGCTGATGAAGGCCAGATCACCATCGATGGGCACGAAGTAACGGCGCTGCCGATGTACCAGCGGGCCCGGCT
>Ga0180009_10008176_pt1 | contig 10458 bp, 12 predicted proteins | sample OS_PC_MetaG_FD_123537 | JGI IMG/M metagenome (GOLD analysis project Ga0180009, IMG submission 123537) | Groundwater microbial communities from the Aspo Hard Rock Laboratory (HRL) deep subsurface site, Sweden - OS_PC_MetaG | ecosystem: Environmental > Aquatic > Deep subsurface > Groundwater... | reverse complement strand
TTTTGCGAGTTTTTGGTGTCAGGTGTCAGTGTTCAGGTGTCAGTTCGCCTGCTTTTCCTTTCTGAAACCTGACACCCGAAACCTGAAACCTCATCTTTTTTAAATTTGACATAGCAGAATTATAAGGGTTGGTTAAAAATGGCGCTTAAAATAGGCATCATCGGAGACTTTGATCTGAACAAACCGTCTCATATCGCTACAAATGACGGGTTAGGGCATGCTGCAAAAACTCTGAAATTGGATTTGGATATTAGGTGGCTGCCGACAAAAGAGCTGGATGGTAAATCCATGGAGCCCGATCTCAGAAAATTTGACGCCTTCTGGTGTTCACCCGGAAGCCCGTACAACAGCCTGGACGGCGCGCTTGAAGCGATCCGATTCGCCAGAGAGAACGACTGGCCGTTCATCGGGACCTGAGGCGGGTTTCAACATGCTCTGTTGGAGTATGCCAGAAATGTACTCGAAATCGAGGATGCAAATCACAAAGAATCAAATCCCGATTCATCAGTGCCCTTCATCAGCCCCCTTTTATGTTCTCTGTTCGGAGAGAAGCAGACGGTATCGATTACTCAAGACACCAGGACCCATAAAATATACGGGAAGGAGAAGGCGATAGAGCAATTCAATTGCTCATACGGCCTCAATGAAGCATACCGAGAGCTGCTGAAGGACGGGGACCTTAGGATTGCAGGTGTGGATCATCAGAATGAAGTCCGGATTGTGGAATTTCCGGATCACCGGTTCTTTATTGCCACACTGTACATGCCGCAGCTGTCTTCAACCCCGGAAAGTCCGCATCCGCTTATCGTTTCTTTTTTAAAAGCCGCCCAATCGTTTCAAGCCATAAGGGAGGACATTGTTTTTGTGCTATAGAGGAGTGATATGAGGATTTTTCTTGTCCGCCACGGTGAAACAGAATGGAATCGGATCAACCGATTCCAGGGGATCAGTGACATACCGTTGAACGCGAAGGGCAAAGCCCAGGCCGAAGCCCTGGCCCAGGTACTGAAAGACGAAACCATCCATGTCGTTTATTCCAGCCCCTTGATCCGCGCCAGAGAAACAGCAAGAGCCATCCGGCACTTCCATCCTTCGAGTCTCTATGTTGAAGAAGAGGGATTGAAGGAAATGGACCTTGGAGATTTCGAGGGAATGGAAGCATCGGACTGGGCAAAAGAGTATCCCAAATTTAGAAAAAAATGGCGAAAATCCCCTTCATCCATTAAATTGCCGGGAGGAGAAAGCTTAAAAGGCGTTCAAGTCAGGGCCGTTAACGTCCTCGAGAGCATCATCCAAAAGCACAGCTCGGAAACCTCCCTGCTGATTTGCAGCCACAATTTCGTTATCCACGCCATATTGTGCCATGCACTCGAAATGTCTCTGGACAACTTTCGTGAGATAAAGCAGGAAACCGCGGCACTCAATCTCCTTTATAAACTGGATGACCGCCTGGTGGTGGAAAAGGTCAACGAGATTTCACATCTTCAGCACTTGGCCCAACAAGAATAAACAGATGAAAAAATCGGTATTCCCTCCTTTATATTTCTTTAATAATGTTCTAATAGATCTGTTAGATCGTCATCCACGAACTCATCTATTCATCTGAAGGAGGTGCTGCATGAAACATTTTAAAAAGTGGTTGATATTATTTATTATTCTGGTTCTGCCCTGTGCTTCCTTTGCCGCATCCGGCACAAAGGAGCTCGTGATCCTGCACACCAATGATTTTCACGGGCATCCCATAAAATTTTTTAATTACCCGGCTCCCGATGTGGGTGGCCTGCCGGCGATGGCCGCTTTTGTGGATGAGACCAGGCAGGCTAATAAAAATGTCCTGGTACTGGATGCCGGCGATTTAAATACTGGACGCCCGGAATCCAACTTTTTCAAAGCCATACCGGACATCATCGGATACAACTACGTCGGTTACGACGCCATGGTATTGGGAAACCACGAATTCGACAACCCCGTATCCCTTCTGAAGCAGCAGCAGAGACTTGCTAAGTTTCCCTTCATATCGGCCAATGTCAGAACCAAAGATGGAGGATATCTTGTCGAACCGTATACGGTAAAAGATTTTGACGGCTTTAAAGTCGGCATCTTCGGACTCACAACCAAGGAAACGGAAATCATCGGAAATCCGGATTATATAAAGGATATCCTGTTTGAAGATGAAGCGGCGGCAGCCAGGAAAATGGTTGCCGAATTAAAGGGCAAAGTCGATGTGATCATCGCCCTGGTTCACATGGGACTGTGGCAGGACGATACCAAGGGGTCCCGAAGACTTGCCGCCGAAGTGGAGGGCATCGACCTCATTATCGACGGGCATACGCACACCGATCTAAAGGGACCTGTTTTGGTGAACGGCACTCCCATTGTTCAGGCCTGGCAATGGGGCCTTAAAGTCGGGAAGGGGAGACTCACTCTTGAACAGGGAAAAGTGTCTGATTTTACCTGGGAATCTGTTCCAATCAATCTGAAACAGAGTATTAAAAAAGCAGACGGCTCCAAGGAATATCCGTTTATCGGAAAAGAATACAAGGAAGATGCATTTTTGCTGAGCCTATTGACGCCTTATGCCGATCGGGTGGAATCCATCCTGTCGGAGGTCATCGGGGAATCAAAAGGCACGTATTTCAATAAGAATGCTCGTAAACAGGAGACGGAATTGGGCGATCTCGTTTCAGATGCCATGCTCTGGTTTACGAAAAATCTGAGGCCTGATTTTGCCATCCAAAACGGAGGCGGCATTCGGACGGATTTGCCGGAAGGAAAGATAACCAAAAAGCTGATTTACGAAATTCTTCCCTTTGATAACTCCATTATGGTCTTAAAATTGAAAGGATCTCAAGTCGTCGAGCTTTTTGACTATGTTGCAACCATCCCGAACGGCAAAGGGGCGTTTGCACAGGTATCCGAGGGCGTGAGCTTTACACTAAATTATATCACCCAACAGTGTGAAAATATTACCATTAACGGGAAACCGATCGATCCTGAAAAAGTATATACCGTTGCAACCAACTCCTACATGGCCAGCGGTGGGGATGGATACAAAATCTTTAAAGAAGCCATGGATAAATACGACACCTCGGCATTTCAAAGGGATGCCGTTATTGAATACATCATAAAGCTGGGCGGCATGTTGAAACCGGAACCCAAAGAGCGGATAAAGCTCATCATGGGAAAAGTCGAGGCAGATTTTATCATGGATCTTGCTGCCTGACGGCCTGCCTGCAGGGCCTAACAAATGGGTTGCCATCACCAATTTATCATGTTAATTAAGCAACTTTGAAAATTTTAGAATAGGTTTATTCCTGAATCGGAGGAATTAAATGATGAAGTATCAAGACTTTCCGAATCGGTTAATACCGATGAATCGTCGATCCTTTCTGGTCCTGTCCGGCATGCTGGGTGCCGGAACTGCCGCTGCCGGTGTTTTCGTTTCCGAATCCGAAGCGGCCAAGCTTGATCGGAATCGTCATAAGATATCCAAAACCTTGCCAAAAATGGGCACATTCGTTTCCATGACTCTGATTCATTCTTCGAAAGATAAAGCAGAAGATGCCATGGGCCAGGCGTTTGCTGAAATCGACAGGTTGGAAAAAATGTTCAACCGCTTTGATCAGTCTACGGCTGTGGCAGGCTTGAACACCGACGGCTATATTAAATCCATGCCGCCGGAGTTGAACGAGGTGATTACCAGAGCGATCCAGTACCACGAGACAAGCCGGGGGACCTTTGACATTACGGTAAAACCGGTAGTGGATCTGTTTCAGGAAAAAATGGGCGGAGACCAAAAGCGCATGCCCACGGAAAAGGAGCTTCGGGAAGTACTAAGACTGGTGGATGCTAAGAAAATCCGACTGAACAATGGAAACCTCCGTTTCATGCAACCCGGCATGGGAATCACATTAGACGGTATTGCCAAAGGATATATAGTGGATAAGGCTTCGGAAGTGCTTACGGTACATGGGATTGACGATCATCTCATCAATGCCGGCGGCGACATCCGAACCCGGGGGGGGAAACCGGGCAAGCTGCCGTGGACCGTTGCCATTCAGGATCCAGCCAAAAAGAACCACTACCCTGATATTATTCACTTGCGAGATGGTGCTGTTGCCACTTCGGGAAACTATGAAATCTTTTATGATAAAGAAAAAATGTTTCACCATATTGTCGATCCGCACTCCGGTTTAAGCCCGCTTCTGGCCTCCTCTGTTTCGGTAAAGGCCCGAACCACAATGGATGCGGATGCCCTTTCCACCAGTGTTTTTGTGATGAATCCGGAAAAGGGAATGGCGTTTATCGAACAACTCCCCGATTGCGATTGTCTCATTGTAACAAGAGACAATAACCAGTTACGCTCTACGGGCTGGAAGAGCGCAGCCGTTTAACGGGCGCCTGCGCCTTTTGTGATTCGGTTTTTTCCTATAGTTTTGTTTTCTTTTTTAGAAAATTTTAGTATTAGACTAACAAAATCCAAACAATTTTTTAATAAAGGTAATGAACTAACCCACTTAACCGGAACTTTTGCAAACAGGTTGAAGTTATGCAATGTGTCTTGTTGAATGCGGATTACTCCTACCTGAACATTGTTGACTGGAAACGGGCCTTGTGTTTGGTGGTGAAAAACAAGGTGCAAGTTCTGAGTTATTCGGAAAGAATCGTGAGAGGGGCCGAGGGATTGGTAATGAAAGTCCCGGCCGTTATCAAGCTCATTAAATTTATCAGGGCCATTTATCGGGCACGGGTACACTTCAACAAGAGAAATGTTCTGGTCCGAGACAGATTCACCTGTCTGTATTGCGGCAAAAAATCGAGGAATTTAACCGTTGATCACATCATACCGAAATCACGCGGAGGGAAATCCGATTTTGATAATTGTGTTGCGTGCTGCAAGCCCTGCAATAATAAAAAAGGCCGCCACTTACCGTCGGAAGTTCGGATGTACCTCAAGAAAAAACCCTATCAACCGACCATTTCGGAGTTTTTAAAGATCAAACTCGCTAGCCTGGGTATCGACGACCTGCTGGTGCAGCTCGGCATGTATGCTTAGAGCTAAATAGCTTCAGCGGTTCAGTGTTCAAGGTTCAGGGTTGAAAAACCCTAATCGGCAAGTAAAAGCTGCGTCTAAAATCCGCTTATTGCCTGGGAAAATCTATTGATAGCCGAATTCCTATCCATTAATGGAATTGTCAGATTCAAAGGCTTTCCGACCTGCTCAGATCTTGTGGTTTGATTATATCGTAACCACAATCAATTTTGCACAGTGAATCCTTTCACCAAAAGCAAATTCTTATCAAATATCAAATCAATTTTACTCCGCCGAAATTTTTACAGGATAGTTAGGTAACGTCAAGAATCTTTCGCACTTTTAGTGCGGTGGCCAGTTTATTAAGCAGCGATCTCCTGTTCTTTCTCCAATTCATAAAGTAATTTCATATTTAGATAACATCTGGTTCCCCACCTGGTCCCAGCGATATGCCGAAGCCGAGCTGCTACCAGCATCAAAGCGGAGTTGCCATCAGGGAAGGCGCCCACATCCCGAGTCCTTCTTCTAAGGTGAATTCAAGTTGCATGTGCGCCATATAAAGAAATAGTTTGAACACTTCATCTTATATCAAAGAAACAAAGAAAATCTCAGGAAATAGGAGACAAAAGAGAATTCATTCAATTTGATTTGGTCATGCATTGACTGAGAAAATTGTTATCTGTATAATTCATACAGTGTAAAATATACGGTCGTTATAACGGACTGATACAATGGCGATACAGAAAGAAACAATTGATCGTGCTATCGAGATTGCCCGAGGTTTCGGTGCAACCAGACTGATTATATTTGGCAGTGCTGCGACAGCACCGGAAACGGCAAAGGATATCGATTTTGCCTGTGGCGGTGTCGATGGATGGAGATTGTTTGAACTGGGAGCGCGACTTGAAGAGGAATTGCAGGTGCATCTTGATATTATCCCTTTGGACCCCCCAACACGATTTACCCACATGATAGAACGAAGAGGAAGGGTACTCATATGACTGTTTCACAGCTTCGAGAAGAGATTGATATAGAACTCGAAGCAATGGAATTGATCGTCAAAGAGTTGGTGTCACTCGGACAGGATCTTGAATCAAGGGAACCAACAGTTCGGGAGAAAACAGCAGCGGCAGCATTTCTTTCCCAATTCTACAATGGTATAGAAAATATTCTCAAGCGAATATCCTATTATCATGACGTGCCTTTACCTGAAGGCGAAAACTGGCATATTGAACTTTTTCAAAGGTTTTCTCCAAACGCTACATTTGATTTGCCTCAACTTTTTGATAATGAATTTGCAGGAGATGTGGCACCCTATCGTCGTTTCAGGCATGTGGCATTTCACAGTTACGGATTCAACATGGAATGGAACCGCATGAAGGAAGGGGTTGAAAATATAAGAAAAATTTTTGATGAGTTCAAATTGCGGATTGCGAAATGTTTAACAAATTTGGATTCAAGCGACTCCTAACAATCACGTAGGATTTGAATAGAAGTTTTCTAGCCTTTCCCGATTTCCAATGGATGTTTTCATGAAAACGACATGTTTTCCGTTTCTCCCTCTGTCGACACCAATACCCTAGAACAGATCCGTTTAGGATCTAGTCAACTCCTCTTCCACGACTTTATCTTTAAACACATTGTATGCCCATATCTGGTAGGCGAGTACAATGGGAATGAAAATAATCACCACGGTCAGCATGATTTTCAAGGTCAGCGGGCTTGAAGATGAATTGAATGCCGTCAGACTGTATTTGGGATCAAGGCTTGACGGAAACAGGTTTGGAAACAGTCCGATGACACCGTAAAACGTCGCCCCGATGATGGTGAGAGCCGAGGAAAACCACGCTTTAAAATACGCGCCATTGACCAGGAACATCCGTGCCCCCAAGAGCCCGGAACAATAAGCGTCCTTTGTCTTCCGCCGGGTAACTATGGAGCTTGCTCTCCGGGATAGCCGATCAGTTCGAACGGGTGACGCTGCCCCCGGCTCAACCAGCGGCAGAGGGGACTGGCGAAGGGGCGGATGGCAATATTGAGAATGGCGGGCACACCACTCTCAAGGGCCCGCAGGAATGCCGGCCCCACCTGTTCCGGCTCGCTTACGTATTCTCCGTATCCGCCGAAAACCTCGGCAACCTTGTGGTATTGCCGGGGTTCAAGGTCTAAAAAGACATCGGCCTCCTCGCCGTACATGGCGGTCATTTGTGATTTTATCATGTTCCACTTGCCGTCGTTGCCGACCACGAGGATGATGGGGGCCTTGTATCGTGCGGCCGTGTCAAGCTCCATGGCGCTGAAACCGAAGCCTCCGTCTCCCACGGTGACCAGGACAGGGGCATCGGGCCGAGCGAGTTTGGCGGCAACCCCGAAAGGGATCTCAGCCCCTAAACAACCCGAACGTCCGGAACGAAGGTAGTGGCCGGGCCGGCGCACCGGCAGGATCACGTCGCCCCAGAAGTCGAAATCGCCCTGGCCGGGCACGACGACGGTGTCCTCCGGCATGACCCGCGCGATCTCCGCCCACACGCGTAACGGGTGGATGGGAGACCCTTCCTCGGTGAAGTAAGCGGCTATGGCGGTACGCGATTCCATCCGTTTCTCGGAAAGCTCGGACAGCCAGTCTTCCCGGGCCTTGGGGATGCTTTCGCCCTGCAGCGCTTCCGCCAATTGACGCAATACGGAGCCGGCGTCTCCCAGGATGCCCGCGTCCACCGGTCGGTTATGACCGAGGTTGGTGGGGTCGATATCGATCTGCACGAATTTGGCGGCCGCATTGATCTTCGGCGCTCGGCCATGCTCGAGATCGTAAAACATCCTGCCGCCCAACAGTATCATGAGGTCGCAGCGGCCTGCAGCATAGTCGATCATACCGTTTTGCATGAACCAGGCGTTGCCGAAGTTGAGGGGATGCTCCGGAGCCAGTGTGCCATAGGCCAGTCGGCGCGTGAAAGTCGGCAGGCGGACGGACTCGATGAACCGGACGAGATCAGTACCTGCCTCGGCCCAGCGAACACCGCTGCCGGACACTAGGATGGGGCGCTCGGCTTTAGCGATCAATGCCGCCGCTTTTTCAATTTCGCGCCCCTCGGCAGCGGGTGCTTGGCGCGAGGGCCAGGGATGGTGTTGCACTTGGTCAACGTCGACCTGCTCGGCAAGGATGTCTGTGGGCAGCTCCAGGACCACCGGGCCTGGAGGGCCGGCCAGGGCGTGGCGGCCGGCTGTGGCGAGGTATTCCGGGAGGCGTTTGACTTCCGGCACCCGCCGTGCCCATTTCGTGATAGGCGCTGAGAAGGCCATCTGGTCGATGTCCTGAATGTTGCCCCGGTCCTGGCCGGAGCGTGGAAAGCCGAGCACCAGGGTTATGGTGGGGGATTGATCCAGCCAGGCCGTTGCGATGCCGGTGGAGGCATTGGTCAAACCGACACCGTGGGTCACCATGCAGATCCCGGGCTGTCCGGTCATCCGCGCCGTGGCATCCGCCATAAATGCTGCCGCGCCCTCGTGGCGGGTATGGATGATATCGATACCGATTGTCGCGCAGCGCCGATAGATGGTCGCCATTCCCGAACCCGATACCGAAAAGATGCGTCGTATACCTGCTCTGTGGAGGGTTTCGGCGACAAGGGCGCCTCCGTCGATTATCGTCATTCGCAGCCTCCTTCCTTTTGTGGAACGGTTTTGGTCGTGCGGAAGATTATTATACGGATTTATAGAACCTTATTTTAAGGAAAGAAATAAGAATTAGATGTTTGCAACTTCCATATGGTGTTTTCATGATGAAGGCCTGAACTTGGGCAGACTGAACGCGTCGGTTACATCCTCCCATGCCACTTCCACCGGCATGTCGCACCGCACCGAGTCGGGGTTGCAGCCGATGATATTGGTGAGCAGGTGCAGCCCTTCCTCCAATTCGACAACCGCCGTTACATAAGGGAGATCATCCTTAAATGCCGGGTGAAAGGCGCGGTGATAGACGGCATAGGTATATACGGCTCCTTTGCCGCGGGCCGTGATCCACTCGGTTTGGGAGGCATGGCACTCAGGACAGATCATGGACGGGGGCCAGCGAACATGGCCGCAGTCCAAACATTTCTGAAAGCGCAGTTCGTGCTCCTTGCAGCCGTCCCAGAAGGGCTGGGTGTCAGGATTGACTTGGGGTAACGGTTTCTCGGTTGCCATATAGAATTATAACCTCCTCAGGATGGTCGCCATATGACTCTGCAACGCACCGCCGTTATCGCTGCAGAGGATTATCTCCGGCTCCTTGGTTTGGGTTTTTGGGCCTAACTGCCTGTCGCCGCAACGACCCATTAACTGCATCACGCCCTCGGTTAAAGGGGTCATCCCCATAAAGTAAGCTTCGGACAGCTGTCCGCCCGAGGTGTTGACCGGCTGTCTTCCACCCGGCCCGATCGTTCCGCCGCTGAACCAGTCCTTCCCTTCACCCGGTCCGAAGAAGCCGTAATCCTGCATCGTGATTTCCACTGCATAGGTGAAGCAATCGTAAATCTGGCAGGCATCCACATCATCGACGGCGATTCCCGCCATCTCAAAAGCGATCTCGCCGGCGATCTTCGCGCCGGTGGGGCCTGCCATATAGGTCGATTGATTAATATCGCACGCCGGATAATGCTGGCCAAGGCCCATGATGACAGCGGGCGGGTGTTTCAGGTCCCGGGCCCTTTCCACAGAAGTTACGATATAGGCACGGCCGCCGTCGCTGAGCAAACAGCAGTCATAGAGCCGGAAGGGTTCCACCACCCAGTTGCCCACATAATAGTCGTCTTCGGTCAAAGAACGATCATACATTTGCGCTTCCGGGTTGAGGTTGGCCCACTTGCGCTGGTCAATCGCGATATCTTTCCAGGTATCGGGGCCGGTATGAAACTCATGCATGGCTCTTCGTGCCGCCATGGCATACCGGGAGACCGCTCCGAATTGACCGAATACCGGCGCATTGTCATCTAAGAGATGTCCGTTGTATTTGTCGGGACGCCTGGAGGATACGGAATTTTCTCCGTATGAAACAAGCACATAGTTGCAGAGCCCTGCATCGAGTACGCCCACGGCGTACTGTAGGTGAGATCGGAGTCAGGTGCTTTCCTGGCTTAAAACCTTAGGCGCCAACCCCAGTTTGTGGGCCAGATACCACGGGGTGGCTTCGGCCTCGCCTTCTGCCGGAACAAAATACCGGTAGCAGATCAATCCGTCGATATCTTCTTTCTTCAGACCGGCGTCTTTTATGGCGTTGACACTGGCCTCCACATGAAAGCTCATGGCGGTTCTGCCGGGGACCTTCCCCTGAGGGGTGTATCCCACCCCTACGATGGCGTATTTATCTTTTAGGCTCATTCAATTGTCCTCCGATGAAGTTCCTTAGCATCATCCGTAGCATAGAATCTATCATTTCTTCAAATCAAAAC
>Ga0180009_10008175_pt1 | contig 10458 bp, 14 predicted proteins | sample OS_PC_MetaG_FD_123537 | JGI IMG/M metagenome (GOLD analysis project Ga0180009, IMG submission 123537) | Groundwater microbial communities from the Aspo Hard Rock Laboratory (HRL) deep subsurface site, Sweden - OS_PC_MetaG | ecosystem: Environmental > Aquatic > Deep subsurface > Groundwater... | reverse complement strand
ATAATTTATATACGAATATGTGCGAAACTTTTTTATATCAGAGGCGGAAACAGAAATAAAACCCTCAAAAAAAGGTGAGAAGTATGGAAGACTACGAAGAGGATGAAGAATTCTTTGATGATGAGCTGGAGGCGTACTCCTGCGAAGATGATGAGGAAGAGGACGACCCAAAAGGCAACGCATTCATGAGAGGCGTCGAAGAAGCTGTCAAGATAAAGGACGGCCAGGAAGGGGAAGAAGAGCTCTAAATCTTTGTCTTTTTTTGCATTGCCTTTCTGCGATACATTAATAAATATAGGACGCCTGGACTTCTCAAAATGAGGTGACGCGGTTGGTGGAGCTCAATTCGACAATATTCCCTTTCCTGGGCCCTATCGGGACATTCGTCAACACGATAAAGGTGCTTGTCGGAGGGGTGTTCGGCATCTACCTGATAATTCTATACCTCCGGTTCAGGGAGTACGTGGTCATGCGGAAGATGCTTACAGAGATACGCAAGGACATACGCGCGCTGGCAGAGAAGCAAGGCATAGAGATGGAACCAATCAAGGAGACAAAGATGAAGAGGCTCAGCGAGCACATAATGGAGATGCTGGGAAAAAGGCATGAAGAGTCCCCCAAGAAACCAGAGAAGAAGGCAAAGGAAGAACATGGATGAGTTCAAGCTGCACATAATAGAGAAGATAGTGGATGAGGCGGGCGCAGACGGGATAGACGAGTCATCTGTCGAGATACCGCCGGACCCAAAGATGGGCGACTACGCATTCCCCTGCTTCACACTCTCCAAGAAGCTGAAGAAGGCGCCGCCGATGATAGCGGAATGGCTCAAGGCCAAGATCAAGCCCGATGATGTCATAGAGAAGGTGGAGAACGCAGGGCCCTACCTCAACTTCTTTGTCAGGAGAGCCATGCTCGCAGAGACTACGCTGAAAGAGGTCTTCGAGAAGAGAGGCAGGTATGGCAGCTGCGATCTCGGGAAAGGGGGGAATGTGGTGATAGACTTCTCATCACCAAACATCGCGAAACCTTTCGGTATCGGTCACTTGCGTAGCACTGTGATTGGGAATTCAATCTACAGGCTGCACAACTTCGCAGGCTACAAATCAGTGGGAGTGAACCACCTCGGTGACTGGGGCACGCAGTTCGGCAAGCTGATAGTCGCGTTCAAGAACTGGGGCACAGATAAAGAGCTCGAGAAAGAGCCCATAGCACACCTGTTCAACATATACGTCAAGTTCCACGAAGAAGCGAAGATAAGGCCGGAGCTGGAGGACGAGGCGCGCGCCTGGTTCAAGAAGCTAGAAGATGGGAACAAGGAAGCGCTGCAGCTCTGGGAGATGTTCAAGAACCTCTCGCTCGAAGAGTTCAAACGATATTACACTGAACTGGATATACATTTTGACAGCTGGCACGGCGAGGCGTTCTACAACGACAAGATGGAAGCCGTGGTCGAGAAGCTCAAGAAGAAGAACCTGCTGACGCTCAGCGAAGGGGCGCAGATCGTAGAAGTAGGGGAAGACATGCCGCCAGGGATGGTCAAGAAGAGCGACGGCGCAACGATGTACCTGACAAGGGACCTCGCAGCAGCGCTGTACAGGCTGCATGAGTACAAGCCGGCAAAGCTTCTCTACGTGGTGGGCTCTCCGCAGAAGCTGCACTTCAGGCAGCTCTTCAAGACGCTCGAGATGATGGGAGAGAGGAAGTGCGACATGGTGCATGTCGAGTTCGGGCATTACCTCGGCATGAAGACACGCGAAGGCAACATCATATTCCTGGAGGAAGTGCTGGACAAGGCACTGGAGCTGGCCAAGAAGATAATCAAGGAGAAGAACCCTGACCTCGCAGACAAGGAAGAGGTGGCCAAGGCAGTAGGGGTAGGGGCGATAATATTCGGGGACCTGGTTAACGACAGGGTCCGTGATATGGAATTCTCATGGGACAGGATGCTCAGCTTCGAAGGCGAGACAGGGCCGTATGTACAATACGCCCACGCAAGGATATGCTCTATACTCAGGAAGCACGGCAAGAAGCCTGACGGCAAGGCAGACTGCTCAGTGCTCAAAGAGGACATAGAGAAAGAGCTGGTGAAAAAGGTCTATGCATTCAAGCAGGTGGTGGTGGATTCTGCTGAGTCATACAAGCCGCACCTGCTCGCGCACCACCTTGTGGAGCTGGGCCAGATGTTCAACACATTCTATACACAATGCCCTGTGCTCAAGGCAGATAGCAAGAAGCTTGTCTCAGCGAGACTTCTGCTCTGCGACTCTGTCAGGCAGGTGCTCGCGAACGGGCTCTACCTTCTGGGGCTGAAGGCGCCTGAAGAGATGTAGAACTACTTACCGTGTATGACTATCAAAGACTGGGTCTTCTCTATCCCCTCTATCAGCTGTATCTTGTTGAGAAGCACATTGTCGAACTCTGCGACATCCTTTACCCTAACCATCACGACAAGGTCTGTGCCTCCTGACACGATATCAGCACGCTCGATGAAACCAAACTTCCTGAGCTCATTCGCTATATCATACTGGCTCCTCTTCTTCTGCTTCAGCACAGCAAGGTTCGCAGATATCATGACATAGACAAGCAGGCCCCTGCCAATCATGTCCTGGTCAACGTCTACAGTGAACCTCCTGATGATGCCCTCCTGCTTAAGCTTGCGGATGCGGTTGTGGATGGTCGTCGGAGGGAGGAGGGTCTTCTTTGCGATCTGCCTTGTGGTGTAGTCGCCATGCTGCTTCAAAATGTCCAGGATCTTCAGGTCCTTCTCGTCCATTTCATAAGACATTATGGAACATATGTTCCAACTATTATATAAATATTGCTTTTTTTGGCTATTTTTTCCTCTATCTTTGAGATATATATTTAAAGCATCTGGGCCCCTGTCAAGGCATCAGATTCCAATATGGTGATGAGAGATGAAACAAGAGACAATCCAACAGTACACGCCAAAGCTCGGCTTCCTCGAGACAGAGAAAGCAATCAAGCTGGTGAAAGACACGTTCGAGATGAAGCTCGCAGAGAAGCTTTGTTTGTGCAGGGTGACTGCGCCGCGATTCCTGGTGGTAGGCACAGGGCTGCAGGACGACCTCGCAGGCACACAGGTGCCTGTAGGATTCAAGACAAAGTTCATGGACTCAACAATAGAGATGGTGCATTCGCTTGCAAAGTGGAAAAGATGGATCCTGGGAAAGCAAGGTTTTGCTGTGGGGACCGGCCTGTACACTGACATGGACGCGATACGCAAGGACGAGGACATCAGCGAGATACACTCCATCTACGTCGACCAGTGGGACTGGGAAAGGGTCATCACGCCGGAGGAGAGGTCGCTGGATTTCCTGAAGAGCACTGTCAGGAAGATATACTCTGCGATGCTCGAGACAGAAGCCGCTGTTGCGCAGGAGTTCCCTGCGCTGGAGAGGAAACTGCCAAAGGATATTACATTCGTGCACGCTGAGGAACTTGAAGAGAGATGGCCCAAACTCACCCCAAAGGAAAGGGAGGATGCGATCGCACGCGAGCACGGCGCAGTATTCCTCATAGGGATAGGACATCCTCTACGTTCGGGCAAGCCTCATGACCTCCGTGCAGCAGACTATGACGACTGGGTCACTGAGACTGAGGACGGCAGGCATGGGCTGAACGGGGACATAATCATATGGGACAGCGTGCGGGGCAAGTCGCTCGAGCTGTCTTCTATGGGAATAAGGGTCAGCCCGGAAACAATGAAAGAGCAGCTTGCGATGACCGGACTGTCTGAGAGGGAGAAGCTGCTGTTCCACAGCGGAGTGATATCCGGCTCAATACCTCTTTCTGTCGGCGGAGGCATAGGGCAGTCACGGCTCTGCATGGCATTGCTGCAGAAGGCGCACATCGGAGAGGTGCAGTCCAGCGTCTGGCCTGATTCGCATGTTGCGGAGATGGAAGAGAAAGGGATATATCTCCTTTGAAATATTTTTTTATATCTTATAAACTTTCTTTGCTGTCCTGCCGAGGACATCAGCAAGCTGGCTCTTCGAGAGGTCAAGGGATTTCACAAACTTCACATAGTCCTTCTGGCTGGTAAGCTCGAAATCAGAGCCGAACATCAGCTTATCATGGCCAGAGTATTCTATGACAAAGTTGAGCTCACGCCTGTAATGCGCAGCGAGCTTGGGCTCGACCTTACCTATGAAAAGGCCTGAGATGTCTGCATAGACATTGGGATTCTTCTCTATGATAGGCTTCGCATGGTTGAAATGCGGGCAGCCCAGATGCGCCATGACAATAGTAAGCTTCGGGAACTTCACAGCAAGATCATCAAGATGCTGAGGATGGGAGAACTTCAGCAGAGCAGTGTTACACGGGTCCCAGACATCACCCTGATGGAAGATGACGGGAACATCATGCTCCATGCAGAGCCGGTACACCTTATGGCAGCGTTTCTCCCACGGGTAGAAATGCTGGTAGCCAGGGTACAGCTTTATTGCCTTGAAAGTCCCATTACTGATATTCCTGTCGACGAACTTCAGCTCCTTTGCAGTGCCGCGCATCACGTCGAAAGTGCCTGCGAGAGCAAGCTTGGGCTCGCCCTTGACCAGATCAATCATCTCCTGATGGGTATAACCCGTATTCTTGGTGAAGACATCATCGATTACAAGGCTCTTCGATATCCCTGCGGCCTTCATCGACCTGAGAAGACCTGCCTTGGTAGTGCCAAGGTCATGATTCAGTATGTGCGCATGCGCGTCGATAATCATAAAGAGAAAAATAAGCCAAGGGTATAAAAAGATTTCTAAAGTAGCACACTGCGCCAGTCAGAATCCCATGACAGACGTCTCTTGTGATTTATGTGCCTGTTGTAGGGCATGTCGTAGATGATGTGCTCCCATGAAGGGGTGGCTGCTCCCCTGATGTCAGGGTTGTCGTCGATAAGATGGTCTCCGTGCACCAATGTCTTGTCCTTGGTGAGGATTATTTTTGATGTCCATTCCCTGCCGAGATGGTGGTCGATCCATTCATATTTCTCCTTGACGCAGTTCTCATAGTCGACCAGCGGTGCGGTGCAGATGAAGACATCATGACCTCTGGCTGATATCTCGAGCAATGCATCCAGGCCGCCAGGCACAGGCGGCAAGTCCCTGAAGAAACCAGGAGCATGGAATATATCCCTCACCAGAGGACGATACTCAGGAGGATACTGTTCCTCAGGACGGAACATCACCAGCTCATCGAGCTTCACGTAAGGCTTGTCAGGGTGGAGCGCCATCCACCTGCACAGCAGCTCACCCTGGAAATCAGCAAGCACATCATCCTGGTCAAAAAGAACTATCTTCCTATCCATCCCAACACCTCTCGACAGACAATATGCGCCTGTTCCTGTTTATAACTAGGCAACATAATTATTTCGGAAAACAAAATTGAATAAGAAAAAAATCATTTAGTCACCTTTTCGTCAAGGTACTTGCTGGCCTCCTGGTCTGAGTTGTGGAAGGCGTATATCGCAGGACAGGCCTTGCCGACCCTCGGCTCCCACTGCTCCCAAGCCTCGTCGAAAGGACCCATGTGCCACCTTATCAGGAGAGCCTCTGTCGGCGTCAATGTGAAATGCTGGCTGATGATGTATATCGACTTCTCACCGTGGCCCAACGGCAGGTCATCCTCTATCACGTAAGGTTTGGCCTCTGAAAGCTTGCCTGACTTCAGCCTGTTAGGCACGTACTGGCCTATCTTGCACGCGTCGTGAAGCAGGGAAGCTATCACTATCTCGTCAGGCTCGACCTCAAGGCTGAACTGCTGCACCTTCTGCTCGAAGAGGGTGTAGACATTCAACGAATGCTCGACCAGGCCGCACGGATGACAGCCGTGATAATCCGGCCTTGTGCTTGCAGGAGCGTCGAAGTAATCAGTGCCCTTGAGCCAGCCGATAAGCGACTCTATGCCTGGCCTGTCAGTATCCCTCAACATCTTGACGATTCCTTCCTCTGTCTTGTGTATCTTATCATGAAGATCCTTATCTTTTGCCATATCACTCACCTCCCTGGAGCTCGTAGAGCTTCCTTATCGCGCTCGTGCGCGTAGCCTGCTTCGGGCCCTTGTCATACCTAACCTGGTCAGCCCAGCCGATGCGCATCGAGAACGCCTTGCCATCTTTCTCGCCGCAGGTCTGCCAGTTGCTGCTCCTGTTCAGGTTCATCGCCCTCACCTCGATGACAACCGAATGCTCCGGGTCGATGTACAGGTCAGGCACGAACTTCGCATAAGCAGGCCTGTCAAGCTTCCCTGAGAAAGCCACTTTTCCAGGCCTTTGGTCCTGCTTCTTATCGGCGACAAGACACTCTATCTCCCGGGCAATCCCATCCCTGGTGACGCCGATCTTCCCGAGCGTCTCATACATCCCTGAGCCATCATTGTAGGCCGCCACCAGGACGGAAGTGAAAGGAAGGTCGAGGCTGTATCCCTCATTCCTGTAGAAACCCACGACGACAAGGTCCAATGTCTCTGAGCGCTTGAACTTCACCCAATCGCTGCTTGTGACATTGCCTGACCTGTAGATGCTCGCAGGGTCCTTGCAGACAATGCCCTCACGGCCTGAAGATATGGTCGACTGCACAAGCCTCTCGAGATCTGCTGCGCTCTGGACGACCTCGTGGCCGACAGGCACGAGACAAGGTATATCGAACGTCTCTGCGTATTCAGACCTCTCCTCGAACGGATGGTCCAGAAGGCCTGTCCTCTCGAACCTCAGCACGTCAAAGACCCTCAACGAGAGAGGGACATTGCTCACGATGCCGCTCTTCAGGTAGGTGTCGATCGAGTCCTGCTTTATGCCCTCGCGCCTGAACCTCTTCTTGACATTGTCGAACGCATCCTTGTGGTTGCGTCCGTCGGCGACAAGCTCTGCCTCTATTATGCAGACAGGAAGGTGCTTCACGATGCTGACTATCTCAGGATAGCACGCGTAGTTGTAGGCGTTGCCGTTGGCAGTGAACATCCAGAACCTGCTGCCTCCACGGTGCACCTGTATCCTGTAGCCGTCATGCTTCACCTCTGCGAATGTCCTGCCCTTGTGGGCCTCCAATGTCTCCTCGTAAGTCGCGTAGGTCGGCTTCATCACAGGGATGAACTCTCCCAATCTCAGCATAGCTGCCGCTAATTTAGCTCTCATCTTATTCACCTCGGAAATTTAATCTGGTTCCGCTTCTCTTGAAAAGAGGTAAGGCAGAAAAAGTATAATAATTATTGTGGGGAAGAATGTTACCACATATTTAAGGAGCTGCTTGGGACACCCTAATAAGGCCTTAAACACCCTTAAAACCAAAAGCTTTAAGAAGGGGGGGCTTATCTCATGGTCTGTTGGCCAAGGAGAAACTTGGGCAGCGATTAACGAGTAATACAAGAAGTTAGCACCGCTATTTCTTAGTATTAGTTTGTTAGGAGGATATAAAATGGAAGGAACTGTAAAGTGGTTCAACAAGACAAAAGGCTTCGGCTTCATAAGCGGAGAGGACGGACAGGACTATTTCGTCCATCACACCAAGGTGCCCCAGGGAATATTCCTGAAGGAGAACGACAAGGTCACCTTTGACGCCGTAGACACCGAGAGAGGCAAGCAGGCCCAGAACATCAAGCTGGTCGGCGGATCCGAAAATAAGGGCGGAGAAGAGCCTGAAGAAAAGTCTTTCGAGTCTGACGAACCAGAAAACGAAGAGTAAAACTCTTGCTTAATTTTTTTTGATATTTTTTCCCAAGAATTCTAATAAACTAAAAAAAAAAGAAAAAAAAGAATGCTTAAGCATGATCAGAACTGCTGCTGCTGTTCCCTTCTCTTCCTATAGCATTCCTTGCAAAAGACCGGCTTGTCTCCTGAAGGCTTGAAAGGAACTTCACATTCCTGCCCGCATTCAGAACAGACTGCCTTGTGCATCTCGCGCGGGCCGCCTCTGAAGCCACCGCCTCCACCACCTCGGAAGCCGCCTCCACCACGTCCGCCGCCGCCAAAATCTCTTCGCGGTCCACCTTGACCGCCTCTGCCAAATTCTCCCATCGTATATTCCTCCTAATAGCACACACGAAACCAGTATGCTATATTCCCTGATATTAAGTACTGGTTTATAAACTTTCCCAATCTGCAAAAAACCGGGCAATAGCCTGTAAAAACCTGCTAAAGCACTGAAAACGCCAAAAGCAGGCAAACCTGCTCCATCATCTCAAAGGCTTCCCGCAATGCTCGCAGAACTTGGTGCTGAGGGGGTAATCCGCATTGCAATCCTTGCAGGTCTTGACAAGCTTAGCACCGCATGAAGGGCAGAACTTGGGCTCGCCTTCAAACTTCTTCCTGCACTTCGGGCACTTCGGCGAAGAGTCCTTGGACACGACCTTCTTCACACCCTTAGACACGCTATCAGTGACTTTGTCGCTTATGGTATCCTTTGCCTTCCGCTTGAGCCTGTACGCGACATTCTCCCTTACATCATCAAAGAATCCCATCACTTCACATCCTTCCAGGCAACAAAGCCCATTATGATCAGGTGCGCAATACTGGCCAAACCCCCGACCACAGGGACAAACCCGGCCAATGGAATCAATGCGAGCCAGCCAGGATATTTTCTTTTTTCGTAGATGCGCCACGTGGCTACGAACAGCATAACAGCCAAGGCTATCCAGCCGAGGACAGGGACAAGCATGAGGAATACCCAAGCCCAATGGAACTTGCCCATCTGGAGAATCATGCTGAGATTAGCAAAAGGTATCCATGCAAGCCAGGGGTACTTGTACTTCAGCTTCTGGCCGATGGTCATCACTGCCAATGAAGTGTAGACATACAACGCCAGAAAAATCATGACGAAGACGATGAAGAACGCTCCTATGAAAGCGAGCAGAGCACCGCCGCCCATGGCAGCCAAAAGCATATCAGGCGTAAAAGGAACAGCCATCAAAAACCACCTCCGTAATGACAAGAGAGAAACGAGAATCTTTTATAAATGTTTTGCAGCGGAAAACATTTATATAATACGCAGGGATAGATACTGAAAAACATCACCGGGTGATCAAAAAATGAAGTTGATATATCTTGGAATTCTTTTGTGCGTCATATTGTCCTGCTTTGCTGCAGCACAGGCAAGACCGATAAGCAACACACTGACTGTCTCACCGACACTGGCAACAGCTGCACCGCCATGCAAGAGCACTGAGCAGCTCAACAGAGAGATGGAAGCATGCAAAAGCCAAGGAATGGCATACACCACCTATGTCGGCCAGGACAGCTGCAAGGGAGTGGCATGCGTCAAAGACACAGACACCTGCCCTTCAGATGCTGAAGTCATGAGGATGTCGGCCAACTGCCCTGAGAATTATGGCTTGACAACAGACCAGAACGGGTGCAAGATAAGATACTGCCTCAGGCCCTGCCCTGACGAAGACGAACTCGACAGGCTGGTCGCCAACTGCCCTAACAATTACGTGACCACGACAGACCAGCACGGGTGCAAGATAAGGCAGTGCAGGACAACTACAACCTGCCCGACAGCAGAGGAAGCGATGAAAAGGGTCGCGAACTGCCCAAATGCTTATTCCTGGACAACAGACCAGCAGGGATGCAAAGTCCCATACTGCACGACAACTTCAACATGCCCAACAGAAGAAGAGGCGATGAAGAAAGTCGCGAACTGCCCTGATGCATACTCCTGGACAACAGACCAGCAGGGATGCAAAGTCCCATACTGCACGCCGACAACAATGTGCCCTTCTGACGTAGAGGAACAGATAAAGAAATGCAAGGCAGCACAGCTCGACTACGAGGTGTATGGAGACCAGAACGGGTGCAAGCAGGTAAGGTGCAGGGAACGCGAGAGAGTTACATGCGAGAAATACGTCTCGAACGGCTGCGTGATATTCAGCTGCAATGACGGGTATGTATTGAACCTCTGCGACTACTGCCAGCCGACATGCAGGGTGTATACTGATAATAATGGATGCACTGTGAAAGACTGCGGAAACGGACAGACATCAAGGGCCTGCCCTGAAGCAGCAGGCAGCGTGGCACCAGTGCCGCAGGTGACGACAGCGACGCAGATAGTGACAGAAGCGCCGACAACGGCGACAGCGCCGGCACAGCCGCAGGAGTCGACCCTCGCCGCATTCCTGAAATGCATCGAGGACAAGACAAAAGAAGGCGCCAGCATAGATGATGACCCCACCTGGGCACAATGCAGGACAGAGCACAGGCTTTCAGGCGAACCGGAAGCGATGGCAGCCAGACTGCAGAAGTGCATAATAATAGAGAAGGAAGGGGCTGCTGAGATAGACGACGAAGTGACCTGGGCAAAGTGCAAGAAGCAGTACATCACAGGCGAAGGAGCGACTGGACTGAGCCCGCAGCCTGACGCACCAGGAGTCTCAACAGAAGGCAGCGCTGCACCAAAAGGATTCATGGCCTGGCTCAAAGGCATCTTCAAGTAAGAAATCTTTACTAATTTTTTT
>Ga0180009_10008174_pt1 | contig 10458 bp, 9 predicted proteins | sample OS_PC_MetaG_FD_123537 | JGI IMG/M metagenome (GOLD analysis project Ga0180009, IMG submission 123537) | Groundwater microbial communities from the Aspo Hard Rock Laboratory (HRL) deep subsurface site, Sweden - OS_PC_MetaG | ecosystem: Environmental > Aquatic > Deep subsurface > Groundwater... | reverse complement strand
GTTGGTCAGGATGTTGGCTATTTTATTTATCCCCTTTTTCCCAATCTCCCCCCACTTTTTGTTGGCCGGGAAATCGCTCTTCTTAAGGAGATAGTGCCAGAGCCGTTCCGGCAGGGAGTAGGGGCGGAAGTTTAACAATAATTTATTTGAATGCTCATCAATAATATCTTGCAGGGTCTTCACAACAAGGTCGTTGTTGCGTACTCCAACCCAGTTAAGCCTAAGATTAACTTCGTAATCTTTTTCACTAAGAAGCCGCGCTCCGAAGGAGGAGAGTTTCAGGATAGCCGGGCCGCTCATCCCCCAATGGGTGATTAAGAGAGAGCCTTCCGCCTCAATGTTTGTCCCCTGGATGCTGACCAATGTATTGTCGACCGCAACTCCGGTAAGCTTGGTAATCCTTTCCGCCGGCAACCTTAAGGTGAAGAGTGAGGGGACAGGATCGACTATTTTATGGCCAAGTTTCTCAAGCCAGACCAAACCCTCTCTTTTCGGGGAGCCGCCGGTAGTTACGATAACCTTATCAAAGGTAGTGGGCGGTATTCTCCCTCCGACAAACTCCAGTTCAAGTTTATCGTTCAGAAGGGTAATGTTTTTTACCTCTTCTCCCAATATAAGCGCAATCTCCAGTCTTTTAGCCTGCCTGAGAAAATAATCTATTACTGTCTCAGAGGTTTCAGAGGCGGGAAAGACACGCCCATCATCTTCGATAAGAAGAGGAATACCTCTCGACTGGAACCATTTTATGGTATCGATGTTATTAAAGGTTCCGAAGGCCTTTTTAAGCATCTTTGCCCCACGCGGATAGGCGGCTGAGAGTTCTTTTATTGTGGGGCAGTTATTGGTAAGGTTACAACGCCCGCCCCCCGAAATTCTGACCTTGGCCAAGGGGGTTTGCCCCCTTTCAAAAATTGTAACTTCTGAATCGGGGTAATTTTTTTTGACGCCGAGAGCCGCAAAAAACCCCGCCGCCCCGCCGCCTATTACTGCAACTTTCATATTAATATCTCAACGTATAAACCTACGGCCTAAACTTCTTAATCTGTACTTCTTTCATTACCTTATAATGCTTGTCATTAGAGGTAAGGATAGGATAGCCGGAAGCAATAGCCGTAGCCCCGATGAGGGCATCGGCCAACTCTATTGAATGGCTCAGGAAGTGTTGTTCTACATAAAACATCGCCTTGGAAGATATTTCTTCTGAAACATAGATAATCTGTGCGTTCCAAATATGCAGGGCCTTGCGGAGGTTATTTAATTCTTTTTTATTTCTCATCCCCTGCACAAGTTCCATATAGGTTACAACAGAGATAAAAATAGAATTGAGTCCCTCAATAGCTTGGAATGCCTTTTTATTCCCCTTCAGGTACCATATAAGGACATCCGTATCAACAAGCATTCAGACCCTTCCTTTTCTTAAATCCCGAACATACCCACTTACATCGTCAACGTTATCGTTATCAGCCCACATTCCAAAAAGCTCATTATCCTCCCTCTTATTCTTAAGTTCCTTATAAGGAATGAGTTTGGCACAAGGTTTTCCGCGGAATGTTATAACGACCTCTTCACCCCGACTGACAGATTCAATAAGCTCTTTAGAGTGGAATCGTAAATCTTTTGCTGTTGCCTTCATAGTATTCTCCAATTTGTTAAGTTTATACTCTGAATTGTAAACTTTATAAACAGAAGAGTCAAGGGAAACATCTTACAGGCTTAAGGCTACCACTTTATTAACCACCGTATAAAGTAGGTATTCCTGCCAGATCTGCCGCTACCCCCCGATATCTCTCAAAGTTTGCAAGATGGGGGTATAGCCTCCGGAGATTGGCCCCTCTATCAGCTCACATAGAAGGGGGAAGCACTCCAAACCCGCCCCGCTCGGCCAGCCATTCGAGTTCTTTGGCAACAGCCCGTCTATCGAGGTTTTGGCAGATTGTGAGCTCTTTTCCTTCGGGAAGGCCGGTAATAGTTTCCTTAAAAACCAAATTACCGTAGTGGAGAATACTCCCCGCCCCGCCCCCCATCTCGGGAGAGGTTATTAGTGACAGGTTCTCAACCATATCGAAAGGTATCTGGCAATCAACCGTTTCTCCACTGCGCCCCCGTTTCTGATAGACAATCCTCTCTCCGGCAAAGTCGAAGATTATCCGTTCGTACCTGGCAAAGATTGTAATCCCGACACCCAGAATCAAGAGGGCCGCCATAGCCATGAATACGGCATACACCACTTCACCTGTCTGCCAGAAGGAATATCCCCCGTAACCGATAAAAATGGCCAACAAGAAGAGAAAAAAACTAAGATTCCTCTGCGCGCTGCCGTAAACAACTATATTCTTCTCTGATGACCGGGGCATAAACAAGTTCCTTTAGATAATTTTATACAGTTTCCATTAGTATATCTCAGGGGGGTAGTTCAGGGAAGAGATCGGATTATCTTCCTGATTTTTGTCTAGACAGCTCTTTATTCTTCTCAGCGGTCTCAGCAACCTCAGCGGTGAAATACTATTCAATTTCTTTGTTGTATAGGCGGAGGCTGTTGGTTACAACCGATATACTACTAAAGGCCATAGCCAGAGCGGCCAGTATGGGATGAAGTTGGCGCAAGAATGAGGGAAATACGGGGAATGGGGCCAAGACTCCGGCCGCCACCGGTATAAGGATTATGTTATAGAAGAAGGCCAGAAAGAGGTTCTCTTTAACCGTAGAGATAGTTTTCTCACTTATATCTATGGCCCGCGATACCCCTATCAGGCTACCCCCGGCCAAGATTACATCACCCGTTTCTATGGCTACATCGGTACCTGTGCCGATGGCAAAGCCCACATCAGCCTGGGCCAGGGCGGGAGAATCGTTTATCCCATCACCTACCATCCCCACCTTTTGACCATCCTGTTGTAGTTCTTTTACCTTTAATGATTTTTCCTCCGGTCGGACCTCGGCAAATATTCTATCCACTCCAACCTCAGCGCCAATCGCCTCGGCGGTCTGGATATTATCCCCGGTAAGCATGACCACGGTCAGCCCCATCTCTTGCATCTTTTGTATCGCTTCTTTCGATTCCGGTTTGACAACGTCAGACAGGGCGATGATGCCCAATAAAGATTTATCTGTGGATAGGAGAATAACGGTCTTCCCCATAGACTGGAGTTGTTCTATCTGCGGCACAGCCCCTTTAATATCTATCCCAACCTGTCCAAACCAAGTAGGACGGCCGGCCATAAATATGCTCCCATCTATCTTCCCCGCAACACCTGCCCCGGCCGATGCCTTGAAATCGGTCGGCTCGGTTATGGCAATAGACTTTGATTCCGCCTCATTTACTATGGCCCGTCCAAGGGGATGTTCTGAACCCTTTTCGAGAGAAGCGGCTATTCTGAGGACTTCTTCTGAGTTGATAGCCGAATCGAGTGAAACAATATCGACAACGGTTGGTTTCCCCATCGTAATAGTCCCGGTTTTATCCAAGACTATGGTGTTCAATTTTGTGGCATTCTCTATAGCCTCGCTCCTCTTAAAGAGAACACCTTTTTCAGCCCCTTTACCGGTACCGGCCATTATGGCGGTAGGGGTCGCCAAACCGAGGGCACATGGGCAGGCGATGACCAAAACGGCAACCAGCCTTATCATTGAAGGAACAAATTCTCCGGTAATCCCAAGCCAGATGAAGAAGGTAATGACAGCCGTAACAATTACTACCGGAACGAATATTGCCGCCACCTTGTCGGCTAGAGCCTGAATGGGGGCCTTGCTCCCCTGCGCCTCTCTGACCAACTTTATAATATTGGCTAGGGCAGTCTCTTTACCCACCCGTGTAGCCTTAAATTTCAGGAGACCTTCTCCGTTGATTGTTCCACCGACAACCGTATCATCTTCCCCTTTTTCAACCGGCATCGGTTCCCCTGTCAGCATAGATTCGTCAACCGATGAACTGCCGGAAATAACAATACCGTCAACCGGAATTCGTTCTCCGGGACGGACAACCACGGTATCCCCAACCTTAACCATTGTTAAAGGTATCTCTCTTTCCGCACCATCCTCAACTATTGTGGCAATCTTCGGTTGGAGACCGATAAGTTTACGGATTGCTCCCCCAGTTTTTCCCTTGGTTCTAGCTTCCAAGAGTTTGCCTAGTTTAATGAGGGTAATAATTACGGCCGAGGTCTCAAAATAGACATGCCCCCCCAAAGATGGGATGAGTAGGATAGCCAGAGAATAAAAGTAGGCAACCGAGGAACCGAGGGCAATAAGGACATCCATGTTGGCGCTTCTGTTACGAAGACTTTTATAGCCGCCGATATAGTAATCAAGGCCGGTGTAGAACTGAACCGGAGTGGCCAGAAAAAGGAAAAACCAGTTGACCCAAGGGGCATACGACCATGCGCCAACCAGAGAAAAATCGCGGGACATGCTCAGCACAAAGAGGGGAAGGGTGAAGATAGCCCCTATGATAAATTTATGGGTTTGCCCCCTCACCTCCGCCTCGCGGGCCATCTGCTCCGCATCCTCTTCCTCAACACCATCATCCGTGACAACCGCCCCATACCCAGCCCCCTCTATCGCCGCAACGATGTCGCTGATGGTAGATAGGCCGGGGATATATTCGGCGTTGAGACGTTCGGTGGCGAAGTTGACCGAGGCACTAAGAACCCCGGCAACATTTAGGTTGACACTTTTTTCAGCGGTTATGGCACAGTTAGCGCAGGTCATGCCGGTAATGGGGAGCTCAACCTTGGCGGTGGCCACGTCATAACCTGATCTTCTGATATTGTCGACTAAGGTCTTGATGTTGGTTTTGTCGGGGTCAAAGAGTATGGAGGCCTCTTCGGTAGCAAAGTTGACATTCGCTTCGATTACTCCTGCCCCGCGCCTAAGCCCACGCTCGATAGTCATGGCACAATTGGCGCAGGTCATCCCTAAAACAGGTAGTTCGATTCTTCGTTCAGCCATGTCGGTATCCTTCTTTTTCCCTTTGTTTCTCACCTCCGGAAGTTGGCCAGGTTTTATGAGGGCAATAATTACGGCCGAGTGAGTGGGACGAGGCGTTTGGTGGCTAAGTTGACCTATGCGGCCAGAGCCTCGAAAACATTTACATTGCGGCGTTTATAACCCAGTTGGCGCAGATTATTTAGGCAAACTTGGCTTTAAGCTTTTCGATATCAACGTCATAACCTATTTTCCTGATATTCTCAACTAAGGTCTTGGGGGTGGTCTTTTCGGTATCAAAGAGGATAGAGGCCTCTGTAGCAACAAAACTAACAGTTACTTCGATTACCCCTTCGCCCCTTCTTAGGCCATTCTCTATGATGAGGGCACAGTCGACAGAAGTCATTCCCAAAATGGGTAAATCAATAATTCGTTCGCCCGTGACCGCTGGCGGTTTGACAGGGGCAGGGGTTTCGACAGACACAGGTTTGTCAACCGGGCGGGGAGGGATAACATCGGGCACCTTAATCTTGGCTGGAGGAATCTCCTCTTTAGGGGGCTCTTCCACGACGGTTGGGGGAGGAGCTTCTTTCTTCTCTTCCTCTTTCAAATACTCTTCCGGAACTACCGCCCCATATCCGGCCGCCTCCACGGCCGCAACAACATCTTTGATGGTCGAATAGCGGGGCATATATTCGGCGGTGAGAAGGTCGGTAGAGATGTTGACCGATGCCTCCAAAACCCCCTCAACTTTTTCAAGTACACCTTTTTCCACATTGTGGGCGTCTTCTTTGGTGTTCATACCGGTAATGGGCAATTCAATCTTGGTGTGGGCAACGTCATAACCTAATTGCCTGAGATTCCCAACTAGGCCCCTGATGGTGGCTTTTTCGGTATCAAAAAGGATGGATATCTCTTCGGTGTCTACGCTAACGGTTGCTTCAATTACCCCTTGTCTTCTTCTTACGCCTCGGGCTATATTGTTGGCAAAGCTAGTGCTACGGACCATTCCCAAAACAGGTAACTCAACGATTCGGTCAGCCACAGCCACCCCTTCCTTCTTTGTTGTTAGACTTTAAGCCGCCGGATAGTTTATATCCTCCAGCCGTTTCTTTATGGCTTCCAGCGTAGCAGGTTCCTCCCACTCAACAGTAATTGTTTTGTTGACAGGGTCCCCTTCGACGAGAAGCACTCCGGCCAGGTCAATCAACTCACTCTTTATAGCATTCACACAATGCCCACACGATATATTCGGGACTGAAAAAATATTTTTATTCATTATAGCATATCCAAATTATGGTTTAACCCCCAATTTGCCCAGTATCCACATAGCTGGACACCAATCTGTAAAGGCTGATTGAAGCAGGTTCGCGCCGACAAAGGCGGTAAACCAGAGCCAATTTTTATTCATATATACCGCCAGTAACAAACTCAACAAGACAAAAAACCCGGCCATCCCGCGTAATATTCTATTCATCATAATTTAGCTCCTACAAAATAATACTATTTTTATCAAATACAAGCCAACAGATATTTAGAAGGTATATCTAACCCTGGCATAAATATTTTTATTCTTTTCCATCCCCCCAAACTCGGTAATATAATCCTCACCCCAGGGGAGGTTGGCCCCGGTAGTAACCTTCCACTGGTCGGTTATATCATAACTGACACTCGGCCTGAAATAGCCGTCATTATCCGACGGAGAATAGAAGGTAAAAAGTGAGACCCGCACCGTCTGATTATTGAGCAATTTGGTAATCCTGTTGGTCAAAAGATGTCTATGCTCGTCCCAATAGTAGTCGTTGGGGAGGAGGGCCTCTTTATAGTTATCATAGTCGAGTTTCCTCTCGTACAGATATTGAAAACCAACCTTCAGGTCGCTGCCAAGATCAACCTCGTAGCCGGTCATAGCCTTGAAGGAAGAATTCTCTATCATCCTATCGGTTCCATCCGTATCCTCAGGTGATTCATAATATCCAACTTCAATATTACCTATGCCTCCGGCTATTGCCCCTCTGATACTCGCACCGTAGACATTAAGCTTCTGATAGTAGAGTTCCCTATTGGCCTCATCCAGATAACTGCGCGGATTTTTATCAAACCCCCTGAAGTAGTAGAAGGCAAACTCGTTCCCCCCCACATTCTTATAGACACGGGCTGCATACTCAGCATGGTTGATATCCTTGGTCGGTTCTACCAGAGTTCTCTCCGATTCCGTTCCGGCTATCCCCTGCTGAAAGCTGTCGAAGAATGAAAGCCTGTCCCCTTCCGGTATCGTATTCGGAGTAAAGTAGGGGATAGCTACCAGGTCAACATTGGCCAACGCTGGATAGAGAGAGGCCTTTAAGGCATAAGATGGTTTCTTCAGATACTCATCGTCACGCCCCGTAAAGAAGGAGATATAATCCTTCGGGAAGAGGTCGTTTATAAAAAGGTAATCCCCTGTCCCCCAGGTCAGCACCTGAAGCCCTGCCTTTAGGTCAACCATGTCGTGAGGGGTAAAAGCAAGGTTTAACTCCCTCAGCTCTACCTCAGTCTCGTCATCATTGTGCTGGTCAACAAGAAAATCACCTTTGAAGGATATAACTCCCCCCTTATCGGCCAGGTAGTTATCTCCGTCAAAATAGTATTGGGTCTTAAGCTGTCCCCTCTGCTCGGAGAGGTTAAAGTCTTCATGCTTGGTGCCGTCATCTTCAAGCTTATAGCCGTAGGCCGCCTCTAAAAAGCCATGAACTTCCGGTAGCTCTGCCTTGGCCACCCCCAAGGGGATAAGCCAGGCAGTCAGCGCAGCTATTACTATATTCTTTATCCTTACTGTACCCATTTTGCAGGCGCCCTCCTAAGATAGCGTTCGGCAAATACAGACTCATCCAGACCAACATTATAATCTATGCCGAGGAAGTCGATAGTTGTCTCCCCCCCTCTCAGGAAGTTTTTGGCGTGAGACTTAGTGACGGTTGGGATGCCTTCGATATCCTTCACCTCAAGGGCCTCAACCACACGTATCAGCTTACCCTGCCCATCATAATATTCAGCCTTCATCGGGATAAAATTGGCCTTATCTATCCAGACATAGTAGTAGGCAAACTCAACCCCTTTGCTATCCTTCGGGGTATTCTTGATCTTGTGTAGATTCCCCTCTGAACCGACAAGCTGATGATCATCCTCGTTGGTTCCGCGGCCCGATACATCCTCATAGACAAAGTGCGACCCGATAAAACTAGACCGTTTATCACTGGCCGCTATACGCTTGACGAGATCCAAGGCCGGTAGATACAACCAGCGGTCATCGTCCTGCCCAGGGTGTTTCCAAACCATAAAGACCATCTTGGCCACATCAGCCGGTTCTGTGAAGTAGACATAAAACTTCTGGTCTCCCCCATCCTTAATGTTGAGACGCAATATTCTAAACTCACGGACTCTCTCTCGCCCCTGAGAATCGGTAATGGTCATACGCACATCAGACTTACCGTCTTTTCCTGCATAATATGAGGCCAGGTTGGCCTTATTTATTATCTCGTTGGCGGTGAGCCCCTCCGCAAAGAGGGCTCCGCCGCCTATCAATACAAAACTTATAGCTATAACCGCTATTCGTCTAATTTTATTCATAACAATCCTCCATTTATTTAAAGATTAACCGTTAAACTAAAACAATTAAGCGCACCCTTTTCTGTTGGCAGAGAGGTAGCAGAGAGGAACTGAGGCAACCAGTATACCAATCACCACATAGATAACGGTCTGCAGGCCGACATTTGTATATCCCAAGAGGAGATAGGCAGCTACTACAGCTACAAAAGACCAGGTCAGCATACAGTGTCCCTTATTGCATCCAGCCGAGCTATCCAACTTGAGCAACAGATCCGGCCAGGTTGCCAGAACCGCAGGGAGAAGCAAGAGTGTTGCTAGTCCGGAAACGGCCATTATGGCAAACATGAAGAAGCCGACCGTGTTGTAAGGAACAAGCGGTGCCGCCAAGAGGGGCAAGAAGCCTATCGAAACAACCAGGGCATTCCTGATTATCGCCCTTCCGGGGCCCTTGAACATCTCATCGGCCGTAGCCTGCCAATCCTGTTTCTCTTTATATATTTCCACCGACCTCTCTATAAAGTGGATAGCGAAGTCTATCGAGAGTCCCAAGGTCAGGGCCGATAAAATCGCTACCGGCATATCATAATCCTTACCTATAAAACCAAGGGTGGCATATATAACCAATATAGTCACGGTCAAAGGTATCATCGATATTAAGGCCTTAACTGGCGACTTAAATAAGAACAACATCATAAAGAGAACAATAATCCAGCTTCCCAAGAAATTTTTTATCATACCGGTGACCATATTATGCTGCCAGACGACATTTATATAGGTCAGCCCGGCCCACTGGTGGCTTATCTCCATCGGGGCAGGATGCGTGGCCATATAATCCTCAACATATTCCACCACCTTAGACATATCCTTATTGTCACCGCTCTTAAGCTGCAGCCATATATTCACCTTGGAATAATCAGGCGTAGTCAGATGCCACAGGTCATCCGGCTTATGCGAATTCTCAAGAGAGATAATCGACTGGGCAATGGCAGCCTTGGTTTCGGGAATTACATTATTAATCCTATCCCCCCCTAAAAGTTCGTAATAGACCTTCTTAACCATGTCGGCCAAGGAGGTGGTCTTACCAACCAGACCGCTGGCCATCATGCTCTCTTGTAATCCCTCAACATAGGTAAGCATTTCAGGGTGTATAAATGCCTCAGCCGTTTTGTCCTTGGCCTCAACCACCAGGTAGGCCCCGTATGTTCCGGCAAAGTGTTCGTTCAAAACCCTGTCGGCCACCCTTATCGAATGATCCTTGTTGAACCAACGAACAGGGTTATCATTCACCTGTATATGGCTGATACCGTAGCCGGAGACAACCACCAAAAGTATGGTAGCGGCAAAGACCATCTTGGCATGCTTAATCGAAGCAACCTTAAGCCAATGCAAAACCTTGTTCAGGATAAACGCCCCCTCTTCCTGATTCTTCAAACGGCTTCTCTCGAATTTCCCAAAGTTTACAACCATTATGTAGGCAGGTATAAAAGTGATGGTTAAAACCCAAGCCAACATAACACCGAAGGCCACAAAGACACCGAATACCTGAACCGGAGGAATCGGTGAAAATGAGAGGGAGAAAAACCCAACCGCCGAAGTCAACGATGTGTAGAGCATCGGGGTAAATAGTTCCTTCATAACAAAGCTGATCGTCTTCCCCTTATCATTAAAATCAGGATACCTGTCGTAAAACTCACTCATGATATGAATCGAGTCGAGAACGGATATCGGCATAAGGAAGATAGGAATCATCGAGCTCATTATATGAACCGGAAAACCGAACCCTATCAAAAGCCCCATCGTTACAATAACCGTAACCATCGCCACCAGCATTGGGGCAATAATCAGCTCTATCGACTTAAAGAAAGCCCACATCAGGATAAAGATAACCAGACCGGCCAAAGGAGCCGAAATAGCCATCTGCTTAAACATCTCCGTCCCAAACTGGTC
>Ga0180009_10008173_pt1 | contig 10459 bp, 15 predicted proteins | sample OS_PC_MetaG_FD_123537 | JGI IMG/M metagenome (GOLD analysis project Ga0180009, IMG submission 123537) | Groundwater microbial communities from the Aspo Hard Rock Laboratory (HRL) deep subsurface site, Sweden - OS_PC_MetaG | ecosystem: Environmental > Aquatic > Deep subsurface > Groundwater... | reverse complement strand
TGCAACAGGAGAAAATGCAATCATAGAAGTTCTAAAAAGAAAAGAGGTTCAAACAGCACTTAAAGAAGATAGGATTGCAAAAGAAACTTCTTTAGTAGAAGAATTATTAGAAGAAATCTCAAAAGATAATTTAGCTGTTTATGGATTTAAAGAAGTTGAAAACGCAATTAATTCTGGAGCTATAAAAACATTACTTTTAACAGATTCCTTAATGAAAAAATACAGAACTAAAAACTTTGAAAAACTAGATTCTTTAATGAAAAACACAGAAAAACAAAAAGGAGAAATTCATATTATTTCAACAGAACATGATGCAGGTAAAAAACTAAATGGACTTTCCGGAATAGCTGCAATCCTTAGATATAAAATTTATTAGTTAAGTTTAAATATTCTTTTTTCCAAATATTTTTATGGTTTCAAAAAAAGAAGTGAGCAAATTTGTTAAATCTCAAGAAAGCATACAATTCTATAAAAAAATCCAAAAAGCTTTGACTGAAGTTCTCTTAGGAATGTCCAATGAAGACTTTAAAAAAGTTACAAAAAATCTTAAAATCCTATCTCTGCAAGAGGGAATTATCGGCCAAGCAATGGTTTTCCCAAAATCAAAAGAAAAATTTAAAGTTGTTTCAATTGTTTATGTTCCAAAAATGCCGATGAATGTCCTGAAATTTATAATTGCTCACGAACTAGGACATATTCATAAAGGAAGGCACAATACAAAAAAAGGTGAAGATATTTATTCTCTAGAAAAACATGCCAATAAAATGGCAAAAGAATGGGGTTTTCAACCTACAGAAAAAATTTGGAAATGGATTTTCAAATATATGAAAAAGTTTAATATAAAATGGCCTAAAGATTGGCCCAAGGAATAAATATGGTAAAAGCATTAATTGTCATAGATATGTTCACAAAGGATATTCATGGAAGATATGATGAAAAGAAATTAGTTTCTAATCAAATAAAATTAATCAAAAAATTTAAAGAAAAGAAACTTCCAGTAATTTTTACTGGCCCCAAGTTCGGATCTAAACCTAATCCTGTTTATGAAAGACTTTGGGGAGACGAATACGGAGATTCTTCAAAATCAAAAAAGGAATCCTCCAAAATAAGACACAAAAATTTAGCAATCATCCCAGAATTATTAAAACTCGGATACGACAAATTCATAGCAAAAGAAAATTATAGTGCTTTCTTCAATACAGATTTAGAAAAATATTGTAAAAAACACAAAATTACAGAACTATACCTTGCAGGAGTTAGTGGAGGTTGTTGCATCCATTACACAGGAGTAGATGCAATGTACCGAAGAATACAACCTATTTTAATTTCTGACGCAACTAGCAGCCCAAGTTCAAAAAGACATAAACTAAATATAAAAGAATTCAACATTTTTATTGGACCTTCAATGACAACGAAACAAGTTATCTTAAATCTCTAACATCTCCGCATACTTAGGAAACTCCTTTCTAAAATCTTTATGAACCCTCTCCTCACTAGCAATAAAATCAAGCATATCTTGTCCTTTGACCTTCTTCCTATCCAAAACATGAAATAATTCATGTAAAACAAGTGCCTTAACAAACTCAGGATCTTTAGTCAATAAATTAATAACATCCTTACAAAGAACTATAGTTTCCTTACGACCAGAATGAACAACTAAACTACCTACTTTAACAGGCAAACCTTCTTTCATTTCTTCATGAATAATTCTACTTCTAGAACTTAAATCAAAAAACTCATCTTCACTCAAAAACTCCAAAAAAACATCAACTTTATGTTTCTTAGAAAACATACTATAAGCTTGCTCAGCAGCTTTTATCACTTCTTTTTCATTCATCTAAAACACCTTTGATCCAAACCTAATAAACCTTGGTTCAGTTATGGCCAACTTAAGCAACATTGCAAAAGGAAAATCTCTATTTCCATTTTCAACAATGCTTCTAACTCTATCCTGGCTAGTTAACTTAACAAGATAATTATAATCACTGTTATTAAACTTATTTAAAATTTTCCTTACCTTCAAACCAGTACTTAATTCCTTCCCAATTGTACTTTTCCACAATTCATCATAATTTTTATTGTATTTAATCGCTTTCACTAATTCTCTAGCTGCAAACATTCCTGGAATAATTCCTCCACCAGTAGTTGGTTTTACTTGTGTTGCTGCATCCCCAACTAAGTAAACATTATCTTTATGAGTATTAATATTTGGATTATAAATCGGTAATAATCCAGCTTGCTTATCTAATATTTTCCATTTTACAAATTTATCAAAATATTTTGAAACATTTTCAGTAGAAGCAACACCAACTCTAGCAATTTCTTCATTTTCAGGAACTATCCAAGTAAAAAATCCAGGAGCAATATCCCCAAAAGAAGAAACAAAAGTATCTTTCTCAAATTTTCCTTTTACTCTCGCCTGTAACCCTAACAAAAACTTTCTCCCATTAAACATGCCATTACTCTTAGCAACTTGAGATAACGGACCATCAGCACCAATTAAAATATCACTTTTAACAATTTTATTTTTAAATTTAATCTTATTTTTTTCATTAGAAATAAACTTATGTTGTAAAAAAGTTTTAACACCTGCTTCTTTAGCCTTATCAAACAAAAATCTATCAAATTCAGACCTATCTACCAATAAATCAGGTTTATCTAAATTAAATTCAATAAAACTTCCGTCTGGAGCAACAACTTTAGACTTTTTAATTTCATTAAGCACCAAATCATTTTTAATTTTGATAAGTTTACTCAAAGAAGAAGTGATTAAACCAGTACATTGAATTGGTTTCCCTATTTCTTTATGCTCTTCATATAAATTAACATCAAACCCTTTTTCAGCTAACAAATAACTAGCATAGCTTCCAATCGGTCCCCCGCCAATAACACTTACCATACAAAAAAACACTAGGCAAATATTTATAAATCTAATCTTTTAAGAATTCATTATGTTAATCGAAATAATTTTATTAATAATAGCATTAATTTGGCTTTCTTTTGCTACTTATTTTGATATCAAAACACAGGAAATTCCTGATTGGTTAAGTTATAGTTTAATCATAATAGCAATTGTATTAAAATTACTACATTCTCTAACAACAAAAGAATGGAGTTTCTTTTATCAAGGTTTAATCGCAGGAGCCGTATTCTTCGGAATTGGGAGTTTAATGTATTACACCAAACAATGGGGGGGAGGAGATGCTAAATTACTAACAGGACTTGGAATAGCATTCACAAATTACCCAAAATTCTTGTTAAATTTCTTAAATCCGAATTTAAATCTTCCTTTCTTACTAATTTTATTCTTAAACATATTAATAGCAGGAGCACTTTACGGAATAATCTGGTCATTTGTTTTAGCAATAAAAGATAAAAAACATTTCTCATTGAACCTTAAAAAAATACTCCATATGAAAAAAGTAAAACTATTAGAAGCAATTGTTTTCATTTTAACTTTAGCTTTATTGTTAATTGCATTCTTTATAGTTCAAGACTTAAAAATTAGATTACTTGCACTATTTGTTGGAATCTTACCATTATTTTTCTTATATCTTTTAATTTTAGTAAAGTCAATTGAAAACATGTCTTTCATAAACAAAATCCCTGTTTCAAAAATTAGAATAGAAGATCAAATAATAAATGATATTTTTTACAAAGGTAAAAAAATATACTCAAAAAAATCATTAGGAGTTACAAAAAAACAATTAAGTTTAATTAAAAAGGCAAAAATAAAATATGTTGTAATCAAAGAAGGCATTCCTTTTGTTCCTAGTTTCTTAATTGGAGTTTTAATAAGTTTAATTCTTGGAAATTTAATTTTCTTTTAAGGGATCCTTTCAGACATTTCAAATTCTTCTTCAATTATTTCTTCAGGTTCCTCTTCAGCTTCTTGCCCTATAGAAAATCCTTCTTTCAAAATCTGTTCTCTAACTTTAGCTAGTTCTTCATCTTCTGCTTTTTTCCCTTCCCATTCAAAACTAACACCATCATCTTTATACCTTGGAATCACATGAACAAAAACATGTGGTGCTCTTTGACCAGCTACAGCCCCATTTGCTAAAAATATATTAGTTCCATCTGCTTGTAAAGTCTGAAATAAATGTTTAGCTAAATTATTTACAACCATAAATAAATGCGCCAATTCAGAATCTGGCATTTGCGCTGTCAAAGCATAATGCTTCTTAGGCATAACTAATGTGTGCCCCTTCGTAGCAGGATTAATATCTAAAACAGCAATAATCTGCTCATCTTCATATATTTTCTGACTAGGGATCTTTCCTTCTACAATCAAACAAAAAGGACACTGTCCTTCTCCTTGACCTCTTTTTTGTTGCTCTTGTAAAAACTTTATTTGTTTTTCATTAAAAGTAGAAAGCATTGCCTGCAATTTAGCTTGTTGTTCAGCAGGAGGCAATTTACCAATCTCATTTAACTGTTTAATCTGCTCTTCTGAAAAGGGATTTTGCATACAAAGAATTTAGATTAGTTTACTTAAAAATGTTTCTAAGAAAAAAATAAAAGAAAAAATTTACCTCTCAACTTCAGAGGCCCCTTCGGGGTAAGTTGTAGCACAATTAGAATCCCCGAACGTAAAACCTGGGCTACATGTTGCTACACATTTAAGTCCAGGCCCGCTTCCTTTGTAGCAAGGAATAATTTCGCACCCAGTATCTGAACAACAGGTTACATCCCCCGTACAACGCACTGGCAATCCAGGAGCCTTGCTATTTTGGGGTTCAGTTACATTGGCACATCCAGAAACTACCAAAGCCACAGCAACAAACAAACTAAAAAATAAAATTCCTTTATTCATTATTTCACCTCCTTTTTAATTAATAACTATAAAATTTATAAGAATTTTTGATATATATATATCGGTTTTCTTTCTAACCAATAGCTCTTCTAACATCAGTAACTTCAATAGAATTCACACCTTCAATTTCAGCTATTTCCTTTTCTAAATCATCAGTTCCGCCTTTAGCTTCATCAACAACAAAAATTATTTTCAAAGCTTGTAAACCAAAAGCAACAGGAACAATTTCATCTTTAGTTTCACCTTCACCAGCATAATTTACAACAGCTTCTTTTACCTTAGCTTTTAACTGCTCTAAATCTACTTCCGGAGACTCAGGCATTACTTTAATTGTTACAACAGAATTTGCCATTTTAATTAGGACCTTCAAAACCACATACACATTTATACTTAGCAACTACTTTTCTACAATGTTCACATCTTATTAATTCTATTTTTCCACAACTTGGACACATAAATCTAACTGCCCCCGCCATGTTTCCAACTTTTACTTTACAGGATGTACATTTAAGTTCTTTTTTTACCATTTTGTTAAGAATGTGGAAAAATAAATGTTTATAAAGCTTTGGTAAGACCAAATCTTTGTCCCTGTAGTCTAGTGGATAGGATATAACCTTGCGGAGGTTAGGACCCGAGTTCAAATCTGTTTCGGCTTGCTTAAACCGCAGGAACGAGCAGTGACTATCTCGGCAGGGACATAACATTTATTAACCGAAACTTTTTAACATTCTTATGATTATAGACATGCACGCCCACGTTTTAAATAAAAAAGCATACAAAGACTATCAAAAAGAATCAGAAGGTCGAGTTTCTAAAATACTTGTTCTACACGATTACACACAGAATTTTGACAAATTACTAAAATTTGTTAAATCAAAAAAAGATTTATTTTTAGCTGGATGTGTGGACATGAACAAAAACATACTAAGACAACTAAAACTTCTAGAAAAACTAATTAAAGAAAAAGAAATAATTGCTATAAAACTTTATCCCGGCTACCAATATTTCTATCCTTCAGATAAGAAAGTGCATCCAATTGCAAAACTTTGTCAAAAACATAATATTCCTTTAATTTTTCATTGTGGAGATGTTTATGACCTTGGAGGCAAGGCAATCTTAAAATATGCACACCCAAAAAATATAGATGAATTAGCAGTAACATTTCCAAAGTGTAAAATAATACTATCCCATTTTGGTTTTCCATATTTCATGGATGCTGCAAATATTGTAAGTAAAAACAAAAACGTATTCACAGACATATCAGGCACAATTGATGCGTGTGGATCCAAGAAGGAAGTAAATGAATTGGTAAAACAATATAAATCAGACTTAATCCGAGCATTTACTTATTTCCCAGATGTAAAAAAGAAAGTTATGTTCGGTACAGATTTCCACGAAGAAGGAGTTTCCTTATGTTTAATAAAACCTTACATAAAACTTGTTAAAGATATTTTCTCAAAAAAAGAACAGGATAATGTTTTTTATAAACTTTCAAACAAACTATTTTTTAATAAATAATTTTACAGATAAAAAAAAGAAAAAATAAATTTAATCATCTCTTAGACCTTCTTCTCTAATCCAGAACATGCATTCGGAGTCTGGAAGGTTTGGAGCATCCACCAATTTAGCAACTCTACAACCTTTCTTACCTTTTCTCAAATACAATCTAAAGGTTGAATTATGCCCTACAATATGTCCACCAATCGCAGTAGTTGGATCACCAAAAAACATATCTGGTTTTGACATTACTTGATTAGTTACATAAACAGAAGCATTATACTGATTAGCTAATTTCATCAACTGATGCATATGTTTATTCAATTTCTGTTGTCTATCGGCAAGTTGGCCCCTACCTGAAAAATCAGCTCTAAAATGGCCCATCAATGAATCAACTATAATCAATTTAATATCTTCTTTTTTCATTAAATCTTCTGCCTTCTCAGCCAATAACATTTGATGATCTGAATTAAAAGCTCTTGCAACTTTAATGTTAGATAATGCTTCTTCAGGATCCATTCCTACACCTTTAGCAAATTGAATGATTCTTTCTGGCCTAAATGTTCCTTCTGTATCAATAAAAATAACTTTCCCATTAGAACCACCTTTCTCAACAGGTAATTGAACATTTACAGCTAACGCATGAGCAAGTTGTGTTTTAGAAGATCCAAATTCTCCAAAACATTCTGTGATACAACCAGTCTCAATTCCGCCGTCCATCATTTCATCAAAACTTTTGCTTCCTGTTGAAATTTTAACTACACTTTCTCTTCTTTTCAATAAATCAGCTCCAGATTCAAAACCCATATCTAATTTATCCCTAGAAACTTTTATAATTTTCCTTGAAACAGTTTCACTAAGTCCAGTAATAGTACTAATTTCTTTAGGACTGGAAACGGCAATTGACATTAAACTATCAAAACCATTATCTCGCAGTTTATCAGCAGTTGTAGGCCCCACACCAGGTAAATCTTCTATAGTATTTGTACTTTCAACTTTCGGTTCTTCAATTTCTTCAGCCATCACTTCTGTTTCTACTTCAATAACTTTTTCCATTTTTTCTTTAGCCATTTTCATTCGTCTCCTACATCATTAAGAAATAACTCTTCCTGAGCTTTCTGTAAAACTAACACCATCTTAATAATGTCATTTTTTCTTAAATTAATAGTTTGATCTCTCCACTGGTCACCTTCTTTCCAGCTCCTTCTCAAACTAACTGTCTTGAATTCTACTTTTCCATTATCTGTTTGTTTTTCATTACTCCAGATAGAAGCCTCTATAGAACCCGATTTATATTTTTTTATTGGTTTGTTCATTTGCAACACCTCCTTGCTTATCGCCTCTTATTTCAAGTGGAGATAAAAGTAGTAATTAAAAGACATTTATAAAGACTTTGTCCGCACTTGTCACAGTTGTCACAGTGTAAGAAATATTAAAACAACAATCACAAAAAACAAAACATGTTCTAAAAAACTTCCAGTTTTAATAAATCCTTTAATCTTAAACTTAGCAGGATAAAACCACCTAATCCCAGCATAATTAAGACTATCAATCACTAAATGACTCAAATAGCCAACAAAAAAAGCCAAAGCTAACTCAAAAGAAAATAAAAATATTAAAAAACTTAAACCAGCAGCAAAAAACAAACTATGAAATAAGTTTCTATGTCCAAAAACAACATTAAAAAATCCACTCAAGAACTTAACCTTCCTACCTAATTTACTTTTAGTAGTATCCATATCAGGTAACAAAGAAGCAAATAAACAAACAATTATCATAACAACATTAAATTTAAACAATAATGATAATAAAAAAGCAAAAATAAAGTGGGTATACCATCTCATTGTAATTGTTTCAAAATCTCTTCAGGAGTAATCTCCCTAACATCTCTCGCCATAAACTCGAGTCTATCAAACATCTGATTTTTAGAAACTCTGCCAACTACTACAAGTTGTTTCCCCAATAACCCACTTTTAATTTCCTCAAATTTACTCAAATCCTCTTTTAAAGTAAGCACCTCTTCTTTCCCCAGACCAAGAACCTTTTCAACAACATCCCTAAAAAATACTATCCTAATATTTCCAAATCCATCATCAAAAAAGATATTTAAAATAGGAATTTGTGTAGCCACAACATTCACATGCTCTGGACACTTTCCTTCAACCAACTTTTTCCCACAGCTTGGACAAGCTTCATAAAATCTAGGATCAAAAACCTGAACAATTGTGCCAAATATTTCCGCACTTTCATTTTCTTGTAACTCATTTATCTTCTTTCTATTGTAATTAACTTGGTTTTGTCTTACAACATCACCAACACTAATCCCTTCTGGATTAACTATTATCTCGGATTTAGTTCCTAAATGTAATTCCTTATAGCCATTATTATCTCTAGCATAAGCTGCTTTAACTTTAAGAATATCCCCTTCCTTAAATTTCCCTTCTTCAAGAGTTTTAATCAATTGTTCATCCCAAATAACCATCCTAACCATTCCAGTTTCATCACCAACATTCAAATTAGCAACTCTACCTTTTCTTTTTCCAGTATCAAAATCTCTAATTCCGAACAAATTAAGAACTCTAACATTTACATTAACAACCGGCATTCCTGGAATAACATCTTTAATCTTAATTTCCCTATTATTTACACTTTCAAAAACCTTAACCCCCATTTGATTTGCAATAATATGTGCAGCTCCTTCTTTGCTAACCAAATCACTTAATTGCCTTATTTTCTCAGTAACTTTAGCATCAATTTCATCCTTAGAAACATTTTTTTCTTCACAAATCTTTCTTACAATATCATCATAACTTATCTTAATCATAATGCCGAGAATTAAAACATAAATATAAAGATTTAGGTTCTAAAATACTAACAAACTAAGGATTTTTCTCCCAATGAGGATCCAAAATATACTGCTCCTTTTAAAACTAAATCAGTCTCTCCAAAAACATCTTTTATCTTTCCAATATTAACTTCAAACATAAACCACTTTTCATCATTTGTCCAGTCAAAATCAGCATTATTTCCCCAACAAGTAGGATTATCTCCACAACTATTGACAATCTCTTTAACTTCCAAAACTTTAAGCATAATTTCATCTAAATCATAGTCCAAAAATAAAACTAAAACTGGATCTACTTCATAATCTATATGAATATTATCTAAATCTCTTGAATAATTTAACTTTTTAGTTGGTTCTCCAAGTATCTTCAATTTTCCATCTTCTTTTTCAAATTTAAATTCAAAATCTCCACTTAAATTATTATTATCTAACTTTTCAACAATCGATTTATTAAGATATAACCCCAAATTCTTTTTTATCCTGTCTTCAGTAGGATAACATTCATCAACATCTCTTTTCCACAAAACATAATTCCCTACTTTTTTATCCTCTATTTCAAAAAAGCCTCCATTTAATAAAAGTTCATTCAAAGAATCTGAAAAACTATATTCTAAAGCTTTATCACAATAAATTAAATCTGTTTCAACTTCATCAAAGAAATTAAATAATAAAACAGAACTCATTCCAGTAGCTCTTTCAATAGGAGAAGAATTAGTCAAAGCTAAGTAACTCATCCAACCCAACATTACAATTGTCATTATCAATAATGTTGTTGACCAATAATCTCCTCTTTTATTCATTGATTTTCCTCCTTATAATAATCATAAATATTTTTTGCAATAACTCTCATTTCTTTAATATGTAAAGATTCAAAGTAAGAAAACGCTTCTCCTTCACTATTCTTTATCATTCCTGGTTCTTCAACAATAGGTAATAACCATTTTCTTAAAGTTTCGCTAGGATTTTGTTCAACTTCCTCAGTTATCTTAACTTTCCCAATCAAAACTTCTTTATTAAAAGTAGTAATAATCAAAAATAGATAATCCTTATCTAATTCATTAATAATATAGGTCAAATCTTTTGGATCAGCTAAACCACTGGTCTGTCCAATAGCAGATAAACTGGAACTTAAAGACATATATGTCTGACTTTGTTTATAAGCTTCCAATAAACCAGGGTGGGTGTCAGCAACCAAACCATAAGTATCTGCAGCACCATGAACTTCATCAAACCAAACCTTTGTTCCCAACACACTATATTTATTCACTTTAATTAAATCTCCATTCCTGTCCAAAATATGA
>Ga0180009_10008172_pt1 | contig 10459 bp, 12 predicted proteins | sample OS_PC_MetaG_FD_123537 | JGI IMG/M metagenome (GOLD analysis project Ga0180009, IMG submission 123537) | Groundwater microbial communities from the Aspo Hard Rock Laboratory (HRL) deep subsurface site, Sweden - OS_PC_MetaG | ecosystem: Environmental > Aquatic > Deep subsurface > Groundwater... | reverse complement strand
TTTAATTAAAGCTAACAAAGGGAAATAATAGAGAAAGTTTCCGGCATTGATAGCAATATCAACTCCAAAAATTTTATGCAAACAGGGTTTTCCTCTCCTAAATTCACTATCATCTTCGAGATCATCGACTATTATCGTTCCATTATGTATGAGTTCTGGAATGACTACAAAATCCTTGACTTTTTTAACATCACCGCCAATGGCTTCAGTTACCAATAAAAATAAAACTGGCCGCCATCTTTTTCCGCCCCGATTTAAAAAATCCCAAACAGGTTCAGATATTGCACCTTGAGCTACTCTCAAGTCAAAAGAATAACGGGGCTTGCAAAAAGCAAAATCTAACCATTTTTTAGTCATTTTTTGGGGCAGATATTTTTCAATAATTTTATCAATTTCTGGCTTTAATCTTTCTAAATAATCAACGATTTCTCCTTTTTTTATTTTAATTGAAGTTGCCATAATTAAAGCCAATATTTAATGTTTTTTTTATAAATGAAAAGAAGTTTAAGAAGTTTAAAGATATTTTTCCTTAGATTTGGTTTAGATAAAAAATCGGAGATGGCAGAAAAATTTTTAAGGTAAAAAATATCCTCTCCCTTCTTTTCTAAAATTTCTCCCAATTCGTTAAATACCTGATTGGAAAAAGAATACAAGATATTTTGGGCTGAAAATAAATCCTTGTTAAAAAAGGGCAGTGATTTAATTTTTTGTTCATATGATTCAACTTTGCCATTTAAGATTGACTGGGCGGCTAATCTTCCAGAAAGCAGGGCGTTTCCCATTCCGCCACCAAAAATAGGACTGACCAGGCCTCCGGCATCTCCAACCAAGAAAGCATTTTCTTTGAAAAGTTTAATTTTAACTTCGCCCCAAGGAGCCACTCCGCTTTTGTTTTTTAAAAGTTTATAATTACCGTAATCTTTTTTAACTACTTTCTCCAGAAAATCTTTGAATTTTTCCTGAAGATTTCCTTTTCCAATGAAACCTAAACCGATATTGGCACTCGCTTTTGACTTTGGAAATATCCAGGCATAGCCAATAGAAAATTTCTCTTTATCAAAATATATTTTTATTGCTGAAATATCTATCTCTTTTTCTAATTCTACCAGATATTCAATGAGAGGAAAAATATCAATCTTTTCCTTAAAAACCTTTCTTCTAATAATTGAATGAGGACCGTCAGCGCCAATTAGATATTTTGATTTAAAAGTTTTACCATCTTCTGTTTTTACTTTCCAAATCGCATTTTCTCTTTCTAAATCAACCACTCTACTTTTCAATTTAATTTCGGCCTTTGACTGGCTGGCTAAAAATCTTTCAAAACCTATTCTATCTAAAATATAACTTCCTTCTTTGGTAAAAAAATTAATTATTTTTCCGTTAGGGGGAATAAATTGGGTGGTATCAATAATAGTTGAAATCCAGGCCGGCTCAATTTTAATTTCCTCTCTTTTCAGGGCTTTTTTATCAAGGGCCTCGCCGCATTGAACTGGTTTTCCAATTTCCTCTTTTTTCTCTAAAATCAAGGCGTCTTCTAAATATCTACCAGCCGCCAAGCCACCGGGACCTGCTCCAACAATAATTGTTTCAAATATTCTTTCCATTTTTAAGCATTTGTTGATAATTTTTCAATGATTCAAGGCAGAGAGCGGTAGTCAATTCTTCTGAACCATAATGACGATAAGGAAATACGCCTAAAAATAAAACTTCTCTTTTCCAGAAACCATTAATCGATTGCCTTTGAAGTAAAAAATTTATCCCAAAATCAATTTCTTTTCCATCATAATTAAAATTGAATAAAGTGTTCAAAGCCAGAGCGGTCTCTAAACTATTGTCAAAAGAACCGTTTCTCTTTTGCTCATTTAGGGTAGATTGAATAATTATATCTCTGTTTTCTCCCAGAGAGGTAATATTATTTTTGAATGCGCGGGAAATCATATAAAAAAATGCTAATCTGCTTGGATAGTAAAGTGAACGAAATTTGTTGGATTTTACGGCTTCATTAACAAATGAGCAAACCTGAGCATCGTTTTGATCCAGATACAACAAAATATTTGTATTTACAACCCAATCTACATCGTTCAAAAACCATTCTTTTCTCAGAAACCAGGGGAGATTATCAAGTTCTCCTTCTTTTACTATCCAGGTCAAAAATAAATTATCTTTGTTTCTGTTATTTAATATTAACTGGAGATTGTCATCAAAATTTACGCCATTCATTTTTAAAATAAAAGATATGGTCGAGATATCATCAAGGTCTGGCGGTATTCTTTTTTTATTTCTCTTTGTCCAAAATCGCCAAATGCCGCCTTTTTCCTGTTCGTCCAGCAAAAAGCCAATGGCCTTTTCTGTCATAATTCTCGCTTTCTCATTTTTTATGTCTTTCAAGCAATACAACGCAAGGGCAGTGGCAAAAGGGGAACTATCGAAAGAACTGCCCAACATCCGAAAATTCCAACTGACAAGGGTTTTAAATTCACCCCAAGGCAGCTGATTTTGATAAAGAAAATTTATTGCCCTATCAATGGAATCTTCGATTTTCTTTATCTTTACCCCCACCACCAAAAATTTGGTGTGGGGGTTTAGGGAAAATTTGTTTTCGATTTTCACCGCTTTTTTGATTTACCAGAGCACATAATGAATTATGTGCTCTGGTATTATATTGTGGCTATGAAAATTAATCCAAAAGATAAAACAACATAAACATCAATTATTCGGCAGTTTTTAACCATTTTGGAATCTTTATCGAATATAACGAAGAAAAGAAAAATTAAACTGAAAATTAGAAACAAAAAAGAATATTTTTCGTAAATTAAAAAGTTGGGAAAGAGGATTAAAGGAGAAAGAAAGGTCAAGTATCTTAATAGGTTTTCTGAGTTTTTATAGCCCAAAACGCAAACCGTAGTTCTCAAATCGGCCTTTTTGTCGGTTTCGTAATCTTCGAAATGATTTCTAAATTCAGCTATGGCTGAGAAATAAAAAATAGAAAAGGCAATCAGAAAATGGAATGGGGTCAATTTCGGGCTGAAAATTAAAACGGGTAAAAGAAATATAAAAGCACCGGCGAATAATCCATGAGAGATTAAATCAATTAAAGGCCGGCTTTTGAATCTAAAAGGAGGAGCGGAATAAAAAAAGCCGATTGCCAGTCCTGTCAAAGAAAATAGAAAAATCTTGATACTAAATAAACTTGCTAAAATTAATGCCAAAATCCCCGGTAAAAAAGCTAAAAATAAGCTTTTCTTCAAACTTATTTCGTTGTTAACTATTGGATTAACTCCATCTTCTTTGAATTTATCTTCCCTTAAATCAAAGCAGTTATTAATTGAAAATCCAAAAGCCAAAAGTAAGAAAACTAAAAAATAAAAAATAATGATATCTTTTAAGGGAAATAAAAAACCTTTGGATATCAAAAATCCCAAAAGAGCCATTAAAAAGTAGGCACGCCAGTCGCTTATTCGAAAAAATTTAAGACCAGTTTTTAAATTTTTTTCCATTGTTCCTAAATTTTACCTAATCCGATTTTAAACCAGGGGGCGTAACTCTCGGGATTTTTTTTAAATTCTTCTCTTAATTCCAAAACCCTGGCCCATTTCCAGTTAGCAACTTCGTCCGGATTGGGATTTGGCTCTTCATCACAATTACCGATTAAGACTGCGCAAAGTTCATTTTCCGAGCCGATATTTTTATAGGGAATTTGATACTGGAATTTGGTCAAAAATTTAAGCGGGCAAGTAAATCCCATTTCTTCTTTTAATCTCCTTTGACCGGCTTTTATATAATCTTCGCCTTGCCGAGGATGACTGCAACAGGAATTTGCCCAGTAGAGAGGCCACAATTTTTTCAATCTGCTTCTTTGCTGGATGAGTAACTCCCCTTTTTTGTTAAAAATATAAACCGAAAAGGCCCGGTGTAAAATTCCCTCGCCCAAATGACATTTCTCTTTGGTTTCATAACCCAAAACCTCATCTTTTTCATTAACTAAAACTAATTTATCCATATCATTAAATTTTTGAATGCATTAAAAAAATTATATCATAGTTATAAAAAGGAGGCAACTGCCCCCCCTTGATTTTCAGATTCTTAAAAGTTTGGTTAGTCTTTCCGAAATATCGGAAATTATTCAGTTTTTACTCCTTCAACTGGAATTTTAACATCGATAATCTGGCCACCAACTTTTTCGATTGCTATTTTTGCATTATTTAAATTTTCTCTATTGGCAATGGCAATCATACAATCTCCACCACCTGCCCCAGATAGTTTGGCGCCATAGGCACCAGCATTTAGAACTGCTCTGATTAAATTTTCTAATTCTTGAGAGCTGACGCCTAATTTTCTTAACAGTTTCTGGTTTTGATTCATTAATTCCCCAACCTTTTCCCAATTTTGATTTTCTATTTCAATTCTCGCTAAGTTAACAATTTTCTCAACTTCGTCAAAAATTTTATTAACTCTCGCTGGTTCCTCTGACAATTTTTTATTAACCATCTTGACTAATGTGGGGGTGTCTGCCTTCATTCCAGTATAGCCAACAATTATTGGAAGTTCTTGAACTTCAATTTTTTCTATAATTTTTCCACCAGTAACAAAAAATAGGGTTCCACCATAAATAGCGAGTGCCAGATCAAATCCTGAACCCACTCCCTGAATATCTAAAATAGTTTTGTAAGACAGGTCAAACAATCCTTTATTTTCCATTTTAATTTCAAATAATTCTGAAAGAGCTTTTATTGTCGCCACTGTAACTGCCGAAGAACTGCCTAGACCGAACTCCATCGAAAAATCGCTTTTGGTTTCGATTTCTAAACCGCTTTTTAAATTATATCTCTCAAAAAAATTTGAAATTGCTCTTAAAACAAAACTGGCTTCTTTTGGCTGAGGTTTTGCTAAATTATCTACCAAAACAATATAATTTTTAAAATTTATATCCGGCGCATTTAAAACAATTTTATTGTCATTCCTTTTTTCTAACGAAACACTCATTCTTTGATCTACCGAGGTGACAATACAGGGTCTGCCATGGACAACAGCATGGTCGCCAAATAACATTAATTTTCCCGGAGCAGAAACTTTAATCATATTTTTATCTTTTAGAAATTATTTTTACGCCTTCGACTCCGATTTTGGTTTGGAATGACTTAAAACCATATCTTTCAAATTTTCTTTTCAAATTTATTATTTCTTTTTGATTTTTTGCCAAAACTAAACAACAGCCACCACCCCATCCGCCGGTTGGTTTAGCTCCCAATGCCTTATTTTTCAGTGCGATGTCAATAATTTGATCCAGTTTTGAGGTGGAAATATCAAGCTTTTTTAATTCCTGATAATATTTAAGCATTAAATTTCCCAAATTGTTAAAATTTTGAGAATTTAAAGATTCTAAAGCCCTCTCGGCAATATCATCTAAAGAATTTAAAACGGAATTTACAAATTTAGGATTCTCTTCTCTTTGTCTTCTTATGTAAGAAACCGTTTCTCCGGTCCTAGCCGGCTCTCCACTATCAACAATTATTAAAGGAAGTTTAAAATCAACGTCTAAAGGAGTAATTCCTTCTGATTTTCTGTGTCGGATAAAACCACCATAAGTTACAATGTTATTATCTATCCCACTAGGAGTTCCGCCATGGGCTATGATGTCTCCTTGAAAAGCTAAATCTGAAATTTCTTTTTTTGTTGGATTTCCCCCTAAAAATTTTAAAACTCCTAAAGTAATGGCAGAAAAAATAGCTGAACTTGAACCCAAGTTTTTGGGAATTTCTGATTCAATTTCAATTTTTATTTTTTTAAAACCGTATTTTTGAAAAATATTTCCAACAACAAAAAAACTTGGAGCTAATTTATCTTTTTTGTAAATTTCTCTTATTTGATTAAATTTCTCTTGATTTTTCAAATCGATGAGCAGTTTAGAAAAATTAAACAGTTCTTCTTTCTCCATAAACTTATTTAAATTTAAGTCTTTGGATTTGATAAGAATGCCATTTTTTTTATAAGGCGAAATTTTTATGGTACATCTTCTTCCAATAGCACAGGCAATTCCCAATTTACCATAAACAACTGCGTGTTCGCCAAAAAGTATAATCTTGCCCGGGGCCGATGTAATTATCATTGATTTTATTTGAATTAGTTTTAGTTTTAATATAAAATAAAATTAGGAGAAAATTAAAAGAAAGAAAAAAGAATGATAAGCTTGAAAGAAAGTAAAGGATTAAACCTAGCTTATAGCAATTTTGGGGGCACGCCTTGGGATTTAGAAAAAATAGGCCAATCAATGGAAAACTTTGAAAGAGCAGAAATTAATATCGATGAACTGGGTGAAGGAATTCAGGCGTTATACTTCAGAACTAAAAATAAGGGAAAAATCAAAATATCTTTTGAAACCTTATGGCGATGCCCTTCTGCTTCCTCATTGCCTTCGCCAAAAAGATGCGCAAAGGTGTTTGTAGAAGGAAAAGTAAAAGATAGCGAAATTAAAGAAGCCCTTAGAGTGCTCCAAAAGCACCTCAAAAAGATCAAATAACAGTTCATTTGACAAAAGGGTTGAAGATTAAACCCTTTTTTTTATTTAAAACAAGTGTTTATTAATAATTTCCGCTCCATTGCCTGGTCTACAGATTATTGTCTTGATCACTCCTTTCAAATTTAATAATCTTTTATTTATTTTTCTTTCGTCTTTTTTAAAACACATAACTTTTACATTCGGTCCGGCATCTATTGTAAAATATGCCAAAATTCCATTTTCTCTCATCTTACGGACTTCCTGAATAATTTCCATTGTAGCCGGTATCCAATATATAATAGACGGTTTCGTCGTTATCATTAAAGCATGCATTTTCAAACAATTAAATTCGGCTGCCTTACCAACTTTTTCAAAATTTCTTTCTTTTATTCCTTCTTTTACTGATTTTAAATCTTCCTCTATTGTTCTTAGCCACCCTTCATAATAAGGGCAGGTTTCAACCGTTTGAGCCATTCCCGCGCGACTGCTCACTGGCTTTTTCTTTACTTCTACAATCGTCGTAATCATTCTGAAATCGGACCAATAATTTTTATCCACTATTTGCCTGGCGTAACTATCGCTTCCGTCTTTTCTTTTCCCCCGAAGCCACTCAACAAAACCACCGAAAATACTTCGACAGGCAGAACCCGAACCTTGCCTTGTAAGAATTGAAAGTTTTCTTGGTGATAATTTTAAACCCGCTGCGGCAGTTGCTGCGACTGTAAGCGCGGCAAACCCACTTGCGCTACTAGCTAAACCTGCTGCCACCGGGAAGTTACTCTCAGAAACCACTTTCGCGCGTCCTGATATACCAGCTAATCTACAAATCCTGTCAATATGACCATGAATATCTTTTTCATCTTTTTTAAATTCTTCGTCATTGATGATAACAATGTGTTCTTTATATTTTTCGGAAAATTCTACTGTTGTTTTTGTAAAAAGACCGTCGCAAGTCATTGAAATCGAACCATTGTAGGGCAAAATCAAGTTTTTATCGCGTTTTCCCCAATACTTCACTAAGGCGATATTTGCATTGGCAATAGCAGTTGCTTTTTCCCTTTTTGGAATTTTCGGTAAATTTTTCATTTTGGGTGAGGTTTAATTTCGAGCAGAATATAGGTATCACTTTTTATTAAAAAATAAAACCGGTAATGCCGGTTCACCCTTGCCTGCCAGACTCCTCGCCTTTCATCGTATTTTTTACACCTTAACGAAGGGTGGCAAAAATTTTCCAAAAGAAAATTAATCTGCTTTTTTAATTTTTTCTTTACCTCAATAGGAAGGGCTTTAAAGCTCTTCTTAAAATGCGGACTATATAAGGTTTTCATTTCTTTTCCAAGGATTTAATTAAATCCTCTGCCTTACTGAAAGGTCCGATTACCTTCCCCGCCTTTACTTCCCTCAGAGCTTCTTCCAATCCTTTTTCCAATTCCGCTTGATAAACTTTCCTTTTGACTATTTTCAAAAGTTTTTCCCAATCTTTTTTAGGAACAACAATTAACTCTTTTCCATTAGTGATTTTTTTGGGAATAGTAATAGTAACCATATAGTTTATAATAACAAATTAAAAATTGAAGTCAAGAAATCAGTTTTAGTTAATTATTTCTCAATTTAATTATTGATAAACCCCAAAAGTTCTTTGGCGTTTTCGATGGCGTATCCCCGAAAATCATTGTTGAAATATACAAATACGTCTTTTTTTTGTTTCAGCCATTTTTTGATTTTTTGAGCCAAATTTTTTAATTCTTTTTTAGTGTATTTTGAAGCAAACATTATTTTGGAGCCATGAAGCCGAATGTAAACAAAATTGGCAGTCGCTACATCAGCCCGGGGATAGTTTGGCGAATCAGCGATTACCCAACCGGCATTGTGTTTTTTCAATAATTTGTAAATTTTTTTGTCGCACCAACTCTTATGCCGAAACTCAAAAGAACATTTTAGGGTATAGGGTATAGGGTTTAGGGTTTTAGTTATTATTTTAAAGAAATCTTCTAATCTTTTTTGGTTTTCTTTTGTAGTTTGAAAACTGGAAGGAAATTGAAATAAAATCGGACCTAATTTTTCTTTTAAATTCAAAGCGTTTTCTAAAAATTGCTGCCAAGCGCTTCCCACTCCTTTTAATCTTTTAATATGGGTGATAAATCGACTGGCCTTAACCGCAAAAACAAAATCTTTCGGCGTCTGCGAGTACCAATTTTGATAGGTAGAAGGCCGGGGCAAACGATAAAAAGAGTAATTTATTTCAGTGGTTTTAAAATGTTGAGAATAATATTTTAATTTGTCTTTCGATGGTAAATTTTCCAGATAAAAAATACCATTCCAGTGAGAATAAGCCCAGCCGGAAGTGCCGATGTAAAGGTCTGACATAGTTATCCAAGGCCCAAAAATTTAAAGAAGGCCTTTTTAATTGAATTTTGTTTGTAAAATTTTCCCTTTAATTCTTCCAAAAATGTTAAGATTATCGGACATTCACACTTTTCAAAAGCCCATTCCCAAATCCAAGCAATGGGCAGATTTTTATCTTTTTTCTGATATAAAAGAGCCTGGAGCAAAACCGCCAAAACATTAATTTGATTAACAAAACGGGCTTCGGGGGTTAGATTCCTTTTGTATTCATCCCAAAGCCCAACAATTTCTTTTCTTAAAGAGAGAGTTAATTTTTGAGTCAGTTTTTCCAATGCCTTTTTCTCTTTTTGATAATCTTCAAAAAATATCTTTTCTTTTTCTTTTTTGGCAAGTCGAGGCCATTTTTGGAAAATTTTTCTTCTTTCTTTCTCATCTTTAGGCAAAATTTTATTAAAGGGGGTAATTAAATCTTCGGTATAAACAGCTGGCATTTCATGGCAAAGCGCCATTTTCAAACTTTTTTCCAAATCAATTTCTTTTCTTTCTATACCAAAAATCCAAGCCATTAAAGTGACGGTAAAAATATGGCCGCCAACGGTTTCGGGATTCTTTACTCCCAAAGAAAGCCAGAGGGTTCTGGGGAGGTGCTTTAATTTTCCGATTTTGATTACAAAATCTAAAACATTCTCTAATTCTTCTTCTTCTTTATCAGAAATTGTCTTTTTCTCATAAAACTTTTTTTGCAAAACCTTCAAAAATTTCGAAATCAATGGGTCGTCTATTATTTCTTCGGTAAATTCCCACCAAGTAGTTCCTGCTTTTTTTTCATTAGTGCCAAAATATTCAATGGATTGAATCAAAGTTTCCATTCTGTGAACTTGTTCAACAAAATTTCCTCCTCTTATTATTCTTTTCTCTATCGCTCTTCTCTCGTAAGTTAACCAGTGACTAAAAATTTCCTTTTTCAATCTCGGATTAAGGAACTTCAGCAGCTTTAAAAGAGATTTTCTTTCTAATTCAAATTTTTTCCTACCTCTTTTTTCTTTCTCTTTCTGGGATAAACGGACCCATCTCATCTTAGGAGAATGAACATAATAAAGAAGGTGGGGTATATCCCCACTATAAACTTTGCAACAATCATGAACGAGGGCAATTTTAATTGTTCTTCCAATATTTAGATTTTTCTTTTCGCTTAATAACCAAGCCAAAATTGCTACTCGAAAAGCATGTTCGGCAACTGTTTCCGGATTTTCAACCTCCATTAAAACCCAGCCCGTTCTGGGCATTTGTTTTAATTTTTCCACTTCCAAAAAGAATTTAAGAAGGTTCTTCACCCCGTTAGAGATAGGAAACGCTTTAATCTATTCTTAAGGTAGCGTTTCCCCATCCCAGTTTTAAGATATTTTTCTCGGACCCGAGTATCTTGCTCATTTCGACACATCTCATAATAAATGAGCTCGAAGGGGCCCCTGTTTTTTGTTGAAGGAACCTCGTTAGAATTGTGTTCTTTAAAACGTTTCCGTAAATCATTGGTAAAACCAGTATACCATTTTTGTTTTTTGATACCCGGAACTACATAAGTATAATAAAATTCTTTATCTCTAACGGGGTTCATAT
>Ga0180009_10008171_pt1 | contig 10459 bp, 10 predicted proteins | sample OS_PC_MetaG_FD_123537 | JGI IMG/M metagenome (GOLD analysis project Ga0180009, IMG submission 123537) | Groundwater microbial communities from the Aspo Hard Rock Laboratory (HRL) deep subsurface site, Sweden - OS_PC_MetaG | ecosystem: Environmental > Aquatic > Deep subsurface > Groundwater... | reverse complement strand
TTTTGATGAATCACGATTTCCTTTCTTGTCATACCAAAAGTATAAGAGATCTCTTCAACTAGTTTGTTAAGACTAATCGGCTTTACCTGATATTTACCCTTTCTGGCATAACCAAGAAGCTGGCTTGTTAACTTTACACCGCTTTGAATCTGTTTTTCAATGCTTTTCAGTCTGTTATAATGTGGATGTGAGGAATCAATGTCTTCAAACATCAAAGATGTGTTGCCCTGGATACCCATGAGGAGATTGTTAAAGTCATGTGCAACGCCTCCGGCTAAGGTGCCGATGGCCTCCATTTTTTGGGCTGTTTGTAATTGGGCTTCAATTTGCTTGGTTTTTTCCTCCGCTTGCTTGCGTTCTTCTGTTTCCTGCTTCAGTTGCTTATTGGCTTTGTTAAGTTGGGAAGTTCGCTTATCAATTGTTCGTTCGAGTTCGTTGCGATATTCAAACAAAAAATCCGTAATAGCTGCTTGAAGTACTACACCAATAAAGGCATCGCCATCAAATACCGGCAATACATAATTTTGGCTCTCCCTCATTACCGCTAAAACCGATTCAATGTCCTGCTCACAATCTATACGAGGTTTTTCATGCAGACAATCGATCACCAGATTATGCGGAGATTCAATGATGTCAAAAGGCGTGAGAATCCCAATGAATGAGCCCTCATTCATTACGACCAGAAATGAATTGCCTCTGAGACGCCTCTCAACAGAGTCAATCCCGGCATACCCATCTGTAGTTTCAAACGTTTTTTGAATATGATGCTTTATTTTCATGATGACTGGTCGAATGGCTCTTCTATATTATCAAAATAGATCTTTACGTTAAAAACTATCTTTACAATTTCACCATTTGTAATAAAAGGAAAAACCTTTTCCTTCAGTATGCCGATGATTTTATCAACCGGCATACGTTTAAGAATTCGTTTGCTTACCAGCATTGCCTGGACAACATCATTATCAAGCTCAACAAGTTCAAAACCTTCCGGCGATAACAGATCTAAACATTTTGTAATACCTGTCTTACCATGCGGACATCTTCTTCCCAGAAGAAGTATATCCTCAAATGGCGGTAATTGTACCCCCTCAAAATTTAGTGATACTGAATATCTTGCACCCTCATTCATAGAGCACCTCCTGTAATATCATTGTCTTAAGTCAGGTTTGAACGTCAGCATGAGATAATTTTCTTACAGCAAAAGTTTTCCTTTTTTAAGCATATAACTGTTAATAATTTTTGCAATAAATAACAAAAAATAGATTAAGTCAAGAAATATAGATGAATTCAGTTAGTTATCTACTTAAAGTATAAAAGGAAAAGAATACTGTTCATATTAATAGCTGCCGCCATGAAAAGGCAAAGAAATAAGAAGAAATAATGGGTGACCCCCTATTTTTCCTCAAAATGACAGATTCAGTATGGATATCATAACACCGCTAAATTGCTAAGTATTACATATAGATAGCAGAGATCTGTAATCGATGGTTGCTATTTGGAATGAAGTAAACCTAATTTTTCTTGTAGCTTGGAAAAATCAATACGATTATATTGAAAAAGTTTATTATCTAACTGAGATGGTTCGATGGGAATCTTAGGTTGATATTTTTTGAGAGTACCTTTAACCAGCTCGTTAAACCATTTAGGAGAATATGGCTGTATTACAACAGAATCAATTAATTCCGGCAAATTAATTTCTTCTGTATATGTCCCCCTTTTTTTACTTTTAGAAGGAAGTTGGAAAAGAGCCCGTATTTCTTTCTCATATTGAAATGGCTCTTGTTTTAAAAAGAAAAAAAACTTTTCATGGTCAAGATATTCATTAAACTTTCTTACGGCCTTTGAATAGCTATCTTCATTATTATGGTTTATGTAGACAACTTTATTAACATGGATTTTACTATCAGGATAATCAGTTATTTTTTTTCTCTCAAGAATGTTTTTAAGTTTAGTAAGGGTAGACTTTATGGCTATTGCGTTTGTATTACCCCCATAGATCTTCCACATTGCAACGCTCTCAACAGCTTGTTCGTGCCAACAATGTGCAAATGTTGTTAGCGGTCATTTATAATGACCCAGTAGCGGACAATAAAACTGACCCACCTCAAACAATTAACCTTTACAGGCAGCATAATAAGTATTGGTATTATAATTAATATGTTGCTTAAAGTTCCTCACTATTTTCAACAAGGAGGAACGGATGAAGAGGTGGAACATGATTCATAAGATTAAATTGCTCTATGATGATGGCAAAGGATACTCTATCCGTGCCATTGCTAATGAACTTCAGGTATCGAGAAATACAATCCGAAGATACCTGCAAATGAGTGAGGAAGAGATCTGCAGATATCTTAAAAACAGAGAGCGGACAAAAGAACTTGATCAGTATAAAGAATACATTATCTCCCTGCTTGAAAAATATGAAAAATTATCTGCTGTTAAAATCAAGAGAAAGCTTAGAGCCAAGGGGATAGTTTTAACTGTCTCTAAGAGGTCTGTAAGGCGCTACGTGAACAGAATCAAGCAAAATATAGCCATGAAGCAGAAACGTTATTATGAGCCTGTTATAGATATGGTTCCAGGAGTTCAGTGCCAGGTAGATCCCGGAGAAATAAAAAATGTGCCTGTTGGTGACAAATTTATCACTGTCTATTTTGTAGTATTTGTTCTTTCCTTTTCACGACAGATGTATGTTGCGGCCTCTAAGCAGCCAATCAATACAGAAATGTTTATCAGGATGCATAATGAGGCCTTTAGATACTTTGACGGTGTTTGCGAAGAATGCGTGTATGACCAGACCAGGCTTGTGGCAATCAGGGAAGAGTTCCGGGAGGTCTGGTTCAATGAAAGGTTTTATCAATATGCTTCGGCTGCCCGGTTTGATATCCGGGTATGTGAAGGATATGACCCGGAAAGCAAGGGCAAGGTTGAATCCGGTGTAAAATATGTAAAGAACGATTTTTTCTATGGCGATACATTTGATTCTTTTGATCAGCTCAAGACAGATCTTTTCAGTTGGGTGGATACAGTTGCAAATAAGCGCATTCACGGCACAACAATGAAAAAACCGGAAGAAGTTTATGCTCTTGTTGAACAGTCAAAAATGAAGCCTTACTTGCAGCCCGAGATGATGTTTGATGCTAATGGCCAGAAGCGGAATGTAGATAAAACATCTCTGATATCATACAGGTCAAACAAATACTCGGTTCCCATGATCTATCAGTCATCCACTGTTATGATAAGACAGGACGGTAGGAAACTGATGATTTGCAATTCTGAATCCAGCGATATGATTGCCGAGCACGATATTTGCGAGGGTAAAGGGCATATCATAAAAAATACAAACCATTATCGTGATCATCGAAAACGCATAAAGGATCTTGAAGAGGATATAGCCGGGATTGTTGGAAATGAGCTTGGGCAAAAGCTTTGTACTATTTTAAAGGCTTCATCTCCTAAAATCTACAGAGATCAGTTCACGGGATTAATCAAAGTTATAAAACAGCATTCTGATAAACAGGATATCGATAATCCTCTTGGCCTATTGGCTGAGAGACCCCGACTTACAGTTACGTTCATAAGAGACTATCTGGAGGCTTTTTACAGCAACAGGGAACATATGCCTTTTTCCTGGCCGGATAATCAAGAACGTCGCTCCGATGCTTTAAGCAGGTATAGTATAGTGCCGATATCGGGGCATCACAACAAGGGGGTTACAGCGCATGAATACATTTGAAACAGTCATAAATAAATATAACTCCCTGCGCTTTAACTCCATTGCAGAGTCTCTGGAAATGCTGGTCGGCCAGGCTGAAAACAATGAAGCCTCTTATCTGCAGTTCGCGGATATGCTTGTAAGCCATGAGCTGAGCAAAAGGGATGGAAACAGAGTTAATCTCAACATGAAGCGGGCCGGGTTCCCAGTTAAAAAACAGATTGAAGAGTTTGATTTTGTATCCCAGACTACTATTACAAAAAAGCAGATCAATCGGCTGCTTGATTTTTCTTATATCGATAACCGTGAAAATATCGTTTTTATCGGGCCTCCCGGTGTTGGCAAAACCCATTTGGCCATCGGTATCAGCTACAAATCGGTCCATGCTGGATACAAGGTTCTGTTTACTACAGCCCTGGAACTGATTGAGATGCTTGATCTTGCTGAAACAAGAGGAGAGTTGAAAAAGAAAATCAATGCAATATCAAAGTTTGATACGCTTGTGATTGATGAGCTGGGATATCTGCCCATGAACAAACAAAGCATGTTCAATTTCTTCCAGCTAATAAATGCTCTGTATGAATATCGCTCTATTATTATAACCACAAACAAGGACTTTACGAACTGGGGGGACTTTTTCTTTGATGACAATGTAGCCGTTCCGATTGTAGACCGCATTATCCATCATTCACATATTTTTATGATGGGTGGAGAAAGCTATCGGCTGAAACAAAAAATCAACTTAAACTAAGTGCCGAGGGGTGGGTCAGTTTTATTGTCCGCTACTGGGTCAGTTTTATTGTCCATTGACAAATGTTCTTTCTCTTAAATCTTTAACATCATCTTCATCTTTGATTAAAGCGGAAGGTACACACTTTTTTTCATTACTTGAAAGAGACTCAATGAATATTTTGTAATATTCTTTATTCATCCCTTCGTAAAATTTTAAATAGAGGCGAGGTGGTACTCCTTCCCACTGATCATTGAATTGGTCTATGCGAGAGAAATATAGTGCATTTTTGGAAATTAAACTCATAAATTTAGCAAAATCCATATATTTCCAAATAATTCGCTTATCATCAGCAATTTTTTTTTCTAAGCTCATATTTTTACATTTACTTGAAGAAAATCCTGGGGCTCAAATGCCCTGTTTATGAAAGGTTCGGAAACAGAAAAAACTGTAAGGCGTCATATAGAAGTCTATGTGATTGAATGCTTACGAACAACTACTAAAGCATCATCCGGATCCATCTTAAAAAACTCACCACTAACGCGTCGATCATTTAATTCAGCGTGAATACGCTGTTCAACTATATATGGATCTATTGTACGGACATATCCTGCAACTAAAAAAGAACTGGGCAAAGAGTACTGTTCGCTTATATAGGCGGCACGCTTATCAGGATTACCTGCCGTAAAACCGATCTTAACCAAACCCGGCATAAGTTCGTTAGTCAAAACATAGATGGTGCCCTCCCGCACTTTGGAATGTGTCATTTCGATCTGTGACTGCTTATTTATATAATCCGAACGTTCCTTTAGAAGTTTCTGGTAATCATATTTCTGTTCTTCTTGTTCTTCCCGTTTCGCTATATCGTTTAGTTGACTTACTAAAGCATTTAAGACCTCTTGTGCTTCGCGTCGCTTTTTATCAAGATTATCTATGATCTTTACAATCTGTGCAGGAGCTTTCTGATAGTTATAATCATGCATCTTATCCATGTCTTTATCGTTGCTGCGAAGCAAATCATTAGGCAATGACTCAAGCCTATCAATGAACTGCCACTTCTCTTGGAAGTTTTTGGTTTTGTCGAATTGTCCCTCATTTACCATGTCGATGAAGCGATTAATATGCCTCTGAACAGGTGCTAACATTGGCCCATAATATTCAATATAAAAACGAATACTGATGGAGGCATCGATAGATTGAGATTGTAAAGCCTTGCGTATCTTATCCTTTTCATTATCATAGGATTCACCAAATTTTTTGTTTAGCCATTCTTCTGTATATTCCCAGTCCTCCAACACATCTAACTTTTTGACCTGTGCTTTTGTTTTCATTTCTTCGACCTCAAAATTTGCGTTTGCATTTAACGATGAAATATCTTTATCTTTTTCCCCATCGCGCTCATTTATAAGGTTATCTGGATTCGAAAAATATTCGAATACCCAATCAACTCTCATATCATTCTTTATTCTCTCCACAGTTTTTATATCAACATCAAACGGTATCTCTGGTAAAATTTTCTCCGGCAACTGGTTTCCATAAAACGGTGTGTCCGTTATTTTCAAATTGTATGCAATCACCATCAAATTCTCCAAAGACAAAACATCTTGAATATTATATGCCAACAAGGTTTCTAGTGCCTTTTCATTTCTATTTTTTTTGTAATCGTACCAAAGCAAGGGTGCGAAAAAACCATCGATATCTTTTAGATCTCCCCTGTCAATTTCCAACTGAGCTTCGCAACTTTTCAGGCCGCCCTTGTAACCTAAGCTCCCAAGAATATATCTCAAATCAATATGGGCGTGATTTAATTTAATGTTAAAATAGCTTTCAATAAACGGGACGTCAAAACATTTTCCGTTGTACGTTACAATGACATTGTATTTGTCGATTTGGTTAAGAAAATCGTCAAGGTTATGACCATTGACATAGTAGTTTATTGAATTGCCGTCATATAGAGCAATAGTCGTTATTTCATTTCCCCATCTTTCCAATCCGGTTGTTTCAATATCCAGATAAACAGCTGAGTTTCTGAATTCAGGGAAAAACCGCCATTGGAGGTTGGCAGGTAATAGATCTGAAAAATAATTTGGGTTATTAGATTCAATATTCTGATAAGATTCTTCAAGGTATGCGGCAATAGTATCTCTCTTGGATTTAGATAAACGAATTGAGGAATTTGGCGTGAAATCATCCCAACTGTGAACTCCTGATTCCCAAAACTGCCGTTCAGTAATGATCCCAATACCGGGGATATGGAGAAATGTGTTTTTAAGCATTAAAAATTCTTACGTTTATAAAAGAATTCGAAAATTTGATTCACGCTTCAAAGTGATCTACAATATTTTCTTTAGAAAGTTGTTTATCAATATAGAAAGCACGATTAAACTCAGCCCAATTGACCTCCTGTTCTAAAATATGCCTAAACATTATATTTAACATAACTGCCGAAATTTCTTCAAGCAATGGAGTTGGTATTGATAGCACAGGGACATTGCAGACAAAAAAGGTTGGTCGCTGCCCCTCTTGTTGTAGTCGCACATTGCATCTATAAGCAATGAATGATAGGCTTTCACTTCCCTTTTTAAGGTAATTGCTATTTCGTTTACAAATAATTTCGGGATTGATTACAAAATAAATTTTGCCAAAACGAGTTCCACCATCCTTAATAAATTTTATAGCAGAAGCAAGTTTTTCTTCTATTATGTCGGGATAATCCTTCTGGTTAAAGTAATCCCTGATATACTTTTCGTTTAACGGAATGATGCCATTCTCATAATATGATTTAATATCAGTTGGGCGGCAAGCGTGGTAGGCGCGTAAGTACATTCTACGATCAAGTATTTTATTTGCTAAAGACTCCGCTATAGATGGAGTGTAGTTATATAATCTGTATATGTAATCCTCTATCTGCGAAGCGTCAGCATAAAGCTTAATTTCCGGGCGTTTTTTCTTTAGGAAATCAATGAGTTTATCCATAACACCATTTTTCTGAGAAGTGTCATACAAAACAGATTTAAGGAGATGATATATAGTGCATTCCCAGGAAAAATATTGATTTACTATAATAAGCTCTTTAGGCATACATTTTCCTGCTGCTTTGATTCCCGTGATATCTACTCGTTCAATCAAGGCTACGAAACTTATGGATAGAGTGTGAAGATATCTTGCCTTATGTTGTGAGTCTACCTATCCAATCGAAATATTTGGAAATATTTACCAGGGCCTTAGAAGTTGATATTTGATGTGATAACATTAGGTTACAAAGACTCACAACATAACTCAAAATCATCTCGCAACATAATCATAGTTTGCCTGGGTACCTCTGCGGTCGGACTTTAGAGAATAAAAAGCTTCCTTAAAGGCCACAATAGCAGAGTAGCTTTCTTTCTTTTCCTCAGGCGTTCAGAATTCACGATAATTACTTTTCCTTTCGCTCTGAGGCCCTTGCAAGCAGGGCTTTAAGGCCACAGTAGGGTAATGATTGTTCTTCTATGAAAAATTACCTTCTGCAGATCATTAACAGAATATCAAGAATGGAAACAAATTTAAAGGGAATTAGAAGAATTATATGGATTTTTAATATTTTCTGGGAATAAGATAAAAAGAACTATATGAAGAGAATTAAATTCTCACAGCATAATTAAACTGACAACATAACTTGCCAAGATGCACGTAAGTCAAACGGACAAATGCGTTACAGATAGAATTTGCATATCACAAGTATTAAAGGGTTTCAATTTGTTATGTGAGTAGCAGCTATGCTGCGTAAGAGACCATCAATATGTGTTTGTAGCAGATATATTACTTATTTTAGAATTTAAGTCAGGGCGTTTGCTTGTTGAAAAATACATAGGGGGAAAAGCTCGGCTATCTCATTAACTTTTTATTGCCTGTTGTCACGGAAAGTCTCATATGGGTTAGGTTTCTTTATAATTAATATCAAAGCCTATGGGGTATCATCAGGACCTGTCATAGCCAAAAGAATAAAAAATATAGAAACATATCCTGTCAAAAGTGCCCACCAAGAACCACCAACAATGAGTTTGTATGTCCAAAAAATAAAACCAATAAGGCCACCTAGAATAAAAAGCCAATTTATAAAGAGTTCTGTGCTTGAATAAACATATTTTTTTGAATTTGTTGGGGTTTCATGCTTTTTTCGGAAAAATATATTGGATGGTAATATGTGAATAGCTTGTGGTGAGTAGAATTGCTCTAATTTTGTTTCTACACTCTTTTTTATAGAGGCATAGTAAATATTTCCTTCCTCAATGGAATTTAAAATGTCTAATTCTTTCTTCAATATATCAAACCTTAAAGATTTAAGTTTGGCTCTGCTGAGAATCATACCTGGGACTAGTATGACAAGGCCTGCAATTTTTAACGCGATTGATAAATTAAATTCCATTTCGTAACAAAGTATGCGTGTTGAGTTGAGTTATTATTTGTTTACCTAACCCAGCTGCCGCGATAAGCTGTCGGCTGAAAGAACAAGGTTAGGGATTTTTATACTTCCTTTTACTACACAACTTTAAAATCATCCGGGAATGGAGATGCGTTCATAACAAGATTTTCTGGTGTTCCACTCGAGGGTAAGTAATTTATATCAGGGGAAAGAAGGTCATCGGTAGACCGCGATTCAGTTAGATAAGTATAAACCTCTTTTCTATACTGTTGATCTGTGTATTTCTGCCACCGATCCGACGTAATAATAAATTTTTCACGTTCATCACCAACATTATTAAAATGAGCTTGAGTATAATCAACCACAGTGTTGCGAACTTCCCTTGCAAGCTCAATAGCATCGGTAAGGGTCTTTTCGAAAAGAAGTGCCGAACTAAATTGTAATGCTTCCCAAATCCCTAAGGCAACAACCACAACTTTAATGATTTTATTGGCTGATTTTCCAGCAAGGACGATAAAGTTTTTTACTCTTCCAATCAGTGTCAGTGACGTCACACCCCAAGCAATAATATCCCTTTTTGTGATATCAGTGTTTTTAATGATAATATTATCTTCAGAGAGATCAGACTGTGATAAGATATTAAATTCATCCTGTATAATTTTTCTAATTTCATTTTCATCCATAATATTAACGCTGCTAATCACCAGTGTAAAAGGCTACCATAGAATTTAACAAATATAAAACAATCGTTAACCCCCAAATTTCCAAATTTCCTTATTCAAATAAGGCTATTTTATTTAGACTTGCACATAAATCATTATATTCCTTCCATGTCCCTTCTTTATTTGGAGGATTTGGAGCAGGCTTGCTCTTTATTACTCTTAAGGGTGAAGCGTTTAAAATGTTTTCAAACAAGTAGTCCACTCGATGATCAGGTATGTTTTTAGGCTTTTTGTCAATGGAAAGGCTCTCTCCTGATTTTGTTTTCCAAACTAATTTTTCGTTCGTATTTTCATGCCTAATTCCATGTGAAGTGTCATCCCTTGTAATTCGTATTAAAAAAAATGGTCCGTCAGGCATAATACCTTCATTATCAATAAAACATGGTGGGGTGGAAGAAAGCGTTGAGGCCAAAACAACTGCATATTTAAAGGATTGGCCTATATTTCTTGCTATTCCGCCAGGTACAGAAGCGTTCCAATCTATTCGGCAGAAGTTGCCTGATTTGACTATCTTGGAACATTCCTGATAAAAAGAACTTTCACACCATTTTGGATTTGTTTTCATTCTTGTTTTTAAGCCAGTCATAGCGTTGCTCAGAAATAACTTGAAACCAACGACTCGTAGGCCAAAAAGAAGACCCTAAGCCAGGTTCAGCAAAACCGAAACCCAGTTTACTCATTTCCCCAATATCATTTTTTATTCCAATTAATAAAAAAGGTCTTTTTTTCTTCCATAAAGGTGCTAATAATCCGGTGAGAATTACACGGGTTACTGTCAAGGATTCTTTAGTCTCCATAGAAATATCTACCATATCTTCATAGGAAATACTAAAAATCTTTTTATTCCAAACATTAGAGAAAATAATCCTTTTATCTGTGATTACCAT
>Ga0180009_10008170_pt1 | contig 10460 bp, 9 predicted proteins | sample OS_PC_MetaG_FD_123537 | JGI IMG/M metagenome (GOLD analysis project Ga0180009, IMG submission 123537) | Groundwater microbial communities from the Aspo Hard Rock Laboratory (HRL) deep subsurface site, Sweden - OS_PC_MetaG | ecosystem: Environmental > Aquatic > Deep subsurface > Groundwater... | reverse complement strand
TTCACCATTTTATCAATCATTGCGCAGCTTTAGATTATCCCTCTCCATCGTCTTTAAACTATGGTATATTTAGTGCCCTTTTCCTTGCTTTTACGCGCAACGATTGATAAAACGCTATTCAATTGTTTTTTGATTATTGTGATTACTTCTTCCTAATGCCCAGTGCAGGTTGTCGATCATGCCATTCCTTGGCGGCTCTATGGTAAAAACGAGCTGTGCTGGTGCGGAGGCTGAAGATAAGCGAAAAAAGAGATTTTTTTGATAGGGGAGGTGTTTTTCTCTTGACTTGACCTTTAATGGGTGACCCCTTTTCACAAAGAGGTGCTCACCAAACTGTGTGTTCTCTATCCCAGCTTCAAAACGAACAATTATATGGTCAGGCTATTCTTTGCAGCGGCCTCATCTCCAACCTGGCCCGCTCTTGATTGACCTGTTCGAGAAGCCCGTCCTCCGGGTCCCTGATTTTGAAACCGATATCTTTCTCCAGCTTTGTCCCATCAACTTCTGGAGGATAGGGCCACAACGGCGCGTCTTCGTCAAAGGTCACATCGACATTCGGATAATACTTTTTCAATATGTTGGTGAAATCTTTCGGAGTGGCTGTATATCCACCGGAATTGTAGATCCTGAAATTCGGCCTATCTAAAAAAGCGAGCCGTACAACTTGTTCGGCCACGTCATCGACATAGATGAAACATGCACGTTGGGTAGACCGGAGGCGGACAAAGACGGGCCTTTCCCTGACCGCACCGGACACAATTTGACTGGTCCAGGCGGTTACACCCCTTTCCTCTCTGCCGGTGCCATAGACCCCGGATATCCTCAACGAACATATCTCCGTTCCATATCTAGCTTCGAATCGGGAGGCCATGAACTCATTCAGGACCTTTGTGGCTCCGTAGATTGAGACAGGCTTCATCAGATCTTCGTCTTCTGTAACAGCCCGTTCGCCGTAATACTCTGTAGGTGCGTATGCGGCGATTGAACTACAAAAAATCACCCTTTTGATCCCGTAAAGCCTGGCCGCCTCGAAGACATTACAGGTGCCCAGGCAATTCACCTGAAGGGCCAGCAGAGGATTGGCCTCACCTTCGGCGGTGAGTGTATAGGCCACGTGAATTATTCGGTCGATACCAGAGTCGCTGACCGTTTTCATCACGTCCGAGAATTCTCTGATGTCTCCCGATACGGTTTCCACCTTTTCCGGGGCATCCAGAAAGATCTGGGGCCGCCTTGACATGACAACCACATTGTGATCTCTTTCCACCAATCTCTCGACCACCCTTTGACCTATGAACCCACTGCCGCCTGTTACCAGAATGCGCATTTTTTAATCCTTTCGATTGCCCAGTGCGGGCTCAAGCCCGAATCCATTGTTCTCTTAGCGCCATATGCCATGGCCCTGAAGATTGCTTCATCCACGTTCGTGTCATCGGTCCTTGCGATGACAATCAGATCCGGAGCTGTCCTTGACTCAAAGCCGCTTTTATTTTTCCAGCAGCCTCCTCAACTTGAATGACGCTCACCTTTCCCTCAAACTTTCTTGCGCAATTCACGGCGCATAATCTTTCCACTTTCTGTTTTGGGAAGCTCCGAGACAAACTCAGTTTCGCGAGGATAAAGATGTCTGGAGTATCTATCCCTAACTAGGTTCTGGATGTCCTTAGCTAAGTCATCCGATGGCTTGTAATCAGGCTTAAGGACTACGAAAGCCTTAACGATTTCTACTCGTTGTGGGTCAGGTTTGCCAACCGCTACCGCCTCTGCCACCTCTGGATGTTTCATAATAACAGCCTCCACCTCTGCAGGGTCGATTCTATAGCTGGCACTTGAAATAACGTCGTCACTCCGGCCCCTGTAAAAGAAATAGCCATCTTCATCCATCACAGCCAGATCCCCAGTGTTATACCAATCCCCTTTGACAAAGCACTCCTTCCACTTCTCAGGCTCCTTCCAATATCCCTTGCCTAGAAAGGGTTCTTTTTAACCATGATAATGCCACTCTCCCCCGGAGGAAGTTCATTGCCCTCCTCATCCATAATTTTTACTTCAAAGCCAGGAAGGGGGCGACCCATAGAACCTGGTTTTTCTGGCATGAAGGGATAATTATCTAAAATCATTGCTACCTCAGTTAATCCATATTGGTCAGAGACGCTCACACCAAAATGTTTTTTAAACCATTCGCTCACTTCAGGGTTAAGATACTCTCCAGCAGAGGTAAAGCGCCTTGCCTTAATCCTATATCGCTTAGATAGTTCGTCTCCAGCTGCCATTATCATCCTATATGCAGTAGGGGCGGCTGCGAAATTAGTGACCTCATATTTATCCATAATCTCATACCAAGCCTGAGCATCGAAGCGACCGCCATAAATCAAAAGAGAACCTCCCATAGTCACCACCGAAGTGCCTACGGTGAGCAACGCATAAGACCAACCGGGATCAGCAAAGCCCCAAAACTGGAAAGGGCGGAGTAAAACTGGAGAGGGTGGCGGTGAAAAAGTGTAACACCTAGTTCATGAATAAACGACCTACCTTTAATTGTCAAGTATCTCCTTTCTTTCATTTTAGAGTTATTTTTGCTTTGGATCCTGTTTTAGTGGTGACCTATGCTTGGAACGTTTCTTAGCCTGGCGTAGCCGATAACTCTCACCATTAGCTTCCAAGATATGGCATTTGTGGGTGAGCCTATCTAAAAGGGCTCCAGTGAGTCGCTCTGAGCCAAAGACTTCAGTCCATTCCTCAAAGGGCAGGTTTGAGGTGACCATGAGGCTGTGGTGCTCATAGGCTCGGCTGAGGGTGTCACACTTTTCAACCGGCGCTTATACCGTCACATTTTTAAACCGCCTTTTATAAATCCTGATGCAATCTATGTAACATGGGCAGAGCCACTTTCTTTTCATCTTTATTGGCCTGTAGGGTGATTTCAATAATAGGCAGCTCTGAGTCCAGGTCATTGATAACATGATTTCGATACCCCCAAAAGTAATGAACCTTCTTTTTAAAGGGGCTCGGAAAATGCATACTTACTCCAAGTCGTGCGTTCTTGTCTCCGGGAGGAAGGTGATGTTTTTCATAACGATCTTTAATCGAGGTCTTTAGATTGTTTTCTTTTACAAAGGCCTCAATGGGGCAAGAATCTAATCCAACGCCCCGGCCAGAGATAACACCTTCATTGATGAGTTCTTGGATTAAGGTTTCTCTTGTGATCTGAAAGTATCCATGAGGGTTAGAGCGTATGAAATCAGAGAAACGTTCATCAGAAGGAGGTTTCTTTAAGGGGTTAAGTCCTAAAGGTTCAGCAATGGAGGGTTTATTAAGTAGTTCAAATTCAAGCTCTAACAGTTTATGGATGCCACGCAAGTTACGGTAAATTAACCCCTTGAGGAGCGCTTCTCTTGGGACAGGCGGTCTGCCCCTTCCAGTGATTTTTGAGGGAATCGTAGGTAAATTGTCAAAGAGCTTCTCGTATCTTACACTCGGAGGTAGGGATTCCGGTGGTAAAGCCAACGTTGATCCATGGTATCCCCCATTTTTGGGAAGGTGTGGGAAAAACTACCCAAAAAAGGATACCACAATCTTATGGTTTAGGAAGTGAATCTACTTAATTAACAAAGAGTTAAACGATAATAAAAACAGGTCTTCCCAAAAATATTTTTTCCTAAACCGTTAAAAATGGTATATATGAAATTGGGTATTAATAAGCTAAATTAAATTTGGGTTCCATGTAACCATCTGATAATATTTACATTTTCATGGTTTAGGAAATGTCCTTTTATATGTCCTGTAACCAAATGATATTATTGCCTTTTTAATTTTGAGAAGGGCTATAACTTAATCATTTTCTTAGGCTCGTCCCCCTCTCTGTTGTGAATCCGTTTCATCGAGCAAGCTGAGGGAACCTACAAGCTTTGAATTATTGCCAGCGCCCTTTACCCTTCAGCCCGCTTTTCATCCATCATACCACTGCATTTTTACTGAACTTGTGCATTTTTAACGTTGGCATTTTATGAAAATTCCTTAAATAACAATATGTTACGTCCAAATAGTTCGTTTGCTTTTTGAACAATTAAATCTAATAATTTCTATATGTTACATTATTGTTGCACAAAATCAGCGACCACCGGTAGAGTGGTATGGGGAAGACCCCTAAAAGGGGCCATGAATAACCTTCTTTGTTTTTGGACAGGATTCACAGGATTTTATGGATTTTTTTTGTATTTCTCCCTTCCCTGATAGAAGGGAGAAAATTCAATCCCGCCGGCGCGAAAAGGAGACTTGATGTCCCATTGCCGGATTTTGATAAACTTGATAACTTGCAGTAAATTTCCTCCCTCGAAGAGGAATTACACTTTTTTTGCCTTTCATCTGGAAAGGCAAAAAAATCATGTATATCATGTTAATTATGTCAAATGTTTTCGGTTTCCGCCGGAAACGGTAGAACCTTTTTAATTCTCACCAGTATAACTGGTGGATTAACCGGGATTTAGATTTTTAGATGTTTTTCCGGTTGACATATGAACCGTTTCTTGCTATATGGCGAAAAGGAGAGCTTATTAAGCCCGCCTTGAGAGAAGCCAATACTATAGGGTTTCGCAGAACTGAGACTATAATTTAACAAAAAGGAGGTGAATCACCAGTTTAATCAAAAGGCCTTTAGAATGGAAGAAATTTGATCGGGCAACTAAGTCCTATCCTAGTAAATAAGTCAACCCACCAAAATAAGGAGGTAATAAAATGAGATCATATTTCATCAAATTATCGATCGTCATACTTGCTACTTCTTTTCTCATGGTTCCGCTTCCATTGATCGCAGAGGAAACGGTGAAGATAGGGTGCCTCCTGCCCTTCACCGGACCCCTGGCCCTGGAGGGCAAACAAACATGGGAGGGGATCAACATCGCCGCAGATATGCAGAACGACAGGGGGGGCATCTGGGGAAAGAAGATCGAATTCGTCAAGGGAGATACGACCACACCGGATTCCGCCATCGCCGAGGCAGAGAGACTGATCAAGGTCGATGGGATGAAGCTGATCGTCGGGGGGTACTCGAGCTCTCGAACCATGGCGGCCTCCGAGATCACGGAGAAATACAAGACCGTTTTCTGGATCACCACCGCGGTGGCCGGCCCCATCACCGAGAGAGGGTATATCTATCTTTACAGGTACAATGCCCCCTCGGGTTATTTCGGTGCCGTGAAGGCACAGTTTGTCCACGATGTCATCGCCCCCAAGTTGGGTATCAAACCTCAGGACTTGAGGGTTGCTATTATCCACGAGGATACCCTTTGGGGCTCCACGGTCGCCGATGTGGAGCAGCCCGAATGTGAAAAGCTGGGCATGAAGGTCGTGGTCAAAAAGGGATACAGCGCCAAGGCGGTGGACCTCAGCCCCCTGATCATGACGCTGAAGGCCGCCAAGCCGGATGTGGTCCTGATAACCGGATACGTCAATGATACGAACCTCTACTACCGCCAGTGCAAGGAGCAGGACTTCAACATGAAGGCCTTCTTCGGAAGCGGCGCGGTCATCGGCCACCCGGAGTTTCTCGAGGCGCAAGGAAAAGATGCCAACTATGTCCTCACATTGTCCCATAAGGCTGTGGATCCAAAGCGGCTCTCCCCGGAGGGAAGAGCGGTTCAGGAAGAAGCCCTGCGACGATTCAAGGAAAAGTACGAAGTGGCCAATCCAGGATCCCTCCATCTCGTGGGATTTGAGGCTGCCTGGAACCTCTTCCACTACGTCCTTCCCAAGGCCGGGTCCTTGGACCCGGAGGCCGTGAGAAAAGCAGCCCTGGAATTCGACAAGCCGTATAACGACTCCATGATAGGAATAGGCTGCAAATACGCCCCTCCAGGCCATCCCAAGGCAGGCCAGAACTTGAGGGCGCAGATGTTTACGCAACAATGGCAGAACGAGAAACTGGTGGCTGTGTGGCCTGAAGCCATCGCCGAAGCCGAGGTGATGTTGCCCATGCCCACATGGGATGAACGAAAAAAGATGCGATAGAGTCGTGGCCACGATAAAGGGGGAAGAGGTCTTTCTTCCCCCTTGTTGCATGTATTGTTGACGGGTCGCGGGCGTGCGGTGAGATGATTCAAACGATTTTACAGCTGGCCATTAACGGGATTCTGCTCGGCGGGGTTTACGCCCTGATCAGCATAGGATTGACCTTGATATTTGGGGTGATGAATATCATCAATTTCGCCCACGGCGAATTCTTGATGCTGAGCATGTACATCACTTTCTGGCTGTTCCATCTCTATGGAGTCGATCCCTATTTGTCCATCTTACTCATTATGCCCCTTTTTTTCCTTCTTGGTATATTCGTACAGAGGGTGATCATCCAGCCCATCCTCAATGCACCACACATCGCCCAGATCTTTGCTACGGTCGGATTGTCCATCGTCATGCAGAACGCAGCCCTTCTGGCTTGGAAGGCGGACTACAGGTCCATTCGGGTCGACTACGGCATCTCCAATATCAAGGTGAGCGGCCTGATCATCAGCTTCCCTCGTCTGGTGACCTTCGCCATCGCCATCGCCATCGTGATGGGGCTGTTCATATTCTTGAAGGAGACACTGATCGGAAAGGCCATTCGGGCCACCGCGCAGAATGCCAGGGCGGCGCTTCTCATGGGAATCAACACAAAGCGGATATATTACCTGGCCTTCGCCCTGGGAACCGTATGCGTTGGAATCGCTGGCGGTCTCCTTGCCCCGCTTTACCCCACCTTTCCTACTGTGGGCTCTTTCTTTGTGCTGATCGCCTTCGTGATCGTGGTCCTCGGCGGGATGGGGAGCATGGTAGGGGCATTTCTCGGGGGTCTCCTCATCGGAATCGTGGAGGTGTTCAGCGGATTCTACATCGACCTGGCACTCAAGGAGCTCTTCTACTTCATCGTCTTCATCAGTATCTTGATCTTCAGGCCATCTGGGCTGATGGGCAAACGGGGATTGGCGAGATAACGATGTATTTTCTATCCAGAGACACGTTGAGGAGGATCCGCCGGCCTCAAGGGTACGTCCCGCTCATCTTGATTATCGTACTGGGGTTGTCCCCCCTCATTGTCAGAAACCCTTTTTACGTTCATATATTTGTGATGACCTTCTTCTATGCGGCCATGAGCGGGGCATGGAATCTGATTGGGGGATTCGGGGGTCAGCTGTCTCTCGGCCACACGGCGTTTTTCGGCATCGGTGCGTACACATCGACCTTGCTCTTCTTGAATTTTGGGATATCGCCGTGGATCGGTATGTGGGCGGGGGCACTGCTGGCTGCACTCACTTCCGCGGGGATCGGGTATCCATGTTTCAGGCTGCGAGGGCCCTTTTTCTGTCTGGCTACCATCGCCTTCGCGGAGGTCCTGAGGATCCTGGCCATATACTGGAGGGGCCTTACCAAAGGAGGGGTCGGACTGATCATCCCCTCGCAGCCCAGCCCAATCAACTACATGTTTGGTGGAAAACTCCCCTATTTTTATATCGCCTTTGCATTGATGATCGCCGTCATCCTCGTCTCTATCGGCACCGAACGATCGAGGTGGGGCTTCTACCTGAGGGCCCTGAGGGAGGATGAGGACGCCGCGGAAGCATCCGGCGTGGGGGCCACCCGTTCCAAGCTGTACGCCATGATGGTCAGCGCCTTTGTCACCGCTCTGGGAGGGACTTTCTACGCCCAGTATCTTATCTTCGTAGATCCAGATATCGTGTTTTCCCTTCATTTCTCCATTCAATTGGCGATGCTTGCAATCATCGGAGGCGTGGGGTCCGTGGCCGGGCCCGTCATTGGATCCTTTATCCTCACGCCCTTGGATGTCTTCCTCAGAGGCTGGTTGGGGGGGCTGTATGCCGGTGTCAGCTTTCTGGTGTATGGGCTGACCCTCCTCGTCGTGGTCATTATCATGCCGTTCGGTATCTGGGTATGGTTGAAGGGGCGCTATCACTCCACGCTGGCGAAACTCCCGGAGATTTCCCTGAGGCCCGCCCCGGCGGGAGTCGCCGCCGCGGCTTCAATCGAACAACCCCTGGCCGCCTTCGGCAGTGAGCGAAGGCGGGAGAGGCTCCTGGAGGTCAAAGGGTTGAGCGTATCGTTCGGGGGGCTGCACGCGGTAAGTGACGTGGATTTTGTGGTCAGAGAGGGGGAAATCCTGGGATTGATCGGGCCAAACGGGGCAGGAAAGACGACCCTCTTCAACCTGATCACAGGCTTTATCCGCCCGGACTCCGGGCAGGTCATCCTGGACGGGCGGACAATCACCGGGGTCCAACCCCCGAACAAGATATGCAGGAAAGGCATTGGCAGAACCTTCCAGCTGGTGAAGCCGTTCAACAACCTCACCGTCCTGGAAAATGTGATGGTGGGGGGGCTCAGCCGTTCCAAAGACGTGGAGAGGGTCGAGGCGGAGTCTTTGGCCATTGTGGGGTTGCTCGGTCTGGCCGACTACGTGGATGTGGCTGCATTGAACTTGACCTTATCGAATCGCAAGAGATTGGAGATCGCCCGTGCACTGGCTACCAAGCCCAAGTTATTGCTTCTGGACGAGGTGATGGCAGGGCTGAATCCCAAGGAGATCAACAAAGCCATTGAACTGGTCAAGCACATTCGCGGCCAGGGTCTCACGATCATCATGGTCGAACATGTGATGAAGGCCATCATGTCCCTCGCTGACAGGATCGTAGTCCTCCATCACGGCGAAAAGATCGCTGATGGGCCTCCTGCGGAGATAACCAAAGACCGCCGTGTCGTAGTGGCCTATCTCGGGGAGGAGATATAGGGTGCTCAGCGTTCGGCAAGTCGATACGTTCTACGGCGATCTCCAGGCCCTCTACCATCTTTCCATGGGCATGGAAGAGGGGGAAATCGTCTCCATTGTCGGTTCGAACGGTGCGGGAAAGACCACCCTGATCAATACCATCTCGGGCATCCTTCACTGTGCCTCCGGGGAAATCGAGTTTCTTGGGAAGCGGATTGAGTGCCTCCCACCGTACGAGATCGTCTCCCTCGGAGTCATACAGATCCCGGAGGGCAGACAGATCTTTCCGAACATGAGCCTGTTGGAGAACCTCGTACTGGGGGCCTACACAGCGAGGGCAAGGGCCCATGCCAAGGCGACGCTCGAGACGGTCTTTCAACTCCTTCCCGTCTTGGCGGAGAGAAGGGACCAGGTCGCAGGTTCGTTGAGTGGTGGAGAACAGCAGATCTTGGCCATCGGAAGGGGGTTGATGGCTCTTCCGACGCTGCTGATGCTCGATGAACCCTCACTGGGTATAGCGCCTATGATGGTCAGGGAGATCTTCCGTATTGTCAGGCAGATAAACGCGCAGGGAACAACCATTCTGCTGGTCGAACAGAACGTCTCACAGTCCCTGGCCCTGTCCCATCGGGGATATCTCATAGAAAACGGCAGGATCGTAATGGAGGGGAAGGGGCATGATCTTCTCGAAGATGAGAATTTACAGAGGTCATACTTGGGAATCTAGGATTTCTACCAGGGACAATAGCTAAGGAGGAATTATGCAGGCGAAAGAATTCGATATCTCCGGGAGGGTTGCCATCGTCACCGGGGGGAGTAAGGGGATAGGTTTTGGGATGGCCGTGGATTTGGCCGATGCCGGAGCTGACGTGGTCATCGTTAGCCGCCACTTGGACGAGGGAGAAGCCGCAGCCGTGGAGGTTAGAAAACGGGGGGGCAGAAAAACGCTGGCCATAGCTGCCGATGTACGCGTACCCAAAGATTGCGAGATGATTGTGAGAACTACCCTGGATACGCTCGGCAGGTTGGACATCTTGGTTAATAGCGCCGGCGTCAATATCCGAAAGCCTCTGCTTGAATACACGGAGGAGGAGTGGGACACCATATTGGACACGAACCTAAAGGGCATCTTTTTCTGTTCCCAATTTGCGGCAAAAGAGATGACAAAGCCGGGCAAAGGTAGGATCGTGAATATATCGTCCGGGGGAGCTCAGATTGCAGTCCCTATGTTGGGGCCATATTGCGCTTCCAAAGGTGGAATCACACAGTTGACAAAGGCTTGCGCCTTGGAATGGGCCAGATACGGGATCACTGTGAATGCCATAGGCCCCACATACATCAAGACACCCCTTACGGCAGTATGGCTCAGCGATCCCGATCGATATAATGAGGTAATCAGCAGAAGTGCGATCAAACGACTGGGCGAGCCAAAGGATTTAAGGGGTGTGTTGCTCCTCCTTGTATCCGATGCATCGGATTACATTACGGGTCAGACCTTTTACGTCGATGGCGGTGCCCTTGCAGGCTGGCCCGTCGAATGGACGCAATGAGTTGAGACGGAGGCCGCTCACGTGAGAACCTGGTGTCAAATCTTGATTTGTGAATTATGGTAATTTACATCCTGCTAACGATTGGCAATTCACTAATCAAGCTGTGATACCACCATACAGCAGCTACCTGAGGGCTTCGACTGTCTTCGACCCTGAGC
>Ga0180009_10008169_pt1 | contig 10461 bp, 5 predicted proteins | sample OS_PC_MetaG_FD_123537 | JGI IMG/M metagenome (GOLD analysis project Ga0180009, IMG submission 123537) | Groundwater microbial communities from the Aspo Hard Rock Laboratory (HRL) deep subsurface site, Sweden - OS_PC_MetaG | ecosystem: Environmental > Aquatic > Deep subsurface > Groundwater... | reverse complement strand
GGCGCTCGGTGCCTGCCGTCAAGTCCTTCAATCGTATCGTCGCTGCAATCGACGAGGGCGCGGAGGGAGTGGAGGACGAGGGCCGCATGCGCGACCTGGCCTTCCTGTCGATGGCCCGGACATATTACACGGCGTCGATTCGCCTCGACGACAACAACACGCCGTCGGTCGACGCCAAGAAGCTCAGCGCCGCAGTGAAGTTCTGGAACAAGATCGACGTCGCCAGCGAGTACTGGCTGGACGGTTTGTTCGAGCAGTCGTGGGCGTATTTCATGGCGGGCGACTATCCGCGTGCGTTGGGCAACATCCACACGCTTCAGTCGCCGTTCTTCCCGAACTCGTTCTACCCGGAGTCGGACATCCTCAAGGCGGTCATCTACTTTGCGAACTGCCGTTACCAAGAGGCGACGACGGTGGTGGCTCGTTTCAAGCTCAAGTACGAGCCGATCAAGAAGGAGATGGAGAAGGTTCTCCAGAAGTACAAGGGCGAGAACCAAGAAGCCGCCATGTTCAAGTTCCTCCGTGACGTGCGTGACGGCAAAGCGGATCTCGACCCCAAGATTCGTCCGATTGTCGAGAATTCGCTCTCCGACCGTCAGCTGCTGCGCAACCTCGAGTACGTGCGTGTGCTCGAGGAGGAGGAGAAGACGTTCAAGAAGGCGCCTGCGGCATTCAAGAACGCGCCGCTCGGCGGAGACGTGCAGGACGCGCTCGACTTCGCGAAGGACCTGGCGGTTCGCAACGCGGGCGACTTGGCTCGGGCGCGATTCCAGCGAACGGTCGACGAGATTAACGAGCACCTTCGAGACGCCGCCAAGATTCTGATCGACGTGACCGCGGCCGAGCGCAACAAGCTCGAGCAAGCCGTGCAAACGGGTCAGGTCTCCCGTGAGGAGTCAAAGATCTACGGCGTGGTCAATCCGGATGAGGAGCACGTGCTGTGGCCCTTTGACGGCGAATATTGGCGAGATGAACTGGGATTCTATCGGCAGGTCGTGATTTCGAACTGCGGGAGGTAGGGGATCATGAAGCCGTTGCGGAACATCCGCGCGCTATTCGTGGGCGCAGCGACGCTCACGTGGGCTGTTGGCGCGTACGCAGCCGACACGCCCAGTGCTGGAGGACAAGCCTGCTGGTCGAGCGAGGCCGAGAAGAATCTCGCCACGTGTCCCGGTTCGGGGCCGACCACGTTCAACATAGGAACGCATGGCAAACAGCCACGCGTTCGGTTCAAGAGCGCACCAGAGCAAGTCGATCTCAAGAAGCGCGACGCCAAGACGAAACCCGGAGGGCCGGCCGATATCGACACCGGCAACATCCGTGACCAGCGCAAGGAATCGCTCAAGCCCCGCGTTCGCGCCTTGCTCATCACCGAGATCCAGGGTCTCGAACAACTGTTCAAGACCACGCCCCGCCGCGCCCCCGACCGCGTTCGCATCGCACGACGCCTCGCAGAGACGTACGTCGAGCTCGAGAACGCGGCCCGTCGCGACAAGACCCAGGCCGAAGTCAAGAAGAACACTTCGGAAGTGGGCAAAGCGGGCAAGGTCATGGTCCTGGCTCGCAAGAAGGCCATCGCCTACTACGACCTCATCCGTCGCCAGTACGCTTCGTACAACAAGCTCGATGAGGTTCTGTACTACCTGGCCTACGAGTACGAGCAAGCCGAGGATCTGACCAACGCGCGCAAGGTCTACTACGAGCTCATTCAGAAGACCCCGAACTCGAAGTACATCCCCAGCGCCTACCTCGCGTTCGGCGAATTGTTCTTCGGCGAGGCGCAGGCTGACAACTCGAAGTTCGAGCTCGCCAAGCAGGCGTACACCGAAGTCATCAAGTACCCGCCGCCGGACAACAAGATGTACGGCTACGCGCACTACAAGCTCGCGTACGTCAACTGGAACCAAGAGGACTTCCCACGTGCGCTCACGCACTTCAAGAAGACCATCGAGTTCGGTGAGCAGTATCCGAGCCTGCCCAACGCCGGCCCCTTGGCCAATGCCGCGCGCAAGGACTTGGTCCCCGTCTACGCCCTGTCCGGTCGACCGGAAGCCGCCTACAACTTCTTCCACGGGTTGTCGGGCGACAAGGGCAACGACAACACCAAGACCTTCGACATGATGGACAAGCTGGGCCAGAACTACCTGGACACCGGCTACTACGCGGAGGCCATCGCCCTGTACCAAGACCTGATGCGTCGGGACAAGGGCGACCGCTACTGCCAGTACCACGCGCGCATCGCCGAGGCGACGCTCGCCATGAAGTCCGGCAACAAGGACCAGATCAAGAAGGCCCTCGACGGCCAGGTCTCGGTCTTCAAGGAGTTCAAGGGCGCCAGCCACCCGGCCGATTCCCAGGTCAAGTGCGGAAACGCCACGGCGGCGCTGCTGAGCGAAACCGCCATGGCCTGGCACCTCGAAGCCGTCGGCTCCGGCGGCGTCCGCGGCACCAACGATCCCAAGACCATGTCCTTGGCCGACTACCTGTACGGACAGGTCGTCGACAACTTCTCGCAGCAGGAGTTCGCCAAGTTCGAGTTCCCGCGCATCGCCAAGGAAGACTGGCCGACGGTCTACAAGATCAAGTACCACCGCGCCGACCTGCTCTATGCACAGAAGAAGTGGGACGAGTGCGGACCCGCCTTCGATGCGGTCGTCGCCGAGAACCCCACCAGCGCGGAAGCGCCCGAAGCCGCCTTCGCCGCGGTGCTCTGTTACCAGAACATCTACGACGAGATGCACAAGGGCGGCAAGGACCGCAAGGGCTCCGGCAACATGCCCGGTGGCAAGGCGAAGGAAGACAAGGTCGCCGAAGCCGAGAAGTACAAGCCGAAGGACTTCAGCGATCGGCAGAAGGGCATGATCACGGCCTTCGATCGTTACGTCTGCTACATCAAGCCCGCAGACACCGACAAGGAAGGCAAGGACCAGTACGTCGAGGTCAAGTACGCCCGCGCACGCACCTACTTCGAGGCCCAGCATTGGGAGGAGGCTGCGCTCGCATTCCGCGACGTCGCCCTCAACCATGCGGATCACGAGGCGGGCATCTTTGCGGCCCAGCTCTACCTCGAGTCGATCAACGTGCTCGGCGACAAGTTGGATCCGCCGCGCCCGGATTGCTTCGACAAGATGGGCAACGACGTGCCGAAGCTCCTCGAGTTGTACTGCACGGGTGCGCGCGCCGCGGCCAACGAGGATCAGTGCCAGGTGCTCACGCGCATTCAGTGCGACATCGACCGTCTCAAGGCTGAGAACATGGTCAAGATCGCCGACAAGGGCGGAGCCGGCGCGCTTCGTCAGTACGAGAACGCGGCGAACGCGTACCTCGGCTTGTGGCGCAAGTACGGTGAAGCGGCGGTCAAGGAAGACAAGGAGATGCAGTGCGAGCGACTCGACGAAGTCGTGTACAACGCCTGCAAGGCCTTCCAGGCTGGTCGTCTGATCGCCAAGGCGATCCAGTGCCGTCAAATCCTGCTCAACCCCGACAACAAGCTCAACGAGAGCCCGTTGGCGCGAAAAGCCGTCTACGAAATCGGCGGCAACTACCAGGCCATTGCGGTCTACGACAAGGCTGCGGACTGGTACGAAAAGTTCGCCCGTGAGAAGCCCAAGGCCACCGCCAAGGAGTCCTTGGATTTCTGGAACGAGAAGGCCGATGCCGCCCTGTCCGACGCCGTCGTGCTCCGCCTCGGTCTCGGCCACGACACCAAGGCCCTGGAGAACGCCAAGCTCTTCGAGCGCTTCTTCGGCCGTCGCAAGCCGGTCCAGAACGCACAGATTTCTTTCGCCATCGCGAGCTACTACGTCGAGCAGTCGAAGTGGAACGATGCGCGGGCGCAGTTGACCAAGAGCATGGCGCTCATCGACAAGCACGCGGCGTACGACGTGCGCGTGCAGGCGCACGCGATGCTCGGCAACATCTACGTGCAGATGAATCGCGCTGGTAGTGCGGCGCCCGAGTACACCAAGGTGAAGGGTCTTTGGAGTGATCCCAAGGGCGCGGTCGCCAAGGTGTTCGAGGACGCGAAGGACGAGTCGGAGACTGGGCGCATCCGGCGTCTCGGCAAGGCGCTGACCGCAGTGGGCGAGGCGATGTTCTACTTCGCTGAGGAGAAGCGCAAGAAGACGGTCGACCCGATCAAGTTCCCTGAATACAAGTCCAGCTACAAGCCGACCTCCAAGAAGGTCGAGAACATGGACTCGTATGAGTTCCAAGAGGAGATGGACAAGCGCAAGAAGGAGACCGAGCAAGTCAAGAAGCACATTGACAGCAAGGTCAAGGATTGGGTCGAGAAGAAGAAGGGCGCCATCGAGGCGGCCGACGAGGAGTACCTCAAGATCCTGAAGCTCGAGCCCACGCCGCCTCCACGCTGGGTCATCGCGGCCGGTGCTGCGGTTGGCACGATGTGGGCCGGCTTCGTCAGCGACTTCCGCAGCGCACCGATCCCCGGCTGGATGAAGTCCGACGACGAGTTGCGCGGCGTTTACTACCAGAACCTCGACGTCGCGAGCGAGCCGATCAAGCAGCGCGCGAAGGCGGCGTTCAAGACCTGCTTGGGACTTTCCGTCAAGCACCAGTACTTCGACAAATACTCACGTACTTGCGAGGAGTGGCTGGCAGAGAACTACAAGGCCGAGTTCCACAAGGTCGACGAATTCCGAGGCAGCCCCGACTTGGTGGGATCTGGCTTGAACGACAAGCCTTATCCGTTGCAGCTCGGTGGTGAGCCCTACGTGGTTGCCCCTGCTGCCGCGCCGGAGCCCAAGAAGGAAGAGGAAGAGAAAAAGTGAGCGCGCAGACGCCCAACCGAGGAGAGCTTCCATGAAGATGCATAGGATTATCGGGTTGGCCGCCGTCGTCGCGTTTGCAGTGGCCTGCGGCGGCTCGAAGAAGGACGCGAAGGCTCCGGTGAGCGGAGCCAAGACGGTCGACGGTTCAGATGTCGTGGTCGAGGCGGCCAAGAAGTACGACTCTGCCCTTCAGCAGATGGTCGGCCATGACGAGAAGGCGGACTGGACGGATGCGACATGCACCAGCGTGGCGCAGCTGTTCTTGGACGCGGCCAAGGAACAGAAGGAAGGCGCCAACAAGGCGTTGCCCGAGGCCAACTACAACGCGGGGCTCGCGTACCAACGTTGTGCGAAGCACAACGACGCGAAGGCTCAGTTCCAGGCGGCGCTCAGCGCGAGCCCGGGCTTCCACCGAGCCAAGGTCCAGCTGGCCCTCTACGAGTACCGGGAGAAGGGTGACGCGCTGTTGGATCAGACGATCACCAAGCTCAACGACGCGGTGGTCGAGGCGAAGTTCCAGAACGTCGACGCGCTGGTCAACCTTGCGATGCTTCAGATGAAGCGCAACGGGTCGGCGTCCGGCACGGGCTGCAAGGACGACATGGATTGCGCCAAGCTCAACGTGCAGCGTGCGCTTGCCATCGACGACGGCTACATGCCTGCGTTCAACCAGCTCGCGCTGTACTACATGAACCAGGCGCGGGCGAAGGCGAACCGGGAGACGAGCAAGCGTCGTCGCCTGGTGGCGGCGGGTGGAGAGACGACCCAGCTCAGCGGTGCGATGTTGGACTTGGCGGCGTTGGTTTGTTCGCAGGCCATTCGCAAGAACGCGAAGTACGGACCGATTTACAACACGCTGGGGCTGATCCAGGTCGAGCAGAAGAACATCAACAACGCGGTGCAGGCGTTCAACACGGCGCGCACGTTGGATCCGAACTTCTTCGAAGCGCAGATGAACTACGCGGCGGTGAACCTTTCGTTCCGCGGGTTCGACAAGGCGGAGGAGGCGTATCGGGCGGCGTTGAAGATGCGCGCCGACAACTACGAGGCGCACTTGGGGCTGGCGTTGGCCATCCGTGGTCAGATCGACGACAGCAACTTGGACACGAAGATGGCGGAGGCGGACGCGGAGCTTCAGAAGGCCAAGGAGCTCGACGGAGCCCGGCCTGAGGCGTACTTCAACGAGGCGATCCTGATTCAGGAGTTCAAAGCGAAGTACTCGCCGACCGAAGACAAGAAGATCGAGTTGTACCGAAACGCGATGCGTGTGTTCGACTCGTTCATCGCGAAGGCGGGGTCCGCTCCCGAATATGCCGATGCTGTAAAGAACTCGAATGAGCGAAAAGAAGACATGAAGAAGATCATCGAGTTCATCGAAGAGGGCAAAAAGGCCGAGGCTGAGGCCAAGAAGGCGCCACCTGCGCCGCCGCCGCCTCCTGCTGACGACGACAAGGACTAGCTTTAGCGGTGTACGCCGGCCCCGTTCCGACAGCGGCGGGGGGCCGGCGTATCTTTTTTTGAACTTCCTTGGAACTCGTGTGCTGCTCGAATGTCGATCAGCACATGGTCCACCGGCGCGAGGCGCCACCCGTTTCAAGATTGACGTGGTCAGGTGAAGCGGATTACAATGATACTGAAACGTAAACGGAATATTCTACGGAGACTGGACATGAGGCGAAGCAAGCTGGTGGCGACCATCGTGGGGCTCGGAGTCTTTCTCATCGCCGCTGCTGCATGGGCGCAGCCTCGCACAGCAGAGGGCGGCGACGACAAGGGGTACGGGTACGAGTTTGACGACGACCCCCTCGCTGCAGGCGGTTTTGGGCCAAATGACGCGACGATTCGCGTTCGGCCCGGACCAGTGCGTACCACCCTCATTCGTCCGCGCATCTCGTTCGTCGACAACATGTTGAAGTCGGTCGAGAACCTGTAGCGAACGAAGGAGTCCACTCGGTAGTCAGGCGTCGGGCCGGCGGGCGGCCGTCGCTGTAGATGTTGTCCGGTGAAAGGTCAGGGCAGGATGAAGGTCACGCTCACGTTCGCGCTGTATCAAGGCGATCAGCTCGTCCGACGGGAGTCGGTCACGCAAGACATCGTCAAGGTCGGCAAGGACCCCAAGAGTCATCTTCGGGTGGACGATGATCTAGCGTCGAGGATGCATGCGGTCATCGAAGTGGCGTCGGTTGACGACATTACGCTGATCGACTTGGGCAACGAACCTGGCACGGTGGTCAACGGTGCCCGGGTGAACAAGTGCAAGGTTCATCCCGGGGATCAGATCCAGGTTGGCGGTACGCTGATCGTGCTCGAGGGAGCGCAGGATGCGGCTGCGGCTCAGCCTGGGGTCGTGCCTCCGCCTCCTGGAGCGGCGCCCGAGGTGGTTGCGCCGGCGCCCGTGGCTGCGCCTCCGCCGCCGCCCATCGCGGCCAACCCGTTCGCAGCCCCCGAGGCTGCGCCTGCGGATCCCTTTGCGCCAGCCCCGCCTCAGCCCGTTGCGGCGGCCAATCCCTTCGCGGATGTGGCTCCTCCGGCGGCGGCTCCCGCGTCCAATCCGTTTGCGGGTTCTGGTTCCGATCCCTTCGCCTTCTCGTCTCCCAACCCCTTCGCCGCTGCGCCTGACCCCTTCGGGACAGGCGAAGAGGAGGCTACGGGAGAAGGCGGCGTCAAGTACGTGCTGACCAAGAGCGGACCGGACGTCAACCCGGACGAAGTCGAAGTCAACGTCCCCGCCGTCGAAGTCATGGTCATGTGGGGAGACATGGTTCTGCACGTCTCTCACCTCTCTCCGCCGCGCAACTTCTATGTCGGCGAGGAGCAGGGCAAGAACCTTTCCAGCGACTACTTCATCCCGGCGGAGAAGCTCGGTACGAGCCGCGCGCCGATCGTGCTCGCCAGTGGCGGCAACGTAGCGCTGGTCTTGCTTCCGGGGGCCAAGGGGTTCGTCGACGTGGCGGGCCAGGGCAAGCGGAAGATCGAAGAGATCGTCGCGAGCGGAAGCGCGCAACCCTGCGCCGAGCTCTCCGGAGCGCACCAGATCATCCTGCCTCCGGGCGCCAAGGCGCGCATGGAGATCCCCGGCTCGGTACCTGGAAGCTCGTTGATCTTCCAAGTCGCCACAGTCAACGCAGGACGGAAGGCAGCGGCTGGGCTCTTCAGCTCGTCGCGTGATTGGTCCGCGATGCTCTATGTCGGCCTGTCGATGGCCGTCCACGTCGGGTTGCTGTCCGCGATGGCGTTCTTCATGCCGCCTCTGGGCCTGATGGACGAGGACGAGATGAGCAAGGATCAGCTCTATCTGATCCAGCAGTATCTGTCCGCAGCGGCCGAGCGCGAGATGGAAGAGAAGGAGACCGATCAGATCTCCGAGGACAACGCCGACAACAAGGAAGGCGGCACGGGAACGCGGGCGAAGGGCGAGGAAGGATCGATGGGTAATCCCAACTCGCGCGACAGCAACAAGCGTTACGGTGTGGCGGGGCCGAAGAACAATCCGGATCCGCACATCGCTCGGTCCGCTGCGTTGCGCGAGGCAGCCCAGTTCGGCATGATCGGACTGTTGAACACGGGTGCTGGTGGTGATCCGAATTCGCCCACGGCGCCTTGGGGCCGGGACGACTCGCTGGGTACGGACCCGATCAGTGCGCGCGGCAACATGTGGGGCGACTCGATTGGTGATGCGTTCGGTGCTGGCGGTCTCGGTCTGTCCGGCATCGGTGAAGGTGGTGGTGGTCGAGGCGAGGGCATCGGCCTTGGCTCCATCGGCACCATCGGCCACGGCGCCGGGACGGGCACTGGTCAGGGCTTCGGTTCCGGCCACGGTCGACTCGGCGGCTCGCACCGCACGCGGCCTCCGCGCGTCAGAATGGGTGCGACCACGGTCAACGGGCGTCTCCCGCCGGAAGTCATTCAGCGTATCGTGCGACAGAACTATGGTCGTTTCCGCCTCTGCTACGAGAACGGGTTGCGCAACAACCCGAACCTGCAGGGACGTGTGTCGGTTCGATTCGTCATCGGTCGTGACGGCTCGGTATCGAACGTGGGCAACGCAGGGTCGGACCTTCCGGATCCGGGGGTGGTGTCGTGCGTCACCCGCGCGTACTACGGCCTGTCGTTCCCTCAGCCTGAGGGTGGTATCGTGACGGTTGTGTACCCGATCATGTTCTCTCCCGGAAGCTGACCGCTCCTCTCCTCCTCCCCTTCTTTCCTCGCGATCTCCCTAGACTTTTCGTCCCGCGTCCGCGTAGACTTTCCGCGCCTCGTGCGTTCGACACGGGGTGCGTGGCTTCGCGTGTCTATCGCTCTTGAATCGCTTCGCTGACTCTTCACGGGGGGGTCCGCGACACCACGCCATTGGCCGTTCACCTCCACCGAAACAAGGTGGCTCGACTCGCTTCGGATCGGAGTTCACTCCGTTGGTTGAAAGGTGGCTGGACAGATGAAGCTCAGCACGTTGTGCGTTGCGGTGACTGTTGGATTCGTCGTGCTTCTCAATGGCTGCAGTCGTGAGAAGATCGATGCGGTGAACCTCGCGAACGAGGGGACTTTGCTCAAGAAGCAAGGCGCTTACGATGCCGCGATCGACAAGTACGAGGCGGCCTCCCAACTCGACCCGGCCAACCATGAGATCATGTACATGTTGGCGACCACTTACCGCAAAAAGGAAGAGTGGGAGAAGGTCGCTTCCACGCTCGCTCGCGCGACCCAAGTTGCACCGACCTTCGCGACCTACTGGTACGAACGCGGATATGCGTTGGTGCAAGTTGCCAGCAAGTCCAAGCAACAGAGCGCCTGGGAAGAGGCAAAAGAGCCGCTCGAGAAGTGCATCCAGGCCGACCCGAACTTCGCCCATTGCTACTTCGAGCTCGCCCTCGTCGAGCTGTTCCTCGACAACGAGCAGAACGCCCTCGACAACTACAGCAAGGCAATTCAGCACAAGCCGGACGAGGCAACGTTCTACGCGCCCCTCGCGGACTTGTACTTGCGCCTCGACTACTTCGACCAGGCCAAGGGCGTGCTCACCGAGGGCATCAAGTTCGCTTCGGACGAAAGCAAGTCGAAGTTCAACATGTACGTTCTGCTGGCGAACGTCTCTCAGTTCCAGGGCGACATGGCCGGCATGGTCAGCGCACTGGAAACGGCAAACAAGATCGGTGGCAAGGACAATCCTGAGATCTTGTTCAACCTCGGCAGTACCTACGCCGTCATGGATCCGCCCAAGAAGTCGCAAGCGATCCAAATGCTGAAGAAGTTCCAGGCACGCGCCTGCAAGGGCGGCAAAGCCACGCAGTACAAAGAGCAGTGCGAACAGTCGATGGCGCTCATCGCCAAGCTCGGGGGCCCCTGAACTCAGGTGATACGGACCGGTCGAACCTGTGTTCGACCCCGCATTGGATGTAGCTAACCATCGTGGTCTTCCCCAACCGACCGAGGGATACATGGATCTGCAGCAGCGTCTGAAGCAGCTTGAAGAGGTGCACGATTGGCAGGGCGTTCTCGAAGAACTCGAGAAAGCGATCGCAACCGAGTCCCAACCGTCAACCAAAGCACACTTGCATCTGCAGCTCGGCCGGCTTCTGGACGACAAGTTCTTGCAGAGCGTAAAGGCTCTCAAGCACTTCCAGGATGCGTTCAAGCTACAACCGAGCCTCTTCGAAGCGCTCGCGGATGCTCG
>Ga0180009_10008168_pt1 | contig 10461 bp, 14 predicted proteins | sample OS_PC_MetaG_FD_123537 | JGI IMG/M metagenome (GOLD analysis project Ga0180009, IMG submission 123537) | Groundwater microbial communities from the Aspo Hard Rock Laboratory (HRL) deep subsurface site, Sweden - OS_PC_MetaG | ecosystem: Environmental > Aquatic > Deep subsurface > Groundwater... | reverse complement strand
GTAGAAGCCCGACGCCGCGCGCTCTGGGATCTGGGCGCGCACCCGAAGGAACACGACGCCGCCAGGGAGCTTCGTGCGGGAGATGAGTCGGCTCGGCCCCAGGCGATAGCAACCCTCCCCCGGGCAGGGCTTGCCGGCGCGCACCAGGCGGAAGCTCAGCCCCCGGGCAATGTGTTGCGGGCGCAGCTGGGTCTCCCGGGTGAGGTAGCTCACCTCGAGGTCCGTGCCCCGCTGCACCAGGGCGGGCACACCCAGGGCGGGGCGCACAGGTTGTAGCCCGCCCAGACGCAGGGGCTGGCGGCCGTAGATGGCGTCGAAGTGCAGCGCCGCGTAGCGCAGGGAGGCGGTGGCGGTGGCGCGATAGCGCGCCAGGCGCTGGAACTGTGGTGAGTGCGTGTGCGGCGTGGACGGGCAAGCCGAGAGCAGGACCACGCCGGCCGACAGCAGGGCCGGGAAGGTGACCGGTGCCAGCGTTTGTTTCATCACCGAGTCCATGCGGGCTCACCATAGCGCCGAATCGAGCGACGTTCCAGTTGGAGCTTGCCAGGCCGGACGGGTTGGCGACAATGGTCCCACCCGGAGGTGATCGATGATCGAGCGGCAACCCACTCCTGCGCGGATGGTGGACGCGCATGGCCAGGTCCAGTTCGGTGTGTTTGACGCGCCTTTTCGGGAGCTGAACCTGCAGGACGCGCATCTGTCCTGGCGCGGGGTGGACCTGCCGCGCGCGGCGGTGCGCTTCCGCCTGAAGCGGTGGCAGCACTTCGCGCTCGTCTTGCCCGAGGTGTTTGTGGGCGTTGCCGCGGTGGACGCGGGTTTCCTGCGCACGACCTGGTGCCACGTGGTGGATCGCGTCGCGGGGTCGCAGTTCGAGCACAGGCGCCTGAGCCCCCTGTTGGACGTGCGCATCGCCGAGGCGCTGTGGGACGAGCACACTCACGTGCACGCCCGCGGTTATCGCGTAGACGTGCACAATCACCTGGCGGCGGGGGAGCACCGGTTGACGCTGCGCGTGGACCCGGCCCGGGGAAAACCGGCGGTCGAAGCGACCCTGCGCTGTGCGCACGACCTGGATCAGATCCAACCCCTGGTGGTGGTGCTGCCCGTGGGGCCGAACCAGGGCATGTACTCGCACAAGGTCGCGTTGCCCCTGTCGGGCACCCTGCAGGTGGGGGACCGGATCCACCGGGCGGAGCCTGAGACGAGCTTCGCCATCCTGGACATCCACAAGGCCCACTACCCGCGTCACACCTGGTGGCGGTGGGCGACTTTCGCCGGGCGGGACGCCGCCGGCCGGGCCGTGGCGTTGAATCTCACCCAGAACGTCAACCCCGACGACACCCGGTATAATGAAAACGGGCTCTGGGTGGACGGCCGCCTGGAACACCTGGGCCCGGCGCGCTTCGAATTCGATCGGCGGGATGTGCTGGCTCCCTGGCGACTCACCACGGGCGATGGCGCGGTGGACATCCACTTCCAACCCGAGGGCGAGCGGTCCGAGAACCTCCGGGCGGGGATCATCCGCAGCGTGTTCCACCAGCCCTACGGCACCTTCACCGGTGTGGTCCGGCACGGCGGGCAGACGCTACGCGTGGACCAGATGTTCGGTGTGTGCGAGGACCACGACGCCGTCTGGTAGTCGGCCCTGCGGACGCGCGGGATCAAGTGACCTGAAAAAAGCGCCAATGGTGCTGGGGGGGCGGCTGTCCAATGCACATGGGCGCCCGCTGGGCGCTCGGAAGTCACCCACCACCGACCGGCTGCGCGAGAGCCGGTGAGCCCACGGGGATGGATCGCGGGACCGCCCGGATCCAGGCCTCGAGCTATAGGATGCTGCCATGAAAATTCAATGCCAGGCTTGCGGAGCGCAATACCAGGTTGCCGACGAGAAGATTGCCGGACGGTCCCTGCGGGTGCGGTGCCGGGAATGCCGCTCGATGCTCTCGGTGAGTTCCCCGGCGTCCGCGCTCTCCCCGGCATTCTCGGCCCGGACCCCAAGCGTCGGCTCCCGAATGGAGGGCTCGGGACTCATCGACATCCGCGCCATGGCCACAGTCCTGGGCGCCGGGGCCTCGGCCCGCGGCTCCGCGCCCCGACCCGGTCCGGCCGATCAGGTGGCGGTGAGCACCCTGCCGGGCCTCGGGGCGTCCCTGCCCACGGCCGGCGTGATCCTGCCCATGGTCGAGCCCGAACGCCCCTGGTGGCTGATGCCCTCCCTCGCGGTGGGGGGCGCGCTCCTGGTGACGGTGGTAGCCTTGCTCGCCGTGATCATGCTCCAGCCCACCCGGACGGCGCGCGCCCGGGGCGCGACTCCGGTGCCCGGGGTGGCGAGGGACTATGACACGCAACCGGGCAGTGCACGCCAGGTGTACGGTCGGCACGCCGAGCCGAAGACCGTGGCCAAGCCCGCGCCTACAGCCAATCCGCGCATTGCGGCTCCGCAGGTTGCACCCGATCCCACGACGAGCAAAATTTCCCGTCCCGTTCGCCAGCCCCGCGTCCAAAGGCGCCGGCCCCGGCGGGATGCAAAGCTCGTAAGCAAGCCCGAGCGGGCGTCCGTCAGAACCCGACCCAACGCGCCGCTCCATCGGCCGCGCTCCATCGCCGAGATCCTCAGCACCGTGGGCAAGCCCAGACCGAGCACGCCCACCACGGCTCACCGCCCCGCGCGGAAGCCCCGCCTCGTGGCGCGAGACATTCAGGGCGGCATCGGCAGAGTCATGGGCCGGGCCCGGGCCTGTGGTCGCCGGTTCTCCACCTCGGGTCGAGTCAGCGTCCGGGTGGTGGTCACCGGCGCCACGGGACAGGTCGCCAGCGTGTCACCCAAGGGCACCCACGCCGCCAGCCTCACGGGGCGTTGCGTGGCCCGGGCCCTGCGGTCCGCCCGCTTCTCGCCCATCGCCCGCTCCCACCAGAGCTTTTACTACACCGTGATCTTGCGCTAAGCTAACGCCATGCATGTTCAAGAGTTCGTCGCCGAGCTCCGCCGGGAGCGTGCCGTGGCCATCCTGCGTACGGATCGGGCCGAAGCGGGAGCGCCGGCCCTCGAGGCGGCCGTCCGGGGCGGATTCCGCTGCCTGGAGGTCACCCTCGGCACGGTGGACGCCCTTTCGCTTATCGAGGCCTTTGCCCACCGTGAAGACCTGATTCTGGGCGCGGGCACCGTGCTCACCGTGCCGCAGGCGCGGGACTGCGTCGCGGCCGGCGCGCGCTTCCTCGTCTCACCGGTGGTGGACGTCGACGTCATCGCCGTGGCCGCCGAGCTGGGCGTCGCGGTGATCCCCGGCGCCCACACCCCCGGCGAGATGTTGGCCGCCCACCGGGCCGGTGCACCCCTGGTGAAGCTCTTCCCCGCGCCCACGGATCTCCCGGGCTACGTCCGTCAGGTGCTCGGGCCGCTCCCGTTCCTCAAGATCGTCCCCACCGCCGGGGTCGACGCCGACAACGCCCGACAGGTCCTCGAGGCCGGCGCCTGGGCCGTGGGCTGCGTCTCGTGCCTCTTCCCCCCCGACGTGCTGCAAGCCGGAGGATTCGACATCGTCGAGACCCGCGCCCGTGCGCTTATCACCGCAGCCCGCTCCGCCGATCTGTCTTGAATCCACCGTCCTTTCGAAATAAGCAAATCCCGGTGTCGCGGGGGCGAGGGAGGCGTCACGGCGTGGTTGAGGGGCTGTACTCGCCGCAGTCTTCGTGCGCGAGCTGGGTCGGATCAAAGGCGACGGTGACGATGGCCGTGGCTGATCTCGTGTGCAGGCAGCCGTCGCCCACGAGGGAGGCGCCGGTGCTGACCTCGAATCTGACGACCCGGAGAAAGTCGTCGGTGAGCACCGCCGGGTAGTCGGCTGCGCCGCCGGCGGCTTCCAGCACCTCGGCGGTGACCACGGCCTCCGGGGCGTCGGCGAAGCACCACGTGCAGTCGTTGTGGTCGAAGGATCCGTCGCAGTTCTCGTAGCTCCACAGCTCCACCGCCGGCTCTGTCAAAGCGGGATAGGCCAACGCCGAGGCGTCCACCGGACCGGTCCCCCACAGGCGCAGATCCCCCATGGCGACGAGCACCGTGAAACGCTCCGACGCATCGACCCCGAGCGCCAGGGAGTCGGTGTAACAAAAGAGGTTCAGATGCGTCGACAACGCCGTCTGTGCGGGGTAGACGCGCCCACCGTAGGAGACTCCGTAGCCGGTGAAAGAGCCAAAAAAGGCCCGCGCATCGCACACGAGCCCCGGGGTGTACATGTCGTCGAGCAGCGACTGCCCGGGCTCCCCGTTGTGGATCCAATGGATCTCACCGCCCTCGGTATCGGCGAAGTCGACCCAGACCTGCTCGTCGCACTCCTGGCCCGGGCAGGCGCCGCCCGACGCGAAAAGACCGCACAGACAAGTGACGAGAATGACCAGGCTACGATTCGACATATTGTTCCGTCCCTCTTTCAGTAGGGTACGTCGTACGGGGCCGGTTGACATGCAGAAACTGCGTCCGGCGGTGGCCGATGTCCCGGTGGCCGCCGGCGGGTGCCTGATGGTCAGCTCCCACACCCCGTCTATCCCGATCTCGCGACGTAGATGACGTGGCGACGGCCGCCTTTACCGGCGCGGTGACGGTCGGTCCGGAAGCCGGCCTGGTCGAGGCGCTTCTCAAAGGCGGCGTCGGGCTCTTCGGACCATACGGCAAAGAGGCCCCCTCGGCGGAGGGCGGCGCGGGTGGTGTCCAGGGCCCTGGCGCCGTAGAACGGGTCGTTGCGGCGCTGGGTGGCTTCGTGGGGGCCTTCGTAGAGATCCAGGACGATGGCGTCGTAGGTGGTGTGCGCCTGGGCGGCGGCTCGGATGACCCGGGCCACGTCGGCGATCTTCACCTCTACGCGCGGGTCGTCCAGGGCGTTGTCCGTGAGCACGGCCACGGGGCCGCGGCACCAGCGCACCACCACCTCGTTGAGCTCGGCCACGGTGACCCGGGCTGCCGCGGGCAACCTGTCCAGGGCCGCCCGCAAGGTGAAGCCCAGGCCCAGACCGCCCACCAGCACCCGGGGCGCGGGGAGGGCGGTCACGGTCGGGTCGGAGCAGACCCGGTGCGCCAGGGCCAGTTCCGAGCGATTGGCCACGCCGTTCATGAGCACCCGGCCGTCGATGGTGATGAGGAATTCGCGTTCACCTCGGCGCGACAGGGCCAGGGGACCTTCGGCCGTGGGCACGGTTTCGAGGATCTGCCAGGGGCGGGTCATGGGGCCGAAGTGTACCGCGATTGTATTCCCGTGGGGGTTCCGTAGAATCTTTTTGAACCCCGAGACGTAGTACCGGTTCCATGACGCTGGAGGAAGCCATGATCGACACCAGGATCGCAGTCACTACTTTTATCGCCGCGGTGGCGGCCCTGTCCCAGTCGGCGTCGACGCCGGTGTGGGCCGGGGGGCGTTCCAAGCCCGGAAGCAGCAAGGGCCCCAAGACCTCACATCCCGTGTTGGGCAGCCCCAAGGCCCGGGTCAAGATCGTGGTCTACGGCGACCTGCTGTGCCCGTACACCAAGCGTCTCATGACCCGGGTGATGCACCCGCTGGTCAAGGCGCACCCCAACAAGGTCCAGGTCGTCTGGCGGGACAACCCCCTCGGGTGGCGCAGGGGCGCTGTGCCGGCGGCAGTGGCGGGTCGGGAGGTATTTCGGCAGCGCGGCTCCAAAGCCTATTTTGCCTTCCAGAAGCTCGTCTTTGCGAACGTGCGTTCCATCGACGCCACGAACCTCGCGATCTGGGCCCAAAGGGTCGGCGCCAACGCCGGCAAGGTCACCGCGGCCCTGTCCGGAAACGCGCACCGGTCGTGGATCAAAAAAGACCAGCAGGCCGCCAAGTCCCAGGGCGTCACGGGCACGCCCAGCTCCTTTGTCAACGGCCAGAAGGTCACCGGCGCCCAGCCCTACCACAAGTTCAAAGCCCTCGTGGACGCCCTGTAGACTCCCTCTAGACTCCCCGAAAATCCCGCGCCTCTCGGACAACGTTTCCCGCGCCTCCGGAGCCAAAGGCGTACAGGGTCGGATCAAGTTTCCATGCTTCACCCGGCCCCGAGCCGTGTCCTGAATAATAGGGCCGCCTCTTGTTGAATTGAATAGGGGTTATTCATGAAGAAGGTTCTCGTTCTTTTGTTGTTGTTCTCCGTCTGCGCTCCGAGCTCCGGCTGCGACCACACCTCCATCAGCTATCTCAAGTACGAAAAGTGCAGCCCGCGGCGTGCACCCGAGGCCGTGCAGGTCTATTTCAGTCGTAAGGCCATCCCCTACGACTACAAGGTCGTGGCCAAGTACCAGGTCAGAACCAGCTCCCTTCGGTACGACTCGGTGCTCCGCAAGGTGGCTGAGAAGGCTGCCAAGCACGGCAGCGACGCCATCGTGGTGGACCAGGGCTACGGCGTCTCCACCACCATCTGGAGCTGGCTTTTTTTGTTCATTCCCGTCACCGAGCACTACAAGGTGCTCCAGGTCTCGGGGATCCGCTATCTGCCCGCGAAAGGAGGCCGCGAATGAGGTTTCCGCGTTTGACACGCGCTGCGTCCGCAGCACTCTATGCCGCGCCTCTGGCCGCGTTTTCTGCCGCACTTTTCGTCGCCGCGACCCTCGGGAGCGGCTGCGCCCCGGCGGTGGCCGTGATGCGCTCGCGCGCCGGCCTGGGAGCCCCCCGTGCGCCCTCCACCCTGCGGATCTACATGGACGAAAAGTCGGCGCCCGCCCAGTACCAGGAGCTCGGGCTGATCATCGTCAACACCCACGTCTTCATTCCGGTGAACTTCAACTTCGACACCCAGCTCGCCCTCGCCGCCCAGTCCGTGTCCCGGGGCAACGCGCGGGACACCCGGGTCTTCCGGACCCTGGTCCGAAGGGCCGCGCGGCTCGGTGCCGACGCGCTGATCATCAAAGGGTTCTCCAAGGGCGGCGTGAACCTATCCATCTCCGCGGTGGCCATCCGCACCCAGTGCTTCCAATCCAACCCCTGTGTCCCAACCTGCCCGCCGGGGACTGCGCCGGCCCCGGCCCCGGCCCCGGCCCCGGCTTCACCCGCGCCCACGTATGCGCCGCCTCCGGCACCTATGCCTCCGGCACCAGTACCTGCCCCCTCTGGCCAGCGGTGCATGTGATAGCGTCGGATCAAGCGGGCGAGGGCGTGTCTCCGGGGCTGCTGTCAGCGCCCTTGGACCGTGCCACGGCGGCCAGCAGCAGGATCACCCCCGCGGCAATGTACACGTCAGCCAGGTTGAAGATCGGCCATCCCTTCAGATGCAAAAAATCCACCACGTAGCCGCGACCGATCCCGTCGACCAGGTTGCCCACCGCGCCAGAGGCGGTCAGCACAAAGGCCCCGTGTAGGAGCCAACCCTCCCGCCGATACACCCACCACAGCGCCAGCATCAGCGCCAGCATCAGCAACCGCACCGCCACCACGACGGCGTTGGGCGGCACGTCCGGCATCCACCGCTCCACGCTGAAGGCGAACCCCCGATTCTGCGTGTATCGTAACTCCAGCACGTCGCCCACCAGGGGCGCGGTGCCGCCTCCAGACAGCGAGCTCTCCGCACGATTCTTGGTCACCTGGTCGCAGCCCACGAGCCCGGCTACAGCCGCCACGAGACAGAGCACTGGCACGATGCGTTTCATGGCTCGATCAACGTCCACCCGAGCCGCGCTATTCCTCCTACAGCTCCACCCACTGATAGTGATCCCTGGGGGGGAACCGATAGATGATGCGCCGGGCCAGGCCCTCGCCGGTATTGGCATACTTTTTTCGGTGCTTGCGGCGCTTCTTCCGGGCCGCGGCGGTGGGTGCCGGCGGACGTTTGCCGGCCGTGTGATAGGGCCAGTGCGCGATGCTGATGGAGTGGACCGAGAAGATGCGCGTGTGGTCTCCGCCGGTGATGCGATCGATCTCCGCCACCGCTTGCCGCATGTTCCCCACGTACTCGAGCACCTCGGACTCGAACACCACGGCGCTGTCGGCCGGCAGCTTCCGCAGGGCCACGATGGCGTCCATCTTCAGGACGCGCGTCTCGCGTCCGCAGGGGCGGCAGCCGGCAATGTCAATGCACACATCGCCGCACCCGTACACCGGCACCACCTTGTTGACGAAGCCCCCCGTGGGATTGCCAATGACCACCAGGGTCCGCTTTTCCCGGCGGGCCCGCTCCCGGGCGCGCTCGTAGAGCACGTGCTGCATGGACAGCTTCCGGCAGGCGCGCCATCCCTGGCGCCGAGCCTGCGTGGTGTCTTGGTCAGCGTGATACAACAGGTAGCCGAGCACTGCCGCGCCGGTGCAGCTCAGCGCCAGCAGCACGGAAAGTACGACGACCGTGGTTTTTCTATCAGCCATGCGTCCAACTCCAGCGGGGGTGTAATCCTCGGAAATTTGCACCCAAGCATACCCGGCTTTCCCCGGTCTCATAGAAAAAAATGACCCTGCCGGCGGCGCGTTCCCGCACGCCGCGTTCCCGCACGCCACATTCCCGCACGCCACATTCCCGCACCGGGGGTGGCCCCGCGCCGGTCCGGCTGGATTTCCATCCCTGGATTTCCATCCCATGTTGACCTTCTCTGGACCCGAGCCGCGCTGGGGAAAGCGCCTTCGACCGCACGCGACCGCTAACTCGTTTGGATCCTCGTTTGCACTGGAGGTGGGATTTTGCCGGGAGTGACTGCTGCCTTTTTCTTCATGTCCGGCGTGCTCTGAGATCCGTCCTCACTGCGCTCCGTCCCCACTGCGCTAGCGCCGGAAGACGACGGTGCGATGATAGAGCACGCTGCGCATGGGGCTCTGCCAGCTTTCGGTGACGGTGCAGGAGAGCTGACCATCCGCGGTCGGCTTTTTGCACTCGAGTCGGATCTTGCCACCGTCGCCCTCGAGCGCGATCACCATCCCGCCGCTCTGCCGTTTCGCCGTCCCTATCATCGCGAGTTTGTTCTTCATGGTCCGCGGGGGTCGGGGATTATCCGAGCAGGCCTGGCGCGAGTATCGAATGCGCTTGGAGGGGCACCCGATGAAGAACCGCGTGGTCGTCGACTGTATCTTCATCACGGTCCGGCCCTCCGTGCCAACAATCAGCTCCAACGATTGCCTGGTGGAGGTGTGGCTCGCCGAGTGACGTCCTTCGTTCCCGGGAAATCTCATGTTGCCGATCCGGCTACGCGCAGTCGATCTGATGTGTGTGACGCGTGGTTGGCCGACCGGTCTGGGACGGCCACGGGTTGGAATACGAGCGGGGAGCAGTGCGACGCGGGGACGATGGCTTCGGAGGCGCAGCTTACGGCGTTGGGGTACGTGGAGTCCTACCGGCGGCTTTCGGGCGTGGGGCCGGTGGAAATTAATGGCGCGGTGGCGGCGGAGCAGCAGGAGTGTGCGCTGTTGATGCACGCGAACAACAACATCAGCCACAGCCCGCCCGCGGAGTGGCTCTGCTATACGGAGGCCGGGGCCGCGGCGGCGGGGAGCTCGCTCATTGCGTGGGGCTTTTCGTCGGCTGCTTCTACGGTGGACGCTTATGTGCAGGAGACCATCAGCGGGCTTCCGCACCGCCGGAATGTGCTGTCGGTGGGACGCGCGGGCGTGTTGTTCGGGCATGCTGGGTCCGGCGGCTGCATGAGATACGGGGGCTCGTATACGGCGTTGGGAACGGACCCGGAGTACGTGTATCAGCCCAACCCGGGCTTCGCGCCCATTGCGGTGTTCTCGTCGCGCTGGTCGGTGCAGCCCGGCACGGGGGGGAGCGCTACGTTCACGACGCAGATCTTTCGGGAGTCCAATGACGAGGAGCTTCCTGTGACTCAGCTCGCTTCGGGGAGCTCTCTCACGAGCTGGCAGCTCGATGGGTGGTCTGTGGAGCTCGATGAAACCTATCGCGTGGTGCTCACGGGCGATGTGGGCGTCCGGGAATACACGACCACGCCCATTCAGTGTCCGTAGTCGGAGTCGTCGTCGTAGCGGTAGCGGGAGCGGGAGTGGGAGCGGGATTCAGTACCAATACGTGTAGGGGTCGACGCACATTTCGTAGGCGTAGCCCTCGGGTGCGCAGGCGGCGGACACCAGGTCCCACCAGGTCCAGTCTTCGATGTCGCCGCAGCTGTAGAGGGCGTCCATGCAGGACAGCAGCGCGCTCAGCTCGTCGGGGCACGCCTCCTGGCCGTAGCGCCATTCCATCAGGCACTCATTGTAGGACTGGGGCTCATCCTGACAGGTGACGTGCACGTGTTTGCAGAACTGCTCGACCCAGTTCGGGTCGGTGCTGTAGAGGCTGTTGGAGGCCGGGCCCCAGGTCATGTCGGGTTGGAAGAACCCGCGATCCCCGCCGCTGGGGTCGCAGCCGGGAGTGGAGGCGCACGGGACGAGGAACGTGAGACCGACGGCCAACGTCAACCCGACGCCTGCGAGGTTTTTGCCGAGCCTGATCATGGGACCCACCGCCTCTCTACTCTGGAGCTCTAGACGCTAGAAGTAGTAT
>Ga0180009_10008167_pt1 | contig 10462 bp, 18 predicted proteins | sample OS_PC_MetaG_FD_123537 | JGI IMG/M metagenome (GOLD analysis project Ga0180009, IMG submission 123537) | Groundwater microbial communities from the Aspo Hard Rock Laboratory (HRL) deep subsurface site, Sweden - OS_PC_MetaG | ecosystem: Environmental > Aquatic > Deep subsurface > Groundwater... | reverse complement strand
TTTACCTCTCCTTTTTAAGTTACTCACAGGGCCAAGGTTGCCATCCTTGGCTATCCCGTTATTTATACCCCATAAGGTATGCTGTCTATTTTAGATCTCTTGTATACAATCCAAGATCAAGCCCTTGCCCATGCCCTATAAAATTCACGAAATCAACAAGTATAGCATCAATTGTAGTTTGTGCTACGACTTTGCCCCTATATTTATTCATATGGCTATTGCATTTGATAGATTCAAGACAATCTGGTGCATATTCTTTGGCATATTTAACCAACATTTTCATCAGTTCACCATTTGCCATAAATCCTCCTTTCTAATTAGATTATTGTGAGTAATACCACCTGATCTCAGTCACCCCACTCCACTCCACATGATGGCTCCCATGCCCATGGCAAATAGTGCCAATTACCCACAAACCACCTTACCTCACATAAAACCCGGCTATTTTCTATGATGTAGTTACATGAAAAATAAACGATATAGGATGTACCACCAAACTATAATGCCCACCACAATAGCAAATTTAATTTCTGAATCTGAGTCTTCTGGTATTATAGACATCTTCCTCCTATTATTCTGTTAAGATGACGGAAAGGCATTTCTATAGCCTCAGTAAGCATCCAACCGAGACAGTCATACTCTGCTTTAAGATCCTCTAATTTAACAATAAGCTTCTCTCTGATTCTGCATTTCTCCATCTCATTTTTGATCCCTTTTCTTGATTCCTGTTTGGGCAGCTTAAAATATTTCAAGATATTATTATACCAAATCTAATTTCCGATTTTACTACTTGTGGTTCAATAAGAGCAATAATTTTTTTATAGTTTTGTATGAAATTTTGTTTGTATTGATCCACCATATCTGCTGTAAGTAGTACTTCTCCCTGTTCAGCATATAATGCATCTGGTTTATTTTTGTTCCATTTGTTGCCTGCTAAGAAGATTTCCAAAGATTCATCGGGTAGTATATGGACTAATTCATCTTCATATTCATCATACCCTTCTATTAAATCCCAATAACATACTCCCTCCTCCTCAACAGTTAATTTTAGATATGCACCAATATGTACGTCTAATTCAGATCCCATAATTTTACCTCCTTTTATTTAAGTATTGTTGATTCTTTCTATTTTCTATTATAACACAAAAATCAAAGAAAATGCTATTTTATCTCACACCAATCTTATATCTCATCATCTGAGAAAAAGCCTTGTTGTTGGTTTGTCTTTGTTTTCCACCATCCAGCTAAGTTATGGGCTTAGGCACGGATACGTTACCAACCTTATGAGGAGCTGGTTTGCTCATCGGTAGCATCGTCTGTAGTGACCCTAAACCCATAACCTTTGTGAATGATATACTACTACTACCTTGTCTACCTCACATAAAACCCGGCTATATTCAACTCTTTAGAAATATGGCAGACCTGCCCCTTTGTTGCACCGTTCTCCAATGCAAAATCAAAGGCTTCTTTCCTGACTGCTTTCAAGCCTTCTTTATCACCGGCTTTCGGAAGTTTGAATACCTTTACAATATTCAGATCCTTAAAGTTAATGATAAGATTTATTCCGTCTATTTTAGGTTTCATCATAGTCTTGGAGAGTCTGCCTGCTTTTTTAGTAACAGGTTCTTCTTCCTCAAGAATAACTTCTGTTGGAGCTTCTATAACAATAGGATCACCCTCCTCTTCTAATTCGTCTATTGTATTCAGTTCATCCTCAATTGGTTCTGGCGGATCATCAAGAGGTTCGTAAGGGATATCCCCTTCAAAGTCTAATGGTTTGAGTCCGTTCAGATCCTCTTCCTCTGTTCTCTCATCCTCTACAACACTATTGTAGAAATCAACAACATCATCAGGTAGCTTGATCTTTACATCATCATCAAGCCCCTCAATAGCAGTGATGAAGTCATTAAACACCACTACTGCCTTCATACCATTGTGTCTAATGTTAGAATCTAACAATCCACTTGCATTTGCCGACTTGCATGCCTTCTTCAAATCTACGAATTTTACGTCTTCTACTGTTTTCATAAGAAATCCTCCTTTCATGTTTAAAGATTAATAATTATTCCATAAATAAAGCCTCTTTATACGACAAACGGTGCTTACTTTTCCCTGAGTTATAGTGATTTATAAGACTTTCTATCCTTGTACTAAAAGACATATGCCTAAATTCATTAGCAAAGGTGTATTTACTCATTTTGTTTATGATAGAGGCATCCCCTCCTTGGAAATGGCCATGTTTTTTTGCAATTAAATAGAAAGCACATATTGCATATAGACCAATAGTACTATAAGCTATCGGATTTTTTTGTTTATCATCCCCAAATGTTTTGAAGAACCATGATAAAAATACAGAACATCGCATTTCAATTTCTCTATATGAAACTCCCTCAAGTGCTGACAACAAAGCAGCTTCATTATTCTCTCGGTGATGATCAACAACACCCCTCATAACAACATGTAAAATTTGAAGTACTTGTGCAACTGAAAACTTTTTACTTGTTGTATATTTATGTTTTACCGATATTCTCCCATTAAACATTGATAGAGGACTTTCCTCCAAATTATATAAGATTTCCGCAATAGGATGTTTGGCGACTAATTGCGCATGCCAAAAATCTTGTGGTGCTTGTTTTGTATTATACTTATTCACATCAACAAAGAAACTTGCTTCCGCCACTATAGAGGGAAACTCATATTGTGTTATTGGTACTTTTGACATACCTACCTCACGTGCAGCAGTCCATCTTTGCTGGCCATCAACTATGTCATATTTTGTGTTTATAACGATAGGATTATGTGGCCAGAAACCATGGTAATTCATAGACTTTTTTAATTCCCTAACCTTCTGTGATTTAATACCTCGTTGGTATGGGGATGTTACTTGTAATTTGTGCGGATCAATCTTTCCATACTCTTCTACCACCTTCATACCGTACTTACCCTTAAAATCAAACATTAGAAATCCTCCTCTCATGTTTAAAGTATTAATGTTGCTCCGTATTATAATATCCTTACCCATTAGCGCAGAAATTAATCTAACAATTAATAAGGTTTAACTATATCTCTATACCATTTTCATCAAAAAGTTTACGATCAATCGTTTTTCCATTATTATTCATATAAATAACAACACATTTGTAATCAATGATAAATCGTTCTCTATTTCTGCGGTCAAAAATAAGAAAACTAAATATCTTACCTGCTGACGGACCTACTGGCCGGTCTTCATGTAGGGAAACATGATTACACTCAAACATAACTTCTTTTCCCTTCATGTAGTCTTCCACCCCTTTATTTACTATAGGCATTATTTTTACGAACATAATACGTACCTCCCTTTCTGTCTGTCTTTCTTTTTATTTATCTGTCTGTCTATCCTACCCGCATTTCTGCGCTAATGGTATTTTTAACATTCTCTATCTTCTAATCCGATTATAACACACTTCTCCAGAAAAGCATCGAAAAAAATGAAGGTATTTTAAAAAAAAATGAGGTTTTTTTAGAATTGTCCTATTAATGGTGTGTAAGCATCAAGGTATGTTTGCCCATAATTCAAATTTTGTAGAACAATACAAACAGCATCCTCATCGAAATCATCATGGCGGTGTACTAATTTACTGTATCTTATCACTCCAGCACGTTTTTCTTCTGGAGTCTGATTTAAACTCCAAGCTACGTCTATGTGGCCGATGGCCCCAATCCACTGGGCTGTATCTGTTGATTTCACTTGCTTTTTTTCCATTGCGGCACGAGTGGTCTGTGATGCTGTTGCAACAAGTGCATGCCTTTCTCCTGCCAACTGTGCCAAACTTTTCCATGTAGTATCTAATTGTTCTATCCCAGATGTCGCACTACCTTCTTCTGGTTTTAAAATCAGGGCATGGTCAACAATGATTACATCAGGAATAAAATTATCAACACGTTCTAATATATCCAAATCCTTTCTAATATCAGATGTATTGGCAGAAAACTTCGGGTATTGTTTAAATCTATAATTGTTACCATATACCTTTGCCATTACTGCTATATGAGTACCTACAACACTTTTATTAAAGGCAGGTCGTTCCAATAACTCAAACCACCACGCCACTTGATATTCTTTTGGATCTTCATATCTACAAACGGTACATGGCCTATATCTCATATTTGGTGAGAAGAGAGGCTTCCCACTGCCTTTTATAAGTGGCAATTTATTCACACGTTTTGGTTTATTACATGAACCATCTTGATTATATTCACAATCAAAACAAGGGTATACTGCTTTACCCCCCTCTTCCTCTGCTGCACCAAGCAATCTTTTGTATAGCCTTTTGTTGGAAGCTACTTTAGTCATTTCTAATGAAAAAAACACAGTTTTTAATCTTTGTTGAAGTGCTGCCACAGCTAACTCTTGGAGTGCAAATGTTTTGCCTCGCTTAAATGGGGCAGTAACTTCAACTAGCCACTCCCTATCAAAGCCACATAGGAAGCGCCCTAACTCACCCGGAAAAGTAAACATCCTTTCTTGATGGGCGAATACCTCATCGACATGTTTAATATCAAATGGATCAATTAGTCCAGAAGCAACTCTCGATATCTTAGCAAAACTATTGATCTGGGCCTCAGCACCATCTATGTCATTCCTATCCAACAAGATAGAGATATTACCATTTGTTATCTCCAACTCACGCTTCTTAAAAAAGAACAGGGCCTGATCCACCATATAAGGTACATTCAGACCCTGATCTAACTCATACTTCTTGGATATATCAGTCAGCAGCTTCTCAATAAGATCAGCCTCATCATCTTTCAGTTCTTTCCTATGGTTCCTGAATATATCCTGAATATGATCAAATGGTGCTGTTTCATAGTTCTGAAAGAAATCAAGACACCATCCAGCAGCTTTCCGTATGAATGAGTTGGTAAAATAATCTAAATTTACTACATCTTGTATCTCCTGAATGAATTGGGTTGAAACGATAAGCGCCGTCAATATCCTCTTTTCTGTGGAAGAATCAACTTTCCTCCTCCTCAATTTGTGTGCCAATTTCTGTCTCCTTAAGCAATATTATAACTAATAAGGAATATGTAGCTAAATCTAATAGCGTATCTTCCAAAGATTCTGAGGTGACTTTGCTCTCTCCTTTCTTGATGATGGACTTTATTCTATTCCATTTATCACTCATTCTTACCCAAGCTCCAAGCCATGCGGGAATTCCTATCTCTTCACACATCCTAAAATTAGATAAAGGATTATCTCCTGCATAATCACTATTTTTATCAGCATGTAGTTTGGATATTGTTATTAAGAGTTCATTGAACATTGGGTGGCCACCAGTAGTTAAGATATCTTTTTTATTGGGTGGATAGGGATTTGACGTACTCTTCAATACCTCATTTTTTACATCATGAACATATTTAATTGCTTCATCTATTTCATCCACTATTTTAGTACATCCATCCATAACAATAGTTTTTGGAAAGGCATCAAGTGCTTCTTTCAATTCCTCTACGGGAGTCGTTTTGGGCTGACGTGGCCATCTCCTTGGTGGCACCACTTTTGTTGCCGACATTGGATTTGCATTGAATGTGATACTTCCTACTTCTGACATAATTTATTCTCCCTCATTGATATCCCGAAACATTTCATTCTCGATTGAGTACGATTCATGGATGGAATCCAAGTATTTGTTTAGATTTTTCAGATCATCTTTCTTCAATTCAATAAGCCCTTCTCTGAGTAGGTTCAGGTTTTTTAAATTAAGATCGTCCGTAAGAAATACTGCTTTTACCCGTTCCATGAATTCCGTTACGTTATCATTGTAATCTCTGATCAACCTTTTTGTAACTTCCTGCTGTGCCTCAAATTCCTCGATTTGATTACCCATGTTCTTTTCCCCCTATGTTGTTAATTTTTATTATAATAACCGAAAAGCATAGTCGCTGTTTTTGTTCCATTTACGAATGAAGTTAAATCCTTTCTCAGCCAATACCCATAATTTTGTATTAGGATCTCTACACAGATAATAAGGTGTAAATGGAATGTGTATCATCCTCCATTTGTCTGGTTCTGAAATATAATGTTCACTCATATTGGTTTCCTCCTATGTTGTTTCAGTGTTTATTTCGTTCCAATCAAATAAAGTATTTGTTGGTTTTACAATTGGTTTTCTTTTAGTTGGTTTATCTGGTTGATTAGCTGCTTTGACTCTTGCTCGTATTATATCACAATACTCAGGTTCTTTCTCAATTAAAATATAGGGGATTTTAAGTTGTTCACAGGCAACTCCCATTGTACCTGATCCTGCAAAAAGATCAAGGATTAAGGTGTTTTGTGGCTGCTTAAGAAGTGTGCAGAGATATTTAATTAAACTCAAACTTTTTACGGTTGGATGGAAGTTGGATGCTTTATTATTTCTTTCATTACCACTACCTGTTTTAAGTATTTTATCCGCAGTACCAGACATGCCCCCCGCTATATGTTCAGGCAGATTCTCACAACCTTTTGAACGCTCACTCCTTGAAGCCTTCGCACTATAAAAGAATCTATTCGTGTCTGGTGGTAAGTTGAGAAAATATCTCGAAACGTGCCCTTCATCCCCATAAGTAATCTGTTTGTCACCAGCTTTACCCATTCCACCATGCTCTAAGAAAAATCCTTCTTTTGTTCTGATACAGTTAGTACCACTCTTTTTTACACCTGCTTGTTGGTTTAGTTGGAAAATCGGGCATTCTTTGTGGCATTTGTATTCTTCTATGGTTTCATTACCATTTTGGTCTGCATGTTGATTTCGTGTAATGATTTTACTCGCATTAAATCTTATATTATTATCAATAGGGAATTCAAATGGTTTCTGACTTTTAGCCCCCTTAACTTTCTTCTCTCCAATCTTCACACAATCTGGAGAGTGTTGCAATACTAAATTACTTGGCCAGCGACCGCGACTATGCCCCCTACCACCAAATTCTGGTTCATCTTGCCTAACATAACCAATCGCATCTTTTTTTAATTTACTTGGTTTCCTTGCGCAATCTTCATTACTATTAATTCTACTCCCATCAATATTTATTCCTGCCAAACCGTGTACAATAGCATTTTCAGCGAAAGTTCCATCAATTGGTTTCATTGCTAATATCCATTCTTCTACTGCTGGTTTTGTGGCTGTTCCGTAGCCTTCCCATTCAGAAGTGCCTTTAGTTGTATAGTTAGTATTTGCCGTTGCGCCTACCCTAACATTATGTTTGTGGTGCCTCATTCCCTTCTGTTTCCTTTCCCCTCCATCGTGATATCTATCAGCCCAAACAAATTCCCTCTCATTCCCTTGCAACTTGTCCACAGCTTTTCCAATTGATAAACTTTTTGGAAATCCAGAACCAAAAATATGGTAAATTTTTTCTTTTATGGTAAACCCAGCATTCTCAATTGCTGTTGCTGTCCAATGACTTGTGCGGGGAATTGACCAAACCAATACCATTCCACCTGGTTTAATGATTCGCAAACATTCCCCCATTACAACTGTCAACCATTCAATCCATTGATCTCTACCACCTTTATTTGAATCCCAATTTTTGCCCATGAAAAAAATTCCCGCCGGGGGATCAGTGCAGATACCAGTAACATGATTACTTGGTAAAATCTTTAAAACATTCAAGCAATCTCCACAGTATAACTGACCCAATTCTCCTATTTTTTCTTCAGTAAATTCCATTCCTATCCTTTCACCTTAATGCATCTGACTTTTCTTGTTTCGTCTGGATCGTATAAAACACACTCTGCCCACATAGTGCAGAACTCTTTTTCTACATATAAAAATGATTTATTCAAAAATGATCCGTTCACAGATTTATGCTGTACTGAATGTTCACAAAAACCACACCGTTTGTCAGCCCTATTACAAATCACTAATTTATTCTTCATTTTTGTTTGTACCATCCTCGTCCGTCACTAATAGCCTGCCCTTTGTACTCGGATTTCCATGTCCTTCCCTTACCAGAGACGTAATGATAGTGGTTAGGGCGTAGTTTTAACGCAGGCTTCTCTTTCTTTATATCATCATTTTTCAGTATTTTGATCATTTATTTTACTCCTTTACGCTACCCACTCAAGTATTATATAGTTTAAGGCATCCTTCATACGATTTTTCACATACTTCCAATCTGAATCTCTTCTCCATCTTGGTGTTTTTATGTGTGATATATACTCATCTAAAAAATCACCTAATGGTGCATTGTAAATATTTACAAACATCTTCACTGTACTAGACACTCCCTTACTACAGATAGTCATTGGGACTTCTGTTGTTCTATCCGTACACCACTTACTACTAAATTCAGTGAGATTCATTTTGTTTTACCTCCCACAAATTATTTTATCACATTATCATGGACTTTCGTGTCTTCTACAAGTTCATAAGGAAAACCACCTACTCTTACAATAATACCTTTAGGCAGAGTAATTATATTTTCATTTTCCTCTGCCCCATCTGCCAACCTAACTTCCATAATCTCTCGAATAGGGCAGTCTTCTTTATGCAACTCTGGCTTATCCGAATAATCACTATCTTCGACCATATTCCCACAATAACTACATGCACGTTCTTTCATTTTTATTTTCTCCTTCCTATGTAGCTTGTATTTTAAATCCCCTTGATTTCATTCGCATATCCATCCAAGCATATGGATCATACCCTTTTTTATATAAATCACATTCACATTCACCATCACCCCAAACTTGTCTACATGCACAATGATGGGGATGCCCGTCTTTCCTTAATCGATCAATCTCTTTAAAATCATCCCTATGTTCTATTTCCCACTCTTCCCAATTATCAGCCATTATTTTTCTCCACAATACATTTCATTGCACCAACTTCTTGTAACTTTTTCCATAGAGCAATAGACTTTTTATCAGCTCGTTCATAGAAAATCTTATCTGGGTTTTTCAGATCAATATAATGACTTAACTCATGATAAATTATTGGCTTGAAAACATCCCACTTTCCCCATAAAGCACTCGGAACAAATATCAGTACACCGTCTTTTCCTTTAATTTTGACCTTTGCTGCATCAAGACTATCAGCCCTTACCTTTCTTCTGCTTTTGACGACCCGAAGAACAATATCTCTTGATTCAAGTTCTGGGAACTTCTCCAAGCATTGTCTAAATATTTCCTCAAGTTCCGGCACATTTTCGTAGTCTGTTTTCGCTAATACCAGAGTCATAATACCGTTCCTCACTTTCTTATCGTTTACATTTACATCAAAATAATTTGGCAGCTGTTGTGTTATTTGATAATTTCTAACTGCATTTGGTCTTGATGTTATATGAATAGAATTATCATTTATTTGAACAATAATATCTTCTTCTTTCAGTCCAGGTAGTTCACCAACTATTTTTATTTTACCGTCATTTTCCTCAAAAATATCTAATGTAATATCACTTTTCTGCTTTACTTCAAGACTTGGTTTTATTTTAGGTTTGGCTGGTTTCTTATAGGTGTAGTTTTGTCTTGGCTTTACAGTATCATTTGGCATACCCCCAACAGGATACTTATCTCTCATTGGTGTTCTTGGTGGAATTGATCTAAGAGGCATATTTATTCCTATCCTTATCATTTATTCTCCATTAGTGTGATTTGGTTCCGTGGTGATTTAGTTATAGATGTTGAGGAAACAATATCTAAGTTACGATTTAAAGAAAATCCGATTCCCCCATCTCCTATGAAAATTTCCACCCATACGCGTTCTGGTGTCTCTTCGTGTAATGTTGCCAAAACTTTGAAATTACCACATTGTAGATATTTTTGAGTTGTCTTTAATTCAGGGATAATTGACATCCCGCAAATAAAAAGTGCTATACCCCATATAATTATGCCTATCCCGAACCCTATTTTTTCCATGACTCCCTCCACCCTGTTGATCTTACTGCTCTGCCTTATTTTTCTGCTTTCTTTCTTGCACGTTCACGACTTTCTTTATCTCCTGGGGTATAGGTGTAGACTTTACCTGATTTCCCAAACCTAAAGCCTGGTTTACCATCTTTTGTTGCTCTTTCTATCGGCATTATTTATCCTCCTCTACCTAAAAAATCCATATATTAAGGAACCAATTCCAAACCACCAACCACTTCTCCAGCCATCTATATTGTTATTAATCTCTTTAAGTTTACTAAAGAAATAGGGATCACTTGTAGGGTCATTAGAAGCATCAATAAAAGAATGATATGGTAATTCTGCCAAAGATTCTTTAGAATAGGGATCTTCTGGGTGTAATCTCCAATAACAATTCTTTGACATTCTCATTTGTGGGTACAACCAATACCCATCAGTAGCAGGTGATTTAACTATTTCTTTCAGCCTATCTAAGTAGTCTCTAGCAGTAAATTTTTCCATCCATAGTCCACTTGTATTTAGTGGAAGTCTACTAAGTTTCTTCTTCATTTTATAAGTATTCTTTAAGATTCTACCCCAAGCCCCCCACTT
>Ga0180009_10008166_pt1 | contig 10462 bp, 9 predicted proteins | sample OS_PC_MetaG_FD_123537 | JGI IMG/M metagenome (GOLD analysis project Ga0180009, IMG submission 123537) | Groundwater microbial communities from the Aspo Hard Rock Laboratory (HRL) deep subsurface site, Sweden - OS_PC_MetaG | ecosystem: Environmental > Aquatic > Deep subsurface > Groundwater... | reverse complement strand
TATTTTAGCAATTTCATTTTTTGTCATAACTACTTGCGTTCTTTGCGACTTTGCGTGAAACATTAAATTTCATTAATTTTGACTTTTTGGAGTGGTATCAATATTTAAACATATATCCGTTTTCGGAGAGTAATAAAATGTGGAAAACAGAAAAAGGCATCTTATTGAAATGCATAAAATATTCCGACAGCAATTCAATTTTAAAAGTGTTTACAGAAAGTTCGGGATTGCTTACACTAAACCTAAAAACATACCAAACAAAATCATATTCAGGAATAAGAGCAATTACAGGTCAACCATTGGCATGTGTTGAGGTTACTTATTTAGATAATGAAACCAAAAATATTAAACCTATTAAGTCATTAGATTTATGGATTACTTTCAATGACATTCCATATAATATACCTAAACAAACAATTTTGATATTTATTAATGAAATTTTATTACAAACAATAAAACTCCCCAAGTATGATAAACAACTTTTTGATTTCACAATCAAAGAGATAGAAACACTTGATAAACTTAACACAGGTTTATCATATTTCCCATTATTGTTTTTGCTTAATATTTTTAAACAAATCGGAATATTTCCAAATTTGCCTCAAGGTGACAACAAAGTTGTTTTTGATATTTATGAAGGAAAATTTGTTGACAAAAATCAAACGACAGTTGCGTCTTTAGATGAAAATTTATCAAAATCACTAAAAGTATTATTAGAAAGTAAAAATATTTTTCAGAATACATTATCAAAAAGCGAAAAAAAAGCCCTTTTAGATGTACTTGTCAACTATTATGCTATTCATAATGATTTTCATACCGAAATTAAATCTTTACCTGTATTGAAAATGATTTTTTAAAACTTTTTTAAAAATGCAAATTGGTATAATATTCTATCATTTTTTTTATTGAATTAACACAAACAGTTACTATTCAGGTGGTTAATTTTTTCCCGCAGATTCCGCAGATTTTCGCAGATATTTTTTTAATGTTTAGATGATATATGAAATTTCGTTTTCAGTCATTGTGTTTTTTTCTGCGTTTATCTGCGATATCTGCGGGAGATTATTCATACGGGTGAATAGTAACCACAAACGGGACAAAAAGAATTATATAAAAGAGATTTCATTGAACATTTTAGAATATAATCTGATATTCTTTCTGAAGCTTTCCAAAAGTCATCTTTTTCATTAATATCATATCCCTCTGCTAATAATGCTATATCTAGTTTTTCTGAATAGTCTCCGGAGTAATGGATTTTTTTAAACTCAACATAAAAAAAAAGAAAAAGATAATAATTATTTTATTCTGGATATTTTTCATTTCATTTACCGCTTTTATACCAAAACAAATCAGGTTTTAGAAAAAAATGCAAAAAGTTAATCGTTATTGGTTAATCGTGTGGAAACGGATTTTTTCCGATTAACAATTAACGAATAACGATTAACCTTTTTCGGAAACCTGACTACTTTCAGTATAATTAACAGGACGCACAAACAACTGCATACTTTCATACCTTGTAATTTTCACAGGAGCGCCCTTTTCAATATATCCCGCTTCGGCAGTAGCATCATAATAGTCATCTCCTATTACAATTTTTCCTGAAGGTCTTAAAATAGTTGCCGCTATAGCTTCCTGCCCGATAAAATTACGAAGTTTATTATCAGAAGAAGTGTAGCCCTGAGAAGATTCTTGAGAATCGGCAAGAATAAGATGAGAAAATAAACTTGAAGAAATAGTTTTTTGAGCGACATATATAGAAATAACTAATCCCAAAAATACAGAAGCGACGACAATTCCAAAAGCAGAAGCAAGTGCAGTATAGTTACCTTCGGGGAGTTTGAATCCATCACTTTCAACCATAGAAAAGGTTAAAGAAACTAATACTAGCACTATTCCTGAAATTCCTGCTACTCCAAATCCCGGCAAGACAAATATTTCAACAGCCAGCAACACTACACCGGCAACAAAGGCAAGTATTTCCCAATGCGATGCAAGTCCTTCCATGTAGAGAGGGGCAAAATACAACATAGCAGCAATTAAAGCAGCTAATAAGGGAAAACCTACACCCGGAGTTTGAAGTTCAAAATATATTCCGCCAATTATAATCATAATTAATAGTCCGCTAATCACAGGTTTTGTTAAAAATCTGGTAATTTTATCTAAAGCTGTAAGTTCTTGCTTAATAATTTCATAGTTAGTAATGTTATTGTGCGAAAAAATATCATCAATAGTTTCTACCATTGCTTCACAAAACCCATGTTTCACTGCTTCAGATGCTGTAAATGTGAGGACTTTACCCGAGTCAGAAACTCCTGGCACATATATATCCGGGTCAACCATAGCCTGTGCAATATCGGGGTCCCTGTTTTTGGCTTCTGCTGTTGCTCTCATCATAGAACGCATATAAGATTGATATTTATCAGGCAATGGTTCTGCGGTTTGTGTTACAACTGTAGCAGCTCCTATACTTCCACCTTTACGCATATAAATACTGTCGCATGCAATAGATATTAATGCTCCGGCTGATGCTGCATTATTGTCAATAAAAACCCAAAATGGTATAGATGAATTTAATATTGCTGTTCTGATAGAATCAGCAGTTTCCAGCAAACCGCCATAAGTGTTTAAATGAAGTAATATCAAATCCGCATTAAATTCTCTGGATTCTCTGATTGCCTTTTGGACATTCAGCAAAGCAGGCGGAGCAATTTCTTCTTTTATCTCAAAGAGATAAACACGGATTTTTTGAGATTTCTCCTGACAATTTGCAGAAACTGATAAAAAAAGTAACAATAATAAAACTGTTACTTTGTAAACTTTATTAAACAATTTCATGTTTTTTTTGTTGATTTACAAAATTAAATAAATTTCATTAGTTTTGCATTTTCTAAAAAAAACTATTTTCAACATTATACTAAATTTGCATTTTTTAATCAAAAATTCTCTTTAAGAATAAAGGATAATTAGAATGACATTAGAAGAAATGCCTGTTTTAAAAATAGGTGATTTAGAAGCAAAACTACCAATAATTCAGGGAGGAATGAGTGTTGGAGTATCCTTATCATGCCTGTCTTCGGCAGTTGCAAATGAAGGTGGAATTGGTGTTATTGGAGCCGCTCTTATTGGGATGTTAGAAGATGATTTCAAAAAAAATTTCAGTGAAGCTAATAAAAGGGCATTACGAAAAGAAATAAGAAAAGCTAAAAAAATGACAAATGGTATAATAGGTGTAAATATTATGATTGCACTTACAGATTTTGTTGAACTGGCTAAGATAGCAATTGATGAGGGGGCTGATTTAATTTTTATCGGTGCAGGTTTGCCTTTGAAAAATGTAAAGATGCTTTGTAGTGAAAGCACAAAATCAACTAAAATTGTGCCTATTGTTTCTTCTGCAAGAGCGACAAAAATTATTTTTGAATACTGGGAAAAAATGTATGAACGCGTTCCCGATGCTATTGTTGTTGAAGGACCACTAGCTGGCGGACATTTAGGTTTTAAAATAAAAGATATTTATGATGCTCAGTATTCTCTGGAAAATATTCTTCCCGATATAATTTCAATTACACAAATTTTTGAAAAAAAATTCAATAAAAATATTCCTGTTATTGCAGCCGGAGGTGTTTATTCGGGAAGTGATATTTATAAACTATTTAAACAAGGTATTCAGGGTGTTCAAATGGGAACAAGATTCGTTGCAACTCATGAGTGCGACGTTTCTACAGAATTTAAAGAAAGTTATGTTAATTGTAAAAAGGAAGATATTGAGATAATTAATAGTCCTGTCGGACTACCGGGAAGAGTTATTAAGAATGTTTTTTTAGATAATAGTTTTAATGGCATTGACAGGTCTTTTAGTTGTCCGTGGCAATGTTTAAAAACCTGCGACCATAAAAATGCACCATACTGTATTGCCAAGGCTCTTACTAATGCCAAACTTGGTAATATTGATAAAGGGTTTTGTTTTGCCGGAGAAAATGCTTATAAAGTTGATAAAATTGTTAGTGTTAAGGAACTTATTGAAACTATACAACAGGAATATCAGATAGCATGGAGAGATGAAAGATTGGAATAATGGAAGAACGAGGGTTCTATCGTGTGTGTGAGAAAGATGTTTTAAAAAAATAAAGAGCCCTGAATCAATCAAATCAAAGGTATAAAATTTAGAAAACTCGCAATGTAATTTAGGAAACTCGCAAATGAAAAGAAAAAAATAATACTTTATTCGATATTTTTCCACACGATTAGCGGGAGAACCAGAATGAGAACCCCACCATTCCATCTTTCCATTATTCCATTATTCCATTCTTCCAATATTCCAATATTCCGTCTTTCCATTATTCCAATTCCCCAACAGACAATATTGACTTTTTAATTATCTCTATGGCTTCTTTAATTTGTCCTTCTGTAATTATTAAAGGGGGAGCGAATCTGATTATGTGTTTGTGAGTAGGTTTAGCAAGTAATCCATTTTCAGCCATCTTAATACATACATCCCATGCTTCTTTTCCATTTTTAGGACGAATAACAATAGCATTAAGCAGTCCTTTTCCACGAACTATCTCAATCATATCACTTTCAATAGCTTTCATTCCTTCACGGAAAATTACACCAAGACGTTCTGCTCTTTCTGCGAGATTCTCATCTTTGACAACTTCAAGGGCAGCAACAGCAACTTTAGCTGCTATTGGATTTCCGCCAAAGGTTGAGCCATGTTGTCCGGGCTTAATTGTAAGCATAATTTCATCATCAGCCAAAATAGCAGAAACAGGATAAACACCTCCCGAAAGAGCTTTTCCTAAAATAACAATATCAGGTCTTACTTTTTCATGATCACAAGCCAGCATTTTGCCGGTTCTTGCAATACCCGTTTGTATCTCATCTGCAATGAAAAGTACATTTTTTGACTTGCATAAATCATAAGACTTTGATAAATAGCCATCATCAGGAACATAAACTCCGGCCTCACCTTGAATAGGCTCAACTAAAAATCCTGCAACATTAGTATCCTGAAGGGCATTTTCAAGTGCCGAAATGTCATTATATGGAATTGAGATGAACCCCGACGTGTAAGGACCATACTCTAAATGTGCATCAGGGTCATTTGACATTGAAATTAGTGTTATTGTTCTTCCATGGAAATTGTTTTCGCAGACAATAATTTTTGCTTCATTTTCAGCAACCCCTTTTTTCTGATAAGCCCATTTGCGACAAACTTTAATAGCAGTTTCTACTGCCTCTGCACCTGTATTCATCGGCAAAACTTTCTCATAACCAAAAGTTTTTGTGATATATTTTTCGTAAGGACCTAATGAGTCATTGTAAAATGCACGTGAACATAATGTTAATGTGCGCGATTGAGCAACTAAAGCGCCAACTATTCTCGGATGACAGTGTCCTTGATTTACAGCTGAATAAGCAGATAAAAAATCAAAATACTGCTTACCTTCAGCATCCCATACATAAGCACCTTCCCCACGCGATAACACTACAGGGAGAGGATGATAATTATGTGCACCATACTTATCTTCCAACTCCATTGCTAATTTTGATGTGATTCTTTCCATAATTTTATTTCCAATTTATTTTTAAGTTTATGCCTGTATTAATTATTTCATAAGCAAAAGGATTGTTTTTGTTAAATTCTTTTTCATCAAAAGGATGTGGTTCTATTGATAAGTCGAAATTCCTACGCCATTTCATTAAGTTTAATTGCATCTCTAATCTATCATTAAGCGAGTTAAAAACAATAGCTAAATCAATATCGCTATCTTGATTTTGCAAATCTTTTGCATAAGAACCAAAAATATATGCTTGCTTTATATCCAAACCCTGTTCGTTTATGATATAATTCAAGTATTTTTTTACTATTTTAAGTGTTGTTTTTTTATCCATTGTCTAAATTCTGTAATTTTGTTAATCCAAATCTGCGTATAATCTGCAGTACATTTATTATAAAATGCTAATTTATAATCATCGTATCTGGCATTAATGTTGAATAATGTATTTATTTTCAATGCGATGTAGATAGATGATCGCTTTGTATTTTTTTTTGTTTGTCATGGTTTTCTCCTTTTAAGAATGCAAATATACTATTATTTTAATTATAAACTTATCACAAAATAAATTTTTTGCAATGTCGTTATGACATTTGAACTAATTTGGTATATTTTTTGTTAAAAAATAAAAAAAAATATCTGTTATGAATGAACATGTTGATATCCAAGAGTTGAATGCCTTAATTGAAAAGGAAAGTTCTTTTGTAGATTTGATAAATTTAGAACTGAGTAAAGTTATTGTAGGTCAGAAGCCAATGTTAGAAAAATTGCTGCTCGGACTTTTAGCGAACGGGCATATCCTTCTTGAAGGCGTTCCCGGTCTTGCCAAGACTTTGGCTATTACTTCTTTGGCAAAAACTATTGATGCAAAATTTAGTCGTATTCAATTTACGCCTGATTTGCTTCCTGCCGACCTCATAGGAACTATGGTTTATAGTCAGAAAACAGAAACTTTTTTTGTGAAGAAAGGTCCTGTTTTTGCAAATTTTGTCCTCTCAGATGAAATTAACCGGGCCCCTGCAAAAGTTCAAAGCGCTTTATTAGAAGCTATGCAGGAAAGACAGGTTACTATCGGAGAAGAAACATTTCCTTTGCCGGAGCCTTTCCTGGTTATGGCGACTCAAAATCCTATAGAACATGAAGGAACATATCCTTTACCGGAAGCACAAATGGACAGGTTTATGCTTAAAGTTGTTATTAGTTATCCATCCACAGAGGAAGAAAAAAAAATATTAAGGCAGAATGTTACATCTGCACCTGCAAGTATTAATGCTGTTGTTAAACCCGAACATATTCTGAAAGCACGCGAACTTGTCAGAAAAATATATCTTGATGAGAAAATTGAAAACTATATAACAGATATAGTGTTTTCAACACGTTACCCGAGCCGCTACCGGCTAAATAAATTTTCGGAGATGATAAGATACGGTGCTTCGCCACGTGCAAGTATATACCTTGCTATTACTGCAAAAGCCTTGGCATTTATCAAGCGTAGAGGCTATGTTATACCAGAAGATGTCAGAGCATTAGCAACTGAAGTGCTAAGACATAGAATCGGATTGACTTATGAAGCTGAAGCTCAAAATGTTACCCCGGAAGAGATTATTAATGAAATTTTAAATACAGTAGAAGTGCCGTAAATAAAGAAAAAACAGTTTTAATGAATTTTTTTAATCATGGAAACAAAAGATATATTCAATAAAGTACGTTACATAGAAATTAAAACCAGGGGGTTATCCAATCAGATATTTTCCGGTAAGTATCATAGTGCTTTTAAAGGAACCGGTATAGCTTTTAGCGATGTGCGTGAGTATATTTATGGCGATGATATCAGGTCCATTGACTGGAAAGTTACTGCAAGATATAATCACCCTTATATTAAAGTTTTCGAAGAAGAAAGAGAGCTTACTGTTATTCTGCTAATAGATATTAGTGGTTCAAATAATTTCGGCACACAAAAGCAGCTTAAAAGCGAACTTATTGCAGAACTTGCTTCGGTATTGGCATTTTCGGCTATTCATAATAACGATAAAGTTGGTGTTATCTTTTTTAGTTCAGAAGTAGAAAAGTATATCTCGCCTAAAAAAGGAACTTCACACATCTTGCGTATCATCCGCGAACTTCTTGATTTTAAAGCGAAAAATACCGAAACCAGAATTGCTTCTGCATTAGAATTTTTAAATAATGTTGTTAAAAAGAAAAGTGTAGTATTTCTAATCAGCGATTTTATTGATAGTGATTTTGATGATGTTTTTTCTATCACCAGCCGAAAACACGACCTGGTCGCTCTTAGAATACAAGATATTAAAGAGCAGTATCTTCCAACTGTTGGACTTATACAAATAGCAGATCCCGAAACAGGAAAAAAAAAATATATAGATACCAGTAACTTTAATACTCAACAAAACTATAAAAAATGGTATGCCGAAAAACAAAACTATTTTAACAGGTTATGTTTTAAAAATGGTGTTGATATGACCGATATATATACCGGTGTTGATTATGTAAAACCTCTGATGCAATTGTTTAAAAAGCGGGAAAAAAGATTTTAATAACATGATGAAAGAAACAATCAGACATTACTTATTTATTGTTTTCGCCAGTATCGTAACTTATTCTTACGGGCAGAAAGTCTCGCTTCAGGATGCTAATATTTTAATAGGCGAACAAACAGTAATTGATTTCAGTTTTTCAGTAAATAAAAAAACTAAAAATGTTCAAATGCCTGTTTTTACCAACACTTTGACGAATAAGATAGAGATTGTTACTAAAATATCTTCCGATACTATTATTGAAAAAGATACTTTAGTTACATACACCGATAAATATATTATAACATCTTATGATAGTGGTCGTCATGTTATCCCGCAAACTAAATTTTCAATTCCGAGTATACTCGGAACTGAAGAAAACGAGCAGTATGATTTTTACAGCGATTCACTTTTTTTGAATGTTAACCTTGTTGATGTTGATGAAACTCAACCAATACGCGACATTAAATCACCATGGGACATTCCTTTTCAAATAAGCGATTATATCTGGCATATAATAATCGGATTAGCAATACTTTTATTAATAGCCGGATTGATTTATTATTATATGCGTAAAAAAAGAGGGCTACCGCTATTTCCTGTTAAAGAAAAAATTATTTTACCCCCTTACGAAGAAGCAATAACGTTACTTGAAAAAATAAGAAAAGAAAAAATATGGCGTACAGGAAATGTTAAGCAGTATTACAGCGAACTTACAGATGTGCTTAGAAATTATATTAAAAGACATTTTGAAGTTAATGCACCTGAATTAACTTCTAATGAGACAGTTAGGGAGTTAACAGCCAAAGAATTAAATGAAACAGTAATAAATAAGATGAATAGTATTTTTAAAATTGCTGACCTGGTAAAGTTTGCAAAATCAAACCCTGCTCCTACAGAAAATGAAAATTGTTTGAATTTGGCTTTTGATTTCGTTAATGAAACCAAGTCAATAGAAGAAGAGAATGAAAATTTAGACAGGATTACAGGATTAACACGATAATAAATAAAAAAGCGAAGAATAATAAATAAATGCGCCAAGCCTATAAACCAAAACCTGTAAATCCTGTAAATCCTGTCAAAAAGATGAAAATATAAACAGATGAAAATTATTGAAATATTTGCACAACCCTACTATTTGTTGTTGCTTGCAATAGTGCCGGCATTGGCTATATGGTATTATTTCAGGCATAAAACCATAAAGGGAGAGTTGTTGTATTCCGGTTTTGACGGATATGCTCATACGCGTACCTCATACAAATACATTTTTTGGCATTTTCAACATATATTACGGCTTTTGACAGTAACATCTTTAATATTAGCTTTAGCCCGCCCACAGTCAAGCACTTCTACTCGTAAGGTAGATGTTGAAGGAATTGATATTATGCTTTCCATTGATGTTTCAGGAAGTATGCTTGCAGAGGATATGAAACCTAACAGAATAGAAGCGACAAAAGATGTTGCAAAAAATTTTATCGCAAAACGTCCAAATGACAGAATTGGTCTGGTGGCTTTTAGTGGAATAGCATTTACACAATGTCCGTTAACTATAGACCATAATATTTTAAATGGATTACTGTCTAAAATAAGAAACAACATGGTCATTGATGGTACTGCTATTGGTGATGGGCTTGGACTGTCTGTTGAACGGCTTATACATAGCGATGCAATTAGCAAGGTTGTTATTTTACTTACTGATGGAATAAACAACATGGGATTTATTGACCCTGTAACAGCTACACAAATAGCTAAAAGCTATAATATCAGAGTTTATACTATTGGAGCAGGAACATACGGAAAAGCGCCTTATCCTTTTCAAACCCCTTTTGGCATACGATACGAGAATGTTGATGTGAAAATAGATGAACCTTTGCTTAAAATTATCGCTCAAATGACTGGCGGCAAGTATTTTAGGGCTACTGATAAGGAATCTTTGCAAAATATTTATGATGAAATTGATATACTGGAAAAAACTAAAATTGAAGTTACTCACTATACTCATACTACAGATTTATTTATTATTCCACTATTAGTTGGGCTAACTTTGTTGTTTTTTGAAATGTTGATAAGATACTGTGTTGTGCGAGCACTGCCTTAAACTTCAAACATCAAACAATGTTGGTGTTATTTAGTGTTCCTGCCCCGTTGGATATTTTCTTTTTATTGCACATTCGTTATTCAATGAGCGTTATCCAACGGGGTGAATGTTTTAGTGGCGAAAAATAATATCAAATATCTAACATCAAATATCTAACCTGATTAATTCATAAACTTTGTTAAAAATCCCAAATCCAAACTACAAAATCCCAAATAAATCCTAAATCCAAATGGCAAAATCCCAAATTTAAAACGGTACATAGATTTTTGGAGGAT
>Ga0180009_10008165_pt1 | contig 10462 bp, 12 predicted proteins | sample OS_PC_MetaG_FD_123537 | JGI IMG/M metagenome (GOLD analysis project Ga0180009, IMG submission 123537) | Groundwater microbial communities from the Aspo Hard Rock Laboratory (HRL) deep subsurface site, Sweden - OS_PC_MetaG | ecosystem: Environmental > Aquatic > Deep subsurface > Groundwater... | reverse complement strand
TTGGTGCCGAAGGTGAGACTCGAACTCACAAGGCCACAAGGACCGGGGGATTTTGAGTCCCCTGCGTCTACCAATTCCGCCACTCCGGCGCACAGGCCAATTTATAGGCCCCAGAAGCGCTCAGGTCAAGAGCAAGAATAATGGTTTTCTCAGGGAACGGCCGGTTTTTTCCCAAAATATCTTGTGAGTGCGCCTGCTGTGGGATATAAAAAAAATCTTTGGGAGTCAACCTGTGGCCAGGAGTAAAAGGTAGATGGACCTCAGCCAGGCGAGGGTGCTTTTTGACGCGGCAGAGATGGCGGCCCAACTGGAGGCCATGGCCGGAGCCATCGCCGCCGGCGAGGGCCAGCCAAGCGATCTGTGCTTGGTGGGTATACGCACGGGCGGGGCCTACCTGGCCCGCCGTCTGCGCGCCCTTTTGGCCAGGGACCTGGGCTTGGCTCCGGATACCGGGGCCATGGACATTACCTTGTATCGCGACGACTGGACCCTGCTGCATTCCCGGCCCAAGGTCGGCACCACCGATATCGCCTTTGGCATCGATGAACGGCGGGTGGTTTTGGTGGACGACGTGCTCTACACCGGCCGGACCGTGCGGGCGGCCATGGATGAATTGATGGATTTTGGCAGGGCCCGGTGCATCGAACTGGCTGTCCTCATTGATCGGGGGGGACGGGAGTTGCCTATACAACCTGATTATGCCGGTGCTTTGGTGCAAGGCGCCGCCGGCCAGGTGATCGAAGTCCTGCTTATTGAAGAGGGGCATCCCACTGACCGGATTGTCAGCTTGCCTTGTTGAATTCCTGATAGTCTAGGGGGAATGTATGGCTAGCCAGGCGAGCCTTTTTGCATGAGGGCTCATTCACTGGCTGCGGCCAAGAGAAAACTTGACACGCTCCGTAAAATGTGTGTTAAAGATAGAGCCTTGTGAAGTGAAAGCAAATCCCCCTTTTTGCATGGAATATCGGTGTTTTTACATCGAAAGACACTCTGAGAAGGATAGGTTAGATCAATGGCAAAAGCCAAGCAAGTCACCGGGGCGGTCATGGTGGTGGGCGGCGGCATTGCAGGCATGCAGTCCGCCCTGGACCTGGCCAACTCCGGGTATTACGTCTATTTGGTGGAGAAAAGCCCGGCCATTGGTGGGGTTATGTCCCAGTTGGACAAAACCTTCCCCACCAATGACTGCGCAATGTGAATTATCTCCCCTAAACTGGTCGAGGTCGGCCGGCATATAAATATAGAGTTACTGACCCTCAGCGAGGTTCAGGATATCCAAGGCGAAGAGGGCGATTTTTCCGTTAAGGTCGCCTGCCATCCCCGCTACGTGGACTTGGACAAGTGCATCGCCTGTGGCGCTTGCTCCGATAAATGTCCCAAGCGCATCCCCAACGAGTACAACGAGGGGCTGGACAAGCGCAAGGCGGCATACGTTCGCTACGCGCAGGCGGTGCCCTTGAAGTACGGCATCGACGCCGAGAACTGCATTTATTTCCAAAAAGGCAAGTGCAAGGCCTGTCAGAAGTTCTGCCCCACCGGCGCGGTGAACTACGATCAACAGGAAGAGGTGCGCGAGATCAATGTGGGCTCGGTGATCATTAGCGCAGGGTTCAAGCCCTTTGATCCCACCCCTTACGCGCAGTATTCCTACGCCAACTTCCCCAACGTGGTCACCGCGTTGGAGTTCGAGCGCATCCTGGCCGCTTCCGGCCCATGGATGGGGCATCTGGTGCGGCCCAGCGACGAGGCCGAGCCCAAGAAGATCGCCTGGATCCAGTGCGTGGGCAGCCGGGACATCAATACCTGCGACCACCCCTACTGCTCTGGGGTGTGCTGCATGTACGCCATCAAAGAGGCGGTGATCGCCAAGGAGCACTCCCACGCCGATCTGGACGCGGCCATCTTTTTCATGGACATGCGGACCTTTGGCAAGGACTTCGAGCGCTACTACGAAAACGCCCAGGAAGATGGCGTGCGCTTTGTGCGCAGCCGCATCCACTCCATCAGCGAGTTGGCGGATCGCTCCCTTCAGATCGAGTACGCCACCGAGGACGGCCACGCCATCACCGAGAACTTCGACATGGTGGTGCTCTCCCAGGGCCTGGAAACCTCGCCCGAAACCATGGAGCTTTGCCAGCGCCTGGACATCGACTTGAGCCCCAGCAAGTTCATCGCCACCAGCGACTTCGACCCGGTGACCACCAGCCGCCCGGGGATCTACGTCTGCGGCGCCCTGGCCGGGCCCAAGGACATCCCCCTGTCGGTGATGGAGGCCTCCGCCGCCGCCTGCGCCGCGGCCGGCAAGCTCAGTAGCGCCCGGGGCACCATGGCCCGGGAGCAGGTATTCCCCGATGAGCGGCCCGTGGCGGGCGACATACCCAGGATCGGTGTGTTCGTGTGCTCCTGCGGCATCAATATCGCCGGGGTGGTGGACGTGGAGGCGGTGGCCGAATACGCCAAGACCCTGCCTTACGTCACCTACGTGCGCAACAACCTGTTCTCCTGCTCCCAGGACACCCAGGACAAGATGGCCGAGGTGATCGCCGAAGAGGGGCTGAACCGGGTGGTGGTGGCCGCTTGCACCCCGCGCACCCACGAGCCCCTGTTCCAGGAGACCCTGGTCAACGCCGGACTCAACAAGTACCTGTTCGAAATGGCCAACATCCGCAACCAGGATTCCTGGGTGCACTCCGGCGATCCCGAGGCGGCCACCGAGAAGGCCAAGGACTTGGTGCGCATGGGCGTGGCCAAGGCCGCCCTGCTGGCTCCTCTGGAAGAGGTGCAGCTGGAAGTGACCCCCGGCGCCCTGGTCATCGGCGGCGGAGTGTCGGGCATGAACGCGGCCTTGAACCTGGCCGCCCAGGGCTATAGCTGCCATCTGGTGGAGCGGGACAACGCTCTGGGGGGCAACGCCCGCAGCCTGCGGGTGACCGCCCAGAACCAGCCCATCGGGCCCTATCTGGAAGAACTCACAGAGAAGATCGCCGCCGAGCCCTTGATAACGGTGCATCTGAACACCACCATCAAGGAGGGCGAGGGCTTCGTGGGCAACTTCAAGACCACCTTGGCCGGCGATGCCGGCGAAGAGGTGGTGGAGCATGGAGTGGCCCTGATCTGCACCGGTGCGGCCGAGTACAAGCCGGCCGAGTACCTCTACGGCCAGGACCCCCGGGTGATGACCCACCTGGAGATCGACCAGGCGGTGCTGAACGGCGACCTGGACCTGGGCAAGATCAACAACGCGGTGTTCATCCAGTGCGTGGGCAGCCGGGAGCCGGAGCGCCCCTACTGCTCCAAGGTGTGCTGCACCCACTCGGTGGAGAGCGCCCTGGCCATAAAGGAGGCCAACCCCGAGGCCCAGGTGGTGATCCTATACCGGGACATCCGCACCTTCGGCGAGCGGGAGCTTCTGTACAAAGAGGCCCGCGGCAAGGGCGTGCTCTTCGTGCGCTACGACCTGGAGCACAAGCCGGTGGTCCAGGCCAAGGACGACGGCCTGGTGGTATCCGTGCGCGACCATGTTCTGGATCGCGACCTTTTGATCGAGGCGGACCTGGTGGGTTTGGCCACGGCCATCGTGAGCCACAAGTCCAACGACCTGGCCCAAATGTTCAAGATACCCATGGACGCGGACGGCTGGTTCCTGGAGGCCCACCAGAAACTGCGGCCGGTGGATTTCGCCACCGACGGCGTGTTCATGGCCGGTTTGGCCCACTACCCCAAGCCTTTGGAAGAGGCGGTGGCCCAGGCCCAGGCCGCAGTGGCCCGGGCGGTGACGGTGCTCAGCTCCACGGAGATGATGCTGCCGGGCACGGTGGCTTGGATGGACCAACGCAAGTGCGTGGGCTGCGGGGTTTGCTGGACGGTGTGCCCCTATCAGGCCATAAGCCAGGACGACAAGGGCCTGGCCGTGGTCAACGAGGCCCTTTGCAAGGGTTGCGGCACCTGCGTGGCCTCTTGCCGCTCCGGAGCTCCCAACCTGCGGGGCTTCACCAATCAAGGCGTCATGGCCCAGATCATGGCTCTGTAAGAAATAGGACGGTACGGTTCCATGAGTGAAAATGAACAGTTTCAACCGCGCATAGCGGCGTTTCTGTGCAACTGGTGCTCCTACGGCGCGGCCGATTTGGCCGGCGTGAGCCGGTTGCAGTACCCTCCCAACATTCACGTGATCCGCATTCCCTGCACCGGCCGCATGAGCCCCAAGTTCATCTTGCAGGCCTTCAGGCGGGGAGTGGACGGGGTCTGGGTCTCCGGCTGACATCCGGGCGACTGCCACTATATAGCTGGCAACATGTTCGCCCGACGGCGGTTCGCCGTTTTGAATAATCTCCTGGAGTACATTGGTATTGAACCCGGCCGGCTGCACTTCAGCTGGATTTCCTCGGCCGAGGCCACCAAATTCCAGGATACGGTCATCAAGGTCACGGACGCGGTCAAGGCTCTGGGCCCCGCGCAGCGCATGGTCAAAGACATCCGGAGGGTGGCCTGATGGAAGCCATAGCCCAAAAAATCCGCGAGGCGGCTGCGAAGCTTCTCAGCGAGGGGGCGGTGGATTGTGTCATCGGCTACGCCAAGGGCACGGTTCCCATGCGCGACTACCCTTACTTCGCATACACCCCCGAAGAGGCCCAAAACCTCACCTGGTCGCCCTTTTGCACCAACAACCTGGCCAACTTCTTGATCCGCCGCACGGCGGGCGAAGTGGGCAAGGTGGCCATCGTGGCCCAGGGCTGTGTTAGCCGCAGCATCGTGGGCCTTATCAAGGAAAACCAGATCACCCGCGAGCAGGTTTACATCCTGGGAGTTCCCAGCCATGGCATGGTGGACCGGCGCAAGGTGGAGGCGCGTTTCCCCCTGAAGACCATCACCGAGGTTTTGGTGGACGGGGAAGATTTGATCGTCAAGGGCAAGGGCTTCGAGGAGCGCATTCCCCAGAAAGAGGTGCGGCGGAGCAACTGCTACACCTGCGTGCAGCGCAACCCGGTGATCGTGGACGAGGTGGTGGCCGAGGATGGCCCCAACGACTGGGGCGGCAATATCGACGCGGTGGCGGCTCCCTGGGAGAAGCTGGAGCCTTTGCAGCGCTGGGCGGCCTTCGAGGAAACGGTCAAGGACTGCATCCGCTGCTACGCCTGCCGAGACGCCTGCCCCTTGTGCTACTGCCACGTTTGCTTCGTGGACGAGAGCCAGCCCCAGTGGTGCGGCAAAGGCCAGGACGAGGCGGACGTGGCCACCTTCCACATCTTGCGGGCCTTCCACTGCGCTGGCCGCTGCACCGACTGCGGCGCCTGCGAGAGCGCCTGCCCCATGGGCATCAAGGTGCGCCGCTTCACCAGCAAGATCGAGAAGGACGTCCGGCAGCTCTACGATTACACGCCGGGCCTGGACCTTGAGTCCACGCCGCCTCTTAGCGTGTACCGTCCCAACGACCCCCAGGAATTCATCAAGTAGGAAGGCTAGGAATGGCTGAGAAGATACTGGCCAAGGACAAGCTGGGCGGGTTCCTGGAAGGGCTTACCTCTAGTTACGAGGTTTTCGCCCCCCAAGAGTCCGAGGGCAAGGCCCGCTGGGCCCGGCTGGAAGATCCCTCGGGGGCGCTTTGGGAGTTTAGCAACACCCACCTGAGCCCCAAGGATTTCTTCTTCCCCCAGAGCGAATGCATGATGCGCTTCAAGAACCTGCAGGACGGCGAGGAGGGCATGGTTATGCACTCCGAGCCCGGCCTGGACAACAAGCGCCTGCTCTTAAACATCCGTCCCTGCGACGCCAAGGCCTTTCAGGTCTTGGACCTGATCTTCGTGCAGGACGAGATGACCGACGACTTTTACTGGCGCGACAAGCGGGAGCAGACCACCCTGGTGGGTCTGGGCTGCTCCGACCCCTGTCCCACCTGCTTCTGCACCTCCATGAACTGCGGCCCCCACTCCACCACTGGCCTGGACGTTCTGCTGGTGGACCTGGGCGACAAGCTGCTGGTGAAGGCCCTGACCGAAAAGGGTGAGGCTCTGGCCCAGGGCCTGGAAGACGCTTCCCCCGATGACCTCGCCGCGGCCGAAGCGCAGCGGAAGTCATCCGAGGAGCAGATCGAGTCCACGGTGGGCATGGATCAGGTGCTGTCCCGGGATATGATGGAGCTTTACGACGCGGGCCATTGGTCCCGGGTGCAGGAGAGCTGCCTGAACTGCGGCACCTGCACCTACTGCTGCCCCACCTGCCACTGCTTCGACATACAGGACGAGACCCAGGGCGAGGACGGCCGGCGGGTGCGCAACTGGGACAGCTGCATGAGCTGGCTTTTCACCATGCACGGCACCGGCCACAACCCCCGTGGGACCAAGCTGGACCGGGTGCGCCAGCGCTTCATGCACAAGTTTAAATACATCCCGGCCAAACGTGGCGGGGAGATCGGCTGCGTGGGCTGCGGGCGTTGCGTGCAGCTTTGCCCGGTGAACATCGATGTGCGCCGCGTGGTCAACGACATGAACGCTTAAGGCAAGGTCCAATAGCTATGCGAAATACGTATATACCCTATCCGGTGCGCATCAAGCAGACGCGGGTGGAGACCGAGGACAAGATGCTCAAGTCATTTTTGCTTGAGTTTCTTAACGACTCGGACGCCGAGGCCTTTGCCTACACCCCCGGCCAGTTCGCCGAACTGAGCGTCTCCGGCTATGGCGAGATTCCCATTGGTATCGCCTCCAGTCCCACCGAGGGCAACGACTTGCTGTTCACGGTGAACAAGGTGGGCAGCGTGACCAACAAGCTGCACACCATGTCCGAGGGAGACATCATGGGGGTGCGCGGCCCCCTGGGCAACAGCTATCCCCTCAAGGACATGGAGGGCAAGAACGTGGTGATCGTGGCCGGCGGCTTCGCGGTGACCACCCTGCGCTCCACCATGAACTGGTTGCTGCACCCGGACCACCGCGACAAGTACGGCGACATCACCTTCATCTACGGGGCGCGCACCCCGGGCATGCTGCTCTACACCGAGGAGTGGACCGAGTGGCAGAACAGCGGCCAGGCCAACGTGAACGTGACCATCGACCGCGAGGCACAAGGCTGGGATGGCCTGGTGGGCTTCGTGCCCACGGTCACCGAGCAGGTGGCGCCCAAGCCCGACAACGCGGTGGCGCTTATCTGCGGCCCGCCGGTGATGATCCGCTTCACCCAGCCGGTTTTCGACAAGTTGGGCTGGCAGCCGGAACAGATCGTGATGAGCCTGGAGAACCGGATGAAGTGCGGCATCGGCATTTGCGGCCGCTGCAACGTGGGCCCGGAGTACGTTTGCAAGGACGGCCCGGTTTTTACCAAGGCCCAGCTGGATAAGCTGCCGAAGGAATACTAGAAAGCACGCCGCCCGGCGCCGGTCCCGAGGTTCTTGCGCGCCGGGAGGGATTGAGATAGGCTATCACTTCACCCGTTTAGTGTCGGGATGAGGACAACCGAAGGCTCCATGACAGGGGTCCGGTTGGCCGGCGATTAGAGATTTTGGGAGACAACCTAATGAGTCAAGAGCCGATCAAACTGGGGAAGCGCGAATCCAAACTTCGCGTTGATCCCAAATGGGCCGATGTGTGCCTCACATGCGGCACGTGCGCCGGCGGCTGTCCGGTCACCGGAGTCGACGGCATGGACCCCCGCAAGGCGGTGCGCATGGCTGCCTTGGGGTTGGACGACGAACTGATCAACTCTCGCTTCCCCTGGATCTGCACCCTGTGCGGCCGCTGCGAGCGCGCCTGCCCCATGGGTGTGGAGATCCTGGCCATGATGCGCACGGCCCGCGGCCTGCGCGAGCGGGACAAGGTGCCGGGCCCCATCCACAAGGGCACCATGATGTCCATGGAGCGGGGCAACAACCTGGGCATCCCTTACGACGACTGGCTTTTCTTGCTTGCCGACATGGGCAAGGAGATGGAGGACGAAGGGTTCCCCGGCTTCTACGTGCCCGTGGACAAAGTGGGCGCCCGGGTGATCTCAACGGTCAACTCCAAGGAGCCCTTCGGCGAGCCAGACGACATGAAGTTCTGGTGGAAGATATACTACGCCGCCAAGGAAAACTGGACCATTCCCAGCGAGAAATGGGAAGGCGTGACCTGGGGCCTGTTCGGCGGGGACGACGAGTCCATGAAGGAGCAGGCCCGGCGGGTGGTGGAAAACGCCCGCAAGGTGAAGGCCGAGGTCTTACTCTTACCAGAGTGAGGCCACGCCTATTATGGAACTAGGCTTAGTTTCAAAAAGTGGTTCCCCGAGGTTTTCGAAGAGTTCAAAGTCATGAACATCTTCGAGTTGATGATGGAATACATCAAAGAGGGCCGGGTCAAGATTGACCGCGAAAAATTCGCTGGCAAGCTGGCCACGGTTCACGATCCCTGCAACTACGGCCGTAAGAGCGAAAAGGCCTTCGGCAAGGCCTATTACGACGAGATCCGCTGGATCACCGACCAGATTTGCGACACCTGGGTGGATACTTATCCCACCAAGGAAAACAACTTCTGCTGCGGAGCCGGCGGCGGCGCCTGGGCCATGCCCTACACCAACGAGCGGCTCTACTACGGCCGCAAGAAGGCCCAGCAGATCGCCGACACCGGCGCCGAGTTGGTGATTGCTCCTTGCCATAACTGCCGCGACCAGATCATGAAGGCCTTGACCAAGGAATTCGACTTGGAGATCGAGACCTTCTATCTTTGGGAGCTGTTGGCCGAAGCCATCATCGTCGAGCCCTGGAACGAGGAAGAGGTGGAAAAGGCCCACGCCGAGGCGGCGGAGCAGTGGGAGCGCTTTGGCGTCGAGCTGGAAGACGAAGAAGAATGGACGCCCCCCGAATAGACCGCTAGAAGGTTAGCACTCCAAGGGGCCGCCTCTCCGGGGCGGCCCCTTTCCCTTGGAGAGACGTAGTTTATGGCCGAGATAAAATCAGCCCTGGAGATAGCCCTGGAGCGGGCCGCCGCCCTGGGGTCCGGCGAGGACGACAGCAAACGCGAGGCCCAGGAAAAGGGGCAGGCCCTGGCCAGGCAGAGCCTGGGGGGCGACTTGGCCCCCACGGACATGGCCGAGCAACTGGCCGGCTTGCCCACCGCCTCCACCGGAGCGGCGGCCCGGGCCCTGCTGGAGGCCCTGGAGCAGGGCCGCGAGGGGGCCTTGCCCGGTCTAGAGGCGATATGCCCCCCGGGGCCGGCCCGGGAGGCCTGCCAAGGGTTGACCCAGGCCCAGGCCCGGCGGGAGCAGACCCGCCTGGAGGTTGAAGCCGAACTGGCCAAGGAGATGGCCGGGGAGTTGGCCGCCAAGGGCATCGGCGGCAACGCCATACGGCCCAATCCCCTGGCCCACCCCGAATACGAGGCCCGCCGCGGTGCGGCCATGGCCGGGGCCGAGGCGGAGCTTAAGGCGGCGGGGGAAAGGCTTGTGATCGCAATGGGTTGTGGGTAGTCAGCCAAAAAATACCGGGCACTGCACGCAGCGCCCGGCGGTTGATTTCTCCCTAAGGAGGCAAGCCCCGTTTCCAAAGCTTACGATTAGATAATACGGTCCCCCAGAATCGATGTCAAGGTGTATGTCAAGTGGAAATAAGGCATGGAATGAATTCCAATGAACTAAATTAGTACGCTTGACACTCGTTAACCGTCATTTGATCAACTGGAATTGCTGCATTGCAGGCTTTGCCCAACGTGCCGTACTTAGACCCCTTCGGAGCAACAAGGAATACTTTTTTCCCCAGCCCGCGTACGTAGTTGACCACGGGGACGAAATCAGCGTCACAGGAAAGTAGGTAGATGACATCCGTCCGGTTTTCTGTAGCCAATTTGGCCATGGTTATTGCCAGGAGGACATCCACCCCTTTTTCCTGCCGGAAATTTTCAACCGCACCACATGCGGGGCACCTTCTTTGGCGCTGAACCAAAGTTCCTTCTCTGATTTTTACACCGGACTTATGCAACTCTGAAAAGAAGCGCCTCTGTTTTTGAGTTTCTGGGCTGTCGGCTGGTTGAACGGAACAAATGAAAAACTCGAGCGATACGATAGCCCGGTCCATCGCGAGATGTTCCGCCAATCTCTTGAAATTCAAGTGACCCTTGGAAATGCCAGATCCCTGGAGACTATAGTAAAAATTGCTTCCATCAATGACGAACGCAGCGCGTTCGTTAATCCTTGGCTCATTATTCAAATTACTCACCCCAATGCCCAAATTACCTATAAGCCGTCCCATGGTGGTTTACCATTACATAACCTAGAGCATGGGGAAGTAAAACTTTTCGATAAGCTCGAAATTTTTCTGCACCTGCTCCTTGCCCCTGACGATGGGGCCGTGGCCGGGCAGCACCAGTTCTATATCTAGGGCGGCTACCTTCCTGATTGAATCCTTCAGCTGCTCGCCGTTGCCTCCGGGGAAGTCCACCCGGCCCACCCCCTGGGCGAACACCAGGTCTCCGGCGATGAGCGCCTTGTGCCGGGGCCAATA
>Ga0180009_10008164_pt1 | contig 10464 bp, 8 predicted proteins | sample OS_PC_MetaG_FD_123537 | JGI IMG/M metagenome (GOLD analysis project Ga0180009, IMG submission 123537) | Groundwater microbial communities from the Aspo Hard Rock Laboratory (HRL) deep subsurface site, Sweden - OS_PC_MetaG | ecosystem: Environmental > Aquatic > Deep subsurface > Groundwater... | reverse complement strand
GTGCCCCTACCAGGACTCGAACCTGGATTAATTGATTAAAAGTCAACTACTCTACCATTGAGTTATAGGGGCTCTACAGCCCTTCTTCTTGTAATTTCTTTAATAACACTTTTTGCTCTTTTGTCAAGTATTTTGGGGTTTTAACATTTAGCTCAACATACAAATTTCCTCTTCCAAACCCGGAAAAGCGAGGAATACCTTTATTAGAAATTCTTAAAACTTTTCCTGATTCTGAACCTGAAGGAACTTTTAGCAATATCTTGCCTTCTAAGGTAGGTATATCAACTTTATCTCCTAAAACTGCTTGAGAAAAAGAAATTGGCTGGGAAATAAATAAATCGTCTCCTTGTCTGTGAAAAACTGGATGTTTTTTCACCAATATTCTAATATATAAATTTCCTGGTTCTCCGCCCTTTTTTCCTGCCTCACCTTTCTCAGAAACTTTTATTACTTGATTTGAGTCAATTCCAGCTGGGATAAAAATCTTAATATCTTCTTTTTCTTTAACCCTTCCTTCTCCTTTGCAAACATTGCAGGCTTTCTCTGGCCTTTGGCCTTCACCATTGCACTCAGGACAAATAGTCCAATGAGTAATAGAACCTAAGAAAGTTCTTTTTATTTGTTGAACTTCACCTGTGCCTCTGCAGGAAAAACATTCATTTAAAGATGCGCCTTGTTCTGCTCCTGCGCCTTGACAGCGAGAACAAACAACTTGCTTGTATAAATTAATTTCTTTAGTTATGCTTTTTAAAGTTTCTTCTAACGAAATTTCAATATCAACTTTAATGTCTCTGCCTTTTCTAAGGTTTGTTTTTCGTGTTTTTCTTCCAAAACCAAACATATCCTCAAACATCTCGCTCAAATCTCCCAAATCAAACTCTATATTAGGTCCTCCTGGAGAATTCCCCCAGTTCCAATTCATATCTTCACTGCTGCCAAACGTGTCATACTGGGCCCTTTTCTCTTTATTGGAAAGAATCTGATATGCTTCGTTTATTTCTTTAAACTTATTCTCATCACCGCCTTTATGAGGATGATGCTTGTGAGCTAATTTATGAAAAGCTCTTTTAACATCCTCTTGAGAAGCATCTTTGCTAATGCCTAAAATTTTGTAGTAATCCTTCACTTTATTAAAATTCCAAATCACAAATTCCAAATCACAAACAAATCTAAAATTCTAATGACCAAAATCCAAAAGAGTTTAGAATTTAGAATTTTGAATTTAGAATTTATTTGTTATTTGGTGCTTGAAATTTGGTGCTTACTTTTTTTTGTATTCTCCTTCCTCAGTATCTTTATCATCTTTTGTTTTCTTATACAGCTCAGCTCCAGCTTTCTGTATTATCTGAGAAAGGTCATTGGTTTTACTCTTTAGTTCTTCTATATTATCCTTATCTTTTACTTTTTTCAATTCATCTATTTTTTCCTCAACTTGCTTTTTTAAGTTTTCATCTATTTTATCTCCAGCATCTTTACTCGTCTTTTCCCAGGAATATATTAAATTATCAGCTAAATTCTTTGCTTCAATTAATTCCTTTTTCTTTTTATCTTCTTGTTCATGAATTTGAGCTTCTTGTTTCATTTTTTCAATCTCATCTTTTGACATTCCAATTGAACCTTCAACTCTAATTGACTGGCTCTTTCCTGTTGCTTTGTCTTTAGCTGAAACATTTAAAATGCCGTTGCTGTCAACATCAAAAGATACTTCAATTTGAGGAACTCCTCTTGGAGCTAAAGGAATGCCGTCCAACATAAATCTTCCCAAGGTTTTGTTGTCAGAAGCCATTGGTCTTTCTCCTTGCAAAACATGCACCTCTACTGATGTTTGGCCTTCTGCTGCCGTTGAAAATATCTGAGTTTTATTCACTGGATAGATTGTGTTTTTAGGAATTAAAACAGTATTTACGCTTCCCAATGTTTCAATTCCTAAAGAAAGAGGAGTCGCGTCTAATAACAATACTTCTTTTGCATCTCCTCCCATAATGCCTGCTTGAATAGCAGCTCCCATTGCAACCACTTCGTCAGGATTAATTGATTTATTAGTTTCTTTGCCAAATAAGTTTTTAACTGCTTCCTGAATAGCTGGTGTTCTTGTTTGGCCTCCAACCAATACAATTTCTTCAATATCTTTTGGTTTAAGCTTAGCTCCTTTTAATGTTTCTTCTACTAATTTAATTGATTTCTCAATATATTCTTTAACTAAATCCTGAAACTGCGCTCTGGACAGCTTGAAAAACAAATGCTTTGGCCCGGAAGAATCAGATGTAACAAATGGAATATTAATCTCTGTTTCTAAAGTAGTTGATAATTCAATCTTTGCTTTTTCAGCTGATTCTTTAACTCTTTGCAAAGCTAATTGATCTTTTGACAAATCAATTCCCTGGTCTTTTTTAAACTCTTCAATTATCCAATTCATTATTTTCTGATCAAAATCATCACCGCCTAAATGAGTATCCCCGCCTACTCCTATTACTTCAACTGTGTCAGGATCTTTTGTAACATCTAATATTGAAACATCAAATGTTCCTCCGCCAAAATCATAAACTAATATCTGCTGGCCTTTGGTTTTAGTTAAACCATAAGTCAATGCAGCAGCTGTTGGCTCATTAAGAACCATTTTAACATCCAATCCAGCGATTTCTCCTGCTATTTTTGTAGCTTTTCTTTGAGAATCGTCAAAATATGCAGGACAAGTAATCACAGCTTGGGTAATTTTTTCTCCTATTTTCTCTTCAGCATCCTGTTTTAACTTTTGAAGAATCATTGCTGAAATCTCTGCCGGCTTATGCCATTTATCTCCCATTTTCACTTCTACGCCCCCATCGCTTGCTTCTTTAAACTCATAGGGCAGAAGCTTTTTGTCATTCTGAATTTCTTTATCAGAAAATCTCCTTCCAAGCAATCTCTTTATGGAAGAAATCGTATTCTGAGGATTTGTAATCTGCTGACGTTTAGCAGTAACTCCAACTAATCTTTCGTTGTTTTTAGTTAAAGCAACAACAGAAGGAGTTGTTCTTGTTCCCTCTCTATTTTCTATAATCTTCGGCTCATTGTTTTCTATTATAGCGGTGGCTGAAAAAGTTGTTCCTAAGTCAATACCTAATATCTTTGCCATATTATTTAGCTATCTTTACCTTGGCAGGCCTGATGACTCTGCCATTTAAAATATAGCCCTTTTTAATTTCTTTAATAATAATTCCGGACTTAGAATTGCTTTCCACCATCTCTACTGCTTCGTGAAAATTAGGGTCAAACTCTTTTTTTAAGCAATCTATTTGTTCTACTCTTTGATTCTTTAAAAACTCTAATATCTGGTTTTTAGTATTTAATATTCCTTTAACCCATTCATTTTCTTCTAAATCTTTTGGAAGTTTTTCTTCTGCAATGTATATATTATCTAATATATTAAGAATTTCTAAAATAAGGGATTGGTTGGCGAACTTAATAACTTTATCTATCCTTTCTCCTTCCTCCCTCTTATAGTTCAGAAAAGAAGCTCTTTCTCTTTTCCAGTTCTCCAAGTATTCATCTTTTTTCTTCTTTTTGTCCATGAATCTATTATACTAAAAAACACTTGAAAGTCAATAAACAACAACAACAAGTTTATACTAGGCCGTTGTACTAGGTCGGACCTAGTTTTGCGTTAAAATATTCTTCAGCCATTTCTTCTGACTCCTTAATAGCTATTTCTATATCTTTCAATGTTGGATTCTTAACCTTCTTATGGAAATCCATTACCTTTTTAATTATATCTGGAATATCGCTGAATCTGCATTTCTTTTGAAGAAACTTATTAACCATGAAATCATTAGCAGCATTCATAGCTGCAGGTAATGTCCCTCCTTGTTCAGCTGCTTTGTAGGCATAAGCTAAACAAGGAAAACGTTCCAAATCAGGCCTATCAAAAGACAAATCTTTTGGGAAATCAAGCCTAGGCACAACAGAACCCCATCTTTCAGGATACGACAAGGCATATTGTATAGGCAGTTTCATATCCGGATTAGCCAATTGAGCTATAATGCTGGCATCTGAATATTCAACCATAGAATGAATAATGCTTTGGGGATGTATAATTACTTCTATCTTGTCTAAAGAAATATCATAAAGCCACATAGCTTCAATAACTTCAAAACCTTTATTCATCAAAGTAGCTGAATCTATGGTTATCTTTTCACCCATTTTCCAGGTCTTATGGCCCAGAGCCTGTTCCTTTGTTGCATTTTCTAATTCCTGTTTTGTCTTGTCATACAAAGCTCCACCAGAACAAGTAAGTATTATTTTACTAACAGCTGACTTATTCTCTTTGTTCAAGCACTGCCATATAGCAGAATGTTCAGAATCAATAGGCATTAACTTAACATTGTTTTTCTTTACTCCCTGCATTATAATCTCCCCTGCCGCCACTAAGGTCTCTTTGTTTGCCAAAGCTATATCTTTTCCTCTTTTAATGCCTTCTAAAGTGGCTCTTATTCCATTTAAGCCACTCACAGCATTAACTATTGTGTCAGATTCAGCTAAACCAGCTATCTTTAATAAAGAGTCCTGGCCAGAATAAATCTTTGTATCAACCCGCTTTTTAAGCTCATCTGCCTTTTCTTGGTCAGCCACTCCTACTGCCAAAGGATTATACTTTCTTATTTGTTCCTCTAACAGGCCTATGTCATTCTTGGTCGCTAATCCTACAACCTTAATCTTGTCAGGATATTTATCTGCCACTTCCAAGGTCTGGGTACCTATATTCCCAGTGCTCCCCAAAATAGATATTTTTTTAACAATCCCTGCCATAATTTTGTTAATCAATTTTTTGATTTTCTATAAAAATAATTATCCACTTGACAACGATTCATGCTTTATGATATTATTAAAATGGAATTACTTCCGAGTTGAACTGTGGCGTTTATCGCCGCGTTCCCGCAAGGGATAAACTCGGGAGTTTTATTTTAAGAATATGTATTAATACCTTAGCAGCTCGCAGTGAACTCTCTGTGAACTGAAACAAGGTTCTGCCGAAGGCAGATTCTTATTTTGGCCAAATTTGAACATAAATTTCTCTATGGGCAATAATCTTCCGATATTTATCCGCATATTTTTTACGCTTCTGAATAGACCTATTTATAACCCCAGCAGCATAATCAGCCAATTGCAGTAAATTATTGCCTTTGGATCTTTGCATCTTAACTTTTTTAATCAATCGTTTATTTTCCTCATTTATCTTTTTTCTTAAATATTTCGCTAATTGCCTTCTAAAATCCAAACCGCCGCTTTTATCAATAACAACTATAGAGTTTTCTAACTTATCTCTTGCGTTTTGAAAAACTAATCCACAAGCGTATTTGTAAAACGATCTTTTATCACGAAACCCGTCGCCCCATAATTTCTGTGGATCTTTATTTATTACAATTCCATAATAGAAAAAATTGTAAGGAGCTACAGCTTGTAAAAATGCCTGTCGTACCTTGTCTGAATTTCTCTTAAAATGAAATTCGCTATTTTCTTCCCATCCTAATTCTTTTTTCAAAAGACCAATTCTTTGGTCGCAAGCAAAGGCCTCGTCTTTGTTCTCAAAAATTACTAAAGCAACAGTAAAAAAGCGACTTGATCCTTTTTCAATTTTTAACCCTGGGTCTCCAGATTCATCAATAAAAACTAACATAAATTTTAATTATTTATTTTTTTATTGTCTATATATCCAATTTACTCCTTTTTTAGCTTAAAATCAAATAAAAATGACGACTGGAGCGACAAAACCAAGCCGCCTAAGGGAGACTCGGTTTTATGACGATGGCGACGGTATCGCCTGCGAAGTATTGCGATAATAAAAAAGACCCAACTTGTGTTGGGTCGTTGATTTTGCCATGATCGGCTATTCAGAAATTGCAACAGAAAATTCTGCCATCTTTGATGCGAACTTTATCAACTTTCCCCTTAATTTCCATAGAGGGCTATTAATCCTCTGATTATTTCTTAAAAACAATAAATTTATAACCCAGGAAGTTCCAGACCATAGAAAACATAGTAGCAATTAACGCTCCAACAGTTGCCCAAATCTTGGGAGAAATTCCAGCTTGAGGACCAATTACATTTACTGCCAAAGAAGCAATTCCTACATTTATTCCCAAACCAATTCCGCTTACTATTAAAAATTGCAAAAACTCTGTTCCAGCTTTTTCAGTTTCTCCTTTTTTAAAAGTCCAAAATTTATTCCAAAGAAAACTGTTAATTATGGCTATTAAGAAAGAAACTCCTTTAAAAACCGGGTAAAAAAGACCAGCAGTAATTCCAGTTAAAAGAATCTGTAAATTAAGCACTCCCCAATCAATCAAAGTGTTGGAAATTCCTACAGTTACAAATTTTCCAGCCTGAAAAACAACTGGAACCTTTTTTCCTAAAAGACTGGTAATATAAAGGCAGATTGCAGCTGCAATTGGAACAATAACTGCTAACAATAAACCCAGATGAATCTTCCAGCCCAAAATATCAATCATTGTCTGGTAAATAACAGTATCAAATTCTAAGGTTTTTAAAATTGTAAAAGTCAGCCAGGCAACCATCTCGCCAATAATTAAAGCAGAAATGAGATCAGTTTTTCTCCAGGCAGCTGGCTCTGTTTTCTTTCCTTTTTTCTCATACTTTCTTAAAATCAGATTCTGTCTGATCTTCAATGTCTCAAAAAGCATTTTAACCATGCTTTTAAACTTTACTTTGCTTTGCGCGTCATTTGCCCAGGTTATTGGAATTTCTTTAATTTTATAGCCCAGTTTTTTTGCTATGACTAAAACCTCGGGATCAAATCCAAAATGACGAATAGTGATTCTGGAAAAGATGTCTTCAGCTGCTTTTTGTTTAAAACCTTTGAAACCGCATTGAGTATCTTTAATTGTCCAAAGACCAATGATTATTTTTCTAACTAATTTAAAACCTCCTCCCAAAACTATTTTTCTTATCCAGGGCTGAGGCACAGCTAGAACTGATTCCTTCATATCCCTTGAACCAATAACAATATCATGTCCTGCTTCAAATTCTGGCCACATTTTCTCAACTTGATCAATTGAAGTTGAATTATCAGCATCAGTAAAAACCCTATATTCTCCCTTAGCTTCAAATATCCCCTCTTTTACTCCAAAACCCTTGCCAAGCCGTTCTTTAAATTCAAGAACCTTTAAGTTATTAATCTCTGGCTTCATGCTCCTTGATACTTCAACTGTCTTATCGTTTGAACCATCGCTTACTACAATAATTTCAGAAGTATATGTTTGCTTTTTCAAATAGTTATTGATTTCTCGTAGGGTTTTTGGCAATCTTTTTTCTTCATTATAGGCCGGGATAATGACTGACAAATAAATCTTTTGATTTTGATTATTCATTGATTGTATTATAACATGGAGAATGTTAAAATACTATAATATATTATGTCTAATCGTCTCACAAATTTAATCGCTGGTCTTCTGCTTATTATGGTATTCTTGGTTTGCTTTTTCGGTATGAAAGGCGATTCAGCCACAATGGATGAAATGTCTCATATCCCGGCTGGCTATTCTTATTTATCACAGAGAGATTTTCGTATTAACCCTGAGCATCCGCCATTGGTAAAAGACTTGGCTGCTCTTCCACTTCTATTTTTAGACCTAAATTTCCCAGAAGACCATAGTTCCTGGACTGAAGGAACTAATGAACAATGGACGTATGGTTCTCAATTTCTATACTATTCAGGAAATAATCCTGATCAAATTTTGTTTTGGGCCAGAATCCCAATGATTCTGCTTTTAATATTCTTAGGCTGGTTCATATTCCGCTGGACAAAAGAATTAGCAGGAAATAAAATTGCTCTTTTAGTATTAACTCTGTTTTCTTTCTCCCCCACCTTTTTAGCCCATGGAAGATTAGTAACTACTGATGTAGCTGCAGCTTTGGGAGTGGTTATGGCTTCATATTTCTGGATAAAATTCCTAAAAAGCCCGACAAAGAAGAATATAATCTTTGCAGGCCTGATATTTGGAGTATCAATACTTTTAAAGTTTTCTTTAGTTCTGGTTATTCCCCTTTTTGGCATAATTACTATAGTTTATGCTCTTTTGTGGAAAAAGCCGCTCTTAAAATACATTGGAATGGCTGTAATTGCAGGAATAATCGGAATGATTCTTATCTGGCCAGTTTATCAATTTCATCTTTTAAATTATCCAGCTGAACGCCAAGTGCGAGATTCTGAGATTATTTTATCTTCAGGCGGTATAAATATTACAGAAGGTATTTGCATCTGGATGGCTGATAAACCTGGACTAAGACCTTATGCTCATTACTTTTTAGGGCTTCTAATGGCTAGCCAAAGAGTATCTGGAGGCAATACTGTATATTTTCTTAATGAGATTTCAAATATGGGCTGGTGGTATTATTTCCCTCTTATTTACCTTTTAAAGATTCCTTTAGCCTTTCATATTTTAACTTTAATTGCTCTTTTATATGTATTCTGGCTAATTATAATTAAAAGGCCTTTTTGGCAAAATATCTTTCACCGAATAACAGAATGGATAAAGAATCATTTTACAGAATTTTCAATGTTAGTATTTTTGGCAATTTATTGGATCACTTCTATAACCGGAGCTCTTAATATTGGAATAAGGCATATTTTGCCTGTTTTCCCTTTCATATATATTTTAGTTGGTTTGGGAATAGCAAAATGGAAAAAAATAGCAGTTTCTCTTGTCTTAATTCTTCTGGGCTTTTACATAATCTCTTCTCTTCTCGTTTGGCCTCACTATTTAACCTATTATAATGAAATTGCACAAGGTCCTAAAAATGGATACAAATATGCAGTGGATTCAAATTATGACTGGGGCCAGGACTTGAAAAGGTTAAAAGAATGGGTAGATGAAAATAACATTGAGAAAATTTATCTTAGTTATTTTGGCGGAGGCAATCCTGAATATTATCTAAAAGAAAGATATGCTCCTTGGTGGGGTGATCGTGACAAAAAAGAACTTCCTGAAGGAAGTTATTTGGCAGTCTCTTTAACATTACTTCAAGGAGGTAAAGGAAATCCTGCGCCTGGTTTTGACCAACCAACCGGCTATTATCTTTGGCTTGATGATTATGAGCCAATAGCTCGAATCGGCAATTCAATATTTATTTATTATATAGATTAATAATTTTCAGGATATATATAAATCTTTTCAAATCTTAAATCAACATATTCAAGATTCTTTCTATTTTCAAGAGAGATTTTTTCTTTCAGCAAAATACTAAACTGTTCTAATTGCCAGTCCAAGTCTTTTTTAGAATTAAAATAGATATTCCAACCTTCCATAGTTTCAACATCTATTCTTTTTTCAGATACTATTAGGATTTCCTTGATAAAAAGCTTTAAATCGTTTTTTAATGCAGAATTGATTTTTAAGACTTGGTTTAATTGTTCTTTTTGAATAAGGTCTTTTTCGCTTTTAATAATTAACATTTCTAACGGCTTTTCAGGAATCTCTTCAAAAATCACTGCTTCTTTGTCAATAAAAAAGTACCCTTCATATTTAGAAATAACAGCAACTGGTTTTCTTTCCTCAATTTGAACTAATAAAACATCGGGAAGATCTCTCTTTATATCTATATCTGCAATTTGAGGATATTTTTCTAAAAGCATTCTATCTATCTCTTCTAAATCAGCAAGAAAGATGTTCTTAGCATTATTTGAAATAATAGTTCTAATTTCTTCAGCAGAAGTTTTCTCAGTTCCTAAAACTGCTATGTTTTTTATTTGAAAAACAGAAGAAAAGATAAAAAGATAAGTTAAACCTGATAAGATAATAAGAAATAAAAGACCTAGCCAAAAGAACTTCTTTTTGAATATAGCAAAAACAGATCTTTTCTTTCTGGTCCGATATGATTTTTTATATCTTCTCATAGGCCTCTTTTAATTCTCCTTATTTTTTCAAATGGACGCGTTATTAAATAATACATCTTTGAAAGAGGCAGATCCTGAGTTTGAACATAATCCTTTCTATAGCCTCCAAAACCCTTCTTAAACAGGCTTAAACCGGCCCAGGCATGGCTTTTATTGTCATCAGGCGCAATACCCCAGAAATTATATCTCTCACATCCTTGCCTTTTAGCCTCTTTAATTGCCTCCCATTGCAAAAGGTATGAAACTGGAATTTTATTGTATTTTGATAAAGAAGCTCCATGATGATAAAACCCAATATTCTGCCAAAAAATCATAACAGCTCCGGATATAATTTCTTCTTTGTATTTGCCCAAATAAATTATTATTTGATTATTTAAAGCAAAACAAGAAAACTGATTTTTTAGATAATTCAAAGAAAAGGGAACAAAATGATGGCGATCAGCTGTTTTGTTCAAAAGATCGCTAAATCTTTCTAAGTCTTTAATATCATTGCTTTTAATAATTTCGATATCTGTATTCTTTTGAGCCTGACGAATTAAATAACGAGTGGTCTTCCTCATATTCATTAAAAGTTC
>Ga0180009_10008163_pt1 | contig 10464 bp, 12 predicted proteins | sample OS_PC_MetaG_FD_123537 | JGI IMG/M metagenome (GOLD analysis project Ga0180009, IMG submission 123537) | Groundwater microbial communities from the Aspo Hard Rock Laboratory (HRL) deep subsurface site, Sweden - OS_PC_MetaG | ecosystem: Environmental > Aquatic > Deep subsurface > Groundwater... | reverse complement strand
TAATAGACTATACATGAAAGGAGGTGGTATGTAAGGCGTTAAGATAGGCATAATAATAACATTTTATTAAAGGAGGAGACAAATGAAAGGAAAAAAACTGTTTCTGTTAGGGTCAGTCGTACTGGTTGTTATGTTTGTTATTTCTTTAATGGTTGGTGGTTCAACAGCCATAGCCGGAGAGAAAGTGTACAGTATGAAGATACAATCGGCCTATCCGCGCGGAGACATATCCATGGAATTATTAAAGGAATTCGCTGCCTCTGCAGAGAAAAGAAGTAATGGACGAATAAAGATTTCCGTGTTCGCGGATCCGGAGCTTGTTCCAGGAGAGCAGTTGTTTGAGGCGACCCAAAAGGGGACCCTGGATATGCTGCAAGCTGTTGGCGCCATGTGGGGCGGAATCATGCCGGTGGGTGAAGTGGAGTTCGGCCTTCCCTTTATGTGGAATAATCCAGGCGGAAGGAATATTAAGGAGAATGCGGAGATCGTGCGTAATTTCTTTTTTAACAGTGGTTTCGTGGATCTACTCCGTAAGGAATATGCGAAACAGGGTCTTTTCTGGCTTGATATGCATTCCTATGGCCAGGTTTTTACCCTGGCGACTGAATGCTACAAAACCTGTGATGATATACAGGGAAAAAAATTCAGGGTTGAGGGAGCCGGGATGGATTTCTACAACAACCTTGGCGCTCATGGGACTTTTATCTCTGGCATGGAGGCCTATATGGGGTTGAAACTTGGCACTATTGATGCCTCCCAGTGGGATGTGTGTGCCATCACCGGGCTCAAGTGGCATGAAGTTGCTCCATACTGGATTATCGGTGGAGGAAACGATATAGTCCCAGGGCAGATAGTATTCAGCATGAAAAAATGGAAAGCCCTGCCCGATGATTTGAAAGAAGCGCTTAAAGGCGCTGCAGCGGAATATTTTGATCTGCTTAATGATGTCTACATGAAAGAGATGGAAAAAGTCGACGAATTGGTCAAACAGGGCAAAGTCATTGTGTGCGAGTTAGATGAGGCATGTCAAAAGAAACATGCCGAAACAGCCTATAAGCTATGGGATGAGGTTGGCAAGAGAGGTCCGGCAGCCGCCAAAGCAGTTCAATTGATTAAGGACTGGAGAAAGACACTGAAGTAGAAACAAAGATGACTCGTTATCAATATTGTTAAGGGTGAAGGAGGGGGTTTGTCTTACTCCCTCCTGACACCATTGGGCAGTGAGGTTTTTAGGATGAATAATGGGATTAAGGGTTTTTTCGAACTAATTGACACTATCACAGAGAAGATAGGCAGGCCTGCCAGTCTTTTGGTTTTTATAATGACTGCTGTCACCACAACGGAAGTTGTAGGAAGATATGTGTTTGATCACCCAACTATCTGGGCCTGGCCTCTGAATAGACAGATCTTTGGCCTGTTCATCCTTGTAGCAGGGGCCTACACCATGTCCAAGGACGGACATATCAGGATCGAGATACTCTATGACCATTTTCCTCCCAGGATCAAACTAATTGCAAGACTAATTACTTTGGGCTGTTTTGTCATTTTTATGGGTGTGTTGCTCTGGCAGGCATCCTGGATGGGCTTGAATTCATTGAAGATGGGGGAGAAGATTACAGGGGCGTTTCGTATGCCTCTGTATCCATTTAAAATACTCATACCCATATTCATCTTTCTCTTTTTGCTTCAAGGGATTGCTGTTATTTGCCGACGCAAAGACTGATTAAAAATGAGGAACAGGATCTCATGAGCATTGAGTTAGTTACGGTTCTTTTGTTTAGCGGTCTTCTTTTTCTCTTGGCGATTGGGGTCCCTGTTGTCTTTGCGCTCGGCGGCATCAGCGTGGTCATCCTTTTTTTAATAGGAGGTGTCAACGATTTATTCATAGTTGCCACAACAACTTACAGGCAAATCACAGACCCCGGCCTGATAACCATTCCCCTGTTCCTTCTTATGGGGAATTTTTTGATCCATTCAGGAATATCTGATCGTCTGTTCAAGGCATTGAACTACTGGTTGTCGGGCGTGAGGGGCGGTCTGGCAATCGTATCGGTCGGCGTATGCGTTGCCCTGGCCATGTGCGGCGGATTTGGTCCCGGCATCCTCACCATGGGGCTGATTGCAGTGCCAGCCATGCTAAAACACCGCTATGATAAATCCCTCGCCTTGGGGTGCGTTATGGCCGGCGGTGTTCTGGGTGAAATTATCCCTCCAAGCATCATCATGATCATTTTTGCCTATATCTCACGGATTTCAATAGGGAGGATTTTTTTTGGAGGAGCTATCCCCGGCTTTATCACCGCATTCCTGTACATACTTTATATTACGGTAAGGTGTTATCTCCAGCCGGATCTTGCACCCAGGTCCTCTGAGGAAATAACCTGGAAGATCAGATGGGCTTCAGTCAAGGATATAGTCCTTCCCTCTTTACTGGTTGTCCTGGTCTTGGGGGCTATATTTTTGGGGATTGCCACTCCTACAGAGGCTGCTGGCGTTGGCGCCATGGGCTCTTTTTTGATCTGTATTATTTATGGCAGGCTGACCTGGAAGGTGATAACAGCCTCATGTCTTGAGACCATGAAAATCAGTGGTATGGCCCTGTGGATTTTGGTGGCAGCCACGCTCTTTGGAGTCGTTTATATCAGTGCAGGGGCACAAGACATGGTCATGGAAATAGTAGAAAACCTGTCTGTTAATCGTTGGTTCATACTTGGAGCAATGCAAATCATGCTCCTTGTGTTTGGCATGTTTATGGATGATTATGCTGTTTTGACTATATGCGCCCCAATTTTCATCCCTATTGCTGTTTTTCTGGGTTTTGATCCCATATGGTATGCTATTATTTTTGTTCTTAATATGCAGGTGGCTTACCTGACTCCTCCATTTGGCTGGGCCCTGATCATGATGAGAGGGGTTGCCCCCCCTGAGATACATACCAAGGACATCTGGCGATCAATTCCTCCATTCGTGGCAATACAATTGATCGTTCTGATCATTACTATGATATTCCCCCAGTTGGCCCTGTGGCTTCCAAATAAAATGCTTTAATGTAACGGCATCATTTCATTTAATATCAATTGCTTAGCGTGGCCTGACCCCAATCCACCACCTTCACCTCACTTTAAAACCGTGCTTCTCTTGCCAATCAGGACCAAATTTCTTTTCGAAGTAGTCAGCCAGCCTGTCAAACCACCGCCACCAGAAACTTTTACCCTTTTCTTTAGCTTCAAATATATCAATCAAGAAAGTAGTGATATTTGACATTTCTTCTTTTGGTACAAAGGATGCTGCTCCTTCTTCGTATGATTTGATAATATTATCGGGAGTCATTGCATTGGCAGTCAACATAACGCCTATTACTCTTTTCTCATTAGAGATTTTTAGTAATTCATAACCTTGAACTCCCATGATGTCCAAAATGGCCATATCGAAATACTGGGTCTCGAGGAGATTTTTTGCTTCATCAAAAGTTGAGGCTTTTACAACATCACACATGGGCAATAATTCTGCCAATGTTTCCAATACATCGGGCTCATCATCAACTATTAGAAGCCTTTTGCCTTCCAATAAGCCTTTTGTTGCCATAATCAACTCTCCCTTACCATGAGAATAACGAGATAGAAATCATCATGAATTGTTATCCTTTCCAGATTTCCTCCCGGTCAAAATCACGAGAAGATCTTCCTCCTGATTTTTCAAACTGGGCGATCCAGTTTGCTACACGATTCTCACCGTAAGCCTTTTTCCACGCAGCCACGATTGTGTCAACCGGGATATCAGCGTAGGTTCCATAATCTGCCACATATTCCATAAACAGCTTCTTTTCCAGGCTGTAAGGTTGGAAAATGGAGTCTTCAAGGCCATTGAATTCGAGTGGCGCGACTCCGTGCCTTTCGCACAGTTCCACGTTAAAGGCAGGGGTCGCCTTAACCCATTTTTCCTCAAGATAAAATTCAACAAAACCATGGTATACAAACAAATCTGTGCCCAGAAATTCGATAAGTTGTTTGGTGGCGAGATGATTCCGGACATCCGCAAAGCCGATTCTCGAGGGAATTCTACAGGCCCTGCCAAGCGCACAAAGCATCGATGCCTTGCATACACAGTAACCCCGACCGCTTTTCAAAACATTGCTGGCCCGGTAATGTTCGGGAAGATAGAAAGGATAATAGGGAGAGTACCAGATTCCATCTCTGACAGCATAGTATATTTTAACGGCCTGCTCGATAGGATCTTTGCTTCCGCCGATTGTCTCCATGGCATAAGCGATAATCGCCCTGTGATCGCTGTCGATAATGGATGTTGGGGTAAGGTATTTATTATTTGCTCGATTCATTCTTCCTCCTCATGAGCTGTGTAAGGATTATTACATATCAGAGAAGATAAGCCTTCGCAAAAGAATATCGTGTCACCATCATTTTTTTCTTGACAGGTAGCTACTTTGTAGCTAAATTTTAATCACATTTTGATAGTATCAGTGGCGGACTTGGCCTTTATTTCATAGTAATTTCAGATTGTTAATGCCTTTAAAGGGTTTATCAGGTGGTATCAAATAATTTTGACAAAATGGCCAACGAAAAAAAAATAAAAAATGCCCAGGGCATGACCGATGAAGGAAATCGAGGTAAGGTCAAGTTCGAGGTCTACGGCGAAGAGATGGTGGAAAAGGCAGTTAAGCTGAGTGGAAACAGCGGCCGGGTCTATCTCCCTCCGGACTGGGTCGGGTGCCGCGTCAAGATAATCAGGATTGATTGAAGCATATATCACGGAGGAAAATGGATAACTTGCCGGATAATTTTCTCATAAGAAGCATCAAAATCGAAGACGCGGATGATATTGGCAGGATTCAGACCTCCATTACGAAATCGCCTGCGAAAATTGATTTCAGGCAAGTCATAGAAGAGCAGGCCCTAAGAGATAAAGATGCCAGTTTTGTGGCAGAGATAGATGGCAGAGTTGCGGGATTCATGATCAGTTATATTGTATATGGCGGGTTTGGCCTTGAAAAAAGTGCGTGGATTGCCACGCTTGGTGTGGACCCCAAATTCATGGGCCGGGGCATTGGCAAGAAACTGGCAGAAGAGATATTGGCAGTCTACCGCGGTATGGGGATCAACGATATATATACCTCTGTTCGTTGGGATTCTGTTGACCTTTTGTCCTTTTTCAAGACATTGGGTTTTGACCGGAGCAATTTTATTAATCTTAGGAAAGAATTGGAATCTTGACTGCCCCTCCTCCCTCGGCTTCCATTTTTTTCTTGACACGTAGTTACAATGTAGCTATATTGTAGTCACATAGTACCAAACATCGTAGACAATCTCTTCTTATCATCAACAGTAATTTTTTGATTCAGTATTAAAGGCTTACTATCCCGTGAACTCATGACATAGGTCTTGATAGAATAATAACTTCAGTAACTTAAGCAATTTCGAACTTTACCCGACGGGTGAAGGCCGTTTTGAGTTAAGTGCCCGCAACCCATGATTGATCAAAAAGTATGCCATGGATTCAGGCAATAATTTAGAAGGGGTAAAAAAATGAGGTACGCAGAGACAGGGTTTAATTTAGAAATTGATCTATCCCGAGGAAACATCGAGAGGGTAGCAACTGACCCAAGAGACACCGAGCTTTATCTGGGAGGTCTAGGTACTAACGCCAAGATATTGTGGGATAGGGTTCCCCCTGAAGTTGAACCCTTTTCTCCTGATAATCTACTAATATTTGCCACTGGTCTTTTATGTGGCACACCTGCTACTGGTTGCAATCGTACCATTGTTTCTACCATTTCTCCTCAGACTTTGTTGATGGCATATTCAATGATGGGGGGGTTTTGGGCACCAGAATTGAAGTATGCCGGTTATGACAAAGTGATCTTTCGCGGCAAGTCCCCCAATCTGGTTTATTTGTGGATAAACAATGACAAAGTAGAAATACGTGATGCCTCTCATTTGCAGGGTAAAGGCGCTGTTGAAACTGCAGAACTCATTAAAGAGGAGTTGAAGGAGCCGAAAGCCCAGGTGGCTGCTATCGGCCTGGCCGGTGAAAACAGGGTCTATACGGCTTCCATCGAGCAGGGCAGGTCCAGTGCCAGCCGACTAGGAATAGGCGCCGTTATGGGAGACAAAGGGTTGAAGGCGATAGCTGTTCGTGGAACAAAGGACGTCAATATTGCCCGACCGGCTGAATACCTGGAGCTTTGCAACGAAGTGCTGGAATATATAAAAGACCGAGAAGATAAGCCAGTTCCGGGCGTAATGCCCATTTTGGCCGGGCTCGGGTCACCGAAAGAGATGGCAGTCCATGATGAGAAGTGGCACACCGAGAATTTCATGTGGGGAAATTCCCGCACCCGCAGAAAAGGATTCTGGAACGAGGAAATCGAAAAGGCTTGGACGGAGACTCTGGAAAATGTGCGGACGCGGTTAATAAGTTGCTATAACTGTCCGATGAAATGCGGGGCAATAATTTCCGTCCCAGGAATTTCAACCTACATGATGAAATGCTTCTCGAAACTTACTTATACAATGGCGGCCTTTTCAGACCTGGATTTTGGTTTTAAAATCGCTCAACGTGCTACGGAGTATGGAGTGGACGGATTCTCAACCCCGCAAATTATGGCCTTCGGCTTTGAGCTTTATGAAGCCGGTATTTTGACTGACGAGGACTTTGCAGGGTGCCCGTCCGATAACGAGGGGAAATTTTACTGGTTACTTGACAGAATTGTTCGGCGGGAAGGGATAGGAGATGTTTTAGCCAATGGCACTTATTGGGCGGCCCAACAGATTGGTAAGGGGGCAGAAGCATATGCTCATAATAACATTAAGAAACATGAGCAGCTGCCTCTCAAGCTATCAATGCTGAATCCCGTTTATTTCCTTATGTATGCTACCGGCGAGAAGGTAAACATTACACAGATTGAAGGGAGTTTCCCCCAGGCGCCTTTTGCTACGATGGAGGAGAGAGAAGACTTTGTAAAGGATTGGATCCAGGTTCCTGATGAAAAGTTTAAGCAATATCTTCTGGACTGGGAATTCCGCGGAGAGAACTCAAATCCATATTACCCAACTGTTGAAATGTCCTGTGAAATTGTTGACTGGCAAGAGATGATGCACTACATCGATGACGCCCTCGGGATGTGCGCCGGTTTGTCGTCATTTCCCTTGAAGCCTCCCTATCATATACACAATTTCCCGACTTTAATCTCATCAGGGGCCGGGATCGATATGGATGAAGCCGGACTAACGCAAGTATATAGGAGGAACCGAAATCTAGTTAGAGCCATTAATGTAAGAAGAGGCTTAAGGAGAAAAGATGAGAAGCCGCCTGAGGACCATTGGAAGAAAAGATTTCCCGAGCTTGAAACTCAGCTCTTAGATGCGTATTACAAATTTAAGGGGTGGAATAATCAGGGTATTCCTACTAAAGAATCTTTACATGAATTGGCTTTGGATTACGTTAGCGAAGACTTCCTGCAGAGGGGGATCTTGACGGATAATGAAGGTACTCCCTCCAAAGAGACTTCGGTGGAAACAGAGAAGAAATAAAGTGAAGAGGTGGTAACCGTCATGGGTGAAAAAAAAAAGAAAATAGTTAAAACAATAAAAGTTGATGTTGATAAATGCAATGGTTGCCGGGCATGTGAGGTAATCTGCTCCGCCTTTCACGCTACGCCGAAATATAGCAGCAATAATCCGGCGAGGTCTCGTATTCGGGTGATTCATGACCCACTTAAAGACGTATATGTTCCTGTATACGCGGGTGAGTATACTGCAGCCGAATGTAACGGCAGAGACAAATACACGATTGACGGAAAGGAATACGACGAGTGTGCCTTCTGCAGGGCTTCCTGCCCATCCAGGGATCTTTTCAAAGAACCCGATTCCGGTCTCCCCCTAAAATGCGATATGTGTGAAGACGATCCGCCACAAAAAGAGCCCTTGTGTGTTCAGTGGTGCATAACTGATGCCCTGACTTACGAAGAAAGGGAAGAGGAAGTAGAAGAAGAAGTGGAGCGGGAGGAGATGGAGATAGGAGTGGAATCATTGGCAAATAAATTTGGATTGCAGAAGCTAATGGATACCGTTGCCCGAATGTCAATGAAGGGCTAAATCGTGTCTGTCCGGAAATGGTAGATTTTGGTTCAGGGCAAGGCCCGAATCTTTTTTGCAACCGCAGGTATAGTGGACCTATTCCGAGGATTGCAAAAAGGTGAGAACGCCGCCTTGGGCCAAAAGATGCCGTTTCCGGGCGGACACTAAATCATTAAGGCGAAACAAAGAGGATTAAGAAAGACAGTGGAGAATGTAGCCGACTTCAAAGAGATCATAGATGTCATAAAAGCGAACGGTGGAGAAGCCTTCAAATTATGCTTTCAGTGCGGATTATGCGATACTGTTTGTCCATGGAATAGGGTTAGAAACTTTAGTATGCGCAAGATAGTCCGACAGGCTACATTCGGTTTGACTGAGATAGAAAGTGAAGATATATGGCGTTGTACTACCTGCGGAAGATGCCCTCAGCAGTGCCCCAGGGACGTAAAACAGATAGAATCCGGGGTATCCTTACGCAGGATTGCCACGGAATATGGGGTCTTTCCTACTTCTGTCAAGCCTATCCGCACCGTGAGCGCAAGTCTCATTGGCGAAGGTAACCCCTTTGGTGAAGAGCGAAAAAATAGGGCAGCTTGGGCAGAAGGTCTTTCTGTAAAAACGTTCACCGAGGGGATGGAAATTTTATATTTCCCCGGCTGCTACCTCAGCTATGACCCGAGATTAAAAAAGGTAGCTAAAGCCACAGCCAATATTCTCAATTTGGCAGGGGTAGATTTCGGGATACTGGGCCCCAAGGAGAATTGCTGTGGAGAAAGCATCCGCAAGACGGGCGATGAGGAATTATTCAAACGCTTAGCCAGGGAAAATATCAAAACTTTTATCGATAATGGGGTGAAGAAAATCCTTGTTTCTTCCCCTCACTGCTACCATACCTTCAAAAACGAGTATCCCGAATTTATGGTGGACTTTGAGGTGGTTCATATCTCCCAATATGTATTCGAGCTTATTCATGAGGGAAGACTTGAGCTCACCAAGGAGTATGGGAAGAAAGTTACTTATCATGACCCATGTTACCTGGGTCGACATAACGGCATATATGACGAGCCCCGGGAGGCTTTAAATAAGACACCTGGTTTAGAGCTGATTGAGATGCCTGAGTCGCGCGTAGATAGTCTCTGTTGCGGAGGGGGGGGAGGCAGGATTTGGATGGAAACTCCAAAGGGTGAAAGATTCTCCGATCTCAGATTAGAACAAGCTATCGGGGTCGGGGCTGAGGTACTGGTTACTTCCTGCCCATATTGCATCGCCAATTTTGAGGATAGCAGGTTAACCCTGAATGTCACTGAAAACATAGAGGTTAAGGACATCACGGAGATTCTCCAGGAAGTGATTTAGAGAACCATCAAATCTGATAAAGGCGGATAAAAGTGGAAAAAGAACAAATTGAACAGCTTTGTAAAAGTTTCGTGGACAGTAATTTCGGAGACGTAATGGTTGTTGGTGGAGGGATCAGCGGTATTCAATCCTCTCTTGATCTTGCCACTGCTGGTTTTAAGGTTTACCTTGTTGAGAAATCACCTGCCATTGGCGGCCATATGGCCCAGCTTGACAAGACCTTTCCCACCAATGACTGCTCCATGTGAATACTCTCGCCCAAACTGGTCGAGGTCGGCCGGCATCCCAATATAGAGGTCCTGACCTATACTGAAGTTGACGGTGTAGAAGGGGAAGCAGGAGACTTTAAGGTAACCCTGATCAAGAAGCCCAGATACATTATAGAGGACAGATGCACGGGTTGTACTACCTGTGTAGAATACTGCCCGGTCCAATACCCTGATCAATATAATCAAGAGATATCGAAGAATAAAGCCGTCCATATATACTTCTCTCAAGCTGTTCCCCTTGTCACTTATATTGATGAAAGCTGTCTTTACCTTAAAGAGAAGAAATGCGCTATTTGCTTAGGCGTCTGTAAGAATGACGCCATAGATTTTAGTCAAGAGGCAGAGAAGGTAGAGGTAGAAGTAGGGGCGATAATTCTGTCTCCTGGCCTTGAGCCATTTGATCCTAAGGTGAGGGATGAATATGGCTACGGAAAGATGCAGAACGTGGTAACCAGTATGGACTATGAACGGCTGTTATGCGCCACCGGGCCATACGAAGGTGAGATACTGCGTGCTTCCGACAAGAAGCATCCCCATAAAATAGCCTGGATTCAATGCGTCGGTTCCAGACGGGTTACCCCGGGCGATAACAGCTATTGTTCAGCCGTATGCTGCACCTATACCCAGAAACAGGTGATTTTGACAAAAGATCATGACGCAGAGGCAGAGTGTACGATATTCCATAACGATATTCGTTCCTATGGCAAGGATTTTGAACCATACTACCAAAGAACTGAGCAACTTCC
>Ga0180009_10008162_pt1 | contig 10465 bp, 12 predicted proteins | sample OS_PC_MetaG_FD_123537 | JGI IMG/M metagenome (GOLD analysis project Ga0180009, IMG submission 123537) | Groundwater microbial communities from the Aspo Hard Rock Laboratory (HRL) deep subsurface site, Sweden - OS_PC_MetaG | ecosystem: Environmental > Aquatic > Deep subsurface > Groundwater... | reverse complement strand
GTTTTCCAGCGAGCCTCGGCCAAAGGGCTTGGCCAGGAAGTGGGACTATGATCCAGAGAATTAACTTGATAAGAAGCGTCCAGGCGTTAGAATGAGCGCGCAATGAGCTTTTAAGGAGGTAAGGAGAAGGTGACGAATTTAGAATTCGGGTTGACCCTAACAGTAGTTGGGATGGGAGGAACACTGGCTGTCCTTTTCCTGATCACCCTGGTGATGGATGCCTTAAATAAATTCTTCCCTCCGGACATGAAAGGAAAGAGGGAGTAAAAGATGATAATCGATGGCTTCCTTAGTCTCTTGAACGGGTTTGGGAATTTACAGTGGACCAACGGGGTGATGATTCTGGTAGGGTGTACCCTGCTCTACCTGGGAATTAAGAAAAACATGGAACCGCTTCTTTTGATACCCATCGGCTTCGGAGCCATGCTGGTGAATATCCCTCTCGCCGGATTGATGGAAGAAGGAGGGCTTTTACGATACTTTTACGAGGCCGGGGTGCTGACGGAGATTTTCCCTTGCCTGATCTTTGTCGGCATCGGGGCCATGACGGACTTCGGTCCCCTTCTGGAAAATCCCCGTATCCTTCTTTTGGGCGGGGCCGGACAATTTGGAATTTTTCTCACCCTGCTGCTGGCCTTGCTTTTGGGGTTCACCCCGCTGGAATCTGTGGCCATCGGGATCATAGGGGCTTGCGATGGGCCCACGGCCATCTACGTGACTTCCAAGTATGCTCCCCACATGCTGGGAGCAGTATCGGTGGCGGCCTATTGCTACATGTCTATGGTGCCGATCATTCAGCCGCCGATCATGCGGGCCTTGACCTCTGTTGAAGAACGGAAGATCGTAATGACCTATAAAAAGAAGTCGATCTCCCGCTCGGTGAAAATTCTCTTTCCTATTGCCGTGACCTTAGTGACTTGCTTGATTGCCCCCATGGGGACCCCTTTGATGGGCACCCTTATGTTGGGCAGTCTTCTCAGGGAAAGTGGAGTGGCGGACCGGCTGGTCAAAGCCTCACAGAACGAGATTGCCAACATCGTCACCCTGCTTTTGGGGATTTCCATCGGAGCGACAATGGCCGGGCCGGTCTTCCTGAAAGCCGAGACCCTGATCGTTTTAGGTTTGGGCCTGGTGGCCATCTCTTTGGATACGGTAATGGGGATCTTTCTGGCCAAACTGATGAAAATCCTTTCCGGCGGCAAGGTAAATCCTTTGATCGGAGCTGCCGGAATTTCGGCTTTCCCCATGTCGGCGCGCGTCGTTCAGGTAGAAGGGCAGAAGGCCAACAAAAAAAATTACCTCCTCATGCACGCCATGGGTGCGAATACCGGAGGGCAGATCGGCTCCGTTCTGGCGGCGTCGGTCATGCTTTCGCTACTGAAAGGGATGGGGATCATCTGATCAGTTGCCAGACTTTTTCAAAAAGTCCAGGTATTGCTGAGCCAGGCGGGCATTTTCGCTCTGGGGAGCGATGCGCACCACTTCCTCGAAAGATTTCTTCGCCTCCTCACGCTTCCCGGAGTTGAAATAAAGCAGGCCGAGTTGGAGGTGGGCCTTCCCAAAAGCCGGGTCTTGAGCCAGGGCCGAACGCATGGCGGCAATGGCTGCTTCGGTCTGTTTTTCATCGATATAAGCCAGGCCCAGATTATAATAAGCCAATCCGAAGTCCGGTTTCATGGCCACGGCTTTTTGGTAATATTCAATGGCCTTCCGCCGGTCTCCTTTTTTATAGTAGGCCCAGCCCATGTTGTTCAGGGGGTAAAAAGGCGTCATGTAGAGAAGGTCATTTAAAACCGTCTCGAATTCCTTGATCGCCTCATCCCATTTGCCCAGTTCTATGTAAGTCGCCCCCATGGCGTTATGAGCTTCGGTGAATTTTGGATCGAGGACCAGGGTTTGGCGGAAATGCTCCAGCGCCTGAAGGAAGCGGCCCTTGGCACTGTATGCCCAGCCCAAGGCAAATTGGATTTCAGCGTCTTGGGGATTGAGTTTCTCGGCCTGTAAAAGCTCTCTGAGGGCCGATGTGGGATCTCCCTGCTGGAGGTTTTGATAGCCCAAGCGTAAATGGATCGTGGCCTTTTGCTTGGCCTGCTCATCTGTCGAACACCCCACCAGAAAAGATAAGCCCACCGCTAAAAGCAGGAGCGCTTTGAATAAGTTCATAAGGGACCTCAATGTTTTATCTTAATTTTCCTCTATACCTCTGTGGTGAATCGCCTTTTTTAGGGGATACAACTTTTTTGAAAATATAAAGGCTTTTCTGTTAGCCTGTCAAGCTATTTAATGACTCGAAATTCGCACTCCGCTTCGGCGATAATCGAATTGTATAGGAAAATCCTTTTGGGACACGGATTCACCCGATGAGATGTTTACTATCTAACAGGGATTATCAAGATAAACTAAAAAGAAAATAATCATCCGTTGTTATCTGCGCAAATCCATGTCCGCTTAAATTTAAACCCGTAACCCGTAAGATTTATTCCATCCCCTCGAACAACGCAAACAAATTTCAGTTCAGCTCTGTATCTAGCTCACCCTGCTCCAGTTTTTGGAAAAAGAGCGACTTGACCGGATCGGATAGGATCCTGGCGAATCTTCGTCCGATGCTGGGCTCCTTGTACTGGAAGAAATCCTCCATGTAGGCAAAGACCGAGTAAAAAAGGTTGCCAAAGTAATAGTTCCGGTCTAACACCCCGAAGGCCACCAGCGGTATGACATCGGTTACATTGACCCAGCCAGGATAGATTGTCCGATCCCCTACCAATTGAATCTGGGGTTTACCGAGTTTTCAAATCCCAAACTTTTCGGTCATTGGAATTTAATGCTTCGATATTATTTAGAATTTGGGATTTGGCTTTGGTTATTTTTTTTATTTGTTCCAACGCTGTTTGACGCTTAGCCAGATGATGTAGACCAGCATGAATATAGTAGAAATTGTGGCCGGCACTGCGGTTTTTTCGCTGAAAAGGGTCAGGGCCAGGCCTGCGGCCAGGCCCGTGTTTTTATGCGTCCCCAAGAGAACCAGGCTGGTCGCCATTTTGGAATCGACATGGAAAAATCGGCAGAGCCTCTCGATGACGAATCCCAGGAAAAAAGTGCTGGCCAGGGCAATGAAAGCCGCTGGAAGGAAGGCTAATGGCTGGGCGAAGATTAAATCACGGTTCAGACCGATAATGGTGTATACCACCAAAAAGAATCCCCAGTTGGTGATCGCTCCTTTTATCGGTTCGACTCGTTTCGAAATTTTACTCCAGAGTAAGACTCGCGAAAGGATTAAAGGGAGCAGGATCAGCTCAATCATAATGATGAGAATTTTTCCGGACCCTAAAGAACCGGCCCCGATAAAACCCAGGGTGATCAAAGGTGTAAGGATAAGGGCAGCGAGGTAACACCCGATGGCCGCAACGAGAGTAAAAGGACTATTCCCATTCAGCATGGCGGTGAAAGGGATGACGGCGATGGCCGGGGGAACGGCCGTCATGATGATAAAACCATGCCGCAGGGCTTCATCATGGATCATTAAGGAGCTCAACCCCAGAAGAAGGCCGCCGAGGACCCCATAGTTCAGGGCCAGACCCGCCAAGGCGGGCATCAGCAGTTTATGGGGAGCAAGGAAAATACTACCGGGAACACCCATCGTAGAAAGGGTCATCACCACGGCCAGCGCCGGGACCACGGTTGATTCAGTCCATCGGGCGCCCTGTCCCAGGGTTAATCCGAGGGTTAAGGCCAGGGGGAGAATAAAGTCTCTATGCCGAAGAAGGTTTTTAAGGGGAACCATAATGAAATTTGTTCAAGGCCAAAAGAAAAATTACAACTTTGCTTTGGCCATGGGAATCGATTGGGGGGCCCGGGCTTTTTCCAGCGCCCTCCGACGGAGGGGCCCGTATTCTTCCGTCTCCTGGTCTCCAGCTTCTGCGGGCTTAGGGCTCTTTGGCCGAGGGTCCAGTTTAGATCCTCTGCACCTCTTCTAGGCGAGAATCGCCCCCCTGCCACCGGAGAGCGCCGTGAGGGGGGGAATTCCAAAGACGCCGGGCCGATTACCCTTCCGGCGAAAAATCAGTTTTGCTGGCCCCGCATACCGGGCACGTCCAGTCTGCCGGAAGTTTTTCGAAGGGCGTGCCAGGGGCTACACCATTTTCCGGGTCTCCGGCGGCCGGATCATAAACATAACCGCAAATGTTGCAGGTGTACTTTTTCATTCCTTTCTCTCCTCTCGTCTCGAATCTCTTGGGTCTTGGGGATTAGGATTCATAAATCTTAAGGAACGCCGCGCAAGGGAATTGTTAAATCTTTACCCCGTGCTTACGACTTACGCCTGGCGATTTATGGTTGTTTCAGGGTTTATCTGCGATGATCTGCGCCAATCTGCGTCCCCAAATGTGATTTAGAAGCGCCCCTTCTCCACTTTTTTTTCGACAATGGAGCTGGAGCGGGTTTCCATAACCTCTTCTTTTCCTCCCGGTCCCGGAGGTCAACGCCGGACTCCGCCTCCACAAGGGAGATGACTGAGATGCGCCGCAGGATCTGAAGCGACAAAACATCGGGGGGATCCCGGTTCTCGTCAATGAATCTCCTGATTTCGGCCATTTCGGACTCATTAAAATCCCAGCGGCACCGATCTAAAATCCTTTCCCAGACGGATTCTTTCAGACTCCCGTAGGCCTGGAGGGAGGTCTCTCCCTCCTCGATCGACTCGGCCACCTCCCCCAGCGCCTCCAGAGAGATGCTCGCCACTTCCTCTCGGAAGGCTTGGATGAATCTCTGCACCTCTCCTTGGGCACAAGGGAAAGTCCCTTGTCGGCAGCGATCTGTTTGCCAAGATCATCTTCCTGAATCTTCAGGGACTTATTTAATATCTGTAATCTTCCCGGAAAGATCTCGTAAAAAGCCGGCTGGTCCAGGGCCGTTTTCGTCCGCCGGACAAGGAACTTCCGTTCACCGCTTTCGGCAAAAAAATAGGTCACCCGCAAGGGTTCGTAGGAGGGCTTTTCGCTGATGCAGGAATCGGCCTTAATAAAGAGCTTTTCCATCGGGTGGCCGCGATGGGCAGTCAGGAAATCCTTGACCCTGGCGAGATCCGCGTTGTTCCATTCTACTCCTGGAAGAGTGTCGGCCCGGGCCAACTCGAAGCCGCCGTAATTGGGAATCACCTGATTGCAGGCCGTACAGCGGATCAGCTCTTTAATCATTTTTCAAATCCTTGCAATACGCCAAGCGTCACCATCCTGTCGCCATAAGAACCAGATCCCTTTAAAGGCAGGGTAGGCCCTTGAAAACAGATGGGAGCGACATAATAATCCAGATAAAAACAGACTCATCCCATCCTCTGGAAGGTTTGAGTTTAGGGTAGGAAGTTTTTATAAACGAGGGGAACTTGTTGTTTTGAATTGTAGCAAAGGCGATGATTCTGTCAACCAGATTTTTGTCTTACCTCTGTGTAGACTTGACACTCTCCCGCTTCATACCGATCAGCCCTCCCCTGTTGGCATCTTGTAGAATTCCGCATCCCAGCCACCCAGGCTTACCAATTCCCCGTGGGACCCTTTCTCAATGATCCTCCCCCCATCCATGACGAAGATGCAGTCCGCCATACGAACCGAGGAAAAGCGATGGCTTATAATGATGGCCGTACGGCCGTTGAGTTGTTCCCGAAGGGCCTGGAAGAATTCGTATTCCGCACGGGCGTCCAGGGAGCTCGTAGGCTCGTCCAGGAAGTCATCTTGCTTGCCAGATGACTTTCCTTCCGTTTTGGAGAGGATCCGCGTTTTTTAAATCATTCTTTTTTAGGAGGGCTGGCCGAGAAGAAAAGGTCGGCGTAATCGCATGCGGCTGAACTTTTGGTGTGTTGAGAGTTGATGTAAACCAAGACCGTCCCCACTAACGGAGGCTCTTCCTCGAAGAGCTTTTTGTAATCTTCATAAACATTGCGCGTCTCACAAATCCACTGGTCTAACTTAGCCGGTCCGCTCTGAAGGACGACGTACTTCATCTTGCTGTAGACCGTACTCGTTCCGAAAAGCCCGATCGGGGCCAAATTGTCCCAAATATAGCCAACAGACCTGGAATTGATCATGGTGGGAAATTTGGGAAACACCACGTAAATTTGCCCGGCCTGATCATCCGTTTCCCTTTTCCTGATATCTCCGCCTTGGGGAAGTTTAGTGGCTCTCCAGCGCCAGGAAAGATGAGGGTATTTGCGGATGTCAAAGGACATCTCTTTTTTCAACCCGAAGTTATCGCCGACCGAAAGGAGACGCAAAAAATGGCGCTCCTTCTCTTGCTCCAAGGTAATCTTGGAGTTGTTCCCCGGTTCCTTTTCCAGGTTCCAACCGACCGGGATCCCTTTGGCGTCTAACCCACCTGCAAAGCGGTCTACCATTAGGGTTCCTTTTTCCTCGGCTCCTGCTGCTCCGGTGCCCACCCAAAGAAAAAACAGAAAAATGATGATTCCTCGCCTCATGTCCCTTTTCTCCCCTTTCTTTTTATCCCACCTCATCGTAAGCCCGGCGCTTGAATTTCACGCCCAACTCCCCTTCGGCCAGCCGGCGGCAGGCTTCGATGTCAACCCCCGGCATGGCCACGATGGTAGCCACAACTTCAGGAATAACTTTTTTCGCCTCCCGGATAAAATCGAGTATCCCGCGGAACCCTTCCTCTCCGAAGGGGGAGCGACAGAGGCGCTGATATTTTTCGGGGCTTTCGGCATTTAAACTGACCGATACCGCATCCACCAAACCCTGCAATTCGGGAAGGATGTTCCGGCCATAGACCAGGTTCGCCTGCCCGTCGGTATCGATGCGTACCCGGGCCCCCTTTTTCTTTAAATCCGCGGCAACGGTTTTGACTGTTTCCAGGCGGAGCAAGGGCTCACCAAAGCCGCAGAAAACGATTTCTTGATACCTTTGGGGATCCCCGACAGCCTGAACCAATTCCTCAGCACTGGGTTCGCGGTCTAACTCCAGGTCATGTCCTTTGACGACGTAGGAGGCGTTCTTGGCGCAAAAAGTGCAACGATTAGAACAACGGTTGGTGAGGTTTAAATACAAAGAATGGCGGATGGGGTAGACGATCTTCCCTTTGGGAAGCTCCTCTCCTATCCCGAAAAGAGCCCGCGTATTCATAGCTGTGATTCGGCATACATCTTCAAAGCTCAAGCCTTTCAGCGAGGCCACTTTTTCAGCCGTATTCCGGATGAAAGCAGGCTCATTCCTCTTCCCGCGGTAAGGCTCCGGTGCCAGGTAGGGACAATCCGTCTCCAGGAGGATCTTTTCCAGGGGAATAGACCGGACAACATCTTGCTGGGTGGTTGATTTTGGGAAAGTCACAGTCCCCGGGATGGAGATAAAAAAACCCAGCTGAATAACTTTTTTAGCGAGAGGAACGTCGCCGGAGAAGCAATGAAAAACACCTTTCCATCGGTCATTTCCTTCTTCCCTTAAAACATTCAAGATCTCCTCATGGGCATCCCGGTCATGCAGAATTATGGGGAGTTCGAGATCCTTCCCCAATCTCAACAGCTCCCGAAACCTGGATAGCTGCACTTGACGGGGGGAATGGTTCCGGTAGAAATCCAGCCCGATCTCTCCAAAAGCTACCACTTTCTTTTCTTTGGACAGACTGCGGAGTTCGGCATAGTCCCCCTCACGGATGTCCTTGGCCTCATGAGGGTGAATGCCGAGGGACAGAAACACAGACTCATTTTTTTGGGCGATTTCTAAAGCTTTATGTACATCCGGAATCGTGGTGGCCACGGTGATGATATGGCGCACCCCTGCTTCAACGGCTCGGCCGATAACCCGAGCGCGGTCTTTATCAAAATCCTTCATTTCCAGGTGAGCATGAGAATCAATGAGCATAAAAATCATTTTCCCATGCGGATTGCGGAATGCCGAATGCGGAATTTGAAATATTAAATTTAATTCTTTGGCTTTTTAATTCGGCAATCCGAACTCCACATTCCGCATTGGTTATAGTTCTCCCAGTTCCTTTAAAAATTCCCTCAATTTGATCAACTTCATATCCCGTTCTTTCATAATTTCTTCGGTGGATCGGCCGCCGTATTCGTAATAACCGCTGCCCGTTTTAACGCCCAGTTTTCCCTGGGCCACCAAGTGATCCACAGTCTTGGATTGGGTCTGCTGGGGAGGTATTTTATAGGTAGCGTTACTCAATATTTTCTGGGACAAATCCAGACCGGTAAAATCCATGCGTTTTACCAATCCCAGGATGGGTATGCGCAGGCCAAAGCTGGCCTTGGTGGCTGTATCAATATCCTCGGCCGAGGCATAGCCGTTGTCCAGCAGAAAAAGGACTTCATTGCCCAGGGCGCTCTGCAGGCGATTGGCAATGAACCCGGGGAGAAATTTGGAAATAACGATGGGTTTCTTGCCCACGGCGATTATCAGGGCCTTCACCACTTCCACGGTTTCTTGGGAGGTCGCGGGTCCCCGGACGATCTCCACCAAAGGCACGATATGGGGCGGGGCAAACCAGTGGGTGATGAGCACTTTGTCCGGCCGCCTGGTCTCCACGAATTTAAAAATATCCATATAAGAAGTATTGCTGGCCAGGATGGCATGCGGCGGGCAGACTTGGTCGAGGGTCTTGAACATCTCTTTTTTGGCGGGCGCATCTTCAATGATTGCCTCGATGACCAGGTCAGCATTCTTCCCGGCGTCTTCAATCTTGGTGGTGGTTTGAATTCGGTTGAGAATGGCGGCCGGTAGACTCTTCTCCCCAAGCCCCATCTCTACAAAGGTTTGCAGGTTGGAAGAGATAAGGCTTTGGGCCTTGGTAAGGATTTCTTCCTTGATGTCGTTCAGCCGAACATTGTATCCGGCTTGAGCAAAGACTTGGGCCAGGGAATGGCCCATGGTGCCTGCACCGACGATGGTCACATTGCGGATTGCGGTCATTTTAAAAATCTCCTTTAAGATTTATTAGAATTTTTTTTGAGAGAATCAAATCGCTCGCCCGGTAAAAGCCCCTTCGTGAACCGCCTGATAAATTTTCCTCGGCTCCAGGCAGTCTCCGATAACGTAAACATTTCCGAAAGTTTTTTTCAGCGGCTTGAACAATTCCTGATTTGGTGTGAGTCCCAGGGCCAGAATCACGGAATCCACCTCAACCCGCCGCTCTCTCCAGTCGCGTCCGTGCAGAAGCACAAAGGCATCTTCAATTTTCGCCAGCTTCCAGCCCGTTAATATTTCTACGCTCCTTTCTTGCAGCAATTGCAGGAGGGCCAGCCGGGAGCGCATCTCCAGATCCAGGGCCAGCTCGCCAAGCATCTCCACCATGGTTACTTTCTTTCCTAAAGAGGCCAAATAGGCCGCCACTTCGCACCCCATGGCCGCTCCCCCGGCAACCAGCACCCTTTCCCCGGCCTGGTATTTTCCGGAGAGCAGATCGATAGCGGTGGCCACAAAAGATTTGTGGCTTCCGGGAAATTCCGGGAGAGGCATGGTGGACCCCGCAGCCAGCACTACCGAATCCGGTTTTAGCTCCTGTACGATTTCCGGGGTGGCCAGGCGAGGGCACAGGATTTCTACACCCAATTTATTCACCTGAGTCTTTAAATATTCCAGGAAACTACGCAACTCAGCCTTAAAATCTGGGACGATGGCGTAACGAAGGAGACCACCCAGTTCTTTCTCTTTTTCGATCAAAGTAACCCGGTGTTTTCTCAAGGCCAGCACCCGGGCTGCTTCCATCCCGGCCGGACCCCCACCGATTACACAAACCCGTTTTGGCTTGGAGACAGGATGAAGGCGTAGCTGCCGTTCTCTCCCTACTGCGGCATTGACGGCACAGCGCTGGGTCTTGCTCTGGCGCACGCGACTGCTGCATCCTTCATTACACCGCAAGCAGGTGCGGATATCCTCTAACCTGCCGCTGTGAATCTTGTTAGGAAGTTCAGGATCGGCAATCAAAGCCCGGCCCATGGCGATCAGGTCCGCCTGTTTTTTTTGCAGGATGGCCCTGGCCCCCTGCTCCTGGATGGCTTCCGCCAGGTCTCCCAGTCCAGGGATAAGCTGGTCGCTATAGACCCCCAGTTGCCCCTGATTGGCCTTGCTTTCCTTCGCATCGATGTAACAGTACTCCACAATGATCAGGCCCACGCCTCCCTTCGCCCGCTCGGCATAATAATCGATGAGTTGGGGGGAGACAACTCCATCCGGGTAGCAGAGTCGCGAGAGCATCGGGGCCATCACGATCCGATTGCGCAGGAGCCGGTTCTTCAGGCGGAAAGGCTGCATTAATTTTGTCAAATCCATAATACCCTCATTTCCCCATCAGACTCTTGGGGACGCAGATGAACGCATGATTTCGCTAAGCGCTTAGCGTTTTAGTTTTAGGTGATCCGCGCCAGTCTGCGTCCTCATCCAAATTTATTTTACTGAAAGAGACCTTTTATTTCTATCCTTTTTTGCGGGGGGGAATATGGACGGCCATTCCATCCACG
>Ga0180009_10008161_pt1 | contig 10465 bp, 6 predicted proteins | sample OS_PC_MetaG_FD_123537 | JGI IMG/M metagenome (GOLD analysis project Ga0180009, IMG submission 123537) | Groundwater microbial communities from the Aspo Hard Rock Laboratory (HRL) deep subsurface site, Sweden - OS_PC_MetaG | ecosystem: Environmental > Aquatic > Deep subsurface > Groundwater... | reverse complement strand
TATAATGACTTCCAATATTGGCACAAAAGATATTCGGGATACGGGCGGTTATGGTTTCAGCGAAGTTTCGACGATGAATAAATATACGAATCTCAAGAATACTGTGGTTGACGCGATGAAGCATTTATTCAATCCGGAATTTTTGAATCGTATTGATGAGACAATCGTTTTCAGAAATCTTGAAGTAGAGGATATCAAAAAGATCATCAAAATTGAGATGGCTGAACTGGTCAAGAATATTAAAGAAAATAAAATGACGATTGAACTGGATGCCTCTGCTGAATTGTTTCTTGCGGAGAAAGGCTTTGATCCTAAGTTTGGGGCAAGACCGCTTAAGCGCGCAATTCAAAAATACGTTGAAGATAATCTTGCGGAAGAAATGCTTTTAGGACACATTAAAGAAGGGCATAAAATTTTAGTTAAGCATAAAGCTGAAACAGAAGAATTGTATTTCTTGACGGACGAAGTAAGCAAGGACCTTGAGGCGGCTGCAAAAGCGGCAGAAGATTCAACGGAGACAGAAAGTATTGAGTAGTATTTAACTTCGGAAATGTGATTGTGGAAAAGGTGAATAGAAATGTTCGCCTTTTCTTTTTTACGCAATGGTGTATTGATCAATAATTTGATTTGAATGGATCAAAAATTATCTTTGTACAGGATTTCTATTATTTATAAAGCAAATAGAAGGATTTATTATGAGAAAGATTTCAATGTTAATCTTAATGTTCTCGTTTACGAATATCATTTTTTCGCAGATTAACTTTCAAGATTACTTTGAAGAAAAAACGCTTAGGTTCGATTATATTCACACAGGAACGAACACTACTGAAGAAATTATTTTTGATGAATTGATTGAAGAACCATATTGGGGCGGATCAAAAAATAATTTGGTTGATACGTTAAATCTTGGGAATTTCTTTTTCAAAATATATGATCAGCTTTCCGGCGAATTGATTTATTCCAGAGGATTTGGGAGTCTATTCCAGGAATGGCAGTCAACGGAAGAAGCAAAACATCATAAAAGAGTTTTCAACGAAACGGTGGTTTTCCCATTTCCCAAAAGAGATGTGAAATTAGAAATTCTTAAAAGAAGTAAAATAGGTTCGTTTGACGTAATCTATGAGACTAAAATCAATCCGAAAGACTACTTTATTTCCAAAGAAAAAAAAATGAAGCATGAAATCGTAGAAGTTCATAAATCTGGCGACAGTTCCGAGAAACTTGATATTGTATTTCTTCCGGAAGGATATTCCCAAGATGAAATAAATTTATTCAAAGAGGATTGTAAGATTTTCTCAGAGTACATTTTTAAATACGAACCATTCTCAAATTATCGTAACAAAATAAATGTTTGGGGCGTGCTTGCTCCTTCGAAAGAGAGTGGCACAGATATCCCAGGTGATTCAGTCTGGAAGTCAACTGTACTAAATTCATCTTTTTATACTTTTGACAGCGAAAGATATTTAATGACGCAGGATGTTAAATCAGTTCGTGATGCAGCTTCGAACGCTCCGTACGATCAGATTATGATTTTAGTGAACACGCCAAAATACGGCGGCGGCGCAATTTACAATTATTACTCAATGACTTCATCAAAACATCCGGCTGCTGAGAAGGTCTTCATCCACGAATTTGCGCACGGTCTTGCCGGATTAGCAGATGAGTATGGCGACGATCCAACTTATCATGATTATTATTCCAGCAGTGTTGAACCTTGGGAGAAAAATATTACCACGCTCGTAAATTTTGAGAAAAAATGGAAACACCTCATTAAGGAAGGTACCCCGATTCCCACTCCTGATAGTGAAGAATACAAAAATAATATCGGCGTTTTTGAAGGCGCCGGATATGTGACAAAAGGCGTTTACCGCTCAACGTACGACAGTTTGATGAGAAGTTTAAAGGTAGATTCTTTCAATCAAGTCTCAATCGAAGCATTAAAAGAAGTACTGGATTTTTACACTAAATAATTAATTCTTGAAAAGGATTTAGGCAGACACGTAAAATTTATGATACAGAAAAAACTCTACAGAACTCTCGAAACAGTTGCGTCAAAATCTTTTGCTTCCGAAAAAGAACTTCTAGTTGAAATACTTCAACAAATTGTTGCAAACGAACAGGTTAATGTAACCGGCGGGCGATTATGGAAACTCGATCTTAACGTAAAAGGGTACAAGCTCATTTTTCAAACAGGAAACGTTCCCAAAATAAAATGGGACTTCGTGCTCAAACTAAAAGATTATCCAATATTTAACGAAATTACACGCCAGAGAACTATTCTCGCAAACGAAACAAATGAGGAACTTCGTAAGAAAGGAATATTTAAGTATTCGGCTTCGGGTGTTGCCACTAAAATAAAATATAATGATCAATCTTATTATGAATATTTGATTGCGTTTAATTCCGATTCCGTTGGCGATGAATTGCGGTATACATTAAATATTGTTGCTACGCTGCTCACATCAAAAATTAGTGAAAGAAGAATTTCTGCTTCCCGAAAATATTTAATCGCAGATTTGGATAAAGCAAAGGAATTGCAGAAATCAATTCTACCTGAGCACGAGTATACTTTTCAGAATTATGAAATCTTTGGAGTAACTTTACCCGCAGAAATTTTAGGCGGAGATTATTTCGATTATCTTCAAATAGGCAACGATGAAGAAAGATTAGGAATTACGGTTGGAGACGCTGCTTCAAAAGGAATAAGCGCGGCAGCAGAAGCGATGTATATTTCCGGCGCGATCAGGATGGCGTCTACATTTCAAATGAAAATTTCGCCAATGATGTTCCGCTTAAATAATTTGATAAACAAAATATTTAGTGACGACAGATTTACAACATTATTTTACGGTGAAATATCGAATGATAAAAAGGGGTTGTTTCTTTACGCTAATGCAGGTCACAATCCGCCGATATTTTATTCTTCTGCAGCAAAATCTATTTCATTCTTAGAGCCTACTGGTCCTTTGCTAGGACCAGCGCCGAATTCCAAGTATGAAACAGACAGCATCAATTTTTCTGCGGGTGATTTGCTTGTAATATTCACTGATGGAATTGTTGAAGCGGCAAATGAAAAATTCGAATTTTACGGTGAACAGAAATTAATGGAATTAATAAAAAAGAATTCTCAATTATCTCCAAAAGAAATTTGTTACCTTGTAATTGAAAGTGTTAATAAATTTGCGACTGTGAACAGCAAATATCAGGACGATAAAACAGTAGTCGTAATCAAACGGAAAAGGTAGTGGAATTATCAAAAAGAATATTCGACGCTGGAGTTGTTGGAGCAGGCGGCGCGGGCTTCCCGACACAGGTTAAGGCAAAATCCAAGGTTGAGTTTGTTCTCGCAAACGGAGCTGAGTGCGAGCCGTTGATTCACAAAGACGTTGAATTAATGAAAAACTTTGCGCCTCAGATTGTTGAGGGAATGAATTTAATGTTGGATTCAACTTCTGCAAAGAAAGGATATTTTGGAATAAAAGAAAAAAATGTAAAAGCCATTGAGAAAGTTGAAAATGAAATACATGATTCACGTATTGAGCTTAGTCTTCTCGGGGATTATTATCCATCCGGAGATGAATATGAATTAGTTTATGCCGCTACCGGAAGACTGATTCCAGCGCATGGTATACCTTTGCAGATTGGGTGCGTTGTAAATAATGTGGAAACGTTCTATAATATTTCCAATGCTGTTAAAGGAATTCCGGTAACAGAGAAATTTGTGTGCGTAACGGGCGCAGTAAAAAATCCAAAAACATTTTTTGCGCCGGTTGGTATTTCCATCGGTGAATTGATTGAACTTGCCGGCGGAACAAAATTAAAAGATTTTGCAGTATTTGTTAGCGGAATCTTAATGGGCAAATTAACTTTCGATTTGAACGAGGTTGTAACTAAAACTACTGCGGGCATTATTGTTCTTCCAAAAGATCATTATTTGGTTCAAAGAATGGAAAGACCTGTGCAAGACATGAACAGAATTGGTAAATCAGCTTGCGATCAGTGCAGCTATTGCACGGAATTCTGCCCGCGTTATCTGCTTGGATATGATGTTCAGCCGCATAAAGTAATGAGAACTCTGTCATTCTCTGCAAGCGGTTCAGAGGTATGGAATCAATATGCAGATTTATGCTGTTCGTGCGGTTTGTGCTCGTTGTATTCTTGTCCTGAGGATTTATATCCGCGGGAAGCATGTGATCAAGGTAAGGTTGAAATGCGTAAACTCGGAATTAAATACGAACAGCCAAAACCTGTAAAAGTTCATCCAATCAAAGAGGGAAGAAGAGTTCCGCTAAAACAATTGATGAAAAGATTAAATGTGTTGCAATACAATGCCCCGACTCCTTTTGAAAATATTGATTTCGAACCTAAAGAAGTCACAATTCTTTTAAAACAACACACCGGCAAATCTGCAGATTCAGCAGTTGCCAAGGGTGAATTTGTAAAGAAGGGACAATTAATTGCATCGGTAAATGAAAGTGAATTAGGAGCAAATATTCATTCTTCGATTAACGGCACAGTTGAAGAAATTACAGGCAGTCATATTAAAATTGTAAGATAAAGAGAACGGATAAATCATGAAAATGAACTCATTAGGACTAATAGAATTAACGAGCATCGCTGCGGGAATGCAAGCTGCTGACATAATGCTGAAAACTTCGGAAGTTGAGCTGGTTCTCTCAAGAACAATATGTTCCGGCAAATACATGGTTTTAATCGGCGGGGAAGTAGCAGCGGTTCAAACTTCAGTTGATGCTGCTGTGAACACTCTAGATTTTGCCATTATCGATACATTCGTGATTCCAAATGTTCATCCGGATATTTTCCCGGCGTTAGCAGGTCACTCCCAAGTCGGTGAATTGGAAGCGTTAGGAATCATTGAATCCTTTTCTGTTGCCTCTTTAATTGAAGGAGCAGATGCGGCAGTTAAATCAGCAAATGTACGATTGATTGAAATTAGGTTAGCAATGGCTCTTGGCGGCAAAGCTTTTTGCACTTTAACCGGTGAAGTCGCTGCGGTAAGAAGCGCAGTTGATTCCGGAGCAAAATTGATTGCAGATAAAGGATTATTGGTTAATAAAGTTGTTATTGCTCAACCAAGAAAAGAATTATTATCGGAGATGATTTAGTTTATTTTTACTCAGAAAATATTTGAAATAATCTCATAAGCGCCGACGTAAGTGCCAATAACACTGCCCAATCCGCTTAGAATAAATACGAGAAGAATTTTAAGCAGCTTATTTTTCCACCACATTCCGAACTTGCCTATATCCTCGCTTACGGTTTCAAATTCCTTTACAACCGGCGGTGCGAAGTATAACTGTATAAAAGCTGCAACATAACCGGCGCCAATTACGGGCGTAAGACTCGTGAGCGGGGCGGCAAGAAAAGCTGTGATGATTGTGATTGGATGACCTAAGGCTAGTAAGGTTCCAATTGCACTCGGAATTCCGTTTGCAAGAATCCAATAGATTACATTGCTGCCCGCTTCGTCAAATCCTTTTGTTAAGCCGATGAATATTATAGATGCGACAATTATTAATGGAATTCCCCAGCCGATTATTTTTCCTGTAATTGGCGGAGGAGGAATCTTTTCAATTTCTTTTAGATCAATTTCTTCGTTTTCAATTAATTTATTGCAGATGCCTTTAACGTGCCCGGCGCCAACTACGGAAACAATTACTTCTCCTTCGGCTGCTTTCATTTTTGTGGTTAAGTAACTATCGCGTTCGTCAATCAGAACGGTTTTCAATATTGGAAGTGATTTACCCAATTGAGCCATCAACTCGTTTAGAACGTCAGTTTCTTTAATTTCTTCGAGTTTAGCTTCGGTGATTTCTTCTTGCTCAAAAAGTCCTGCGAGACTAACCGTAAGAAATTTTAGCTTATTCCAGAAACTCATAAAGTTCCAAGCCCGCTTAAGGGTTATTCTTACATCGCGGTCGCATAGTTCAATTGGAATGGAAAGTTCTTTAGCGGTGTTCGCCGCTTCAAGTAATTCAATACCCGGGATGACACCTAGTTTTTCACCGAGTTTTTTTTGATAGGATGATAATAAAATATTGATCAGAAGAGTGCTTAACTGCTTCTGCTTCATTACTTCTTTTAATGTAAGAGAATCCCACTTCTTTTTTTCGGAAAGCGCTTTATACCTTTGAGAATCTAATTCAATACAAACTCTGTCGGGTTTTTCTTTTTCAATAACAGTTCTAACCAAATTGGCAGACTTCTTAGAAATATGTGCGGTGCCGATTATAAAATATTTTTTAACTCCGTTATCAAAGACTTTAACATCAGGTCCATACTCTGAATCAACAACAGCATTAGGCATAAATACAAGTTCTCCGGAAAGTGGAATTGAAATCAAAAGGTGCAAACATATTTATTTCTTTTGGAACTTCCAATTTTCGTAATAATCCCAGTTGTATTTTTCGTTCAATTCGTCCAACTCACGCGATTTTTCGTTGAGGCTGGTTTTAATAACGTCACCGGTAGAAATTAATCCGATGTACTTATTTTCTTTTTTTATAAGTAAATGTCTGAGGCGCTTTCCCAAAAACATGTCAAGCAAAGAAAACAGCGAAACATCATGAGGAGCAGAAAACAAAGTTTTTGTCATAAAATTTTTTATTTGGGACGTCTTTGTGTGAAATCCGTCTTCAGTTACGTTTTTCATTAGGTCGCGCTCTGTCCAAATACCCACAATGTCTTCATTTTCTTTAACTAAAATTGCTCCAATTTTATTTTCGAGCATGACTGCTAGTGCTTCGGCAAGAGTTACCTCCGGTGAAACGCAAATCATTTCTCTTGATTTTTCTTTTAGAATGTCTTCTGCGTTATACATATCAATCCTCCATTTATTTTAAAATTATTATTAATTGAAAATTCGTTTTAATATCAGAAACGTTCTAAGATATGAAATAATTCATCCAATATCTTTAGACTTAAAAAATATAGAACAGTAATAAAAGCCAAAAAGTTTACAAATACAAAAAAAAGTGACAAAATGTGCGGGCAAATAAATTTTATCAGTCCGCCTAGAATTTAAGTTCATATTTAAACATCAATAGGGAATTTATGCATCGCCCTCAGTCAATTTGCCAACATCCTCAAACGTGATAGTAGTTAAATCAAGCTCTTCCGCATTGGGATTCAAAGAAATCCTTTGCTCTTGATAACTGATTGCTTTATATAAAATATTTCTAGCCGTTCTTGCATTTCCGAAATTATTATCGCGGTTAGCGTAGAGCTTATCGAAAAATTCCATTAATAATTGCAGGGCGCCTTCGTCAAGTCTATACCCATTCTGTTCCGAAATTTCGTTTGCGATGCTCAAAAGCATTCTTGGTTCATAATCTTCAAATACAAATTCGTTGGTAAATCTTGATTGAAGTCCGGGATTAGATTCAACGAATTGCTTCATTTCATTTGTGTAACCGGCAACAATAACGATGAATTTTCCTCTGTAATCCTCCATTCTTTTTAATAGAGTATCAATTGCTTCCTGCCCAAAATCATTACCGCCTCTGGAAAGGGTATAGGCTTCGTCTATAAATAATGTGCCACCAAGAGCCTGTTCGATTACTTTGTCTGTTTTTGTGGCTGTCTGTCCTTGATATCCCGCAACCAGCGCAGCTCGGTCAACTTCAACAAGATGACCTTTTTCAAGTAGACCAAGTTCACGGTAAATTTTGCTCATCAATCGGGCAACCGTCGTTTTCCCTGTTCCGGGATTGCCGACAAATATTGCGTGAAGAGGTTTTTCAATAACCTTCAATCCGCGATCTTTTCTCAACTGAGCTACTTTTAAACTACTGATTAATTTTTCCACGCTTTGCTTTACGCTATCCAATCCGGTTAAAGAGCCTAATTCCTTCATCAGCTTCTCAAGTTTTTCAGGGTCGCCCTTAATTTCGTAGGCTTTTCCTTCATCAGCTTTCTTCAAAGTGTCGGATAAATCCTCAAGCATCATTTTTTGAACTTCATCTTCCTTACGTTCATCTTTTGTCAAATCCGCGAGACGAAGTATTCTTTTTTGAGTTCCTTTCTCAATTATACTCCTTACAATTCGCGCATTGCCGAAATTTTTATCTCTCGTACGGTAAATTTCATTGAAATGTTTCATTAATGCTTCGCGGGCTTTTTCATCTAACTCAATCTTTTTGCCTTTAAGCATCCTTTTGGTAATCTCAATTAATTCGTCGGGAGTATAATCCTCAAACATAAATGATTTTGTGAATCTTGATTGAATGCCGGGATTTGTCTCGATGAATCCTTTCATTTCTTCAGTATAACCGGCTGCGATGCAAATGAACTTTCCTCGATCGTCTTCCATTCGTTTCAGAAGTGTATCAACGGCTTCTTTGCCAAAATCCGAACCGCTGCCACCCTTAGAAGCTAATGTGTATGCCTCATCAATAAATAAAGTGCCTCCAAAAGATTTATCAATCATCTTTGTAGTTTTTTCTGCAGTCCCGCCAATATGACTTGCAACTAATCCCTGTCTATCAGTCTCAATTAAATGCCCCTTGGGTAAAATGGTGAGTGCAGAGAAAATTTTGCTCAATATTCGGGCGGCAGTTGTTTTTCCTGTTCCTGGGCTGCCGAGGAAGAGGATGTGCTGTCCAAACTTATCTTTAACGTCTTCTCCTTGTTCAAGGAAATATCTCACAAGTTTTACCATATCCTTTATATCATTTTTAACGGAAGTAAGACCGGTCAATTTATTTAATTCATCAAGAGCTTCTTGTAAGGATTCATCGTTAATCGTAAGTCTTACGTCTTTTGCCTCTTCAGTTTTTAGAATTGCATTAATATCATCTTCAATAATAGTTGCCATTGCCTCATCGGTTTTTTCTTCATCAGAAAGTTTTGAAACTCGCCGGCTCAATTGAAGTTTGGCTGATTCAAAAGTTTGCCTAACAAGTCTTGCGTTACCAAAAGTTTGATCACGTTTGCGGTAAAGATTAGTAAATTCTTTATTTAGCGCTGTCTCTGCGCCTTCATCAATAGAATACTCTTCCTTTTTAAGATAGCGTTGGAATATATCGATGAGTTCCTCAGGGGAGTAGTCCTCAAAATTAAATGTATGGTTAAATCTTGATTTCATTCCTGGATTTGAAGTTAGAAATGTTTCCATCTCCTCGGGATAGCCTGCAGCGATTACACAGAAATCTCCCTTTTTATCTTCCATGCGTTTTAGAAGAACGTCGATTGCTTCTTGACCGAAATCCTGTCCGCCTTTTTTTACTAATGTGTAAGCTTCATCGATGAACAAAATTCCACCCATGGCGTCTTCAATTATTTGCTCGGTTTTCTGAGCAGTTTCTCCGACGTATTGACCAACCAGAGCGGCTCTGTCAACTTCAACAACGTGACCTTTTGGTACAATCTCCATTGATTTAAATATCTCACCCAACATTCGCGCAATGGTTGTTTTTCCCGTACCGGGGTTTCCGGTAAAAACAGCGTTGATCGATAATCCCTCTGTAGATTTTAAGCCGCGTTTTTTTCTTTCCCTTTGAAATTCTAGAAAATCAATAAAATCTCTGATTGCCTTTTTTACACTATTCAAGCCCACATAGGAATCTAGTTCTTCCAATAGTTCCTCTAAACTGCGGACGGGTTTCTCTTCAACTTTTTCTTCTTTCTTTGTCTCTTTCTTGTCAGATTTTTGATTTGAAGAAGATTCTTTGGACCCTTTGTCTTCGGGTTCGAATGCAGGAGCATCGAAATCCTCTGAATCCTTAATGGATTCAGTATCTACGAAAAACCATTTATCGGCAACTTTAAATCCTTCAATAAAAATTTCTACGTGTGACTGACCCATTGACCAATTGATGCTTTCTTTGCTTCCGCATGCTTGTGTGAATACAATGGAATCCCAGTCTTGATCAACTTTTAACGAAAATGTATGCCGATGAATTTCAAAATCGTTTAAGTACCAAACAGCAGCGCATGTGAATACTTTATTCTGAATCCTAAAATTCGGGTTACTGAAAATAATTTCTACTCCAACTTCCTTAATTCTATTAAGGTCGAATTGTGAATAGAAAGTCCTTTCGCCCATGGCGGCGGCTTCGTCAGAATCGAACATCTTTGCAGAAAAAACATCAGCATGATCATTTGGATGATACACAACATCAAATTTCTTTGGAATTGAACTAGAATCCTGTGCAGATTTTTTTGAAGTTGCTTTTGACGCTGGACGCTCGACGGTAAATAGCTTATCAGAATCTTTTTTAGGAGCTTCCTCCTCCTCAGTTTCTTCTTCCTTCATTTTTTCAAGGGTTGTAAGAAGCTGATTGAATTTCTTATTCTTTTTAAAATCACTTTTTATTTCTTCTGCTTTTTTCATTGCCGGACGGAATTGGAAAAGATGAATCATTGCCTCCAATTCAAGAAGATGAGCAAGTTCGTGATAACTCTTAAATTCAGGTTCTTTTAAAATTAATTTCGATAGATAATT
>Ga0180009_10008160_pt1 | contig 10466 bp, 10 predicted proteins | sample OS_PC_MetaG_FD_123537 | JGI IMG/M metagenome (GOLD analysis project Ga0180009, IMG submission 123537) | Groundwater microbial communities from the Aspo Hard Rock Laboratory (HRL) deep subsurface site, Sweden - OS_PC_MetaG | ecosystem: Environmental > Aquatic > Deep subsurface > Groundwater... | reverse complement strand
TTGCCCTTTTGCTTCGCCCCGTAGTGAACTTTGTTCTACTACTGGGTTTCGCAAAAAAGTCGGCGGCTCTCCACCCTGTGTCCCGCTTCGCGGGACTGCTTTGGGGATTTGGTTTTTTGGCGGGGCTAAAACGGAATACTGGCAATGTCAATTCCGTCTGCTTCTATATTTTGATTTGATCCCTCTGACTCATCAATTCCTAAAATTCGTTTTGCTCGTTTCAGAACATGATCATAGGTCATTATCATTAAACTATGATAGCTAGAGTTCAAAATACGATATGCCTCTTTTTGTTCATTATTCCAATCATTTGAACGACCAAAAATTAATATACAACGTGGTTTTATTGTTTTGACATTGCCGACTCTTTCTAAAAATTTAATGCTATTTGCTTCTCTCTCTACTTCGTAAACATATTTGATTGCCTGTGTGACGGCCTTAGTTAAATCAGAAGATGGTATATAATTTCCATGATCTTGTCCATCGGCCCAAAAATGTAAACTATTTCCTGGTCGTTTTATCTCAACAATATCAAGAAAACCATCATATGCTTGCATTAAATAATCAGTAATATTTGCTGTATCTATTTCCCGCTCATCCAAAATGCGCACGAATTCACTTCCAAGTATCCAGTCGTTACGCTTAAACCATTCTTGCCATTTTTGCTCAACCAAATTTTGGCCAAGCATAGTTTCAAATTTCTGAACCGCATTTATTCGTGTTTGATTTTGCAACCCAACAATTAAACCATCTGGTAAAATATTGTTCTTTATTATAAAATCTAAAATCTTCTGTTTATCGGGATTGTCAAAAATTGCTTTCAAATGCTCTGTGCTTTTTTGGTCAAATTTTTCATCAATCGGAATATATTTTTTGACACCCTTTTTGAATGGCTCATAATTTTCAGTCAAAAACTCAAGTAATCTTTGAAATTCCTCATTATCCAAAGTAAGTTCGCTTTTTGGATTTTCCACTTCAAGAGTTTCAGGTGCAAAACCATTTTTGTTGTATCTGCCAATTTTTAGACAAATATCCTCTTGTTGTGAATTTTCGTGCGGGATTTTCCAAAAAATTGTGCGCGTAATAGTTTTTGCTTTCTCCTTAAGAAGCCCAACCAAATATTTAATGCCTTTTTCTGTTGTTTTGATTGTCGCCATATTAGTTCAAATCCAAAAATTTACGATCTTTTTTATTTTTATTCACTTGCTTAAAGAATTTGATTTTTTATTTAATAAAATTAACCATAAAATAATCTCTTGATCTTATTAAATATAGTATCTTGTTTTGTACTTTTTTCTGGAATATTCTTTATCTCTTCTTCTGATTCTTTATCGGTAAACAGGTCTTTATTTTTTTCTTTAATGTCATCGATTCTTTTCATAATACTTTTTATCTTTTCCTCCGATTCTTTGTCATGGGGGGTACAACTAAGTGTTCTATATTTCGACAAATCATCTGCTGTTATATTACTAACTTCTTCTTCTTTAAAAATTCTTAATGCTCCAGTCTTTCCATTAATAGCTATAAAGGCCAATTTTTTTATTTGTGCTGTCATTAATTCTTCTTTTTTATAGTCATTCGGATCATATTTTCTAAGTAAATGGAATAAATTTTGACCATTTCTTGAAATATTAAAATCTGAAGTAATATCTTTAATATCTTCTTCGTTTAATTCAAACCACATTTCTTCCGGTTCATATTTAAATTCTCTCATAATAGATTCTAATGCATTCTCACAAAGAACAGATGTAAGATTAGGCTCATTTTTTCCCTTTAGATAAAACTTGGCATATTTAAGTACATCTTTACTAATCCCCAATCCAGCTAACATTTTCATAGGTTTCTCATCTTCACTTCCATACGCTATTCCACATCCCCAAAAATAGATAGTTTTCTTTTTCGTTAGATAAAAAAGCATGCGCAATTTAAAAAATAATCTATTTTTCAATGCAAATAGAATAAATTCTTCGTATGGTTTACCCTTATAAGAATTAATCCTATTAATTAATTCTTTGCCAAGAGCTTTCGCATCCCATCTTTCAATATGAAATTCACTTATGATATTATTTTTTTGAGTTTTAAAATGCATATATAAATCGTATTTTTAAATCTTTCTTTTGAAGATCAAAAGATTCGTCAATAAATTTTTTCTTAAATAAATTAAAAAACATATTTTATTTCTTAGATTCTTTCTTTCCCAATTCAAATGCCTCATCTATTTTCTTATTAATAATAGGTATAATATGGTCAGTCAAATCTCCACATACTTCGCCTGCTTTATCGCTTTCATTATAAGTCCACTCAACTGCTATATAAAGCTCAGATTCAATCTCTTTTTTTAATTGTTCTAAATCTTCAATTTTCTTCATATTTTTTGATTTTTTTTAATCCACTTTTGCAAAGTTTTATTTTTATCGGCTGTTTCTTGTTTTTTTACTCAACATATCATAAAAGATAAAAGGTGCCCTATGGTCTTCAGACTGATGAACGAGGTGATCTCTCGCAAATTTATCTTCAATTGTAAAACTTATAAATACTTTTTTCGTAGATGTTTATTGTTAATGATTAATAGTTAATTTTAAGTATTATCCAACACTTTTTATATTTTCACGGATTCCTTTCTTCTGTGCTTCCGCATGTTCTTTATTTGTCTCGCCAAGTTTAGCCAGCTCATCCATTGCAGAATCAAAAATCTTGAGCAAGCTTTCTCCTGGTCCCATAGGATTAAGTACGCCACGATAAATATGATACTGCCCGCTTTCGGCTAAATCCCCCGATACATTCGCAATTACTGTATAAATATACTTGCGCACTGACCCGCCCTTTTGAATTAACGCTGAAAACTGGTCTTTGTTTGCGTCCAGTCCTTTTTCAACATATTCACGGACGATATTAAAATCTGTCCCAAATTTTTCCTCCGCCTCATTCAAAATTTTCGTTGCTTCTTCGACCTTTGAATTTTTAACTCTCGGTTCTTTTACACTGTCCCTCTTAAGAAATTTTGATAATACATAACTTCTTATGACATTCGAGACAACCGCAACACCAACTATCCAAAGTATTGGCGTAATGTAATTGCCGTCAAAAAATTCAACGATTGTTTTTATTAGTGAAGAGTAATCAGAAACAAAGAAGTTTATTATCGTTAGCAAGCCAAGACCAATGATTAGAAATGAAAAAGAGCCATATATAAATGGATTTGCATTTGTCAGTTTTGAAAACAATTTAGAGGGCAGCTGATCTTTATGAACACTTATAAGCTGTGGCAGTAAGAATGGCCATAAGAAAGAAGCAAAAACAATTTGAAAAAATGTGAGAACGGCAATAATAATGCCCAACACGAGACCAAACATCCAAACAAAATTAACAAGATAAATGATTGAAAAAATGTTTGCAAACATCAAAAAGCCCATTGCGTACGGCAACATTCCTTGTTCCCAAAAATTAGTGAGGTATCGGTGAATGATTAGCCCGACAATTATTAAGATAAGTATGATTAGTTCAAGCATAATAAGAAAGTTATTTTTACAATTGCATTACTTTGCGAAATTCCTTAAATTTAGAAGTTATTTTTTCTGTTAATTCAGCGGGAATTATTATTTCTGTCACGTCTAGATCAGTTTTTGATCTTTCGCTCACAAACTTTGCAAAATTTGTTCCAACTTTAACAAAATCATCATCACTATCAATAAATTTATCATAAGTCTTATATCTTAAATTTAAATCATCACATACCGCCTGCACGGCATTTCTATCGTATCCACGCTTTTTCAAGCGCACGTAATATTGATCGTGCATTTCGTCTAGGATTAATTTATGCAACAATTCAGGAAATATACTACTCTCTCGAAACAACCAAAAAACCAGTGCAGTGCTTTCAAATTTTAGTACTTCTTTATGAAGCGGAGTTTTTATTCGTCCATCTTTTTCAAGACGATTAATTGTATTGTTTACGACATTTGCAAACTCGTCCAAAATGAATAAGGAGCTTACTTTTATCATCTTTTTATATTTTCGATGTCTAAAAAATTTCTTTAACATAAAAATTAACTTGGACAAGTTCCTCTACAATATGGAAATTTTGAACACCCATAAAATTTACCATATCTACCTGTTCGCAAAATCATTTTTGAACCACATTTTGGGCAAATCTTTTCACCAGAAATTACGTCGTGTTCATTGGTGTCATCGGCAGACTTTTCAATTAAGGTATAACCCTTGCAATGCATGCAAAATCGTCCATATCCGGTTATTAAATCAGGATCTCTGAAATCTTTATAATCTCTGATTTTTTTACACTTTGGGCATTCTTTCATTTCACCATTTCGCAAACCCTCAATCGTTTCGTGAATATGACTTATTACATTATTTTTTCCAGCATCATTTTTTATTAAATTGCCAATTCGTTTGTTAAGCGTTGAAATTGGGTCTTTGCCAATATTAAACTTATTGATTCGTAAAAATTTATATCCATAGCCTTCTAATGATTTTTGTCTGTAAACATCTTCATCGGTGTAATAATCCTGATAGTTAAATTCATTTATCTCATCAATATCTTTGAAATGTTCTCTAAACCCATCATATTCAATAATAATTTTATGTTCTTTGTGAGTTTCGTCTTTATAAACCAACAAAAAATCAATTTTATAGTTTGGATGATTATATGTTTTATCAAGCTGTTTCAAATACTTTCCAAGTTCGAATTGTGGAATAAATTCTGTACTTTCTTTATTTTTCTTCCAAAAATCAGTTTGATAAAACCAATTCATTACCTCTGGTTCCATTTTTGATTTTTCATCAGTTTCACTTATGCTACGCTCTTTTTTCGCTTCACTAAGCACAAAAAAGTAATGTCTTAATGCTTCACCAATTGAACCATTATATTTTTCAAGCGGTTTGCTTAAAATAAAGTGTATTGTTTCTTTAGCGCGACTTAAGCCAACATTTAATCTTTGAGCTCTTATTTTCCCATCTTCTTCAATATCAACATCATTCAAGTCTTTAATAAAAACGCCCCACAAATGATCGTCTTCTTCAGTAGCGACCATTGAATAAAATATAATATCTCTTTCTTCACCTTGGCAGGTATCGAAAGTCATAATTTTTAATTTTAACTTATCGTAAAAATAATCTTTTTCAGGTATTTTGCTTATTAACTCAACAAGTAACTTTTGTTGATTCGTATGAGGTGTAATAATTCCAACGCTTTGATTACTATCGATTTCCTTTAATTTTTTAAGTTCCGAAATGATAAATTCCGCCTCAAGGCTATTTGTATTTTGTGCCAATTCCTTTTTTCCATCATGCTTAACAAATGAAAACTTAATAACCTCATCAATAGCTTTTCCTCTGATTTTCATTACCTGCAGGCTATTTTGATAAAAATATTTATTTGAATAAGAGATAATCTCTTTATATCCTCTAAAGTGTTTTAATAGTTGAGTATTGTAATTACTGATAAAGTTGAAAAAATCTAAAATAGAAGTTTTGATATTGAATTTTTCAAGTTTTACAATTTTAACCGCATCTTTAGAAATAGTTTTTTTAAAACAATCTTCTAGCTGACCGAGATATTTTCTATTTTCCTCTGTTCGAGCCTGTGCAGTTTTAACATTGCTAAATTGTTTGTTGTCCCCAAGGATTAAAATCTTCTTTGCTCTCAATAAAGCAGGGAATGCTTGGGCAATACTAACCTGCGAAGCCTCGTCAATAATCACGAGATCAAAAATTTCTGGTTCAAGCGGTATATATTCCGCATAATCTCTTATCCCTGCTAATATACAAGGGAAAGCGTCTTTGAGTTTTAAAAATTCTTCTTGAGGAAATCTTAATTTACTTTGAATAATTTTCTTAAGCGCGGTTGCTGTTGCTTTATGTTTATCCCAGAATTCAACCAATCTACCATCCATTATGTGTGTCATTTTTACTGTAAGAAGATTTTCAATATTTTTCTTCTGGCTATCATAATTTAACAAGGGAATATTTTTGAAATCTTTTTCAACTTTTTGCTTCAAATTTATAAACCTAATTAACCTATCAAAATCAAGATTTGAAATTTTAACCAATTCATTGTCACAAAATGTTTTAAAAGACGACAGATCAATTTTAAGTTTCTTTATTGTGTTTGGATACTTTCCTAAGTTTGTATTTAAAAATTTCAGATCGTCGCCAATTTGCATTAAATTATTTAACACACTCAAAAGAGCTTTATCTTTTATTGTTTGATGAATAAACTTTAAATAATCAAAACTTATCTTGTATTTTTCGTCTAATTTATTTTTTAAGTCCAAGGCAAATTGATAAATATCCAAAACAACTTTGATTTCTTCTAAATTTTTATGTGGCTCAATCTGTATAACAAAATCAAAAGTTTTTTTAAATTTTTTGTCTAGGTCTTCAATTTTTTCTTTCTTGAATAAATAGCCAAAAAGCCAATTTCTCTCTTTCTCATAATCTGAAATAAAATTGCTTAATTTTTCCAAAGACGAATCATCAAAATTATCGAATTTTAATAATTTGTCTATTTCATTACCGTAGACCTTTTTGATTTTTGAAACAGAAGAAGAAAGAAAATTTAATAACCATAAATATTTTTGGAAATTGGATACATCGTTAAAATCATTGATTGAAAAATTAAGCAATTCAAAAAGATATGATTCTTTCTCTCTTTTATTTTTATCAACAACCAACTTGTCCTTTAAGGATAAAAATATTTTTCTAAATTCTTCAAGCTCAATCGCAGATTCCGTTTGATCCAATACCTCATCAATATCAATAGGAAACCCTTTGTCTGAATAATACGATTCTAAATCAAAAAGCTCGTGAATTTCTTTTAAATTAATCTCTTCATATGCTAAAATTTCGGCTTCAAGATCTTCTTTCAAGGAGTTTTCTGATTTTTCGATGGTTTCTTCTACTGACTTATAATTCTTTTTTACAGCAAGATAATTAGCAATAATCGCTTTTATGGATATTGGACTTAATATTTTTGCATAAGCGTTTCCGATTTTACCCAATCTTAATACCGGATTTTGAAAATTATCATCAACCCGAACTTTGTTCATTGTTTCGGTTATTTTATCTTCCACAACATCAAGAGCTTCCTTTTTATCCGATAAAACTAAAATTGATTGATTTTTCAATATTAGATTAAAAACAACTGCAGTAATAGTATGACTTTTTCCTGTGCCTGGAGGACCCTGAACTATAATATATTTACAATCATCTCTTTTGATAGCTGATAGTATTTGTAATTGTTCTCCATTTAACGGTATTGGACTTTGAAAAACAAGCTGACTTGGAACGTCTTGATCATTCCATTCTTCTTGAATTTTAATGTCAAAGTGTTTTTGTTCTTTATGAATAAAATCATCAATAAGTTTATTGAACGCTCCCGCCAAAACACTATCTCCTGACTCAAGAAGTTTCAAAATTTCCTCGTAGTCATTAACTAACGCCTCGTCCGACTTATCAAATAAAGTAATATAACAAGTATTTGATATTCTAATCAAAGAACTTTTCGCTACTTGTTGTTCAGGATTATTTATATCAATGTATTTATTATCTATACTTAATTCAAAAAAATCTGTTATCTCATTTAAAATCTTGCTAATTACATTTTTGAAATCGTCTTGATGTTGTGCTAAATAAATAATTCTTTCAGATATCGTCTTTAAATTTCCCTTTTTGCCTTTTTCCTGGTTATGTTCTTGAGTGATATATTCAAGGGCTTTTTTATTGATATATACTTGTGAGTCAAATTCTATCGTTAAAACATCATTTTGCTTTTCGATTCCAAATGGAATATAAAAAATTGGAAACTTAGCATTATTGAAAGTTATATCGCAAAAATAAAAATAAAATTCTTGTTTATCTAAAATTGTTCTGTTTCTTTCCATCTCATATACTTCTGTAAACAAATCTCCAACTTGAAAACTACTAAAAAACGAATGAGTATTTGATTTAATATCTTGAAGTTCAAAAACTTCTTTTAATTGTTTGGCAATATTAACTTTTTCTTTCGCTAAAATCAGTTTCAAAATTTCCGAAATTTTATTTTCCAACAAGGTGACAAGAACAGCAGTCAATTCTTCTTCCATAAGATAGATATTGTTTTCATCACCTAAGCTTAAATTTTCTAATGGCTTTTCAAGACTGCTAACAAATGGCAACACAAATTTGGCTTTTATCACTTTTACTGTAGCTTCAAGAGAAGATATGAGGGCTTGATCATATTCTTTCAAATGAAGTGTAGCGGATTTTTCTATTTCATCGGCTATAAGCTCGATAATTTTAGTAATTTGTTTGTTAGTTATTTTCTCAGTTTGCAACTTAACTAAATCCAAAAGATTTTTTGGAATATTTGTTCTATAAACGCCTTTTTGAATTACGTTGAGAGTATTTTTACCAAAAGCATAGTTGATAGCTTTATATATAAGATTATAAAAAGAAGGATATTTATTAAGATTTAATCCAACAAGCAAATTGTTACTACTTCTAAATTGAATACTCCTTTTTGGATTCTTTCTTTTATGAAAATCTGTTTCCAAAAAATCCATAAAATACTTGGCAACTTCTTTTATAAATGCCAAACCATTTTTATCTTTGTTTTTAATATTTTTTTTGGTTGCCATATTTCTACTTAATTAAATCATCAACTCCAAGTATTTTGGTGATTTTTTTCAAAGTTTCTAATCTATCAATCAATTCTTCTTTTGTTAGTTTTGAATAATCTTTTACCATAAATCTATTTCTAAAATTGTTTTTCCTTATAGTGCTACTTTAAAAGATTTCAACCAATCATCGAGGTCTTTTATGGTATTTTGAGTTGTTTCCTTAAATAACTTCTGGACTTCAATTTCTGTGCTAAACTTTTGTTGATATTGAATCGCTCTTTCTTTTAAAGCCTCAATTATCTTAATTATATCTGTACCCGTCAACTGATTTTCTTTGAGAAAAGAAGCTCTATTTCGCATTTTCGAAAGATCGTTATGCGCAATGAAACCTTTCCGTATTTTTATAATTTTTTCGGAAATAATATTTAGCTCCGTTTTATCAAATTCTCGACCAAAATCTTTATTTCTTTCGAGTAACTTTGCTAAACCGAGCACCGTTCCTACCTCCAAACCAAGCAGTAGAGTATTCCATGTAGCGGGATTTTTCCCATATGCCTCATACTTTACTCTTTTATGCAAATATCCATTGAGTAAAAACTGCCTATATGTAAACATAAAATCCCAAATTATATTCTCAAAATCGGTTTTGTTAAGCATATTTTTATTTAAACAATTCTACTAACGACACACTGAGAGTCTTGATTGTTTTTTCAAGTTTTAAATAATCTTTTGGCATAATTATTTAATTGTAATTCTATAAATACCATTCCCAATTAAATACAAACAATAAAGAACAGTAGCACAAATAATAGTCAAAATCAGGAATTTACTACAGATAATATTTGAAAAATTAAGTGCGAGTAAACATACGCTAATCACGCAAAAATTGACTATAAGAATTTTTCTCAATTCCTTCAAAGCACTTAGCTTTTTATTGATATTATTTTTATAAAGAGTTTCTGTAGGTTTATCTAATGAATAAAAAATTAGATTACTACCTTCAACATTATATGGCAGAACAGTAATTCGTTTAGGTTCACTTATTTTTATAGATAATAGTTCAGAAAACTTTTTTAAAATTTCTAAATCAGACATCAAATATAAATCTTCAACAGTTATCCGGTTATAATTATTTGTATTTCCTGATATATAAGAAACAATCTTAATTATTGCTAACCTCATATCTGAAAGGATTTTTTCAAAACTTTGGACCCTCCAAACAACGAACACCGCAAAAAGACCTGCTAATGCGGCTAAAACCTGGGCAGATGTACTTAATGTGTAAAACCAAATATTTTCCATATTTTACTTAATCAAATCGTCAATACCAACATCAAGGGCTTTAGCGATTTTTTGAACAGTACCAATAGTCGGGCTTTGTATTCCGCCCGATTCAATTTTAATAATGGTAGCGTGAGAGACATCCGCTAATCTTGAAAGTTTATCTTGTGATAATCCCTTTGCTTTTCTAAGCTTCCTTATATTTTTAGATACAGTTGGAATTGTTTTTGACATTGTGATATGATATTATATATACTATAATATAGATAGTATTCTATCGTTTAGTAGTTATCTATATTATTATAATACAGAATTTTAATGATTTAGTAAAGTTTTTAGGAAGCTCCATTTTGTCGCCCGCGCATGGGTGGTGCGGGGCAAGGGCGACTATATAATCCCCCTCCGCCAAAAAACCAAATCCCCAAAGAAGTCCCGCGAAGCGGGACACAGGGTGGAGAGCCGCCGACTTCTTTTGCGAAGCCCAGTAGTAAAACAAAGTTCACTACGGGGCGAAGCAAAAGGGCAAAACAGAAAAAATTTCTTTCCTTTTAATAAAAGAAAAAAATTGGC
>Ga0180009_10008159_pt1 | contig 10466 bp, 9 predicted proteins | sample OS_PC_MetaG_FD_123537 | JGI IMG/M metagenome (GOLD analysis project Ga0180009, IMG submission 123537) | Groundwater microbial communities from the Aspo Hard Rock Laboratory (HRL) deep subsurface site, Sweden - OS_PC_MetaG | ecosystem: Environmental > Aquatic > Deep subsurface > Groundwater... | reverse complement strand
TGGCCTTCGGCCATCTCACTTATCGGCGGCTGTTGAGTTACACTCGAACACCCTTGACAGGTTCCGCTCACGCTCCACCTATCAAGGGCGTTCGAGCCGACTGCGCTTCTCGGTCTAAAAAAAAAGAACATTTTTTTAGACCTCTGATGCTCACGGCTCAACAGCCGACGTTGGGCCGTTCAAATATTTAAAAAGGGCCATGGAGATTAAATATGACTGATACCGAACGAAGACGCTTCGAATCCATTGAAAGTCTTAAACGATCCGCTTATGGCAGTTTTAACGATCGACGTAACTATGAATGGAAACTCTCCCTAAGCATTTGGACTGCCTTAGCAATACTATTAGCTGGTCTTGTCCAGCCAGCAAAAATAGAAGAGACATTTCCACTAGGTGCTTCATTCGCCTGGATAGGAGCTGCGATTGTGGGAGCTTTGCTCGTTTTTCTCCATGGCTACTGGAGCAATGGAGTATCAAAGGCAAACTCAATCGATAAATCTATCTATCTTTATTATGATCTGGAAATGCGAAAGATGCTCAACCTGTCATTCTCAGAGAATATCAATATGGAAATTGCTAAAATGTCTAGAACAAAAGGATGGAGGAATTGGTCTCATCTTGCCCAAATATCGATAACAGTGTTGTTGTCTGCGGCAGCTATAGTGATCATTTATGTACGATCGTCATGAACAATTAGGATTTCCCAAGTATAGGCTGTTAAAGCCCAATCGGGTAGCCGGGGGTTTTTCTCCCCCAGCCCCCACACCACGCAGCAAGCGGGTCCGCACTGCGCGGTTCACTTAAATTACCGGACCGTAGTCGGGTAATGAATGTTTACCCACTGTTCTTTGACAGATAGCAGACCTTGATCCTTTAGCCATTGAATTGTCATGCCGGTTTGCGTGGCTAATGTTCTGGCGCATTTCCACGGGCCTTTCCGTGATAAACTCATGGGAATGGCAACGTTCGGATGGGCACCCATTTTAAGAAGGTTGCGAACTCGGGTTCGAACATAGCGCCATTGTTTCCAATAACACATGCGCACCCGTCGCCGGAGCCAGTGATCGATTTCAGGTATCGGACGATAATATTCCGATATTCCGAAATAATTCATCCAACCCCGAAGATACTGCGCAATCTTCTTCATGCGGTATTCCATGGACACGAACCAACTTCTACCGGACAGATATTTGATTCTCCATTTAAATTGCTGGAAAGCCCTGTCTGACCAATGAATTTTGGCACCTTTGAAGGTGAACCCCAAAAAGTCCGTGTTATCCGTTCTTGCCACCCGGCTTTTCTTCTCATTGACCTTGAGTTTGAGCCTACGGTTGAGAAACCGCTCGATACTTTGAGACACTCTCACTCCTGCCAGTTGACTTTTCACTAACACGAGAAAGTCATCGGCATAGCGGACAAATCTGTGTCCCCTCTTCTCAAGCTCTTTATCCAGATCATCCAGAAGTATATTAGCCAAAAGCGGGGATAGCGGGCCGCCTTGGGGAACACCCTTTCGGGTGACCTGTAAGCGTCCGTTAACCACTACACCGGCTCTCAGGTACTTACCGATCAGCTTCAGGACACGTTTGTCTTTGATTTTCCGGGCCACCCGGTGCATAAGCACATCATGGTTGACCGTATCGAAAAACTCTGACAAATCCATGTCCACCGCAATCCGGTAGCCCTCTTTGATGTATTCCCGGACTTTGTAGACCGCATCGTGGGCAGACCTACCCGGCCTGAATCCATAACTTGAATCCGAAAATTCCGGGTCAAAGATCGGCATTAAAACCCGAGCTATAGCTTGTTGGATCAACCGGTCTGTGACGGTTGGAATGCCCAATGGACGGGTACCGCCCGATTGCTTGGGAATTTCCACCCGTTTAACCGGCAAGGGTTGATAGCTGCCATCCGACAGCGATTCACGGATAGTTCTCCAGTTCTCATGGGCAAAGTCGGGGAAATCCTCTATCGATATATTATCGACGCCGGGAGCCCCTTTGTTGGCCTTGACTCGTTTCCATGCCTGTTGCATGTTTTCTCTGGATAATATCCGTTCCAGCAGGTAACCATCCGGGTTGGGCGTTTCAATAACGCGCCGCATATTCACTCCTTCGTTCGAGTTCTTTGTGTTATGCGAGCTCATTGAGGCTCCTTCCCTGTTTAAGTGTTCGGCCCTTCACCATGTCCCGGGCATTGCCCCGGGCGTTGGGCTACTATGGCCTTTGCTGACTTCTGCCTGATACCATCGAACGTTGCCGTCCGATGCGTTTTCGTTTCAGCCTTAGAATTCGGTGGCGATTCCATCCTTTTCAGGATGGGCCTCAGTCCGGCTTCCATAGCCTAAACGAACGCTATTTCAGACAGATCTCCCCGGATAAGAACGTGAACTTTTGCTACACAACCGCAACATTTACCCTATCTCCTGAATCCGGGGCTTTGTTATGTTGTGCTAACTCACCCGGAGACTGGGCCTTATATGCTGTTTCTGTTCGTCGGCTCATAGCTTTGCACTCTGGCTTCCTTCAGACAGCTTCTCACGAAGATGCCCTTGCCTTCGGCTAATACTTTTGTTAATGTATTAAACACATTAACAGGATTCACGTATAGGGGTCTTTCACCCCATAAATTCACGCCCGTGCCGGGCGTACACAAACGGATGCACCTGACAAAAAATAGCTACGCCATTTTTTGCAGGTGATCCTAGACGTTGAGCCTGTCGAAAAAGTAAATTTTTCGGTTAAGTTTTTGTCAGAAGGCACACAATGAAACAGAAAAGAAAAATGAGGGTTGATAGTAAAAACCATTTAGATTGTTGTACGTCGTGCCTCTGGTGCGACTATACTTCTGTTTTAAAAACAGACCGAGAAAGAGTGCTTTTTCGGGTGATTTAGAAATATAGTCTAAAATTGACTTTTTCGACAGTTTCGTTAGGCCCAGAGGAAACCATGAGTAATCGCGAAGCAAGTCGAACAGCTCTGGCAACAGCGTACATGCGTGCCGCACATCAAATACTTGATGCGAAACCTCTCGTTCTTGAAGACGCAGTTGCCGTACAACTGCTCGGAAAAGACGCCCCGGAACGGATAAGCGAGGCAGCAGAGCGCTATCAAACACCTGAGGCGCGAGCCTTGCGCTCACATGTTGTTCTTCGGTCTCGATACGCCGAAGACCAGCTTCTGACCGCAGCTCAACGAGGCATTTCTCAATATGTCGTTCTTGGCGCAGGCTTCGACACCTTCGCACTGAGGCAACCCAGATGGGCAAACGATCTGAAGATCGTCGAAGTCGACCATCCAGGAACGCAATCCCTGAAGCACTCGCGGATCGCCGATGCGTCCTTGAGCATTCCGGAAAATGTCACATTCGCGGGTATCGACTTCGAAGGCGAATCATTGGGCGAAGGGTTGCTTAGAAATGGCATCTCAATTGCGGAGCGAACATTCTTCTGCTGGCTCGGTGTCACCATGTATCTCACCGAAATAGCGATAGATGAAACACTTCGGTCTATGGCCAATTTTCCAGCAGGGAGCCAAGTCGTCGTTACGTTTTTGCAGCCTCCCACCCAAAAATCACTGGCATCAAAGGTTGGGGCTGCACGTCTTGCCGAGCGTGTTGAATCTGTAGGCGAGCCGTTCATAAGCCACTTTGAACCCGAGGCGTTTAAATCCAAACTGCTCAGGGCCGGGTTTACGCACGTCGAATTTCTGACCCATGATGAGGCCTATACAAGGTACTTCGTGCATGGTCACCAGGATCTTCCATGTCCAAAGCGAGTCGGCATCGCGTCTGCTATTCGGTGACATCAAGTGCGGCAAGTGCTGCACTTGGGCCTAACATCTATATGGCCTTCGGTTGTCAAGAAAAAACTTCTTCAAATTTTGATTGTAATGCAGACGGAATTGCCGGCATGTGGAATCCTCTATCTTCTTCATAATCTTTATATTGATATGAAGAGTAATGATGATATCTCAGAACCTGCCGCACCTGATCCATAAGTTTTATTTTGGGATCTGGTATAAATTTATTCTTGATTTCCATGGGAACAATCAATATCGTTAAAACATGGCTAATTAAATAGTGTTTTTTCCGTGTTTTATTGATAATACGACAATATATGGGAATATTTTCCAACGTATATAGGCAATATATGGAAAGTTTTCCGCGTATTACCTCTGTTGGGCATCAAGAAAATGAACTTCATTGATCGATTTCGTCAGTATATAGAGTCAATGATACGCACGCTCATTGAAGAGGAGGGCGCGTCGTCAGTATTTGCCAATACAACTGATATTGGCCAGTCTAAAGAGGCAAAGATCCGAGACCTATTGCGGCTTCATATTCCAAAATCGGCAAATGTTGACCTTGGCGGATTTCTGTTTGATCTGGATGGCAATGAGAGCAAGCAGCTTGACTTGCTCATCACAGACTCCTCCTCATTGCGGTATGATTTTCACAACAGGGATGGAGGCGGCAAGGTCTTTGCGTGCGTAGACGGGTGCGTTGGCGTAATATCCAGCAAGACCACATTAAACAAGAATGAGATCTCCGAAGCTCTTGAGAACATTGCATCCATACCATCAAACACCGCGTTAGACGCTCGCAATTCCGATCAGCGGATAGATCTTTCGGCTATGAATGATGGCCCCGTAAAGGCCATCATTTCTCAGTCCGGCATTGACCCGCAATTGCTTATTAAATATGTCGGCGAGTTCTACCAGAAACATCCAGAAATACCCATTTCTCGCCGACCCAATTACATACACGTCCTTGGCCGCTATTGCTGGGTCGGAATTCGCAAGGAACTCAAGAATGATGATGGGACTATGGCGCAACCTGGTCAGTACTGTCTCCGCATGAAAGATCCGGATCTGTATTTCTTCTGTGAATTGTTGTTGTACATCGAGAAGCTAACTCGAATGCACAGGGCTATCTGGTACGACTACACTAAGATATTCAGTCAACTATGAATGCCTGCCCAACATCAAAAATATCCAGCCGACGCTGAAAAACGCGCGGCTGATTTAGGCGATATTGCTATAGGATGATTTATAATGAAAGCATTTTGTATCTCATTAATTTATCTTACTATTTTATGGAGTACGGCTATGGCACAGCAAATTGAACAGCCTCAATTGTCTATAACCGAACAACTGGCGTTTAGTACAGTAAGAATTCATGTCACCACAAAAGAAGGAAGTGGAACGGGTACTGGATTTTTCTTTAATTTTTTGGATGACGGAAAACAACGTATCCCTGCCATAGTCACAAATAAGCATGTAGTAAAGGGAGCACTTCAAGGGACTTTTTTATTAACATCAGCCAATAATGATGGCACGCCAAACTCGAGTTTGCATATTCCTGTAACCTTAGATAATTTTGAGAGCCGATGGATACCTCATCCAGATGGCAATGTTGATTTAACTATAATGCCTATTGTTCCTGTTTTGACTGAAGCATCTCAAAAAGGTTTCAAGCCTTTTTTAATACATATTGATAAAACAATTATCCCTTCCGATAATCAGTTAAAGGAATTGACAGCCGTAGAAGACATTTTAATGGTTGGATACCCAATCGGTATCTGGGATCAAAAAAATAATTATCCAATTTTCAGGAGAGGAATAACAGCAACGCACCCTGCTAACGATTATAATGGCAAGCAAGAATTCATGATTGATGCAGCTTGTTTTCCAGGTTCAAGTGGTTCCCCTGTTTTCCTTTTTAATGTCGGGAATTATGTGAGTAAAAGCGGTGGAACAGTCATTGGATCAAGGTTTTATTTCTTAGGTATATTATATGCTGGACCTCAATATACTAATAAAGGTGAGGTAATAGTTGTTGATATTCCAACAAAAACTGAAACCGTCAGTATATCAAATATTCCGGTCAATTTAGGTTATGTGATTAAATCCCAAAAATTATTTGATTTCGATGAAATATTAAAGAAATTTGTTAAGTGAAGGCAATATATCAATTGCATTAAGTCGGATTGCAATTCCGCTGCGCTCCATCGCAACCGCTTATGCATGCGTTGGGAGGCGGCTGCGCCATCGTCCGCGGAAACGCGCCGACCGATAGAGAGAGGAGGCTTGTGCAAATGACATCGTCTACGAAAGAAACAACGGTTCAGGTTGCCGTAGTGCAAGCGGCAGCGGTGCCGTTCGATACTGAAGCCTGTGTTGACAAGGCAGTTCGCCTGATCGGAGAAGCCGCTGCCACCGGCGCAAAAGTGATCGTCTTCCCTGAGGCGTTCATCGTCGGATATCCGAAGGGGCTCAACTACGGCCTTGTGGTTGGCGCGCGCGATGCGGCCGGGCGTGAAGAGTTTCGGATTTATCTCGACGCGGCAATCGAGGTGCCCGGTCCGCAAACGCAGCGGCTCGGTGAGGCCGCCGCAGCACATGGAAGTTACGTAGTGATGGGTGTGATCGAGCGCGAACTGGGCACCTGTTACTGCACTGTACTTTTCTTCGGTCCGGACGGTCGGCTGCTCGGCAAACACCGCAAGCTCATGCCGACCGCGTTGGAGCGGATGATCTGGGGATTCGGCGATGGTTCGACGTTGACGGCCGTGGACAGCCCCTACGGACGAATCGGCTCGGTGATCTGCTGGGAGAACTACATGCCGATGCTGCGGATGGCAATGTATTCAAAGAACGTCGCGTTATACTGCGCTCCTACCGCTGATGATAGAGACACCTGGTTGTCGTCGATGCAGCACATCGCCATGGAAGGGCGCTGTTTCGTGCTAACGGCATGCCAGTTCATCCGCAAGAAGGATTTCCCGGACACCGTGCGCGTGTCCCTTGGCGATTCGCCGGATTCGGTGTTGATGCGTGGCGGCAGCGCAATCGTCAGCCCTTTGGGCAAAGTGCTCGCAGGACCTCATTTTGAGGGCGAAACTATCCTGACGGCGACGCTTGATCTCGGCGACATCGGCCGTGGGAAGTTCGACTTTGACGTCGTCGGCCATTACAGCCGACCGGACGTGTTTCAGTTGCACGTCAACGAGGCACTTCTGCGTCCTGTTGTCGCGAAGACGGGGGACTAACGTTGCGATGATCACACGATGCCGCCTAACCTATAAGGATTGACAGTATGTTGCCTGCCAGCCGGAAGTCCGCCACGGCGGACAATAAGCCATCGCCTGCGGCGGGGAGGCAATCCGGTGGAGAAAAAAGACTTGCCCCACAAAGTGATCGGTTGCGCTTACCAGGCTCCGCGCAAGCGGATGCGTGTTTCGGGCCGCTCTTCTGGAGCGACCCGACAAATCATCATGTTAATCCTGTAAATCCTGTCAGATAAGTTTTTGTTGTGGCGCCGAGTTTGTCGAATTGCACCCAGGGGTGGGGGTCACCCACACGAAACAGCGAGGAACCAGAATAAAATTTTATAGAACTCAATATAAGTTTGTGTTAGTAAGGTTAGAAATTATTTCCTGCGTTTTTCTACCCCTCAAGGGGGTATTGAAAAGAGCGGCAGGAAATAATTTCGTAAACTTACTTATCCCGTTTATCGGGGATAGGTTGGGGAAAATGAGATTAGGTTTAATATATCACATACTATGGACAATCATAATAATCTGCTGTTCGCCGTTTATTCTGTTTTTAGCCATCCTTGGAAACAACAGGATTAAGGAACGGTTTGCCCTCTCGCTTCCTAAAGATCGTGATAAAAAACAAAGAATATGGATTCATGCCCTTTCTGTGGGTGAAGTCATATCGGCGATCCCCCTTATTGAGGCAATACAACTTAAATACCCCGGCAAAAAGGTGGTTTTTACGGTTACAACGATAAAAGGCCTTGAAATAGCCCACAAGGAAATCGGCGACCGGGTAAAAATAATTCCGATGCCTCTTGATTTCTGGTGGAGCATTCGAAGAATAGTCAGGCATATAAATCCGTTCTTTTTTATACTTGTTGAAACGGACATATGGCCTGCGCTTATAACTTATCTTTCAGATAAAAAGATAAAATGCTTCCTTGTAAACGGGCGGATTTCACCCCGCACCAATAAATCTTATAAAAAGTTTTCGGTTTTCATAAAACCTGTTTTAAACAGGTTCACATTATGCATGATGCAATCCGGACTCGACGCAAAGAGGCTCCTTGAAGCCGGCATTGATCCCGGCAGGATTATGACAACAGGAAACATAAAATTCGACCGTGACTGGCTGCCTATGCAAAAGGAAGAGCGTGATACATGGTTGAATAAACTCTCTCTTGATCCTGATGATGACATCTGGGTTGCCGGAAGCATCCATAGGGATGAGGATCAAATCATCTTGAATGTTTTTTCCAGGCTGGTTCCGGAATTTCCACGGCTGCGACTTATTCTTGCCCCCAGGAATATTGAGGAGTCGGATAAAATATTAAAGACCGCTCGGGAGATGGGGCTTAAGAGTATCCTGAAAACAGACCTTAAGGATAACAAGGTTACCTGTAAAGTTTTGATTCTGAATACGATAGGGGAACTGGGCAGAATCTATGGCATCGGCAAAATCAGTTTTGTCGGGGGAAGCATGGTTCCTTTGGGCGGGCATAATCTTCTTGAACCTGCAAGTTTCGGCTCTCCGGTGCTCTTTGGTCCTCATATGCACAACTTTGTCATGATGTCCGAACTTCTGCCGGCAGAAGGGGGGGGCTTTCAGGTCAGTAATGAAAAAGAACTTTACACATCCGTGAAAAGGCTTCTTGGAGATCCTGAATTATGTGGTATCACCGGAATGTCCGCAAAACAGTTTGCCGATAAACACAGGGGCGCCTTGAAAGAAGTCCTGAAACGCATAGGGGAACATGTCAATCATGCCGCTTGAAAAATCAAACATAAACAACATATTGATTCGAGCCACGAACTGGGTGGGAGATGCGGTAATGACACTTCCGGCGCTTGAAGCGGTCAGAGAGAATTTTCCGTCTGCCTCGATTACCGTTCTTGCGCGGCCATGGGTTGCCCCGGTCTTTGAAAACCATCCCGCGGTGAACGATCTTCTTATCTACCGCAAACATGAGGCATTGATAAAAAATCTCTCTGAAATTCGCCGTCTTATTCACGTGATCCGGGCAAACAGATATGACCTTGCAATTCTTTTTCAGAATGCATTTGAAGCGGCGCTTCTTGCATATCTTGGCGGAGTAAAGTCAAGGATAGGATTTGATTCGGATGGGCGCGGGTTTTTACTGACCCACGGGATAAATAGGACAAAGGAAATATTTGCGGTTCACCAGGTCGAATATTACCTGTCGATTTTAAAGGCCGCCGGTCTGAAAGCAGAAAGCCGGAACCCTGTTCTTCATGTCGCGGAAAGAGACGTGGTTGAGGCAGAAAACCTCCTAAAGTTAAATGGCATAAGCCAAAATGATTTTTTACTTGGACTAAGTCCCGGAGCAATTTTCGGGAATGCAAAGCGGTGGCCGGCTGAGCGCTTTGCAAAAATCGGAGACATGGCGGCCGGAAAGTGGAATGCAAAAGTAATCATAATGGGGAGTAAAAAAGAAAAAGAGATCGGAACGTCAATGACCGGCCTGATGCGTCATAAACCGGTTGATTTCTGCGGCACAACCTCTCTCGGTGAAGCAATGGGGATTATCGGCAGATGCAATATGTTCGTAACAAACGATTCGGGTCTCATGCATATTGCCGCCGCCCTAGGAGTTCCGACGCTTGCTATCTTCGGCTCGACAGATCATGGGCGTATATAGGGGACGTATTAAACAATTAAACTTGAAAAATGTCCGGTAATTTATTATCAGGAATTCATGCCAAGAGACAATGGGAGATAATGGGGACGGCATGAAATTATGCGTTTCTGTTAAATAATCACTATTTTTTATCGATATTCCCCAGAATTTCTTTAACAAGATTCCCGTCGGCCAGTTTCCCGAAATGTTTCATCACGGTTCCCATAGCCTGCATTGAATTTTTGTACTGCGAAAAATCTATGTTCTCCTTTATCCACGCTTCAATCTCTTCCCTGCCAACCATCTGAGGAAGATATGTTGACAGTATTTCAAGATATGCGGAAGTCTCTTTTTTTGTAAGCTCAAGAACGGTTTTTTCCGATTTGACAAGCCCTCTTATAATGCCCAGAATATCATCGTCAGTAATCTCTTCGCCCTTTTTGAGCCTGAACGATTTCTTCCCACTCTCGAGCGTTAGGGGAACCGTTAATTTCGGATATTCTGACATGACCTGCCTGGCCCATATCATTACCAACGCCAAAGAAATCTCGCGGGAACATGCGCTCCTGCCTCAGACTGAGAAAGACAAACACGTCGACACCTTCACCGGCCGCCTGAAGGACCTCTGCGCCAGGGCTTGCGGCATCGGTCAGAAACTCAAATCCGGCGACATCTCGCAACCATCAGCCAAACGCATCGAGAAACAGTTTCTCAGAGAACTCAAGGACACCTGCAAAGAACTCCTTCGGTTCAAGCCTGCCGAAACCTTGCGAATCTACCTCATA
>Ga0180009_10008158_pt1 | contig 10466 bp, 8 predicted proteins | sample OS_PC_MetaG_FD_123537 | JGI IMG/M metagenome (GOLD analysis project Ga0180009, IMG submission 123537) | Groundwater microbial communities from the Aspo Hard Rock Laboratory (HRL) deep subsurface site, Sweden - OS_PC_MetaG | ecosystem: Environmental > Aquatic > Deep subsurface > Groundwater... | reverse complement strand
TCGATTGAAAATCACCTGCATATTTTGGCATACCACTATGCTGTGCCGTTAAATCTTTCACAAGAAAATTACGCGTCACCCAAGGATCATTCATTTGAAATTGTGGATACAATGCAACCACATGATCGTTCCAAGTAAAATTACCTCTATCAATCATCATTGAAACAAGAGCAACTGTAAATGCTTTCGACATCGAACCAATTTCAAAAATCGTTTCTGGTGTTACTTTTAAATTGGTTCCTATTTTTCTTACGCCAAATCCCTTGGCATAAATCACTTTATTATCTTTCACAATGGCTATTGCCATCCCTGGAATTTTCCAGGCTTTTTGTGCTTTTATCGCTTCTTGTTGAAAATTTTGGATAATTTGATTAAGTTTCGTATCGGCAGGTAATTGAACAATTGTGTTTGTTTGAGCAAAAATATTTAAACAAAGAAGTGAAACAATAATAATAAGAAAATATTTTATAAAATGGCGCATAACAACTTCCCTATTTCATTTGTGATCCAATAAAGCGCTGCTATTATTCACCACCTAATGATAATCGGCAAGAAATGATAAGCCTGAGTTGCTCTATTAAACAACGACCTAAAGAATCCAAATGATGATTATTTTAGCGACTACCGCTAAAATAATCACTTTCGTAAGTTGTGCATAGACACAAAAACATAGTAGAATAGTAGCAGGAAAACATAGTAAAGTTATAACATAAAAACATAGTAGACTTATAACATAAAAACATAGTAAAATATAAACAATCAGGTAAATCAAGGAAATATCATGGCCACTCCTTTTCACACGTTATTAGCAAATTCATTGAAAAATGCTAAGAAAATCGCACAACATCATATTATCAAATCCTCAGAACTTTCTAGACTTGATAGAGAACGACTTTTAAAAGCAGACTGCTTATATAAGATTGTCAAAGGCTGGTATCTACTATGTCCTTCGCACACAAACATTGGTGAAAGCACACCCTGGTATGCAAGTTTTTGGGACTTTCTAAGAATCTATCTTACCGATCGATTCGGAGAACAGTACTGTTTATCTCCAGAAGCTTCGATGGACTTATACCTAGGAAAAAATTATATTCCGGCACAAATTGTCGTTATCGTTAAATCTGGTGGCACAATAAAACTCAATTTGCCCCATAACACTTCCTTATTGATCTATCAGGATAAAAAACGCTTTCCAAAAAAGATTTATACAATAGAGGGATTAAGCGTTATTCCGTTTGAATTAGCACTCTGTAAAATGCCTCCCCATTTTTATATTCAACAACCTCAAGAAGCCGAAATCGCGCTTACCATGTTAAAAAACCCTGAAAAAATATTACATTTTTTACTGAAGGATGGAATGGCTCAATCGGCTGGCAGAATTATTGGGGGATTGAGACATATTAATAACAATAAACTAGCGAATCGCATTTTAGAAACTATGGAAGCGGCAGGATTTTCTATTATTGAAAATAATCCTTTTAAAGAATCTCCTTTGTTAACAAAAAATGAATTATTCGAATCCCCGTACAGTGCTCGCATTAAAGTATTATGGAAAAAAACAAGAGGAGACGTGATTGCGTTATTTCCAAAACCAGTTTCTACCATAAAAGAAAAAAAACTGTTAATTAAAAATATTGATACTATTTATATACAAGACGCATATCACTCACTTTCTATTGAAGGTTATCAGGTTTCAGAAGAATTGATTGAAAAAATTGCTACTGGGAAATGGCGTCCAGATGATAATGAAGATGATCGAAATCAGAAAAATGCTATGGCAGCAAAAGGTTATTACGAAGCATTTAATAAGGTAAAATCAACTATCAATAAAATGATTGCGTCAAAAAAACCCATAGACGTTTTAAAAAACGATTTTCAGAAGTGGTATTTAGCCCTTTTTTCATCTTCAGTCACCGCGGGTATTTTATCCGCCGCGCAATTGTCCGGTTATAGAAATCAACCCGTCTATATTCGTAATGCTCAGCATGTTCCTCCTCCCTATGAAGCAGTACGGAATTGCATGTTGACACTTTTCGATTGTTTAAAAGATGAAGAAAATCCCGCAGTAAAAGCGGTACTTGCACATTGGCTTATTGGATTTATTCATCCTTATATCGATGGCAATGGAAGAATTGCGCGTTTTATGATGAATGCTTTATTGGTTTCCTCGGGTTATCCCTGGACAGTTATCCATTTAGAGAATAGATCAAAATATTTAGCGTCACTTGAAAAAGCATCCATTCAAGGGGACATAAAAGATTTTGCAAAACTAATTCTTAAAGAAATGAAACAAAAGAAATAAATAACAAAAAACCTAATAGTTTTTGCTAAATAAAAAATTTGAATTATGATATTACTAAATTCTTAGGGACACCCCTACAAATTCTACAATTCACACAAAAGATAGATTTTTAGAAGTGGTCTTAAACAATATTAATAAGGAAATAATCATGCTAACTCGCGATGAAATCTTAAAAACTCTTAAATCTGAACATGTCGCCTATTTACGTCTTTGGTTCTCCGACATTATGGGACAAAACAAAAATGTTGAAGTCCCTGCCAGCCAGTTTGAAAAAGCTCTTGACGGACAAATTCTTTTTGATGGTTCTTCAATTCAAGGATTTTCCCGTATTGAAGAATCCGATATGTTGTTATCTCCCGACTATTCTACTTTTCGTATTTTTCCTTGGTATGAACATGGCGGAAAAGTTGCCGTCATTATTTGTGATGTTTGTAAACCTGACGGCGCCCCTTTCATCGGTTGTCCTCGCAGCATATTAAAAAAGATGTGTGAAAAAGCCGAAAAAATGGGTTACATCATGAATGCCGGCCCTGAAGCAGAGTTCTTTCTTTTTGAAAAAGATAGTGATGGAAAAGTAACTACTAAAACCAACGATGCAGGAAGCTATTTTGATTTAACGCCGGTTGATCGCGCCGAAGATACGCGTCGCATGATTGTACAAGCGTTAGAACAGCTCGGATTTGAAGTAGAAGCGGCTCACCATGAAGTTGCGGTTGGTCAACACGAGATTGATTTTAAATATTCAGATGCTCTACATACCGCCGATAACATTTCAATCTTCCGCTTTGTTGTCAGAAAAGTTGCATTAGATTGTGGACTACATGCCACTTTCATGCCAAAACCTGTCTATGGTATTAGTGGTTCAGGAATGCATACTAACCAGAGTTTATCTACTCTCGACGGAGAAAATGCGTTTTACGATCCCAATGGAAAATTCGAATTATCGGAAATCGCATTACATTATATTGGAGGATTATTAACGCACGTAAAAGGCTTCTGTGCGATTACAAATCCCATTGTAAATTCCTATAAAAGATTAGTATCCGGCTTTGAAGCACCCACTGATATCGTTTGGGCCGTAAAAAATCGCTCGCCTCTGATCCGTATCCCCGCAAGACGTGGCAGTGGCACCCGAGCAGAATTACGTTCCCCAGATCCATCCTGCAATCCTTATTTAGCAATGGCAGCCATGTTAGCAGCAGGATTAGATGGCGTCGAAAAACAAATTAATCCTGGTGAACCTGTAAATCGAAACATTTATAAAATGAATAGTGATGAGCGAAAAGAACATCATATTGAATCTTTACCCATCGACTTAAGTGAAGCGATTGATTATCTCGAAAAAGATACGTTAATACGTGAAACGTTAGGCGATCATGTTCTGGATCAATACATTACCGCTAAACGTAAAGAGTGGTTTCAATATATTACTCAGGTACACCAATGGGAACTTGATGAGTTTCTGTCTCGTTATTAAAAAGACAGAGGCTAATTAAATTTTTTTTGTAGAATACCTCGGGGAATTACTTAGTTTATTTTTCAATACTATTTAATTTTATTGACACAATTTACATGATTAAAATAGATTACATAATGCAACGAAAAAAATGGGCATGTCAACTAAACCTCTGCCAAATCGCCTTTTTCTTCGAGCCAGTTTTTGCGATCGCTAGCGCGTTTTTTTGCGAGCAACATATCCATAATAGCATCCGTGCCAGCATTATCTTCAATCGTTAATTGGACTAAACGTCTTGTTGCAGGCGCCATTGTGGTTTCACGTAATTGTGAAGGATTCATTTCACCTAATCCTTTAAAACGTTGCACATTAATTTTTCCTTTTTTATTTTCTGCTTCAATACGATCTAACAAGCCCTGTTTTTCGGAATCGTCTAACGCGTAAAACACTTCTTTACCGACATCAATTCGATATAAAGGTGGCATAGCTACATGCACATGTCCTTCGCGCACTAATGCCGGAAAATGTTTTACAAATAAAGCGCATAAGAGTGTTGCGATGTGTAAACCGTCGGAATCTGCATCAGCAAGAATACAAACTTTACCATAACGTAATCCGCTTAAATCATCTGATCCAGGATCAATGCCTAATGCAATGGCAATATCATGTACCTCTTGCGACGCTAATACTTGAGAAGAATCGACTTCCCATGTATTTAAGATCTTTCCACGTAATGGCATGATCGCTTGTGTTTCACGATCGCGAGCTTGCTTTGCAGAACCACCTGCCGAATCTCCTTCTACTAAAAAAAGTTCCGTGACTTCATTATCTTGCGAAGTACAATCCGCTAATTTACCCGGTAATGCGGGACCTGTTGTTACTTTTTTACGGGTCACTTTTTTCTCTGTTTTTAACCGTTTTTGTGCATTAGTAATAAAAAATTCAGCGAGCGTTTCACCCATCTGTACATTTTGATTGAGCCATAAACTCATCGAATCTTTCACAACACCCAAAACAAAGGTGGCACATTCACGCGAGGTTAAGCGCTCTTTCGTTTGCCCAGAAAACTGTGGATCATGCAATTTCACCGATAATATATAAGAACAATGCTCCCACACATCTTCAGGAGAAAGTTTTACGCCACGCGGTAACAGATCACGAAACTCACAAAATTCACGCATTGCTTCTAAAAGCCCTGTACGAAAACCTTGTACGTGCGAACCACCTTGAATCGTCGGAATTAAATTGACATAACTTTCAGTTAACCCGTCATCGCCAGCGGCTAACCATAACGTTGACCATTCTACAGACTGATTATTTTCAACAGAACCTCCAAAGGGTTCAAAAGGAATACGTTCACAATCCACAACATTACTTAAAAGATAATCATTTAATCCTTTTTCATAACACCAAGTTTCATCTTCATCCGTATTTTCATCATAAAAAGAAACTCGCAAACCTGAACACAAAACCGCTTTTGCTTTCAGAACATGAATTAATTTTGGAACAGAAAATTTAACACTTTCAAAATAGTCGGCATTAGGCCAAAAACGAATTTTGGTTCCGGTTTCACGTTTTCCAACTGCACCAATGATACCTAATTCAGACGCTTTTTCGCCTTGTAAAAAAGACATTTCATACACATTGCCATCACGTTTCACTTGAACATCAACACGGTTCGACAAAGCATTAACAACCGAAATACCAACGCCATGTAATCCGCCTGAAAACTGATAATTTTTATTCGAAAATTTTCCGCCCGCATGCAAGCGCGTCATGATTAATTCAACACCACTCACTTTTTCTTCTGGATGGATATCAACAGGCATCCCTCTTCCGTCATCTTCAACTTCAAGGGATCCATCTTTATAAAGCGTCACCTGAATTTCCGTTGCACAACCAATAATCGCCTCGTCTACGCTGTTATCAACAACCTCTTGCGCTAAATGATTGGGACGAGTGGTATCGGTATACATGCCTGGACGACGTTTAACCGGATCTAATCCACTTAATACTTCTATATCTTCTGCTCTGTAATTTGCCATATTCTGTTTAACCAGTTGCTTGATTTGTATGAAATTTCGAAGGTGCAAATGTACAGGAAAGAGAGGAGTTTGAGTAGCGAGAAATACCGTAATATTTTCAAATGAACAAAATTGTTAAAAAAATAATATTCAAGACACTTGCTACGATCTAAAAATCTTATCCTGATTCAACTCTAGCCACTGCAAAGAAATAATTCCTAATGCATTATTAATCATCCCATTACGAACCATTTCAAATGCTTCTTCAACATCAAAAACGTGTACTTTAATATCTTCATTTTCATCTGCTAAACCGTGAACCCCCCCGGCTTTTGATGCATCGACTTTAGCACAAAAGAGTGCAACACGTTCAGAACATCCGCCTGGGCTCACCCAGTAATTATAGATTGGAATCAATTCTTGAACTTCAAGCCCCGCCTCTTCACGACTTTCACGATGAGCTAATTCGATAGGGGTTTCTTCTTCTTGCAAAACACCGGCAACAATTTCTAAGAGCCAAGGACTTCGCTCATCTTTGATTGCTCCAATACGAAACTGCTCCAATAAAACCACTTTTTTTAATAGGGGATCATAAGGTAATACGGCCGCAACTTGTCCTCTTTTAAACACTTCACGGATAACTTCATCACTCCAGCCTCCTTCAAAGAGTTTGAAATGAAGTCGGTACTCATCCATACGAAAATAGCCTTGAAAAACAGTATTTTTTGAAACGATTTCGACATCGTTTTTGAATGTATTAGTGCGAGGTTGATTTGTCATAGTTGTCCTAAAAAGTTATGTATAAACAACACGGGCACAGCACGCTGACCCCCTACAGTGATAATAAAATACCCCGCGGCAAGCAGCGGAGTATTTTACCCAATTATATTTCGCTGGCGCGAAGTAAATTCGCGCTCAGCGACCAAAGGGGAGACTTGCATCTCTCCCCTTTGGAAACCCCATCGCTCTTGTCCCCGTGGCAAGCCACGGGGAATTCTCAAGTTAAAACCCTATCACGCATTAAAAATTGTGCAAAATATTTTTTGTGACATAATCCCGCAATAAACAAGGATATTGTCTATGCGTATTGCGCTTATCATCATAACTTGTCTTTTATCATTCCCTTGCTTCGCAGCAGATTACTACTATTGCACTCATTCGAATAATTATGTTCATCTTGGTGACAGTTATTCACAAGTATTAGCCGTTTGTGGCAACCCCATATCTGAATCAAAAGAAAAAGTTCAGCCAACAGAAACTCGTCAAGTCATTCAATGGATTTACGATTATAATCCACAAAAAACAATGGAAACTGGCGTAAATCATGAAGATGAAAATGTTTTAGTGATTGAAATTTCAAATGATAAAGTGATTAGTATTGTCGTCGAAGGCAAAGACGTAACACAAACTAACTTTTGTCGAAAAGATGCAACACCGCTTAAGATAGGACAGTCTTCCTATTTAGCTGAATTTCTTTGCGGATTTGCAACGACAAAAAGAACTATCGATGAACCCATTTCAAAAACACCCATTGAACAAGATGTATTATCTTATCAAATCAATTCGCTCTATCCTGAAGCTAAACTCTATTTTCAGCAGGGTAAATTAATCAAAATTGAGGATTAGTTTTTGTCCTTGAAAATTGTGTGATGTCCACTCAATTTTCAAGGAAACGTTTTAGTTACCTACTTTGGAAAAAGGAAGCGCATTTCTACTTCCTTGATCTAATTCCTTTTGCAATTGTTGCGCCATACCTTCTGATAATTGACCCAAACGGAAAAAATTATTAGAAGTTCCAAAACTTGATAACGATAATCTCAAAGGATTGCCAGCCCCAAAATCACGATCAAGATCAAGATCAGCCATAGAAACGTATTTTTTTTCTAAATCAGATAATCCAGAAAGTAGTAACTCCAATTTTGACGAGGATTCTGATGGCGTTACAACAGACAGATACAAACCCCCTATAGGTTGTGGATTGGATGTACTTTTATAACTTTCATATAAACTCGATTCTAATTTAAAATCAATTTTATTCTCTTTTAACATTCGTCTAATCATTCGCTGAATCTCTTTCCGCGACAATCTTTTTGGCTGTTCCGCACCAACTGGAAAACGTACTCTATACATATCTGTCTCCTCTATATTATTCTTAAAATTATTAAACCTGGCACTCCCTAGGGGACTCGAACCCCTGTTACCGCCGTGAGAGGGCGATGTCCTAGGCCACTAGACGAAGGGAGCAAATGATTACGCTGGGGAATATACTGAAATACAGTGGAGATATCAATATAGGTTACCCGCCATTACTATAACCTTCGATCCTTTCAAAGGATGGGCGACCACAAGGGTCGCCCCTACCTATGATCCTATGATTTTAAATTAGTACTTTAAAAAATCCTAAGGTAATATAGCGTGGTTTTGGCGCTTCGCCATATAATAGATTAAACTTCCGCAAAAGGATTGCAGCAGCTCAATGATAAAACAGAAGAAAAAAATAACGACGATCACGCCAGTGAAAACAATTATTCCAAAAAATAAATATCAGATTTCAAAAAAAGATATTAATCATCATGCGTTACAAGTAATTGATAAACTCGATAAAGCGGGTTATGAAGTTTATCTCGTTGGGGGCGGGGTGCGTGACTTACTCTTAGATCGTCATCCTAAAGATTTTGATATTGTTACAAATGCTTTACCAGGCGAAATCAAAAAACTGTTTAATAATTGTCGCCTCATTGGCCGACGATTTCGTTTAGCGCATATTTTTTTTGGTAATCATATTATTGAAGTGGCTACTTATCGCGCAGGACATGAAGGGGCCCATGAAAAACATGCGCATACAAATGCTGCCGGCATGGTATTGCGTGATAACGTTTATGGAAATATGGAACAAGATGCAACCCGCCGCGATTTTACCGTGAATGCACTTTTCTATTTTCCAAAGGATAATGATTTAGTTGATTTCTTTGATGGATTTAAAGATCTTAAAAATAAAAAATTAAAAATCATTGGCGATGCAGAAACACGCTATCGCGAAGATCCAGTCCGTATGATTCGTGCAGCACGTATTGGAGGAAAACTGAAATTAAAATTAACCAAGGAAACGGAAGGCCCTATTTCAAAACTAAAACACCTTTTGTATACGATTCCTATCTCGAGATTACACGATGAAGTGATTAAATTATTTCATACCGGTTATTCTGATACTATTTTCCCCATGGTATTACGGCTTGGATTATTCGAAACATTGTTCCCAATGACGAATCAATGCTTAGAAACTGATCATAGAAAAACGATTAAAATACTCGAAACTCTTTTTGCTAATACCGATGAACGTATTCATGCGCAAAAACCGGTAACGCCTATATTTTTATTTTCAACTCTCCTCTGGATCCCTTTTGAAAAACAATTTTTAAAATTAAAACAAGAAAAGATGCCATCAATGCAAGCATTTGATTTCGCATATAATAAAATTATTGCGAAACAACGTGAGATTACTGCTATTCCAAAGCATATGAGTTATGCCATACGCGATATATGGCATCTTCAACATCGATTAGAAGAGCATCGAAAACGGTATATCTATAGTATTTTAAACCACTCAAAATTTCGTGCAGCGTATGATCTTTTACTACTACGCGCTAAAGTCGATAAAAAATTAAACGAAATTGCTACCTGGTGGACAGAAATTCAAGAAGTCGATGTACAAAAAAGAAAACAAATGGTATTAATGTTGCCCGAAGATAAAGTGTTTCGTCGCCATATTAAAAAACGACATACTAGAAAGTAATTTTTTTGAGGGATCAACGATGATTAAAATGATTACAGCACTGCTCATTGCTTTTGCCTTCTCTTCTATCTGTTACGCATTACCCCATGTACACCCTATCACTTGGAAAGGTCAAAAATGGGAATATCTTGTGGAACATCCTACGGATATTCAAACAATAGACACTGTTCGTATGGAACATATTTTAGACGATGCAGGTCAGCACGGCTGGGAGTTAATCGAAGTCACTTCTGAATATCATTTTTACGTCTTTTACTTTAAACGTCCTCTGTCTAATGAAAAACTTGCTGAACACCGTCAGCATCTACTCACACTACACACCAATCACGAAAAGAAACACGCTAAGTTGTATGAACAATTAAAACAAGCTCAGCAACAGCAAGCACAAAGTCAGAAAGTAAATCAGTAATACAGACAAAATTTTCGGGAGCGCGATAAATTGCGTCTCCCCATTTTTTTCTACACCACTAATTCGCCGGTCTTAATATCACCTTTAATATTTTGGTTATAACCGCCGAATAGATACAATTTATTATTGACCGCTTCAACACGAACACCATCGCGGCCTTCCGGCAAATAGCCAATCACTTTTGCTTCATGTGTAACAGGATTAAATTCTTCAGTACTTGCAATAAATTCTGTTATTCCTAATCGGTTTTTTGTCCAACCTCCAACAACATATAGTTTATTATTTAATGCCGTTGCACCAAAATTTTTACGCGCATAATTTAACTCGCCTACTTTTTGCCAACGATTTGTTTGAGGCTGATATTCTAATAGGGTATTTAATGCATTATCTTTTTCATCAGCACCGCCTATTACATACAAATGATGATTATCATTAATTGCTACTAATCGATTACGAGGTGCTGGTAATGCTAAACCCTTGCT
>Ga0180009_10008157_pt1 | contig 10467 bp, 9 predicted proteins | sample OS_PC_MetaG_FD_123537 | JGI IMG/M metagenome (GOLD analysis project Ga0180009, IMG submission 123537) | Groundwater microbial communities from the Aspo Hard Rock Laboratory (HRL) deep subsurface site, Sweden - OS_PC_MetaG | ecosystem: Environmental > Aquatic > Deep subsurface > Groundwater... | reverse complement strand
GATGCCCATGGCCCGGCATCGATGATCCGGAATATGCCCGCTATCACGATGAAGAGTGGGGCGTGCCGAAAACCGATGACCGGGACCTTTTCGAAAAAATCGTCCTCGAAGGCTTCCAGGCCGGCCTCTCCTGGCTCACGATCCTCCGCAAGCGCGATAATTTCCGTGCGGCGTTGCATCAATTCGATCCGGAGCGCATCGCCCGGTTCACCGAGAAGGACAAGGCGCGTCTGATGGCTGATGCAGGCATTATCCGGAACCGCCTGAAGATCGAAGCGACGGTCGACAACGCCCGCGCCTACCTGAAACTCCGCGAGGACCAGAGTCTCGCAACTTTCATCTGGGACCATATCGGCGGCACGGCGATCATCAATCAGCGCAGCGACTTAAGCGATGTCCCCGCGCAAACCGAAATGTCACGTAAGATATCGAAGGCGCTCAAGCATCGCGGCTTTCGTTTCGTCGGCCCAACGACGGTCTATGCCTTCATGCAGGCAAGCGGCCTCGTCAATGATCATCTCGTCGCGTGTCCGCGCCACGCCGAGTGTGCGGCCTTGCAGCACGCCATGTCGTGGAAATAACCGGACGCCGAATGCGTAGAACCTCAAGACCAGATAGACAGACGAACACATGACGCGTCGTGATCCACACCGAGACAATAAACCGAGGGCGTGGCAGCGCATGCTTTCCGGTCGCCGGCTCGACCTTCTCGACCCCTCGCCGCTCGACGTCGAAATCGAGGACATCGCCCACGGGCTGGCCCGCGTCGCGCGTTGGAATGGCCAGACGGTCGGCAGCCATGCCTTCTCCGTCGCCCAGCACTCCGTCGTCGTCGAACTCATTGCCACTTCGCTCAATCCGAACTGGCCACCGGGCCGTCAACTCGCGGCCCTGTTGCATGACGCAGCCGAATACGTCGTCGGCGACCTGATCTCCCCCTTCAAAACCGCACTCGGGCTCGATTACAAGACGTTCGAATTGAGCTTGATGCAGGCTATCCACCTCCGGTTCGGTCTGCCCGGACGCCCTGCCGACGAAATCCAGCAACGGATAAAATCCGCCGACCGTATCGCCGCATTCTACGAGGCCACCCGTCTCGCCGGCTTCGAGGTCGATGAGGCCCGGCGCTTTTTCGGGTCTCCCGACGGTATCCCAGCGGAGCTGGCGGACGAACTCGATGCCATCCAGCCCCTTGCGACACAGGATGCGCAGCAGCTCTTCTTGGAACGCTTCGAGACACTGAGCGCGCTGGATGTGAAGCACCGGACACGATAGAAAGAGATGCATTGCGCCTGAGGCAGTCCCAAATGTCCAATATTTACGTATGCGCCCTTTCCCGGCTGGAAGAGACGGTCGAACAGACCAGCGCACGATATCTTGTTTCTGCGATCAACCCATGGTCCATCCCGCGCACGCCGAAGGGCGTCGATGCAGCGAATCATCTGCGCCTAGCGATCAACGATATCGAAGCTCCGCACGGCGATCTCGTCCACCCGGAACCCCACCATATCGAAAAACTGATCGACTTTGCTGAGTATTGGAACAAGGACGGGCCACTTGTTGTTCACTGTCTCGCGGGCATAAGTAGATCTACTGCGTCTGCTTATATCATAGCCTGTGCGTTGAACCGTGACGTCGCGGAATCGACGATCGCTCAAACTTTGCGCCGCGCCTCGACCTCAGCCCGGCCTAACGCGTTGATGATTGAACTTGCAGACACGTTGTTGGGTCGCGATGGCCGCATGATTGCGGCAATCGAAACACTATCTCCAGGCGCTGCCACGATGGAGGCTGACACCTTTTTGCTCCCAAGTTGTTTCTGATTGTTACAGGGATCACAAAGGGTTAGCTTAGGTCTAATTTGGTTATTATCGGCACGACTAATATGCGTTGTACCGAAAAATGCCATTTTCGGCCCATTATTGTCACAACATCAATTCGCATTTGGAGAGAAAGGCGATGATGATGGATGTACCGGCCCCTTTGCCAGGAACGTCACTAATGTCGAATGCTGATAGAAGCCAGGCCAAGTGGCCCGACGCCGCAGGCGTCGAGATTGGTCTCAGCGCTGCGATCATCACCGTCAGAGATGACCAGCCGGAAGTGCTGACAGTTCGCGGCACGCAGGATCCGCGGATGCCGAAGGATGTGCGCCAGCCTCATCCGTCGCTACCTTTTGGCCCGTTCGCCCCGCGCGATCACCACACGCTCGATGAAGGGCTCAGGGCCTGGGTCAACGAACAAACCGGCCTCGACCTTAATTACGTCGAGCAGCTCTATACCTTTGCCGACCGTGGCCGACAGGCGGGCACGGACGGATCCGGCCCGCACGTGGTTTCGATCGGATATCTTGCCCTGGTCCGGCCGACCGAAACGGACGAGGAATCCGAGTCGACACGCTGGCGGAGTTGGTACGACTTCTTCCCCTGGGAAGACTGGCGCAACGGCAAGCCGCAGATTCTTCAGGAAACGATTGAACCGCTCCTGAAGGAATGGGCGGCCCGCCCCGACATGAAGCCAACCAAGCAGCAGGTCGGCCGTAAGGACCGCCTTCACATCACATTTGGCATGGACGGCGGGACCTGGGATGAGGAAAAAGTCCTCGAACGCTTCCAGCTTCTATACGAAGCGGGACTCGTCGAGGAAGCGCATCGCGATGGCCGCGAGGCTGCTCGCGAATGGCCGGCTCGCCCGCAGCTGGGCCAGCCCCTTCGCTTCGATCACCGCCGTATCCTGGCGACTTCGATCGGCCGGGTCCGTGCCAAAATCAAGTATCGGCCCGTCGTGTTCGAGTTGATGCCGGATGAATTTACGCTGTTCGAATTGCAAAAGACGGTGGAAGCCATCCTTGGACCCCACCTACACAAGCAGAACTTTCGCCGCCTCGTGGAAAGCGCAGGCTTGGTGGAGACGACCGGCGAAGTGCGCGTCAAAACCGGCGGTCGCCCTGCACGGCTCTATCAATTCCGTCGCAAGGTGCTGCTCGAGCGGCCGGCGCCCGGTGTCCGCGTCAATCTCGGCCGGCACTGATTTCAAAGCCAAATGGTTCCTGAAAAGAACCGGATCGAGGTCGCGCAGTCTGTACCCGGATGCGCGCCTCGGCGTCCCAGAGATCAAGGGCTATTGTCGAACGGATGGCTGCGGAATGTTCCATGCACCAATCGCATAGCCGGGTTGCTCAGAAAAGTCTCGGCCACGTCTGGAAATGCCAGCTTTAATATCCTAGATTACGAGCATGTAACAATACTCAGAGCGAGCACATAACGGTCGCATTGAGTTCCATAAAACATATCACATTAATGCTCTATCTGAGTATTATTGTCAAGGGAACGCTGAAAAGTTAGGAGCGGATCATGGCATTGGCTGAATTATATACCCCCGCGGAGGCACGCCGTGAACGCACCCGCGCCGACGTTGTGCCTGAGTTCACCGCCGCGCTCGCCCGCGAGATGGAGCCGCTCTATCAGGAGGTGAGGCGTGTCGTGACGCCGCTCGAGTGGCCCAGGTACGCCCCGTTGATCAAGGCGATCAACACGCTCAAGAAAGAGCGCAATGCGACCATCCTGGCACACAACTACATGACGCCGGAAATCTTCCACTGCGTCGGCGACATCCGCGGCGACAGTCTGCAACTCGCCAAGGAAGCCGCGATGACGGACGCCGAGGTCATCGTTCAGGCCGGCGTCCACTTCATGGCCGAGACTTCGAAGCTTTTGAGCCCGGAAAAGACCGTGCTCATTCCGGACATGGAAGCCGGTTGTTCACTCGCATCGTCGATCACGGGTGCGGATGTGCGCGCGCTCCGCGAAGCCTATCCGGGCGTGCCGGTCGTCACCTACGTCAATACGAGCGCCGAAGTGAAGGCGGAGACCGATATCTGCTGCACGTCGGCAAACGCCGTACAAGTGGTCGAAAGCCTTGGCGTGCCGCGCGTTCTGCTCATTCCAGACGAGTACCTGGCCAAGTACGTCCAGACCAAGACCGACGTCGAGATCATCGCCTGGAAGGGCCGCTGTGAGGTGCACGAGCGGTTCACCGGCGAGGAACTCGAAGCTTACCGCCAGGCTGATCCGAGCATCAAAATCATCGCGCACCCTGAATGCCCGCCCGATGTGATCGCAGCTGCCGACTTCACCGGTTCGACGTCCGGCATGATCAACTATGTCAAGGAAAAGCGGCCTGCCCGCGTTGTCCTCGTCACCGAATGCTCGATGGCGTCGAACGTGTCGACGGAAACGCCTGACGTCGAGTTCATCAAGCCCTGCAACCTGTGCCCGCACATGAAGCGTATCACGCTCGAGAACATCCTCGACAGCCTGCTCTGCATGCAGCACGAAGTCACGGTCGATCCCGCGATTGCGGAGCGCGCGCGCCGCGCAGTCGAGCGGATGGTGAACCTGACGCACTGAGGCTTGGCATCGATCGCCAATGCGATTCCGGAACCCGAACGCTGACGGTTCCGGGATCGGCTTTTCCAGTGTTAAGCTGCCCCGAGAAGCAGTCCCGCGCCTATCGCGATGAAAGGACGTCACCATTGGCAGCCCCCACAAGCACTTCGAATATCGTCATCGTCGGTGCCGGATTGGCTGGCCTGTTCACGGCACTCGAGTTGTGCCCGCGACCGGTGACCGTGATTTCGGGCGCCCCGCTCGGTGAAGGCGCATCGAGCGCCTGGGCGCAGGGGGGCATCGCAGCCGCCGTCGGTGAAGGCGACACGCCGGAAGCTCACGCCGACGACACGATCGCTGCCGGTGACGGTCTCGTCGACCCGGCCGTCGCCCACGCCGTCGCGCAGGAAGCGCCGGACCGTGTCCGCGACCTGCTGCGTTACGGCGTACCCTTCGATCGCGACCTCGAAGGCCACTTTGTGCTTTCCCGCGAGGCCGCCCATTCCGCCAAGCGCATCGTCCGTGTGCAGGGTGACCGTGCCGGCAAGGCCATCATGGAAGCGCTGATCGCAGCCGTTCGGGCAACACCCTCGATCACGATCATGGAAGGTTTCGAAGCCGAGCAATTGATCACGGCAGGTGAGCCACCGGACAAACGCGTCACCGGGCTCTATCTTTCCCGGATCGACGACGCCGCCGCCCGTTTCAGGATCACCGGCCTCGAGGCCATCGTGCTCGCGACCGGCGGCATTGGCGCACTCTACCGCCTGACGACCAATCCGAGCCATGCCCGCGGTGACGGCCTCGCCATCGGCGCCCGGGCCGGCGCGATTGTCTCGGACGCCGAGTTCGTGCAGTTCCACCCGACCGCGATCGACGTGCCCCAAGACCCCGCGCCGCTCGCCACCGAGGCGCTGCGCGGCGAAGGCGCCACTCTGGTCGATGCAAGCGGCCGGCGCTTCATGCCCGATGTGCATCGCGATGCCGAACTGGCACCCCGCAACGTCGTCGCGCTTGCCGTCTTCCGGCAGATCGCGAACGGCAATGGCGTGTTTCTCGACTGCACGAAGGCGATTGGCGCCGCGTTCGAAAACCGCTTTCCGACTGTTTATCATCGCTGCATGGCAGCCGGCATCAATCCTGCCATCGCACCGATCCCCGTCGCCCCTGCCGAGCATTATCATATGGGCGGCCTGCGCACCGATATCGTTGCCCGCACCAATGTGCCCGGCCTATGGGCCGTCGGCGAGGCGGCCTCGACCGGCCTCCACGGAGCCAATCGCCTCGCCTCCAACTCGCTACTCGAAGCCGTGGTCATGGCTGCCCGAGCCGCCGACGATATCAAGCGAACCGTCGCTGACGAGGCAGGCCAGCCGGTCGCCAACATTCACCGTGAACGAACGGCGCATCTTCCCGATTTCGGCGCGCGCGCAGCCGGCCTCGCCCTTATCCGCGAGACCATGTCGCGCAACGTTGGTGTCGAGCGCGACGATCAACGCCTGCGTCAGGCACTGGCGACGCTGGCCGATATTGCCAAAGCCGCCGGCGGCGACCCCGTCATCGAAAACGCCACGATTACCGCGCGCTTCGTCGCTGAGGCCGCGTTGCGCCGCAGGGAAAGCCGCGGCGGCCATACGCGCGCGGACTATCCGGACACCGATCCGGATCAGGCAAGGAGCCGGACCATGACGTTGGCCGGCCTCGATCTGCGCAGCGCCATCGCCGCTGGTGATCTCATGACGGAGATCACGGCTGCCCGCGCCACGTATCATTGATTTCACAATGGAACTTTGAACCATGCCGCAACGAGATCTTGCCCCCCTTCCGCGACCGGTTGTCGAAACAATCGTCGCCTCCGCCCTCGCCGAAGACCTCGGCTTGATCGGTGACATCACGACCGAAGCGACGATCCCGGCCGGGCGGCAGGCGACGTGCATCATGGCCGCGCGCCAAGGCGGCATACTCGCCGGCATCGACATCGCGGCAACGACCTTCCGGTACCTCAATGCCGGTGTCCGCTTCGAGGCCCATATTCGCGATGGCCAGGAACTGCGACCGGGCGACACCATCGCGACGATTTCGGGCGACGCGCGGGCGCTGCTCTCGGGCGAGCGCGTCGCCCTGAACTTCATGGGCCGCATGTGCGGCATCGCCACTCAGACCCGCGCCTACGTCGACAGGGTGTCCGGCACCCGAGCCGGCATCATCGACACGCGCAAGACGACGCCGGGGTTGCGCGCACTCGAGAAGTATGCCGTACGGGCCGGCGGCGGCATGAACCATCGCATCGGCCTCTTCGATGCTGTCCTGATCAAGGACAACCACGTCGCCATCGCAGGCGGCATCGCGCCCGCCATCGAGGCAGCGCGTGCCCGCGCCGGCCACATGATCAAGATCGAGGTCGAAGTCGATACACTTGATCAGCTCCGCGAGGCCCTCGAACACGACATCGATGCCGTCCTGCTCGACAACATGCCGCCGAGCGTGCTTCTTGAAGCTGTTGCTATCGTCGATGGCCGCGTCACCACGGAAGCCTCGGGCGGCGTTAACCTCGATACCGTCCGCGCCATTGCCGAAACAGGTGTGGATCTCATATCGGTCGGCGCTCTGACCCACTCCGTCATCGTGCTCGACATTGGTCTCGATACGACGATTGATTGAAACGATCGGCGGGTGATCACCAATTATAAAAAATGCCTCTAAATCGGCATGATGACTGCCTAATTTAAGACTTGGTGTTGCGCGCGCTCTACCTCGCGCCGCTGTATTGTTTGGAATTGCAACCATGGAACAAGACAACGGGCCGCTGCTGTTCATCGTCTTCGTGGCGACCGCCATGGTTTTGAGCGGCATCCTTGGCGGCATCCTCGCAGGTTTCAAGAACCGCGATTACTCGGTCTGGATCGCCTGGACCTTCCTGCTGCCGCCATCGCTGCTCGTGCTTGCCCTGCTGCCGACCATCAAAGGTCCGCGGCCGCGCCGGCCGAGCCTGGAAGAGCAGGAACGCCACCTCGAAGACCTCTGACAGGCGGATCCCGCTTGCCGGCCAACCCCTGATAAGCTCTAACTGAACCGCCAAGCATTCTGCAGGAGATGACCCGCCATGGCATGGCCCGATCCGGTTTCCCTAAATGGCCGCCTCGCCGCAGCCATCCCGTTGTCACACGACCATCGCGCCGCCCTCGAAGAGGCTGCCGCCGACGGCGAGCTGCACCGCCTGTGGTACACGAGCGTCCCGACGCCCGATGGCGTCGGCGCTGAAATCGACCGCCGCCTCGGCCTCCAGCGCAGCGGATCGATGCTACCTTTTTCGATCATCGACAAATCGGACGGACGCCCTGTCGGCATGACAACCTACATGAATATCGATGCTGTCAACCGCCGCGTCGAAATCGGTTCGACGTGGTATCGCCGGTCCGTGCAACGGTCGGGGCTCAACACCGAGTGCAAGTACCTGCTGTTGCGCCACGCCTTCGAAGCACTGGACTGCAACGCCGTCGAATTTCGCACGCATTTCATGAACCATCAGAGCCGCCGTGCGATCGAACGGCTCGGCGCGAGGCTCGACGGCATCCTTCGCCAGCATATGGTCCTGCCGAACGGCACGCTTCGCGACACCTGCGTCTATTCCATCATTTCGCCGGAATGGCCGACGGTCAAAGCGCATCTCGAATGGCAGATGGATAAGTGGCGAATTGATCGATCGTGACCAATCCGCCGTTTTTGAATTAGCGTTACGGACGCGGTCCGAGTTCACCCTCCAGCGTAAACAGGCGATCAGTCGGCGATGCCGGCTTGATCGTCAAAGTGCCGACGCCGGTAAGGTCGGCGAATTTGCCGGTTCCGCTAACCAGTTCCCAATGCCCGTAATCGACCAGTTTGGGCTGCTTCTCACCTTTGAAAAACACTGCCCGCACCGTCCACTTGATGTTTGCGATGTCACCATTGCCGGCTTTGAATTGCAGATAGCCGTGTGGATCGGCGCCTTTCGGCGGGTTGATGTCGTGCCAGCCGTATTCGGTCACGCTCGCGCCAGCGAGCAGACCCTTACCTTCGGCCTCGCCTTCGCGACGGACGAGCAGGACGAAATGCTTGGTGCCGTCACCAAAGTTCATCTTCATCGATTCCTTCGGTGCCATGACCGCTTTGACGGAAATCGCATCGGCAGCCATGAGCCCTGTTGACGTCACCGAAGTCATTGCTGCCAGCAGGCCTGCAATAATGAATTTTCTTAGCATCTTTTTCCTCTTTGGATCACTAAACGAGTGGAATCTTTCCCTGACGCCACCGAACGGAACATATCCATTTCATGAGGATCAGCTATTCACATCGCTTCACAACTGTTGCATCACAATTTGAACTCATTTCGCGCTCCGGGGGCGCCAGGCAACGCCAGTCCGGCAAAATCAACAGGCCGCTCCGCCTAATCGGAAGCGGCCATGCCGATGGCGGCCTGGGCTGCCGCCAGGCGCGCGACGGGGACCCGGTAGGGCGAACAGGACACATAATCGAGACCGACTTCGTGAAAGAAGTGAACGGATGCCGGATCGCCGCCATGTTCCCCGCAGATACCGAGCTTCAGGTCGTTCCGCGCCCCGCGTCCGCGCTCGACACCGATGCGCACCAGTTCACCGACACCGTCCTGGTCCATCGAAACAAACGGGTCGACCTCATAGATTCCGCGCTCGGTATAGTTGCTGAGTATCGGCGCGGCGTCGTCACGGGAGAGCCCGAGGCAGGTTTGCGTCAGGTCGTTGGTGCCGAACGAGAAGAATTCCGCGCCCGCCTCGCCCGCGGCGATCTCGTCGCCACGCAGGCATGCCCGCGGCAGCTCGATCATGGTGCCGATCTGATAGGTCAGCGCCTGCCCGGTTTCCGCTTCGACCGCTTTGGCCGCCGCGCGGATGACATCAGCGAGAATGTCGTATTCGCGACGGTAGGCGACGAGCGGAATCATGACTTCCGGGACGACCGGTTTGCCCGTCGCCTTGCCGACTTTGCCAGCCGCCTCGAAGATCGCCCGCGCCTGCATCTCGGTGATCTCGGGATAGCGGATCGCGAGACGGCAGCCGCGGAACCCGAGCATCGGGTTGAACTCGCTGAGTTCGCTCACCCGGTCACGCAGCCGCTCGACAGGAACATCAAGGGCCTTGGCAACGCCATTGGCCTCTTCCTCGCCATGCGGAAGGAACTCGTGTAAAGGCGGATCGAGCAGCCGGATCGTCACCGGCCGCCCGTCCATGATCCGGAAAAGTTCCTCGAAGTCTTCGCGCTGCATCGGCAGGATCTTGGCCAGCGCCGCCCGCCGTCCGCTCTCGTCCGACGCACAGATCATCTCCCGCATCGCAAGTATCCGGGCATCCTCGAAGAACATGTGCTCGGTTCGGCAGAGCCCGATCCCCTCGGCGCCAAAGTCGATCGCCTGCTGGGCATCACGCGGCGTGTCCGCATTCGCGCGGACGCCGAGCCGTCGCGCGGCGTCAGCCCATGCCATCAACGTCGCGAAGTCACCCGACATTTCCGGCTGCCGCATGGCGATTGCACCGCGCAGCACCTCGCCCGTCGTGCCATCCACTGTGATTATGTCGCCCTTTCGGAAGACCTCCTGGCCGATCGTCATGGCGCCGGCCTTGTAGTCGATGCGAAGGCTGCCGGCGCCGGATACACAAGGCCGCCCCATCCCGCGTGCGACAACCGCCGCGTGGCTCGTCATGCCGCCCCGCGTCGTCAGAATACCGGTGGCGGCATGCATGCCGTGGATGTCTTCGGGGCTCGTCTCGATGCGCACCAGGATCACGTCCGTTCCCTGCGCCTTCAGCCGCTCGGCTTCATCGGAATCGAACACGATCGCCCCCACCGCCGCACCCGGCGAGGCCGGCAACCCGGTCGCGATGACATCCTTTTCCGCATCGGGGTCGATCATCGGATGCAGCAGCTGGTCGAGTGACTGCGGCTCGATGCGCATCACGGCTTCCCGTTCGCTGATCAGCCCCTCGCTGGCGAGATCGACGGCAATCTTCAAGGCCGCCCGTGTGGTTCGCTTGCCCGAGCGCGTCTGCAGCATCCAGAGCTTGCCGTC
>Ga0180009_10008156_pt1 | contig 10467 bp, 8 predicted proteins | sample OS_PC_MetaG_FD_123537 | JGI IMG/M metagenome (GOLD analysis project Ga0180009, IMG submission 123537) | Groundwater microbial communities from the Aspo Hard Rock Laboratory (HRL) deep subsurface site, Sweden - OS_PC_MetaG | ecosystem: Environmental > Aquatic > Deep subsurface > Groundwater... | reverse complement strand
GTAGAAAAATTAGGCGTAATACTTAAGCCGACTAATATTAAATTCGAGACAAAAGCCGTTCTTAATCCCGCTTGCTTTCAGGATGGAGAATTTGTTCATATTTTTTATAGGGCAATAGATAATAAATATAATTCAACCATCGGCTATGCTAAATTAAAAGGTCCGACTAAGGTTATAAAAAGATTAAAAAAGCCAATACTTTCACAAAGCTATAAATACGAAAAAAAGGGAGTTGAAGATCCTCGAATTGTTAAAATAAATAAAACTTTTTATTTTACCTATGTAGCTCACGACGGTAAAAATGCCTTAACCTGTTATGCTATAAGCCATGATTTAAAAAAATTTAAGAAGAAAGGGATTATCAGCCCTTTAATCACATACGATAAGTCGGCTGATTTATTTCGAAAAGAAAAACTTAAAGATCGATATTTTATGTTTGAATCTTTTTACGAGCAGTCAGTCGGCAGTAATGTATTGCTCTGGTTTAAAGACGTATTTCTTTTTCCTGAAAAAATAAACGGAAAATACGCTATGCTTATAAGAATACTTCCGGATATTCAGATCGTATATTTTAAAAGTTTTACGGAATTAAAAAAAAGAAGCTTTTGGAAAAAATATTTAAAAAAACTTTCTCACCATGTTATTTTGGAAAATAAATATTGGTTTGAATCCAGAAATATTGGAGGAGGCGCTCCGCCAATAAAAACTAAGTACGGCTGGTTAATTATTTTTCACACAGTCGAGGAGCTTAATAAAAAAAGAATATATCATGCAAGCGCTGCTCTTTTAAACGTAAAAAATCCATTAAAAATCATCGGCCGCTTAGATTATCCGCTTTTTTCTCCGGATAAAGAATACGAAAAAAAAGGTTTTGTAAATAATGTCGTTTTTCCGACCGGAACCGCTATATTCGATAAAGATCTTTATGTTTACTACGGTACTGCGGATCAGCGGATTGCTGTTGCTAAAATAAATCTTAAGCAACTGCTTAAAAAATTAAAATCTTCTCCTCATTAATATGAAAAAAAACCATGCTTCTGAAGATAATAATCAGACAATATTATATATAAGTTCCTATCCTCCCAGGGAATGCGGCATAGCTACTTTCACTCATGATTTAGCATTGGCATTTGATAAGAAATTCAACCATGTTGTTAGAACAAAAATATGCGCGTTAAATGAACAGCCGACCAGTATTTATAACTATGATAATAAAGTAATGCACCAAATTTCAGCAACGGAATTAGAATATTATGTATCATTCGCAAACACAATAAATAAAAAAAACGAGATTAAACTTATTAATATTCAACATGAATTTGGAATTTTCGGCGGTAATTGGGGCAATTATCTAATACCATTCCTGCAAGCGCTTGAAAAACCTGTAATTTTAACATTTCATTCTGTTATACCTAATCCTAGCGATTACTTAAAAAAAGTTGTCCATACAATTTCGACAATAGTAAAAACAGTGGTTGTTATGAATAAACTTTCCCAAAAAACTTTAATAAGCGATTATAATATACCTCAATATAAAATATGCTATATACCGCACGGCATACCCCAGGTTATTTATGAACAAAGCAAGCTATATAAAAAGCAGCTAGGATTTGAGGGAAAAATCATTCTATCTACCTTTGGATTGCTTGGTCCGAATAAGGGAGTAGAATATGCGATTAGAGCGCTGCCAAAAGTTATTAAAAAATATCCTGATCTTATATACCTTATTATTGGACAAACACATCCCAATATAATAAAAGAAAAGGGAGAGGGATATAGAAATTTTCTTACTCAAGAAGTAAAAAAACTGGGTTTAAAAAATAATATAAAATTCTTAAATAAATATATCACTCTTGATGAAATAACTAATTTTCTTCAAGCTACGGATGTTTATATTTCAATATCTAAAGATCGCAATCAATCTGTAAGCGGAACGCTTTCTTACGCTTTAGGGTGTGGCTGTCCGGTAATTAGCACTGCTACGGAATACGCAAAGTATATTGTAAGCGAAAAAAATGGTATTTTAGTCCGCTTTCGCAATACAAAGGATATATCAAAAGCGATTTTAGATATTATTTCTAACAAAAAAAGAATGCAATCTATGCGCGTTAATGCCTATAAGGACACAAGGGTTATGACCTGGCCTAATGTAGCTGAATCTTATTTTAAATTATATAAAAAATTTACCAACATAAAAATCGAAGAAAATAAGCTGCCAGAAATTAACTTTGACCATATTATAAAATTAACGGATGACTTTGGAATTATTCAGCATGCTCGCTACAGCAAGCCTGAAAAACGATTCGGATACAGTTTAGATGACGCAACGCGAGCGCTTATTGCTTGCGCTATGCATTATAAAAAAAATCCTTCTGTTCAGATGGAGAATCTCATGCAGATTTATATGAACTTTATTAAATTTGCCCAGCGAAAAAATGGTACTTTTGCAAATATCGTTTCCTATCAAAGAAAAAAGGACAAAACATGCGAAGATGACGTGCAGGGCAGGGCTATTTGGGCTTTGGGTTATATAATAGCCCAAGATTATCTGCCCCAAGCAATAAAAAAAGAGGCTAATAAATGCTTCCGGCGATCATTATCTCATCTGCAAAAGATTAAAGCTTTGCGTTCAATCGCTTATGCAATGACCGGGCTCTACTTTTACTTAAAATCTTTCCCTAACGAAATAAAACTTAAGCGCGCATTTATAGAATTTGCCGATCATCTAGCTCATTTATATAAGCAAAATGCCACTTATGGCTGGTATTGGTTTGAAGATTTTTTAACTTATTCCAATAGCAAGCTTTCGGAAGCTCTTTTTTATGCCTTTGATCTTTTAAAAAAGAAAAAATATCTTAAAATCGCCGAGTCCTCGCTTAAATTTCTAGATTCAATCACTTTCGAGCCTAAATATTATACTCCAATCGGCCAAAATGGATGGTACTTTAGGCATAAAAAGAGATCTTACTTTGATCAACAACCGGAAGACGTGTCCACAATCGTACAAACAAAAATGCTCGCTTATAAAATTACTAAAAACAAAAAACATCTTAACGATGCCATGACTGCCTTTCAATGGTTTTTAGGAAAAAATTATCTGGGCTTAATGGTTTACGATGAAGTAACCGGCGGTTGCCATGATGGACTTAGCCAACATGGCTTAAATTTAAACCAAGGCGCGGAATCTACCATATCGTACATTATGGCACGGCTATCAATTGAAGATAAAGAATTGCTCAAGTCTAATATAAATCTAAAAATATGAAATTAACAGAAGAATCCTATAATCACGCTATTTTGGTTCTTGAACATTGCGCTAAACAGACTGGATTTTATGCCTCTGGTCTTCCCGGCGGTTATGAAGCGCTCTGGGCGCGCGACAGCATGATTACGTCTATAGGCGCATCTTTGGTTGATAATAAATTTAAAAAAACATTTGAAAAAAGCCTTAAATTATTAAGCGATCATCAGTCAAAACTAGGACAAATTCCAAACTGTGTCGGCGATTACAATTTTGACAGAAAATCTCGTATAACATTTAACACCATTGATTCAAGCCTCTGGTATATTATTGGCCATTATGCCTACAAGGATATATATAAAGAAACGAAATTAATAAAAAAGTATAAAAAAAATATTGATAAAGCTATGATTTGGCTTTACTACCAGGATCCAAATGAAGATACTCTATTGGCGCAGCAGCCGACAATGGACTGGCTAGACGCTTTCCCCCATAAATACGGACACACAATAAATACCCAGGCGCTTTACTATGGCACGCTTAAAATGTCCGGCCAGTATAAATTAGCAGAGCATCTAAAAAAAATAGTAAATGGGAATATTGAAAAATATCTTTCACTTTACAATAAAAAACTCGGTTATTATTTGCCCTGGAACTGGAAAAATCATGACAACGAGAGAGAAGAAGAATACTGGTTTGACACATTTGGCAATCTACTGGCTATCATTACAGGGCTGGCCACTAAAAATATCGCAAATAATATTCTTGGATATATTGAAAAATATCAGGTTAATAAACCATATCCTTGTAAATCTATTTTTCCTCCTATTAAAGAAGGCGACAAAGAATGGCATTCATACTTTACAAAATGCGCTTCTGGATCTCCATTCCAATATTCAAATGCCGGCATTTGGCCTTTTATCGGCGGATGGTATGTCGCAGCTTTGGTAAAAATGAAGCGATATGCTAAAGCAAAAAAAGAGCTTGAATTTCTTGCTCAAGCAAATAAAAATGGCGTAAAACTAGAATGGGAATTTAATGAATGGCTTGATGGAAAAACCGGCAAGCCAAAAGGCAGCCCCTACCAAGCGTGGAACGCGGGGTCATATATTTTTGCCTATCACTCAGTTAAAGAAAAAAAGGTAAAAATATTCTAACGAAATACTTAGCTTATGTATAATCTTTCTTTTAAAAGATTAATGCATCTTTGGGCTAAATGTTTGTACTGAAAATTGGCAAGCGCATGCTTTTCGGCCTGCTCACCCATTTTCTGGCGCAAAACATCATCCGTAAGGAGTTTTAAAGTATACTCCGCTAATTCATCCGGATCAGCTCTATAAGCCAGTGTCTTTGGTTTTTCAAATTTCATTTTAAATTCGCGGTCAAATCCCATTTCTTTAGTCACCCATTCTTCTGTTAAATCAACTGTTGATGCTACTTTTGCTAAAAACCCGGTTTTACCGTGGATAATTGTGTCTTTCGGACCCATATCATCAATAGATATAACAGGTATTCCGCAAGCCATTGCCTCTATTTGCAGCATACCAAAGCCTTCAATCCGGCTTGGAGCGGCGTATATATCGCAGGCATTTAATAAATTAGGCATAAAATCGTGATGAAAATAGTCTTCAATATAAATAATTTTATCCGGATTAAGCCCTATTTCATTTATCAGCTTAAGTTCTTCCTGGTGGTGATTTCGAGCGCACTTACTATTGGTTGACTTACAGACATATTTCCAATTCTTGTATTCTTTATCAACTTTTACTAACGCGCGCATCATCTCCTGGGATCCTTTTGAAGTTGTATCTCCACCCACTGTTAATATCATTTTTTCATCTTCTTTAACTCCAAGCATTTTTCTTGTTTCCTTATTGCCTGGATCGTCTTTTGGGATTGGCTTAAATTTCTTTGCGTCATAACTAACATGAAGAACTTTGAAATTATCAGTATTAACCCCGTCCCGCTTGTAAGTTTCTTGAACCCAGCTTGAGGTTGTTAAAACTAACGGCAGTTTGCCTAAAATATCATGATAATTCGCTACCCATCCGTCAGCCAAGAGCCAAGGAACTGATTGAAGGCCGAATTTTAATGGACTGTTTATAATGCTGGGAGTATCAGCCCACCATCCTATGCCAATAACAACATCTGGTTTAAAAACCTTAAAATACCACTCCTTCTCTTTTATTCTAGCTCGGTAATGGCAGCCTATGCAATTAATTCCATTTTCAAGCAGCCCTTTATGGAGTAAATATCCCTGAATAGATAAACTGCCCCCGTTATTCGGATATTCATATAGAATAAGAATTTTCATAAAATCATAAATAAGAAATAAATGTTTCTTTGGGCAGACAACTTATGTTCTCAAAAGATCCTTGTTTAAAGCCATACAAATCCTTAATGATATTTTTTTTCTCTCTTAATTCTTTATGATCTAATTTAGAAGTCAAGTCAACGGATTTTTCTGGATAATTAATAATTATTTTTCTAAAATTAAACTGATAGGCGAAAAAAAATAGCTGGTCGCAGACTATTTTTTTATTTTTTACCAATTTTTTTACTGCTTGATGGGCTCCTTTGTGCCGCGGATGCCCATATTCTCCATTATAACCATGGGTAAAAATATAAGTAAAATTTTTCCTTTTAATTTCTTTTAGAATTCTATTTTCTATTTTCGGCAAACTCGCTTTAATACTCATAATTCCTTCGTCTTCTAAGTCTGAAATTATTCCTTTTGCGCCATAATAACGGCAAACTCGCTTAAATTTAGGAGCTCTATCTATGTCATTTTTCCGGCAAAGCGAAAAAATTGTCCATTTAATATTTTTATAATTAAGTATTGTTCCGCCCATCCAAATAGTTTCATCATCTGGGTGCGCCACAATCACTAAAGCGCTCCCGTTATTTTTCATAATAAGCTTCCCTTTTCATTCATTATCTTTTTAAACCTATCAATAATTTCAGTTTCTTGGGCATTAAGATTATATTCCATAGCTGTATAATAAGCTGCCCAATCAGCTAAAAACAAAGAAGAAAATATCTTTTCCCAGATATTATTTCCTTTAAGTTCATACTCTTTAACTGGTAATTCTTTTTTCTTGTAAATCTCTTTTAATACATCCATTCTAAGTTTAACGCGCGGATGGTCATCAATATCTTTAAGAAAAATAAAATAAAAATAGTTTGATAATTTTTTTGTGCTTTTTTCTCTGTTAAAACCGACTATTTCATTATGGTTTAACTCCGGAAAAGTATTATAAAATGATGGCACTTTTCCTGTTTCATTAAATCTTATTTTCCAATTAAACGCGATTGATCCATTTCTTGCAGATGAATATATTATAGGGATAAAATTTTGTAATTTTTTTGCTAATGTTTTGCCTTCTTTCTCGGCTTTATTCATGTTAATATTAGCAGCAGTTTTTTTAATATCTAAAAGCGCGCCTTCTTCTCCCATTAATTTAAGTAAAGAAACCATGCTAAACCCCAACCCAGAACGAGGCTTAATCCCAATGTCAGGTATCTTTATATATGGTTTTTTATATTCAATTGCCAAATCTAATAATTTACCGCCAGTAGACACGCAAGCTAGTGGAATTTTTTTAGAAACTGCTTCATTAAAACCATCAATAGCTTCTTCAGTATTGCCGGAAAAAGAACTAATAATTGTTAAATAATTCTTAATGTTGCTGGATAATGAGGGCAAACCATAATCATGGTGAATAATTAAATTAATTGATGGGCGCCATGTTTTAATTAAATCAGCGGCAAGATGCGAACCGCCCATCCCGGATACAATAAAATTTTTAGTTGAAAAAAGCCTCTCCGCATTCTCGACTATCGGGTCGAATTCAAGCTGTTTTATAGAATCTTTAATTACTTGTTTCATAAAATTATTTATTTTAATGGGGTAAAGAGCTGAGCGGCGCCGATGGCCACTGCGTTTAAATGAAGTCTATCTTGAACAACTTTCGTCTTTTTAGCTAAGGGTGAAATAATAAATTTTTCCATCAATTCTCGCTTTGGCAATTTCGCTCCGCCGCCGCCCAAAACAATGATTTCCGGATCAAAAATATTAATTAAGTTAGCGAAGCCAAAAGCATGAATCTGCGCCTGATCCCGGGTATTTCCTTTACTTTCTTTATATAATTCCTCCCATGTTTTTCCATCCTTCAAAACCATAGAGCCAAACTCCCCGGCTGATCCATGTTCTCCTTTATAAATCAATTCTTTATTTATTATTATCGCGCCTCCTATTCCAGTGCCCATAACTACAGCCAGGACATTTTTATATCCCCTAGCTGATCCTAACTTGGCCTCGGCTCTTAAAAAACAATTAACATCATTATCAAAACGAACATCTCTATTTAAAAACTTCTTTAAACAAAGGCCCTCAAAAAATTTCAAATTAGGGCTGTTTAAGAGCCGCCCGGTTTTATAGTCTAGCACGCCAGCCACTCCAATGCCAACCTTTAATATATTAAAATAAGAAATCCCCTCTTTTAATTTCGCTAAACTAACTTCCTTGGCCTGCCAATTATCAATAACTTTTCTGCCATTCCAGACTATTATATTAATTTTTGACCCGCCAATATCTACGCCAATTGTTAATTTTTTATTCATCTTTGCTGAAATTTTACTTCTTATGCTCCTATTTTATCACAAAAAGGATTGAAGCTCAATACAATTTGGCTTGCCATGCACCCGAACAAGCAGACGCAGTCTGCGCAGTGAGTGGTTTATGGCTCGGGGACAGGGATTTGAACCCCGATTCCTAGGTCCAGAACCTAGTGTCCTACCATTAGACGATCCCCGAATAATGCATGTTATTAATTTATGATTTCAGCGCCCTCAAAGACGCGCAAAGCTGTCTTAATAAATTCATCCTCTTCATTCTGCTTATCAGACGATACGCGCGCTTCGTTTAGCGCGATATTTTCCGAAATTACCGGCTCAATATGATAATCAGTACCATACACTTCTTTTATAATATTTTCAACTATACCGCGATTTTTGATCTCTGAAATCTTCTCTTGTTGTAATTTATACTTAAAACCTAATTCTAAAGTGCTTCCATTAACAGCGACTGGCTGAGCAACCCCAAGCACAAAATTTAAAGCATGGTTTTTGTCTTTTATTTTTGCCAGAACCTCTCCCCATCCGTCTAAAATATCTTCCAAAGAATGCTTTGCTTGAGATAAAGTATTTTCAGATTTGACAGGATCAATTATTTCTTGAGGTGTTTCATTTTTTTTTACTTCTTGATTTTGTTTTTCTGATACAGACGATAGATCCTTCGGCGGAGCCTGTCCCGAGTATTCTCGAGGGGCTCGGGATGACGAATCAGAGTTGCAAATCATTATAACAGACAGCTCAATCGGCAAAGAAGGAATATCAGGCGAGAGCTTCATATCCTGCGACGCGCGAAGCAACTCAACAACAATAGCGCGCAATTTTGTTTGATCAGTACTTTCGCAAATTCGCTTAATATCATTAATTTCATCAGGGGTAAAATACATTTTCAAGCGATTCTCATCTTCAGTCGCAACATAGATCATCATTTGCCTGGCTGTTTCAAGCGATTCAGCAATAAAAAAAATCAAATTTATACCATCTGCTTCTAATTCTTCCAGCATCTTCAGCGCTGATTGAGCATCTTCTAAAACAAGATGATTAATCCAAGAAATTGTGCACGAAAATCCGACCTTAGGCAAAAACATTGCAACATCATCAGCGGTGATCTTTTTGCCAATTGAAAGAATCTGGCCCAAAAGGGATTCAGCGTCACGCAATGCGCCTCCGCATCTGCGCGCGATATCTTGGACAACTTCTTCCGATACTTCAACTTTTTCTAATTTGATAATGCGATCCAATCGCCCAATTATGTCAATAATGCTCATTTTTCCAAAACTAAAATGCTGGCACCGAGAAAATATTGTTTCTGGAATCTTATGAAGTAAAGTTGTGGCTAAAATAAATATCACATGAGAAGGAGGCTCTTCCAAAGTTTTGAGAAGCGCATTGAATGCTTCAGGAGTCAGCATATGCACTTCATCAATAATATACACTTTATAAAGGGCGCTTGAAGGGACATATTTCACATGCTCCCGCAATTCGCGTATTTCCTCTATTCTGCGATTTGACGCGGCATCAATTTCCACTAAATCCTGTGATCTGCCTTGATTGATCGCGACACATGATAAGCATTTATTGCACGGCTCTTGCGTTTTTTTATCTCGACTTACGCAATTCAATGATTTAGCGAAAATTCTTGCCATTGTTGTCTTCCCTGTTCCTCGAGTGCCAGAAAACAAATACGCGTGAGATACGCGATCCTGCTTTATTTCTTCAGATAAAATCTTGATTATTGCATCCCTCCCAACAACCTCTGAAAAAGTCTTTGGCCTGTATTTTCTATATAATGTCATAACTTATTCAGTGTAAACTAAAAAACCACATCAATCAAGACATGGTTGTGCGTGTATAGATTTTTTGGGGGTGCAAATTTTTAAGACGAGAATAATGGGAACCCGCCGACCCGGCGGGTGGACCCTTCGGAGTCGAAAAAATTTCGTACCCCCAAAAAATCCTATAATAAGTCTGCGGTTGCTTTATCCAGCGCGTCAACCTCCACCTCTTTTTCATCAGCATCAACATCATCATCAGCTGACTCAATCTGCTTAATAATATTCTCAACAGCAGCCCATTGCGACTGCTTATCAGAAGGCACTAAAATTATCACTTCATCTCCTATATCGCCCTTGAAATAAGTGATAGAAGCGGACAAAACCTTATAAGTATTTCCTTGAGACATCACGCTATACTCGCCTGTATCCTCATCCTGCATCAAAGTTCCACGCACTCTCTTGCGGTCAATAGGTCCAATCTGCTTATACAAAAACGAACCATCGTCTAAAATAGTCAGCTTTAAAATATCGCCTTCAACTAATTTTGATTTAGAAGCGTAGTTTGCGGGAATTGTATACTGCTTTCCATTGCTTCCAATCATGTTCACGCCGTCAAAAACACCCTCAACAATCTCTCCATCCTCATCTGATTCTACATTTCTTAGCGCGCCAAAAGTCAAGGAAGAAGTGTTAATATCTTCGCCTGATTCTAATTTTCCGAGCATCTTTGTCGCGGTTTCAATCTGTTTCTGCGCCCGCTCAATCATTTGTTTTAATAAAACAACTTGATTTTGAGACATTTTATTTGTATTTTATTTT